>WNFW01008741.1_pt1 | contig 11405 bp, 5 predicted proteins | sample 5400131 | NCBI WGS metagenome assembly WNFW01 (sample SAMN13153362, study PRJNA577476) | soil metagenome | isolation source: 20 cm soil or saprolite under grassland replicate 1 | place: USA:California | collected 2016-06-15
GAAAGTGGTGAAGTGGCCGGTCGGACTTGAGAAAAGAAATGGTTGAATTCGAAAAAGAGACGGAATACACTGGGGGCTCCATGAATGCGCGACTCGCCAATTCGTATTGGTGGTATCGATTTACGTGGCATCCATCCGGATGGCGAGGGGCGTTTCTGTAAGCGAATTCCAGCGAAAAAGTTTTCAGCCCACTCGCCAGCCGAGTGGGTTTTTTGTTTTTAGTGGGGAAATTGTTTTGAGAGGCCAGAGAAATGATTATTTCCATGAAACTGCATGCGACGCGGGAAGAAATTGACGAGGTTCGAAAACAGGTGGAGCACTTCGGCTACAAGGTGCACTCCATCGAAGGAGAGGAGCGCGTGGTCATCGGCGTGGTGGGCGTGGGCGATGTGACAGCATGCATGGAATCGATCGAGGCCATGCCGCAAGTGGAAAACGTGGTGCGCATTTCCGCGCCGTACAAATTCGTGAGCAAGGAATTTCGCAAGGAAAAGACGCGGATCAAAGTGAACGGCACGCACATTGGCGGCGAGGAATTTGTGGTGATGGCGGGGCCATGCTCGGTGGAATCGGAAAAGCAGATTATGCAAGCGGCGGAAGGCGTGGCGAAAGCCGGCGCGAAAATGCTGCGCGGCGGCGCATTCAAGCCCAGAACTTCGCCGTACGATTTCCAGGGCATGGAAGAGGAAGGACTGAAACTGCTGCAGAAGGCAAAGCGCGCGACCGGGCTGGCGATTATCACGGAAGTGATGAGCGAGCGCAGCGTGGACCTGGTTGCTCAGTACGCGGACGTGATGCAGGTAGGCGCGCGGAACATGCAGAACTTCATGCTGCTGAAAGCGCTCGCGCGGGCGTGGCGATCGGGGCAGATGGATTGATCGTGGAAGTGCATCCCGCGCCGGAGAAGGCCATCAGCGACGGGGCGCAATCGCTGGACCTCGCACAATTCCAAAAAATGATGCGGGACTTGGAACCGTACATCCAACTCTGGAGTGAATCGAGGAAAAAAGAAGTGGCGGCCGCGGCTGCGAGTTGAAAGGCGGGAATTCGATCTCAACGAACGCACAGTTTGTACCTTCAGATCGGTTGAGATTCTTCGGGCATCCTAATCAGATGCCCTCAGAATGACAGCATTGTGCAGTCGGTGGTTGTGAACGGTAGAGAGAAATCCAAGTAGCGCAGCCGAAGCGCATTAAAGGTGCGGCGTGGCGCTGCCAGCGGAACTTCCTTTTCCTCTTGACTTCGAATCTGCAGACGCATACTGTTTTGCTCTAGGCCTAGACTAACACTAGCTGAGTCGAAGCCCAGAGAGAACTCCCCATGAAAGACCGCGAGCGCAGAGACCTTTTCCCCGGCGCGCTGGAGATGATGGTTCTTCGCACGCTGAAGCGGCAGCCGCTTCACGGATATGCTCTCGCGCAGCATATTAAGAGAACCTCCAAGGATTTGCTCCAGATTGAAGAAGGCTCGCTTTACCCAGCTCTCCAACGGCTCCTCAAGGCGGAGTTGGTGAAGGCCGAGTGGAGCATCTCGTCCACGAACCGCCGCGTGCGCATTTACAAGCTGACCGCCAAGGGGGCCAAGCATCTGGAACAGGAAGTGTCGCGTTTCGAAAAGATGCTCGAAGGAATTACTCGCGTGCTAGCGTCGGGTGAATCATGATGTGGCTGAAGCGACTGTTTTCACGACGACGCCTCTACGGTGAGCTGTCCGAAGAGATTCGGGGGCACCTTGAAGAGAAGATCGAGGAGCTGGTTGCGAGCGGCATGTCCAGAAAAGAAGCTAGTTACGCTGCCCGCCGCGAATTTGGCAACGTCACTTTAATTGAAGAAGACAGCCGCGACGCCTGGCGCTGGCCCTCCATTGAAAACTTTTTCATGGATGTTCGCTATGGGCTCCGCATGCTGCGCAAATCGCCCGGCTTCACGACCGCCGCTGTCTTAACCATTGCACTGGGAATTGGAGCGAACGCGGCGATCTTCGGCCTGGTGGACTCCGCATTCTTGCGCGGCTTGCCGTTCCACGAACCAGAGCGCCTGGTTCATATCTGGGTAATTGAGGCCGATGGAGATCTCCATACGCCTACGCCGGCGGTGTACCAAGCGGTCCTCGAAGGCAGTAAATCATTTGAGCAAATCGCAGCCCAGGGATGGGCTGACTATTTTCTCGACTCCGATGGCTCTGTCTCGCAAAACCTGCCAGGGCTCCTGGTAACTCCGAACTGGCTCCTCGCCCTTGGCATTCAGCCATTGTTGGGCCGCAACTTCCGAGAGGAGGAAGAAGTCGCTGGCCAAGACGCTGTTGTGATGCTTTCTTACAATTGCTGGCGCGCTCAGTTTCACGGGGACGCGTACATTGCAGGAAAGCAGATTGTCTTAAATCGGCGCGCGGTTACGGTTATTGGCGTACTGCCGCGGTCGGTTGGATCTGAAATCGTTGCTCCTCTGGTTTTGGACTCTTACGTAAAGCAGGGAAATATTAGAGCCGGAAAAATGAGAGTCCAAGTCATCGCCCGCATGAAGCCCGGAGTGACGCTGGGGCAAGCACGTTCGGAAGCAGAAGTCCTTGCCGGTCGGCTTAAAAATCAGGGCACACCCGCAGATCGAATTGATCGTCTCGTGGTTCAAGCCTTTGCCGAGATGTTCCGTCATCCCGGGCCGACCGAACAAAACGCCCAGAGAGGCTTGTGGATGACAGCAGTCGCGTCTGGGGTGGTGCTCCTGATCGCGTGCGCGAATGTGGCGAGCTTGCTTCTTGCACGCGGCGTGAAACGTCACAGGGAGGTCGCGGTGCGCGCGGCGCTGGGCTGCACACGCCGGCGGATGATTCGGCAACTTCTGACCGAAAGTACCCTAGTGTTCCTTTTTGGCGGAGTCATCGCAGTAATCATGACGCGATGGTGCGAGGAAATCATTACTAAAGTGGCGTCTGGTATTGTTCCGGGCGTGTATTTACATGTGGACGCCCGCGTTTTCTTGGCCAGTTTGGCGGTTTCACTTCTGAGCGCCCTGGCCTCTGGGATGATTCCGGCGATGCAGGCAACCCGCGTGAGGTTGAATGAGAATTTGAAAGAAGCGGCTCCGAATGCAGGGGGTGGATCGCATCCACGGCGTTTGCGAAATTGCCTTGTCGGGGGCCAGGTTGCGCTCGGCATGGTGCTGCTCGTGGGCTTCGGTTTGTTGTTGCGCAGTTTTCTGCACGTGGAATCCTCAAAGCTTGGGTATGACCCACACAACGTTTTGACGGCCACCATCCGGTTGCCGTACACACGCTACACAACACTGTCGGATCGGGCTCGCCTGATGGGCGAAGCGGCTGAACGCATGCGCCTGATGCCTGGCGTCGAATCGGTGGGCGTCGCGGACTCGCTCCCCATGGAGGGTGCGTACAGTGCCCGGCTCAGAATTGAAGTGCCTACTCCAAAGGCGCCCCCGGTTGAAAACGAAATATGGTTTGTCTCGGTGAGCCCCGAGTATTTTTCAACGTTGAAGGTTCCCATGCTCGCGGGGCGCGCTTTCCGGGATGCTGACAGTCAAGAAGGCAGTTCCGTGGCAATCATCAATGAAACCTTTGCGAAGCAGTATTTTCCGGGGACGAACCCGATTGGCTATCGCTTAGCGTTTGCGGATTCGCCGACGACTTGGAGAGAAATCGTAGGTGTAGTTTCTGACTTCCGGCAACGCAATCCCGAAGAAGATTTGAGGCCGCTTGCGTATTTCCCGGCGGCACAAACCCTGCCGGGCCGTTGGAGTATGGCGATCCGGGTCCGCGCGGCGAGCGACATGGGGAATACTTCCGCGCGCATCAGTAACTGGCTTCAGCCAGTCGATCCTCAGCTCTATTGGCAATTAGGCAGCCTCCAGGCGCAGATTCACGATTCCGAGTCGCTGACTCTGCGTCGACCGATGATCACGCTCTTAGCTTCTTTCGGGAGTTTGGCTCTGATACTTGTCATCGTCGGCGTGTTTGGAGTGACGTCGTACTCCGTCGCCGAACGCACCCGTGAGATTGGCATCCGGACGGCTCTCGGCGCGGCTCGCCTGGAAATCGCCGGGCTGGTTTTCCGGGAATCACTGAAGGTCGCTCTGGCGGGTCTAGCCGTCGGTACGTTCTGCGCTTTTGCTGTAACGCGCTTCTTTCCTACGGAAGGCATCGGCTGGAGCGGATCGGGAATCTTCCTCTACGGCGTCTCCCGAACGGACAGCCTTACGTATTTAGTTTCCGCAGCGCTGCTGACGGGTGTCGTCGTTGTTGCGTCGTGGTACGAATGAGGGCTCAGAGCTTTAGGGAAAGGTTAGATTGTTCCAGCAGCGGTGAATCATGAACTGGCTCAAGCAAATATTTTCGCGGCGGCGGCTGTACGGGGAACTCTCGGAAGAGATTCGGGAGCACCTCGAAGAGAAGATCGAGGAATTGGTTGCGAGCGGGATGTCCAGAAAAGAAGCTGCCGCCATTGCGCGGCGCGAATTTGGGAATGTAACGTTAATCGAAGAGGACAGCCGCAACGCGTGGCGCTGGCCAACTGTTGAGAACCTTTTCTTTGATCTTCGCTATGGCCTGCGGATGCTGCGGAAAGCTCCGGGATTCACGGCGGTGGCGGTCCTTACGTTAGCACTTGGCATTGGTGCGAACACCGCGATCTTCACTCTCATTGACGCTGTTCTGCTAAGAATGCTGCCTGTGAAAAACCCGCAGGAGCTTGTGCTTCTTGAATGGGCCAAGCCGCGAGGCCCGGGCGGCGGCATGTGGATCGACGGAAGCGACTGGGAAGAAGACGGCAGAGTAGTCGGCACGCCATTCTCCTACCCGGCTTTTCAGCAGATGCGCACGCGGAATCAGGCTTTCTCGGGCATGTTTGCCCTCGCCAACCTCGGCGATGATGTAAACGTTGTCGCGGATGGCGAGCCAGGATTGGTCCATGCGCAGATGGCGACTAGTGAAATCTTCAGCACACTCGGGATCCAGCCGGTTGTCGGACGACTATTTGCGGAGAGCGACGATCAGCCGGGCGCGACACCGGTCTGCGTCATTAGCAATGGATATTGGAAGCGCCGGTTTGGTGGCGATCCTCGCATCGCCGGAAAACCCATCACATTCGCCGGGATCCCTTTCACCATTATCGGGGTGACGCCGCCTGAATTTTTTGGTCTGCAGGGCGGATCTGACGTGCAGGTTTGGGTACCTCTCTCTACACAACCGCTCGTCGAACCTGACTTGGACCCAAAGGTATCCATGTTTGCTGCGGCTAATCGATGGTGGCTCATCCTGATTGGTCGTCTTAAGGCGGGCTTTTCAGCGGAGCAAGCTGCAGCCGGCCTAAATGTGATTCTCAGACCAGTCGCGGAACAAGGCGTCCTACAAGAAGCGGGAAAGCCCGCGATTGTTCCATCGCTTCAACTGGTCCCAGCGAGCAAAGGGCTCGGAGAACTGCGCCGCTCATTCTCTCGCCCGCTCTTCATTTTGATGGGCCTCGTCGGCCTGGTTCTTCTCATTGCGTGCGCAAACGTGGCGAACTTACTGTTGACACGCGCGACCTCGCGGCAAAAGGAAATCAGCGTGCGGCTTTCGCTTGGAGCGTCGCGCGGGCGACTACTGCGACAATTGCTGACCGAGAGTGTCCTTCTTGCCGGCATGGGCGGCGCTGTGGGCTACCTTTTTGCTTATTGGGGGAGTTACGTGCTCGTCGTGCTGATCTCGCCGGCGAGCAAGCCGTTGTCGTTGAACATCAGCACAGACTTGAGGATTCTTGGGTTTACTGCCGGCGCATGCCTTCTGACCGCGCTACTTTTTGGCGTGGCACCTGCCTGGCATGCCATGCGAACAGACATGACTCCGGCGCTGAGACAAAGCACTCAGACGACCGGGAGTGCAGGATTGCGTCTCGGTTTGGGGAAAGCGCTCATCGTTGTGCAAGTGGCGGTTTCGCTCGTGCTGTTGTTTGGCGCGGGCCTCTTCGTCCGCACGTTGCTGAACCTGAGACATATCGATCCGGGGTTCGACCAAAACAACGTGCTCATCTTCGGGTTGAATCCCACAAAGGCTGGCTACAAGCAGTCTGCTCTCAATGATTTCTTTTCGCGCGTCGAGCAGCGCGTTGCCACGCTGCCAGGCGTCATTTCCGCGACCGCGTCCTTTCACACACTGCTGAATGATGGCAGGCGCAGCGAGGACGTGTGGGTCGAGGGGTTCACGGGCGATGGAACCCCAGGGCAGATGGACGTTGCTGTAGTGCCTGCCGGCCCGAATTTTTTGGCGACGATGAAAATTCCGCTGCTTCGTGGGCGCGACCTTACGGAGCGTGACACAGAACATTCGCCGAGGGTTGCGATCGTGAATGAGACATTTGTGAAACGTTACCTTGCTGGCCGCGACCCAATCGGTCAACACGTGCGTTTCGCGTCGGCCCCCCCGAGCGCCACGATGGAAATCGTCGGTGTAGTTCGCGATGCCAAGTATGCGTCACTCCGCGAGGAAGCCCCCGCCACTCTGTACCATCCCTACGGACAAGCAGAAGGCATTCCGTATATGTATTTCGAGCTTCGCACCGCTATGAGCCCCACGGCGCTCGTTCCTTCGGTGCGAGCATCCGTGGCATCGGTGGATCGCAACGTTCCTCTTTTCGGCATCACAACGGAGACTCAGCAGAGTGACGAATCGCTGTTGCAGGAGCGCCTTTTCGCCAAGCTCACGAGCTTTTTTGGCTTGTTGGCATTGCTTCTTGCTTGCGTGGGGCTGTGTGGCATTTTGTCTTACGCCGTGGCTCGCCGTACACCTGAAATCGGAATCCGCATGGCTCTTGGGGCGCAGCAGGCGGACGTCATGTGCATGATCCTGCGCGAAACTTGTTTATTGGTTGCTTCTGGCGTTGCTATTGGCGTTCCTGCCGCGCTCGGCGCGACACGCCTCGCATCAAGTGTCATCTCTGATTTGCTCTATGGACTGAAGACGACGGACGTCCCGACCATCACTGTCGCTGCGCTCCTGCTCATCGGTGTGGCCGTCTGTGCCGGTTTTTTCCCCGCGCGGCGCGCCGCGCGTGTGGATCCGATGGTGGCACTGCGGTACGAGTAACGGGGCGAATCTGTAGCGAAGAAACTTATGCCACACATCGTTTTTGTGCTCGAAAAGTAACGTTTCGTTACATCGCCTTCCAGTTTTGGGAATGGCAATCTCGTTCCTATCCATTGAAAACAAATGGTTTAGTCCTAGTGTTGCAGTGGCGAGGTAGTTGCGTTGAATTACCCTATGTCCCCTCGAAACATGCCACAACAGGCGCCAGGGTGGCGCAAGAAGTTAGGCCGTGGGAAGGATTCAAGGAGGACTTGATGATGCAACCTAGAAAGGTTGTTTGTGTGGCTGTATTGGCGGGGGTGCTGCTGCTTCTGCCGGGAAGAGCCGTTGCGGACAACTCGAATGGCTCGTTAAAGGTGACTTCGTTTCCCTCGGGCGCGCATGTGTCGGTGGACGGCGTGGACACAGGCAAAGTCACACCGATGAGCGTCAGCGTTTCCGTGGGTACGCACACGGTGGTGGTCTCCTCCGTCCCGGACTCGGGCTGGAACCCGGATACGCGGAGCGTGGAAGTGGTTCAGGGCAATAATGACCTCAGCGTGACATTGTTGCCTTCCTTGGCCTCTGGGACTAAGGGCGATCCCGGCGCTGTTGGTCCGACTGGCCCCCCAGGCCCCCCAGGTCCGCAAGGAGCTACAGGTGCTACTGGCCCTGTTGGTCCCCAGGGCCTAGCCGGTCCACAAGGACCACAAGGGGACACCGGTGCCACTGGTGCGACGGGCCCGCAAGGGCCTGCTGGGCCACAAGGACCCACGGGCGATACAGGAGCCACTGGCCCGACTGGCCCACAAGGGCTTGTTGGACCTGCTGGCGGATTAGGTGGCAGGCAGGAGTTTCAGAACGGCGGCACTTTCGTCGTGCCGACAGGAGTCACCAAGCTGAGCGTAGAGCTGTACGGCGCCGGCGGCGGCGGTACGCTTGTGCGATGCAACGGCGGCGGTGGTGGCGGCGGCGGTGCGTTTACGAGCACCATCTTATCCGTGCAAGAGGGTCAAACTCTTACCATCATCGTGGGTGCGGGAGGTTCCGCCGGGTCGGCTTTCACTGCAACCGGAGGCACTGGCGGCGACACGCAGATCATGGACAGCAATAACACGGTGCTGGCTGTCGCTCATGGCGGCAATGGAGGTCAGCCGTACCCACCGGCCGGAGGCACTTGCGGCACGGCTGTGACCGGTGCTTCGGGCGGAACAAGCGACCCGAACGCCATAATCAGCCACACCGGAGCTTCCGCCCCGTTCTCCATTTCTGACAGTGGAGCAATGGGCTACCTGATTACCGGTTTCCCCTTCCAGCCCAACGGGCAGTTTGGAGGCGGAGGCGCGGGGATGGCTACTTTTCCTCCCGCGCAAGTCGGCGAAGGCGGGTATGTTTTCGTCAGTTGGTGATTAGGCGCACCGACGACGGTGCGACCCTTGGGAACATCATTGCGATTACAAAGAGAGACGGCTCCGAGATGATCGGAGCCGTTTCTGTCTTTAACCAACCGCTGCTGCGGCTGGCGCGCTAGAAATTCAGTTTCATGCCGAGCTGCAGAATGCGCGGATCGCGCGTCGAAGTGATCGTGTTATACAGCGTCGAGGTGAAGTTTGTAGAGCCGCAGCAAATGGGGTTCGTGTGGTTGAAAGTGTTGAATGTTTCGAAACGGAATTGCCCGTTGAAATGCTCGGTGAATTTTATGTTTTTGAACAGCGAGAGGTCGGTGCGCCAGAAACCCGGCCCACGAATGGCACCGGGCCGCTCGGTGGTTTCGGTCGTTTGAGTTGAGTCGGGCGCAGCGAATGCCGCCGCGTTGAACCAACTGCCAAAGGTATGGGGAGCGCCGGAGTTGGGATTACCGACCTGATTGGGACGGCAGCCTATCGGTGAGGCGCTCAGCAGGCAGCCTGAACCAGTTGGGTCGTTGCAGGCGACTCCGGTTCCGAAGCAAGTGCCATTGCCCAGGACCGCGGTTAAGGGCAGACCAGTCTGGAAAGTCTGAACTCCTGAGAATTGCCAGCCGCCCAGAACATGCCCTGTGAGTCCTTGCTGGCTTCGCATCCATGGAAGTTCCCAAACGAAGTTCGCCGTAAGAACGTGGCGCCGGTCGGCAACCGTGGGCCCATAGTTACCACGAAAGTCGGCGGTGACCTGAGGAATGTTGGCGCCACCAGTACTGCGGTCGGTTGGATCGGTGGTCAGGCCGTGCGACCACGTGTAGGAAACGTTGACGAGCGAATTGCCCGCAAAGCGCTTCTGCAATTGCGTCTGGAGCGAGTGATAGTTGGAAGTGAAGAGGTCAACAAAGAACAAGCCAGGGCCGTATCCAGTGTAAGGACGCAGCACGTTGAGCCTGTTGGAGTTCCCGGTGGCGTTAATCGCACCACTAATCACTACGGCGCAGCCGCCTGTTACTGTACAAGCCGTGGTGTTTGCTCCCGGGCCAGCAAAGCAAGGCGTGGCCGCGGTGCAGTTCAAGTAGGAGGCTGAGGGAGCCTGGTTTATATCTTCAAAGCCCGGAAGATGGATGCCGTTGCTGCCGTAATAGCCTACATCGGCCAGCCACGTGCCCCCAAACTGCCGCTGAACGTCGAGACTCCATTGTTGCGAGTAAGGAGCTTTGTAGTCGATGGGCATTCGCGACTGGAGGGTGAAAGGTGTCGTGGATGAGGCGGTCGTCGTCGCGCCAACCGGGTTTGACATCGAACTGCGGTTGATGGAGAGGTTGGTAAGGAAGCCCTGGCTCAAGCCAACGTTGAGTTCGGGGTTACCGAACTCGAGGCCGTTGTCAAAGAACATGCCGTAACCGGCACGGACCGAAGTTTTCCCATCGCCGAAAGGATCCCACGCAATGCCAAGGCGCGGCGCGATGGCGTGGTTGAACTCCTTACCCACTTTGCTGCCAAACGGTGATTTGGTCCCAACAAAGCCGTTAAACGTAGGAGGATTGGCGAAGATGAGTCCGTTCAATGGGTTGTAATTCGGATTGCAGGCGCTGCCGCTGGGAACGCCGTTCAGGAGCGAAACATCCATTGCTCCACTGGAAGTGATGCAAGGAGCTTTTGCCGGATCATAAAGCGCAGGGTCGAAGTTCACGAGGCGGCTGCTCCCGTTGGGACCGCTGGCATCGGTCGGCTGGCGGAAAAACGATTGGCGGATTCCATAAGTGACGGTGAGGTTGCGCCGGACACGCCAGGTGTCCTGGCCGTAATACTCGAACTGATTGTCAAAAATGTTGGCGGTGACGTCGAGCGAGGCCTGGGAGAAAGTGTTCAGTTGGCCAAGCAGAAAGTTGGCGTAAGTCTGCTCGAAGGTGAACGGGCAGTTGCCACTGAAAGGCGCGGTAGGCGGGCCAGTGCAGACAGCCGTGGCGACTGGACCCTGCGACCCATCCGGTTGAGTGCAACTCACAATGGTAGCGCCCGTTGCGTCTAACTTGCACAAAGGTTGGTTTGCGCCGTCAAAGGTAAATGCGCCGTTGTTGCTGCCGGAGAGCTGGTTCTCATGTTTGTTGTAGTGATAGTAGATCGCGCCGAATTTCAGGGTGTGAGCCCCCATGATTTTGGTCACATTGCCGTATGTGGTGTGATTGGTGTTGTAGTCATTGTAAGGACCAAAAGTGGTGACATTGGTTGCCACTCCAGTAGGCCAAGAGATGCTAGGTACACGACCGAGCAGGTTTTGGAAGGGGAAGGCGCTGCCGATGGCAGTCTGGACATCCGGTGATTGAGAGAAGTTCTCCGCACCAGTAACGTGGCTAATGAGTGCGCCATAGGAGTAGCGGTAACCGGCGTCAATCAAGAACCTCGGATTGGGCGTGAAGGTGGCGGCGATATTGTACTGATGCCCCGGCGCGTGAGTAGCTGTGGTGGCGATGCCAAGAACGGGCATGCTTGTAAAGAGACCGCCCGCCTCGATGGTCGGATTGGTGTCATTCAGGTACTTACCATTGACCGTCAGTTTGGGGCCGAAGACGTGATCAATCTTCACCATGTCTTCACGGAAGTTGAAGATATTTCCGAGCGTGGGAAGGTCTCTAAAAGGATTGCTTGCCGTGGGGGCATTGGGCGTAGGGAATTTGGAGAAGATGTCATTGACATAGGCTGCGGCAATGGGGTCAAAAGAGGTAGAGGGAATACTCGTACCGTAGGCCTGACATGCGCCTGGCGAGCCATTGCTGTTTGCCCACTGCGTGCAAACAACGTGGTTGAACTGGCCGTTGGCCATGCCGGAATACGGAATAGTGGCCACGGGATTGGAGTAGGTAACGATGCGGCGCGCTTCCTCGGACACAAAAAAGAAAGTTTTGTCACGCTGCTTGTAGATGCCGGGAATATAGACGGGGCCGCCGAGGG
>WNFW01003153.1_pt1 | contig 11404 bp, 12 predicted proteins | sample 5400131 | NCBI WGS metagenome assembly WNFW01 (sample SAMN13153362, study PRJNA577476) | soil metagenome | isolation source: 20 cm soil or saprolite under grassland replicate 1 | place: USA:California | collected 2016-06-15
CGCGCGGCTCAAGCGCGCGATGCGCGGCACGCATGCGGGCAAGCAGGCCGCGCCGTTCGTGATCTCCGCGGTGGCGGGGACCGGCGTCGAGGACGTGCTGCGCGCGCTTCTGCGAATCATCGATGCGGCGCGCGCGGCGCCGGAACGCCCCGCGCACGCACAGGCGTGGCAGCCCTGAATAACCTCGTGTCCCGGGCGCAGCGCAGCAGGAAATACTGCACTGCTGAACCGGGATCCGGAATGCATCATACAGAACATGGACCCCGGATCTGTGACGCAGCGCTGGGCGCTGCGCCACGTCCGGGGAATGTCATCTCTGTTTTCGCACCAACCCGGTGAGCCGCAGGGCGTCGGCGGGGGCGGCGCTTTTCTGATCGTTGTCGAAATAGCAGAAAATCTCGCGGCCCTGCCGGCGCCAGCGCGCGATTCGTTGCGCCCACGCCCGCAAGGTCGCGTCCGGATAATGATCGCGATAACGCCCGCCCGGCCCGTGGCCGCGCGCATAGACGTGGCTCGCCGTCACTTCCCAGGGCGCCGGCGCGTCGTGATGATCCGAGAGGCAGAGCGCAATGTTGCGATCGCGCAGCACGCCGAAGATGCTCTCCTCGTACCAGCTCTTGTGGCGGAACTCGAAGGCGTAGCGGCGGCGCTTCGGTAGCATCTTCAGGAACGCGGCGAGGCGCTCACGATTCGCCTGCATGTTCGGGGGCAGCTGGAACAGCACCGGCCCGGCCTTATGGCCAAGTATTCTCAGCCGGTTCTCCATCAGGGCGATGCTGTTGTCGCATTTCTCGCTCAGGCGCTTCCAATGCGTGATGAATTTCGATGCCTTCCAGGCAAACAGGAAATCCTTCGGTGTGCTGTCGCGCCAGCCGCGCACCGCTTCCTCGGTCGGTGTTCGGTAGAACACGCCGTTGAGCTCGGTCGTACAAAAATGCTCGGCATAGAAGCGCAGGCGATCCTTGGCCCTTAGCTCTTTGGGGAAGAACGGCCCGCGCCAGGAATCGTAATGCCAGCCGGAGGTGCCGATCCAGACTTTGCTCATACGGCCTGCTGTAACCCGGATGGAGCGCCGAGGGCGCGCAATCCGGGAATCCCGGATTGCGCTTCGCTCCATGCGGGCTACAAATGCGCCACGCCGGCCGAGGTTGCCGGGACCGGGATTCTGCATGTCGCGCAAACCCCCAGTGCTCGGCGATTTCCGCCGCATCGTCGTGAAAGTCGGTTCCTCGCTGGTGGTCGACGCCGGGGCGGGCCGGCTCAACCAAGCCTGGCTCGCCTCGCTCGCGGCCGACATCGCCGGGCTGCACGGCAAGGGCCGCGACGTCCTGGTGGTTTCCTCGGGCGCGATCGCGCTCGGCCGCAGCGTGCTCAAGCTTCAGGCCGCGCTCAGGCTCGAGGACAGCCAGGCGGCGGCGGCGGTCGGCCAGATCGCGCTCGCCCGCACCTGGTCGGAACTGCTCGGCGCGCATTCCATCAGCACCGGCCAGATCCTGCTCACCCTGGGCGACACCGAGGAGCGCCGGCGCTATCTCAACGCGCGCTCCACATTGAACAAGCTGCTCGAATGGCGCGCGGTGCCGGTCATCAACGAGAACGACACGGTGGCGACCAACGAGATCCGCTACGGCGACAACGACCGGCTCGCCGCGCGCGTCGCCACCATGGTGAGCGCCGACCTCTTGGTCCTGCTCTCGGACATCGACGGGCTCTACGAAAGCCCGCCGGCGGAAAATCCCGATGCCAAGCGCATTCCGCTGGTCGCAAAAATCACCGCCGAGATCGAGGCGATGGCCGGGGCGCCGGGCTCCGATCTCTCGCGCGGCGGCATGCAGACCAAGATCGAAGCCGGCAAGATCGCGACCGCCGGCGGGGCGCATATGGTGATCGCGCCGGGCGCGGTCGACAATCCGCTGCAGGCGATCGCGGCCGGCGGGCCCTGCACCTGGTTCCTGGCGCCCGGAAATCCGGTGACGGCGCGCAAGAAATGGATCGCGGGCTCGCTCGAGCCCAGGGGCAACCTGTTCATCGACGCCGGTGCGGTCGCGGCGCTGCGCTCCGGCAAGAGCCTGCTGCCGGCCGGCGTCAAGCGCGTCGAGGGCGAGTTTTCCCGCGGCGACGCGGTCGTGATCCGCGATCTCGACGGCCATGAGATCGGCCGCGGGCTCTCGGCCTACGATGCCGCCGACGCGGCGAGGATTCTCGGCAAATCCTCCGGCGACATCGTGGCGATCCTCGGCTTCGGCGGCCGCGCCGAGATGATCCACCGCGACGATCTGGTGCTGCGTCGGGAGTGAGCCAAACCCGTGACTGTCATGGCCCGCGCATGCGGGCCACCCAGTATCCGCCGATCGAGCGGGGTTTACTGGGTCGCCCGGACAAGCCGGGCGATGACATGCCGTGGCTTGATACCCGCCCTCGCCCGATCTTGGCCCACATGATATGCAACCGCCATGACCGCCCCGCTGAAGACCATCGAGGGCCGCGACATCGCCGAGGCGATGCGCGCGATCGGCGCGCGCGCCAAGGCGGCGGCGCGCACGCTGGCGCTCGCCCCGTCCGCGCAAAAGGATGCGTCACTCGCCGCGATGGCGGACGCGATCCGCGCCCGGACGCAAAAAATCCTGGCGGCTAATTCCGAGGATCTCGCCGACGCGCGCGCCGGAGGCGCGACGGAGGCGTTCCTCGATCGCCTCGCGCTCGATGCGAAGCGCATCGAGGCGATGGCGGCGGGCGTCGAATTGGTGCGGCAATTGCCGGATCCGGTCGGCACATTGACGGATGCCTGGACGCGGCCGAACGGCATGCGCATCGAGCGCGTGCGGGTGCCCCTCGGCGTCGTCGGCGTGATTTTCGAGAGCCGCCCGAACGTGACCGCGGATGCCGGCGCGCTGTGTCTCAAGGCCGGCAATGCCGTGATCCTGCGCGGCGGCTCGGAAGGGTTTCGCTCGAGCCGCGCCATCCACGCCGCGCTCGCCGCCGGGCTCATCGAAGCCGGCCTGCCGGAGGCCGCGATTGCGCTGGTGCCGACCCGCGACCGCGACGCCGTCGGCCTGATGCTCTCCGGCCTCGACGGCACGATCGACGTGATCGTGCCGCGCGGCGGCAAGGGGCTGGTCGGCCGGGTCCAGGCGGAAGCGCGCGTGCCGGTGTTCGCGCATCTCGAGGGCGTGTGCCACGTCTATGTCGACAAGGCCGCCGATCTCGCCATGGCCAAGAACATCGTGCGCAATGCCAAAATGCGCCGCACCGGGGTGTGCGGTGCCGCCGAGACCTTGCTGGTCGACCGCGCCGGAACCGCGCAATTGCTCGCGCCGCTCGTCGCCATGCTGCTCGATGCGGGCTGCGAGGTTCGCGGCGACACCGCGACCCAGATGATCGACCCGCGCGTGACGGCCGCCAGCGAGGAGGATTGGTCGACCGAATACCTCGACGCGATCATCGCGGTGAAGCTCGTCGACGGCGTCGAGGAGGCGATCGCGCATATCGAGCGCTACGGCTCGCACCACACCGACGCGATCGTCACGGCCGATGCGCGAGCGGCGGAGAAATTCCTGGCCGAGGTGGATTCCGCGATCGTGCTGCACAACGCCTCGACCCAGTTCGCCGACGGCGGCGAGTTCGGCTTCGGGGCCGAGATCGGCATCGCCACCGGGCGGCTGCACGCGCGCGGGCCGGTCGGAACCGAGCAGCTCTGCAGCTTCAAATACCGGGTGCGGGGTTCGGGCCAGATCCGGCCGTGATATTGCACGAGGCCGTTCGTCAGATGCTGATGATTCGCCCCACTCGCCTCCCTCCCCCCTTGTGGGGAAGGGATGGGGAGGGGGGTGACGAGTTTCGCAGAGCAAGCGACCCTCGTCCCGGCGTCGCTCCGCGACGCCGACCTCCCCCGCAAGGGGGGAGGTAACCCCAGTGAAATCGCAAGCAACAGCAAATACACCCGCGGCGTCTCGCCTGCCGCCGCATGCGCCGGGCATGAAGATCGGGCTGTTCGGCGGCTCGTTCAATCCGCCGCATGCGGCCCACCGCGCGGCGAGCCTGATGGCGCTGAAGCGCCTCGGCCTCGACCGGGTCTGGTGGCTGGTGAGCCCGGGCAATCCGCTCAAAGACACAAGCGCGCTGCCGCCGCTCGCCGACCGGATCGCGGCCGCGCAAAAGCTCGCCGCGCATCCGCGCATCGACGTGACCGGGCTCGAAGCCGCGATCGGCACCCGCTACAGCTTCGACACGCTGCAATGGCTCCGGCGCCGGCTTCCGGGCGTGCATTTCGTGTGGATCATGGGGGCGGACAATCTAGCCACGTTCCACCATTGGCAGAACTGGCGCGACATCGCGGCGCTGGTGCCGGTCGCGGTGATCGACCGCACGGGCGCCATCCGGGCCGGGCCGTTTGCGGATCGTTTCTCGCGCTATCGCCTGCCCGAAGCACTGGCCCGCCGATTGGCGTTGACGCAACCCCCGGCCTGGGTCTTCCTGCACGGGCTGAAATCCCCTGTGTCCTCGACCGCTTTGCGCGCCGCGGGAGGTTGAAACCGTCAACGGTCGATGCTTATTTACTCGTGTGGCCCCTGCGCCGTGCGCCGGGCATGATGGAGGAAAGGACCCCTGTCCACTTCTACATGGTTTCGGGCAGCGTCTCATCGGCGGCCCGAGCGCGTTTCCAAGGTGCGTCCTGACGCCGAGGAGACCCTTCGCCTGGTCCTCGCCCGGCTTTCCGATGCCAAGGCCGAGGACACCATCACCATCGATCTGCGCGGCAAGACTTCGATTGGCGACTACATGGTGGTGACCTCCGGAAGGTCGCACCGCCACGTCGGCGCGGTTGCCGATCACGTGCTGCAGGACCTGGAGAAGGCCGGGGTCTGCGGCCTGCGGGTCGAGGGCATGCCCCACTGCGATTGGGTGCTGATCGACGCCGGCGACGTGATCGTTCACGTGTTCCGGCCGGAAGTCCGGGCGTTCTACAATCTCGAGAAGATGTGGGCGCCGGGCCGGTCGGCAGCGCGACAGGCGGGCTGAGCAACCTTTTCCGGGCGGCGCGGGATGAAACTCGTCGTCGCCGCGGTCGGTCGGCTGAAAGCGGGACCCGAACGCGATCTCGCCGCGCGTTATCGTGAGCGCGCTGCCGCGATCGGCCGGAAATTGGGATTCCGCTCGATCGAGATCATCGAAATCGCAGAAAGCCGCGGCCGCCGCGGCGAAGATCGCATCCGCGAGGAAGCCGCGGGGCTCGGTGCGGCGATTCCCGAAAATGCCGCAATCGTCGCGCTCGATGCGCGCGGCAAGGCGCTGTCCAGCACCGACCTTGCCGGGCGGCTCGAACGATGGCGCGACCGGGGAACCCCAGCCATAATATTCCTGATCGGGGGCGCCGACGGCCTGGCCGAGCGCTTGGGTGGGCGCGCCGAGCTTGCGCTTGGCTTCGGCGCTGCGACCTGGCCGCACCAGCTAGTGCGAATCATGCTGCTCGAGCAGATCTACCGTGCCATGACCATCCTGTCCGGGCATCCGTATCACCGGGAATGACCGGCCCGGGGCGCTCGCGGCGAGCCGGCCGTGCGAAGCCGCGCGGCGAAGGGACGGTCCCGATGGTCAAGGATTCGTCAAGCAAGCGGCGATCTAATCGGCTGATGATGAAGTTCCCCGCGATTCGTCCTCGGCCCGCGGCGCGCCATGCCTGGCATCATGCCTTGGGCGCGGCGCTCGGGCTGGCGATCCCGCTCGGCCTTGCCGCGGCCGCCTGGGCGGAGCCGCCGCCGGGTCCGCCGCAACCGACCTCCGGACAGGCCGCGCGCGACCAACTCGAATCGCTGCGCGCCGAGCAGAAGCAAGCCGCCGAGCGCGAATCCAGGCTTCGCAAGGAAGTCGAGGCGTTCGGCGAGGACCGCCGCAAGCTCAACGAGGCGCTGATCGCAACCGCGGCTCGCATCCGCGGCGATGAGGAGCGCATCGGCGCGACCGAAGCCCGGCTCAAGACACTGGAGGGGAACGAAAGCGGCATACGCAAGTCACTCGATGGCCGGCGCTCGCTCATTGTGGAGATTCTCGCGGCCCTGCAGCGCATGGGGCGTCACCCGCCGCCGGCGATCCTGGTGAGTCCACAAGACGCCCTGCTCTCGGTCCACACCGCGATGCTGCTCGGCGCGGTGTTGCCGCAGATGCGCGGCGAGGCCGAGAAGCTCGCTGCCGACCTGGCCGAGCTCGTCCGCGTGCGCGCCGCGAGCGCGATCGAGCGCGACGATCTCACTCGCGACCTTGCCGCCTTGTCGGAGGAGCGCCAGCGCATGTCGCTGCTGATCGAAGAACGACAGAAAAAGCAGATCGAGACCGAGAAGGCGTTGGACCGGGAACGCCAGCGCGCGATCGCGCTGGCGCGGCAGGCCGACAGTCTCAAAGATTTGATTGCCAAGCTCGAGCAGGATGTGGCTCTCTCCGCCCGCGCGGCCGGCACGGCGGGACGGCCGCAAGAGGGCAAGGAGATTCGCACCGATCTCGCGTCGTTGAAGGATGCTGGGCGATTGGCTCCGGCGGTCGCCTTTGCGTCGGCCAAGGGTGCGTTGCCGTTGCCGATCAACGGCGTGAGAATTCGCGACTTCGGCGCTTCCGACGGCCTCGGCGGCACCGAGAAAGGACTTTGGATCGCCAGTCGTGCCGGTGCGCAGGTCACCGCGCCATGCGACGGATGGGTCGTCTACGCGGGACCGTTCCGCAGCTACGGCCAACTCTTGATCGTCAATGCGGGCGGCGGCTATCATGTGCTGCTTGCGGGGATGGAACGGATTTCGGTGGATCTTGGCCAATTCGTGCTGACCGGCGAACCCGTGGCGGTGATGGGGGGTGGGCCACAGTCGGCCGCCGCCATCGCGGTCGGCTCCAGCCAGCCGGTGCTTTACGTCGAGTTCCGCAAGGACGGAACCCCTGTCGATCCGAACCCATGGTGGGCAACCAAGGATAGCGAAAAGGTTCGCGGATGATGCGCAAGACTCCGTTGATTCTCCTCGGCGCGGCCGCCGGCGCGGCCCTCACCCTGCTCGCCACCCAGCCGCGGCTTGCGTTCGTGGGCGCGAGCGCCCGTGCCGCCGCCGGTGCCGACACCTACCGGCAGCTCAATCTGTTCGGGGACGTGTTCGAGCGCGTGCGCGCCGACTATGTCGAGAAGCCGGATGACGGCAAGCTGATCGAATCGGCCGTCAACGGCATGCTCAATGCGCTGGATCCGCATTCGAGCTACATGGACGCCAAGAGCTTCCGCGACATGCAGGTGCAGACCCGCGGGGAATTCGGCGGGCTCGGCATCGAAGTCACCATGGAGGACGGTCTGGTCAAGGTGGTGGCGCCGATCGACGACACCCCTGCCGCCAAGGCCGGCGTCATGGCCGGCGACATCATCACCCATCTCGACGACGAGCCGGTCCAGGGCCTCACCCTCAACCAGGCGGTCGACAAGATGCGCGGGCCGGTCAACACCAAGATCCGGCTGAAGATCATGCGCAAGGGCCAGGACAAGCCGGTCGATGTTTCGATCGTGCGCGACATCATCCGCGTGCGCTCGGTGCGCTCCAGCGTCGAAGGCGGCGAGATCGGCTACATCCGCATCACGCAGTTCAACGAGCAGACCACCGACGGCTTGAAGAAGGCGCTGACCGATCTCTCCGCGCAGATCCCGCCGGAGAAGCTCAAGGGCTTCGTGGTCGACCTGCGCAACAACCCCGGCGGGTTGCTCGACCAGGCGATCTCGGTCTCCGATGCGTTCCTGGAGCGCGGCGAGATCGTCTCGACCCGCGGCCGCAACGCCGAGGAAACCCAGCGCTTCAATGCCCGAGCCGGCGATCTCATCCACGGCAAGTCGCTCATCGTGCTGATCAACGGCGGCTCGGCCTCCGCGTCCGAGATCGTGGCCGGCGCGCTGCAGGACCACAAGCGCGCGACCGTCATCGGCACCCGCTCGTTCGGCAAGGGCTCGGTGCAGACCATCATCCCGCTGGGGTCCGGCAACGGCGCGCTGCGGCTCACCACGGCGCGCTATTTCACCCCCTCCGGCCGCTCGATCCAGGCCAAGGGCATTTCCCCGGATATCGAGGTGATCCAGGACGTTCCCGAGGAGCTCAAGGTGCGCACGGAATCCAAGGGCGAAGCGGCCTTGCGCGGCCATCTCAAGGCCGAGGGCCAGGAGGAGACGGGCTCGCAGTCCTATATCCCGCCCGACCCGAAGGACGACAAGGCGCTGACCATGGCCTACGACCTGCTGCGCGGGACCCGGGTCAACGCGGCGTTCCCGCCCAACCCGAAGGCTGCGGTCCCGAACTGAGGCCGGGCCTCTCGCGGGATTTGTAGCCCGGATGGAACGGCGCGAAGCGCCGAGAACGTCGCCCGCATACGCGGGCGATGACAGCCGGTGCGTGCTAACCTTTGGCCCATGATTCGCCTTGATCCACCATGGACGACCTGACGGCTCCGCTCGGACAATCCCGAGCAGCGGGCCGGCGGCTTGCAGCGCCGGCGGCTCTTTCCCGCGCGTTTGCGCTTGCGCTCGGTCTCGGCCTCGCTCTGTTGGTTTTTGTGTGGGTGTTTGTGGATGGGCTTCCGTTCGGCAGCGAGCCGATGGCGGTCCCGCCGGCGCCGGCACCGGCTCCCCGCCAGATCCGGGCCGAAACGGCGCCGGCACCGGCTCCCCGCCAGGTCCAGGCCGAAACGGCGCCGGCACCGGCTCCCCGGCAAGTCCAGGCCGAAACGCCCGTCGTGCAGCCTCGGCCCGAGTCGGATGCGGCCAACGTGGTTCGAGAGCCCACCGAGGCCGGCAGCCGGCGGACTGTCACCATCATCGACGGCATGAGCGGCAGGCGCCAGGAAGTGGTGATCGGCTTGCCCGAGCCGGCCCCGAGCGCTGCCCCGGGCCAACGATCCCGTTGATCGGCATGGTCCTTGTGCCGGCGGCCATTACCGCGCGATGGAATCTGCCGTGAGCGCCTACGAGCATCTGCCCTATCGGCCGTGCGTCGGCACCATGGTGCTCAATCGCAAAGGCCGGGTGTTCATCGGCCGGCGCACCGGCGGCCCCGAGCAGGTCGACGAGGTCCACGGTTGGCAGATGCCGCAAGGCGGCCTCGACCCGGACGAGGATCCGTTCCACGCGGCGCTCCGCGAGCTCTGCGAGGAAACCAACATCCGCTCGGTCGAGCGGCTCGCGGAAATGCGCGACTGGCTCAGCTACGATCTTCCGGACGAACTCGTTCCCCACGCGTGGGGCGGCCGCTACCGCGGCCAGACGCAGAGATGGTACGCGCTGCGCTTCACCGGGGAGGATTCCGAGATCGACATCGCGCATCCGTGCGGCGGCCACGAGCCGGAGTTCGTGGAGTGGCGGTGGGTGGAAATGCCCGAGCTTCCCGACCTCGTCGTGCCGTTCAAGCGCCAGGTCTACGTGCGCGTCATCGCCGAGTTCGGCCATCTCGCCGGGAAATGAGCGGCGCGTAGCGCCGCGCTCGCTTTCGCATTATGAAACCTCTTTGCCCATCTGCGAGGGATTTCTACAATGAGCAATGCCCCCAACCGGCAAGAGCTGGAATTCCTGCGATCGATCGATACGCCCACGGCCTGCAACCTGATCGAGATCGTCGCGCCGGAGCGGCGCGGGTCCGGCTATACGGTCAAGCATTTGCATTGCCCGTTCCCGGAGCTGCCGGCGATGGTCGGCTTCGCCAAGACCGCGACCATCAAGGCCAAGGACGCCATCGCGGCCGGCGACGCCTCCTACATGCAGCGGCGGCTCGACTATCTCGACTACGTCGCGGGAAAGCCGCGGCCGAGCATCGTCGTCATCGAGGACCTCGACGGCGAGCACGCGGGCTACGGCGCGTTCTGGGGCGAGGTGCAGTCGAACGTCCACAAGGCGCTCGGCTGTCTCGGCACCGTGACCAACGGCAGCATTCGCGACATTCCGCAGATCCCCGCCGGCTTCCAGATGCTGGCCGGATCGATCGGCCCTTCGCATGCCTACGTGCACGTGGTCGAGTTCGGCGGTGCGGTGAACGTCCACGGCATGGCGACGCGCAGCGGCGATCTCGTTCACGCCGATCGCCACGGCGCGGTCGTGGTGCCGCTCGACAAGATCTCTGCGATGATGGCGGCAGCGGATGCGCTGACCAGACGCGAGGCGCGGATCATCGCGGCCGCCCGCGCCGCCGATGCCAGCGTCGAGGCCATCAAGGCCGCGATGCGCGGCTGACAGTTTCGTCGTTCCGGGGCCCAGGCGTCAGCCCGCGAGCCCGGAACCTGTGAACACCAAATTGGAAAATTTAGTAACGACCGTGTTCATGGGGCCCCGGGTTCCCTCGCTCGCTGGAGCCCCGAGACGACCGCATCGTTTCGATCACGCGCGCGTCCCCCGCTCGCCCAGCGCGAGCTCCAGCCGGTTGAGCTGATCGAGCCGGCGCCGCAGCTTGTCGCGCAACGCATCGTTCTTGGCGTCGACGAGGTCCTCTTCGGTGTCCTTGATCTCCTGGAGGAGCTGCGAGCGGTCGAATTCCTCGACCGGAACCGCAAGCTCGGCGAGCACGGTGAGACCCTCGGGCGCCACTTCGGCAAAGCCGCCGCCCACCACGATGCGCCGCGGCTGGCCGGGACCCAGGATGGAAAGAATGCCGGGTCGCAGCATCGACAGGAACGGCGCGTGATGCGCCAGCACGCCGAACTGGCCTTCGCTGCCCGGCACCACCACGTGCTCGACCTCGCCGGAAAACACCAGCCGCTCCGGCGAGACGAGATCGAAATGGAAATTGGCCATGGTGGTTATGTTCGCACTCCGATGCAGTCATTCCGGGGCGCGGGCCTTTGCCCGCGAACCCGGAACCCATGAACACCCACCTCGCGAAATTGCATGATCGGTGGTCATGGATCCCGGGTTCCCGAGCTTCGCTCGGGCCCCGGGAAGACGAATCCTCAATTGGTCACGCCGCCTCCGCGGCGAGCTTCTTGCCCTTCTCGACCGCCTCCTCGATGGTTCCGACCATGTAGAAGGCGGCTTCGGGCAGATGATCGTACTTGCCCTCGACCAAGCCCTTGAAGCCCTTGATGGTGTCCTCGAGGTTGACGAACACGCCGGGCGAGCCGGTGAAGACTTCGGCGACGTGGAACGGCTGGGACAGAAAGCGCTCGATCTTGCGCGCGCGCGCCACCGTGAGCTTGTCCTCCTCCGAGAGCTCGTCCATCCCTAAGATCGCGATGATGTCCTGCAGCGATTTGTAGCGCTGCAGCACCTGCTGGGTATCGCGCGCCACCTGATAGTGCTCCTCGCCGACGACGCGGGGATCGAGCATGCGCGAGGTGGAATCCAGCGGATCGACCGCCGGGTAGATGCCCTTCTCGGCGATCGAGCGCGACAGCACCGTGGTGGCGTCGAGATGCG
>WNFW01004240.1_pt1 | contig 11404 bp, 12 predicted proteins | sample 5400131 | NCBI WGS metagenome assembly WNFW01 (sample SAMN13153362, study PRJNA577476) | soil metagenome | isolation source: 20 cm soil or saprolite under grassland replicate 1 | place: USA:California | collected 2016-06-15
ATGGGCCGTGGACGCCGCGCAGCGAACCGGCCGGCGGCTCATCATCGCGGGCGGGTGGCGTCCGAGCTTCACGGGTGCCGTGAAGTACGTCGGTGAGGTCGACGGCAAGCGCAAGGCGGTCCTGCTCGCACGGGCCCGCTGCCTCTGGATGCCCGCGCAATGGGACGAGCCGTTCGGCCTGCCGACGATCGAAGCGCTGTTCTCCGGCACCCCCGTGCTCGGCACGCGCCGCGGGGCGTTGCCCGAGATCGTCACGCCGGCGGTGGGCGTGTTGCGCGACACGCTCGACGAGCTGATTCTCGCGGGCGACAAAGTCACCACGCTCGACCCCAGGGCCTGCCGCGAACGGGCGGAGCGGCAGTTCACGCACCTGGTGATGGCGGAGAACTACGTCCGCATGTACGAACACGTGCTGAAGACCGGCGAGCTGCCCGCGAGCGTCATATAAACCGGCCGTGATCTACACGACCTCGTAGTTGCGAAACTCGAACGGCCGCGCGCCCGTCAGCCGCTCGATCCAGTGAGAAACGTAGTAGCGCAGGTCCGCAAGTCTGAACCGTGCCGGCTCGATCTCGATCGGCGGCTCCTGCGCGCACGCGGCGATCCAGGCCTTGGCCACCGCGGGATGGTCGCCGGTGAACGGCCGTAGCAACGGTATCCAGGCCAGCGTGCCGCGCCTGAGGTCGCGGTCCAGCCTCTCGGCGGCCCCGGGATACATGCGCTTCGTGAACTCGAACTTCTCCCTGATTGCACGGGCTGGCCGAGCCCAGCCGTAGTGAAACATCTGCGCGCCGGTCAGGCGTCCCCGAATTCGTCGAGCCTCGGGGCCTACTCGGAATCCTTGCGCGTCCTGGTACGGATGGATGCCCTGCGCGAGCCGGATGCAGCGTACCTCGCGACGATACCAGCGGCGGTTGGTCGCCACGCGGTCGAACCCGCCGTAGAAGTGCAGATAGTTGACCAGCAATCCTTCCACCCGCGCGTCCCGGTTCCACTCGGCCACTTGCTCCTTGAGGATACGGGCTCCCTGCTCATGGAGCACTTCGTCGGCCTGGATGTAAATCCCCCAGGAGCCGTGACACGCGTCCATCGCCCGCTGCGTCTCCACTGCCAGCATGTCGACCCTGCTCAGGTCCCAATCGCTCTCGATCATGCGAACACGTGAGTCGCCGATCCCCGCGACCACGTCACGCGTCTCGTCCTCGGATTTCCCGACATTGACGACGACTTCGTCGCAGACCTGGAGCACCGATCGAATCGCGGGGACGATCGGGAAGTCGAGCTTGACCGCGTTGCGGACGAGGGTGAAGCCGGAGAGAATGTCAGCTCCGAAACTGCAGGTTGTACAACCGGCGGTACATGCCGTCGGCGGTCAGCAACTCTCCGTGCGTGCCCCGCTCCACGATCCGTCCTTCCGCCAGCACGACGATGAAATCGGCATGGTGCACGGTGGCGAGCCGGTGGGCGATCACGAAGACGGTGCGATGCGCCATCAGCCGATCGATCGCTTCCTGCACGAGGCGGGCTTCGTCGAGGATCAGAATCGGTGGATCGCGCAGCAACGCCCGGGCAATCGCGATCCGCTGCCGCTGCCCGCCGCTGAGCCGGGTGCCGCGCTCGCCGAGCAGCGTGTCGTAGCCTTCGGGCAGCCGCATGATGAACTCGTCGGCGTTGGCGGCGCGCGCCGCGGCCCGCACCTGGTCGAGCGGCGCGTCTTTCAACCCGTACGCGATGTTGGCAACCACCGTGTCGTTCAGGAGCACGGTCTCCTGCGACACGATCCCCATCAGTTTGCGGAGTGACGTGCGGGTATAGCTGGTCAGCGGCTTGCCGTCCATCAGGATCTCACCGCGCGTCGGCTCATAGAATCGTGGGAGGAGATCGACCAGCGTGGTCTTGCCGGCCCCCGAGGGGCCGACGATCGCGACGACCTGGCCGCGCTTCACCTCGAGCTCGACGTCGCGCAACACCGCCTCGGTGGGCTCGTACTCGAACGAGACGCCCCGGAACTCGATGCGCTCGCTGAACTCCGCGGTCGTCTCGCCGGGCCGGTCGCCTTCGGCGGACGGCAAGTCGAGCACCTCGAACACCCGTTCCGCGGAGGCGACGGCTGCCGCCATGATCGCGGGATAGTTCGACACCGATTTGATCGGTGACATCAGCCGCAAGCTGACGGCGAGGAAGGTCATCAGCACCGCGGGATCCAGCGTCGCGGCGGTGCCGAGCGCGAGTCGCGTCCCGACGACGAGAATCAGGACGATCATCACGCCGCCGAACACCTCGCTCACGGGGCTCGTGAGGCTGGAGTAGCGCTGCGCCCGCAGCACCCGCTTGCGGTAGCGCTCGGCGAGCTCCTGGAACCGCCCCAGCTCGAACGCTTCGGCCACGTACGCGCGCACCAGTTTCGCGGACGCGATCATCTCGCCTACGTGACTCGTCACCTCGCCGCGCTCGGTGGCCAGCTCGCGCGAGCGGCGACGGAGGCGATTGATCATGGGACGGATGATGAGCAACAGCACCGGCGCCAGCAGGAGCGACAGCAACGCGAGCTTGACCGAGAGGCCGAACAGAATGACGACGTAGACGGTGATGATCACGAGGTTTTGCAGCAGCGACGCGAGCGCCGCGCTCACCGCGGTCTTCACCTGATCCGTATCGCTGATGACACGCGCGATCGTCTGGCCGGCGCGCGTCCGCTGGAAGTAGCCGAGCGGCAGGGTCTGCAGATGCCGGAACAGACGAATCCGCAGGTCGCGGACGACGCCCTCCTGAATCGCGACGCTCCCGAGGGCCGCGAGATATGAGGTGAGATTCTTGAGCAGCAGCGCCACCAGCAGCACGATGACGACGTTGCGGAGCGCAAGCTCGGGCGTGCCTGCCTTCAGGAAGGGGCCCGCGATCCTGTTGAGTACGGTTTCGACCTGCGAGCCGCCCTGCGCCGGCAGCGCCGCATTGCCGAACAGCGTGCGCAGGAACGGAATCAGCAGGACGAAGGTGAAGCCGTCGAGCACCGACGAGATGACCGTCGCGGTGATCGTGGCGGCGAACCGGAGCGAGTAGGGTCGGAGCAGCGACAGCAGCCGCGCGCCGCCTTTGGCGCTGCTCATTAGCGCGCGCGGCGCGGCGTGAGCAGCGCGACGGGGAGAATCATCTCTTCGGGCGTGGCGCCGCCGTGCAGGAACGCGCCGCGGTAGCGAGCCTGATACTCGCGCAGTTTGGTCGGATAGACGAAGAAGCGGTCACCCGTGGCGAGCAGCAGCCGGACGCCGAGGCCTTTGGCCGGCAGCCCGTAGGACTTCAGGTCTTCGACCATGATGGCGGCTTCGGGGTCCTCGGCGCGCAGGTCCTCGCCGAACTTGTAGCGCAGGTTGGCGGTGGCGTCGCGCTTGGCGAAGACCGTCGCCGGTGTCTCGCAGTGAATCGCGCCGTGGTCGGTCGTGAGCAGGACCGGCACGTTGCGGCGCTCGGCCTCTTGGAGCGCGGCGAGCACGGGCGAGCGCTCGAACCACGTCTTCGTCAGGCCCCGCAGCGCGTCAGCGTCGCGGGCCACTTCGTAGAGAATCGCGTTCTCCGAGCGGCCGTGCGTCAGCTGATCGATGAAGTTGAAGACGAGTGCCGTCACGCCAGGCTGTGCCAAATGCGCCGGCAGGCGCCGCAAGAGATCCGCGCCGTCGGCCGCGGTGAACAGCTTCTCGTAGCGGACCGGCACCTCTTCGCCCACCAGCTCCCGCAGCTGCTCGGTCAGGAGCTCGGCCTCGTGCGCGTTCAGGCTCTCGTCGTCGGTCGGCGCGCCCCACCACTCCGGATGCCGGGCCGCGATCTCCATCGGAAAGAGCCCGCTGAAAATCGCATTCCGGGAAAACGGCGTCGCCGTCGGGAGAATGCTGTAGTAGTGCGATTCCTCCACGTCGAACAACGGCGTGATCAGATCGCGCAGCACTTCCCACTGATCCAGCCGCAGGCAATCGATCAGGATGAACATTACCCGGCCCGTGCGCTTCAGCGCGGGCACCAGGAACTCGGCGCCGACGTCCACCGACAGCGGCGGCCGATCGCGCTCCGGGTCGGAGAGCCAGCGCGGATAATGCCTGGTGATGAATCCCTGAAAGTCTTTGCGCAGGCTTTCCTGCAGCGCCCGCAGCGCTTCGGAGAGTCCCGGCTCGTTGCCCGCGGCGAGCCGCACCTCCCAGCGCGCCAACTCGGCCACCAGCTCACTCCACTCGCGCCAGGCGAGCGCCGCGCCGCGGCGGCCCTCGAGCTCGCGGAAGCGCGAGACGAAGTCGCGCGCCAACCGCTGCTGGCGGATGCGGTCGCCCTCGAGCAAGCGCGTCACGACGGAAAGCACCTGGCGCGGATGGACGGGCTTCACGAGGTAGTCGTCGATTTCGGTGCCGATGGCGTCGCGCAGCAGCGCGTCGTCTTCGCTCTGCGTCACCATCACCACGGCCATGGCGGGATCGATGGCGCGGATTTCGGGCAATAGATCGAGGCCGCGGCGGCCGGGCATCTGCTCGTCTAGCAGTACGACGCTGTACGGCTGGCGCCGCAACATCGCGAGGGCGTCGTCGCCGTGTGCCGCCTGCGCCACTGCAAACCCCTGCTCCTCGAGAAAGCGCCGGTGCGCGGCGAGGCCATCCACTTCGTCATCGACCCAGAGAATGCTCTTTGGACGCGGCATCGTGCGAGACAAGGTAGTCCCGCTGGCGAAGCCGGGCAACGCGCGACTACATTGGCCGCGTGTTGCGCGTCCTGTGCGTGCGGTTCAGCTCCATCGGCGACATCCTCCTCACCACTCCCCTCGTGCGCGCGTTGCACCGGCGCCATCCCGACGCCGAGCTGTACTTCGTGACCAAGCGCGCGATGGCGCCGCTGGTCCTCGAGAATCCCAAGCTGGACAAGGTGATCGAGCTGGAGCCGAACGAGCGGATCACCGACCTCGCGGGCCGGCTCCGCGCACTCCGGCCGACGCACGGACTCGATTTGCACGGCAGCCTGCGCAGTGCGGCGCTGCGCCTGCTCGTCCCCTGCCAATGGTCAGGGTACGCGAAGCGCAAACTCGCCCGCACGGCGTTGATCGCGGCGAAGATCAACATGTACGGAAAGCACGTGCCGGTCCCGGAGCGCTACTTCGAGGCGGTGCGCGCGCTGGACGTGCAACCCGACGGCGGCCCGCCCGAGTTTTTTCTGGCACCCGCGGCGCGCGAGCGTGTCGCTCGCTGGCTCGGCGAGCGGGGGCTCCACGGACAGCCCTTCGCGGCCCTGGCGCCGGGCGCCGCGCACGCGACCAAGCGCTGGCCGCTCCGCCACTGGAGGGCGCTCGCGGAGCAGTTGCGCGGCATGGGATACGGACTCGTTGCCGTCGGCGGCGCGGGCGACCGGCAATTGGCCGGCGAGCTCGGTCCCGGCGTGCACACCGCGGCGGGTGAGTTCGCGCTGCAGGAGACGGGCGCCTGTCTCGCCCGCGCGACGGTGCTCGTCTCGGGCGACACCGGCGTGATGCACATGGCCACCGGCGTCGGCACGCGAGTGGTCGCGCTATTTGGGCCGACAGTCGAGCCGTTCGGCTTCTTTCCGTACGCGAGAGGCGCGGAGGTACTCGAGCGCGACCTGAGCTGCCGGCCCTGCTCCGCCATGGGCACGGAGCGTTGCCCGCTCGGGCACCACCGCTGCCTCGAGGAGATCTTCCCCGATCAGGTGGCTGCCGCCGTGCAACGGCTCGTCGCGTGAGTACGGCCGAAGCGAAGCTCATCACGTTGATCGCGGAATCGGCGCGCGGCCCCCAACGCGAAGGCTTGTTCGCGCTGTGGCTGATCGTCCGCGCAGCGGAGGCCCTGCTGCCGCCGGCCCCGGTGAGCGCAAAGAACCACCGCCGCCGCCTGCAGGCGCTCGAGACGCGGATCGGCAGCCTGGCGCTGCCCGGCCCGCTCAAGCGGGCGTTCGCCGCCGCGCGGCAACACCTCGAGACGGCGACGCCCAATGCCGCCGCCCTGGTGCTCAGCCAGCTCACCGCGCCGGCGCGTGAGGTGCTCGGCGTCGAGGCTGGGGACGCCGTGACCGTTGCAGCACGCACGGCCAGATTGCATCTATAGACCATGCCATCCCCCGCGCGCCGGTTCGAAAAGAGTCCGTCCCTCGACAACCTCGTCGAGCGGGTGGACGCCCAACGTCCCGGAGAGATCACGGGGGACACGATTCCCACGGGATTTGGCTCGCTCGACAAGCTGCTGGGCGGTGGCCTGCGGCGGCGCGATCTCATCCTGCTGGGCGGCGACATCGGCAGCGGCAAGTCGGCACTCGCGCTCGGCATCGCGCTGCGCGTGGCACAGCAGTCGGTGGGCGTGGCGTATCTCTCCGGCGAGATGAATGAAGAACGGCTGATGGAGCGCGCGCTCGCGATCGAAGGCAGGGTCGCGGTGGACGAGCTGCGCGCCGCCAAGCTCAACGACCAGACGCGCGCCGGCGTTGGCGCGGCCGCGGTGCGGCTACGAGGCCTTCCCCTTTCCTTACTACCGTTGGCCGGAGAGGACTTCGAGACCGCCTTCGATCGGCTCGACCCGCTGCGGCAGATCGGGCTGGTCGTCGTCGACTACCTGCAGCTCGTCCCGCCGCCGAAGGCGCGCACGACGCAGGACGAGGACACGGCGCTCGTGCTGCGGCACCTCAAGGCGCTCGCGCTGGCGCGTCAGGTCGCGTTGCTCGTGGTCGCGCAGTTGCCGAGTTTCCCCACAGGTCGAGACGCGAAGCGCCCCACGCTCGACGACTACGGCGTCATGGGCGCGCCGAAACAGCATGCCGATGTCATCCTGTCGATTTTCCGCGAAGAGATGTACAACCCGGGCGGCGGCGTGGATGGCGCGACCGAGCTGATCGTCGCCAAGAACCGTAACGGCCCCACCGGGTTCGCGGATCTCTACTTTTACCGGCGCTGGATGCGGTTCGAGGATATGCTCGATCCTGACAGATGATGTTAGGTTGAGATCGTTGAGACGCAGCAGACGCAACAGGTAGGCACGCAGCAGACGCAACAGGTAGGCGGGAGCGGAATATGGCTGGTCACAGTAAATGGAAGCAGATCAAGCGGAAGAAGGCGGTCACTGATCAGAAGCGCGGTGCCATGTTTACGCGTCTGATTCGCGAAATCACGATCGCCGCCAAGGCGGGCGGTGGCGATCCGGGCGGTAACGCGCGGCTGCGCACCGCGATCGATGCCGCCAAAGCCGAGAACATGCCGGCCGACAACATCGACCGTGCGATCAAGAAGGGCACCGGCGAGCTCGAGGGCGTGACCTACGAAGAGGTCACATACGAGGGGTACGGGCCTGGGGGCGCGGCGCTCCTCATTCAGGCCACGACGGACAACGCCAACCGTACGGTCGCCGAGATCCGGAATGTCTTTCAGCGCCACGGCGCCAACCTGGCCGCGACCAACGCCGTCGCCTGGATGTTCGACCGCAAGGGACAGATCGTGGTGGACGCCAAGGCGAACGAGGATGCCACGATGGAAGCCGCCCTCGACGCCGGCGCGGAAGACATGGAGAAGGAGGGCGACATCTATCTGATCACGACGCCGCCCACGCAGCTCCATGCGATCGACCAGGCGCTGCGAAGCAAGAAGCTGCCGGTGCAGACTGCCGAGATCGCAATGGTTCCCAAAAACACCGTGAAGGTCGAGGGCAGCGACGCCAAGAAGCTGCTGAACCTCATGGAAGGCCTCGAGGAGATGGATGACGTCGCGAAGGTCTTTTCCAACTTCGACATCGACGCCGAGGCGATGGCGGCGGTGACGGGATGACGTGAGGGTCCTGGGCGTCGACCCCGGCACCGCGATCACCGGCTACGGTGTGATCGAAACGGGGAACGGAACTCCCGGGATGGGGCGACTTATCGAGTGTGGGGTGTTCCGGTTTGGACGCAACAATTCGCTCCCCCACCGTCTCGCAGAGCTTCACCACGAAATCGCGAAGCTCATCCGGCGGCACCAGCCAGCCGTGCTCGCCCTGGAAGACGCCTTCTATCATAAGAATGTGCGCACGACGCTCGTACTCGGTCACGCGCGGGGGGTCATCCTGCTAGCAGCTGAGCAAGAGGGCCTTGAAATCGCCCAGTATGCCCCTGCAATGATCAAGAAGACCGTGGTCGGAGCCGGCGGCGCGCAAAAGTCGCAGGTGGCGGCCATGGTGGCTCGCTTGCTGCACCTCAAGCACGCACCGAAGCCGGCCGACGCCGCCGATGGAGTTGCGGTGGCGCTGACCTTCATCCTTCGTTCCTCGCTGTTATTTGAGAAGCAAAGGCGGGGCCAGGGGGTGAGGACGGGGACATGATCGCCCACGTACGCGGCCGTTTGGCCGCAAAATCCGCCGACCGGGTCGTCGTCGAGACGCCCGGTGGCGTCGGCTATGAGGTCGTCGTCCCGCTCGGCGTCATGGAGCGCTTGCCGGCAACCGGCGCCGAGATCACCCTGGCGACCGAGCTGGTCGTGCGCGAGGACGGCTGGGCGCTGTACGGATTCCTCGACGACGCCGAGCGCCGTTTTTTCCAGCGGCTCACGAGCGTCAGTGGCGTCGGACCCAAGATCGGCATCGCCGTGCTGTCGGCACTCGGCGTGGAGCGTGGCGCGCGGGCGCTGCGCGAGAAGAACATTGGGTTGCTGTCGTCGGTGAGCGGGATCGGCCGCAAGACCGCCGAGCGCCTCGCGCTCGAGCTGGGGGAGAAGGTCGAGGAGTTCACGGAGCTCCCGTCCGTCGATGTTCCGGCCGGCGCCGAGGCCGCACTCAAGGCGCTGGAGCGGCTGGGATACGGAGTACCGGAGGCCGATCGCGCGATTCGCCAGGCGCTCGCGGGCAACGGAACGGAGACCGAAACGGAGACACTGGTGCGACGCGCCCTGCAGATTCTCACGACTCGATGACGGCCATTCCCACCGAAATCACCGCTGAGTGGATCTGCGCCCGGTGCGGCTCGACGAACCGGCGCCTGGTGCCCGCGGGCTCCACGAAGGCCGAGGACAGCTGTCTGCAGTGCCACACCCTGCACATCATCGAGGCCGAAGCTCGGCCGGTCCGCTGGCGTTCATGGCTCGCGCGGAAATAACCACTCCCGACGCACTCGAGAACGAGCGGCTCACTGACGCCGCGCTGCGGCCGTCGCGACTCGACGAGTTCGTGGGCCAGGCCAAGGTCAAAGAGTCGCTGCAGATCGCCATCGACGCGGCCAAGCAGCGTAAGGAGCCGCTCGACCACGCGCTCTTCTTCGGCCCGCCGGGACTCGGCAAGACGACGCTGGCGCTGCTCATGGCAAAGGAGTTGGACGTGAACATCCGCACCACGTCCGGCCCAGTGCTCGAGCGCCCGGGCGACCTGGTCGGCATGCTCACCGGGCTCAAGCCCGGCGACATCCTCTTTATAGATGAAGTGCACCGCCTGCGGCCGGCGCTGGAGGAGTTCCTCTATCCGGCGATGGAGGAGTTCCGGGTCGACGTGCGAATCGCCGACGGCCCGCACGCGCAGACCCTCCCGATGCAGCTCGAGCGTTTCACGCTCATCGGCGCGACGACGCGCTTCGGCTTGTTGACACCGCCGCTGCGCGCGCGCTTTGGGCTGGTCGAGCGGCTGCACTACTATCCGCCGGACGATTTGGTCCAGATCATCACCCGTTCGGCCGGCATTCTGGGGGTCGGCGCCGACGCGGCGGGCGTCGCGGAAATCGCGCGCCGCAGCCGCGGCACGCCGCGCGTCGCGAACCGGCTCCTCAAGCGCGTGCGCGATTACGCGCAGGTCCGCGCCGGCGGAAGAATCACTTCGGCCGTCGCCGCCGAGGCCTTGAAGCGGCTCGACGTGGACGAGTTCGGCCTCGACGACATGGACGCCCGCATTCTCAAGGCGATCATCGAAATGTTCGAGGGCGGCCCCGTCGGCGTGCAGACCGTCGCCGCCGCGGTCGGTGAAGATCCGGGAACGCTCGAGGAGGTGTACGAGCCGTTTCTGATGCAGCAAGGATTCCTCGCGCGCACGCCGCGCGGCCGCGTCGCCACACCGGCGGCATACCGGCACTTTGGATTTGTCCCACCGAAATCGGCGGAGCAGGCGAGTATCTTCGACGGCTAGTGCACCGCCTCTCAGATTTCGACTACGAACTCCCGCCGGAGCAGATCGCTCAGCATCCTCTCCCAGATCGCTCGGCGAGCCGGCTGCTCGTGCTCGACCGCACGAGCGGGGCAACGCGCCATATGCAGTTCCGCGATCTCCCCACCCTGATTCCTCCGGGCGACTTGCTCGTCATCAACACCTCGCGCGTGATCCCCGCGAGGCTGCACGGAAAGCGCGAGGGAGGACAGGACGCGGAGTTCCTGCTGGTGCGCGACCTCGGTGACGGAACCTGGCTTGCGATGGCGCATCCCGGCGGCAAGCTCAAGCCGGGGCGACGAGTCACCATCGGCGCTGACAGCGCGGTCGAAATTGTGGAAGTCTTGGGTGGCGGGCTGCGTCGCGTTCGGTTTGTCGGCGCGCTCGACGCCCGCGAGACGCTCGCGAAGTACGGCATGGTGCCGCTACCGCCCTACATTCGCCGTCCGCCGACGCGAGCCGATCAGGAGCGCTATCAGACGGTCTACGCGGCGCATGACGGTAGCGTGGCCGCGCCGACGGCGGGCCTGCATTTCACCACGGAGCTGCTCGCGCGGATTCATGAGCAGCGCAGCTTCGTCACAATGATCGACCTGCACGTCGGTCCGGGGACTTTCAAGCCCGTCGAGACGGAGGACCTCGACCAGCACACGATGCATCCGGAGGTCTACGAGATCGCGGAGGGCGCGGCGAACTGGGTCAACAAAGTCAAAGACGTGAGAAGCAAGGTGTGGGCGGTGGGAACGACCGTCGTGCGCACCCTCGAGTCAGCGGTCGACGAAAGAGGTGAGGTGCGTCCCGGCACGAGGGAGACCAGCCTCTTCATCCGTCCGCCGTACGATTTCAAGATCGTAGACCATCTGATCACCAACTTCCATCTGCCCCGCTCGACGTTGCTGATGCTCGTGTGCGCGTTTGGGGGATATGAGCGAGTGATGGCGGCGTATCGAGAGGCAGTGAAGGAAGGCTACCGGTTCTATTCTTATGGCGACGCTATGGTGCTCATCTGATGTTCGATTTCTGGATCGACGGCCAATCCGGCGCCGCTCGCTCGGGCTCGCTGACCCTGCCGCACGGCACGGTCGAGACGCCGGTCTTCATGCCCGTCGGCACGCAGGCAACGGTGCGCACGCTCTCGCCCGCGGACCTCAAAGCCGTCGGCGCGCAGATCGTGCTCGCCAACACCTATCACCTCCACGTCCGCCCCGGCGAAGACGTCATCGAGCAGCTCGGCGGGCTCCACAAGTTCATGGCGTGGGAGCGGCCGCTGCTCACCGACTCGG
>WNFW01005623.1_pt1 | contig 11402 bp, 7 predicted proteins | sample 5400131 | NCBI WGS metagenome assembly WNFW01 (sample SAMN13153362, study PRJNA577476) | soil metagenome | isolation source: 20 cm soil or saprolite under grassland replicate 1 | place: USA:California | collected 2016-06-15
TGGCGGAAAACAGAATTAATCTCGGCGCGACGCGAAGCCTTGCATAAATCAGACCTTAACTATTTCACGTCGGGGCGAGGATCAGCAACGAATCCATCGAAGTTCGGCATCCTGACCTGCGGCAGTGTTCGCTCGTTTAATCACCGCTGATCGCTGCACGCGCCTCTTCGTTGTCTCATCCGTTCTGATGGAATCAGTGCTGGCGGGATCAAAGGCGGTGCTTCTTCAGTCCTATCCGGCAGCTCCCGTCGCCGCCAGATGACGTAGATCACCGGATAAATGAGCAACTCCAAAATTGCCGAGGTGACCACGCCGCCAATCATGGGCGTGGCGATGCGTTTCATCACGTCGGCTCCGGCCTGCATGGCGGGGGACCACATGATCGGCAGCAAGCCGAAGAAAATCGCGCAGACGGTCATGATCTTCGGCCGAACGCGGCCGATGGCGCCCTCGAGCACAGCGTCATGCAAGTCACGCATCGAATTCATTCGACCATCGGCTTTGAACTTTTCCCAGGCGTGATCGAGATACAGGAGCATGACCACGCCGGTTTCGGCATCGAGGCCGGCGAGCGCTATCAAGCCGACCCAGACAGCGATGCTCATGTTATAGCCAAGCACGTAAAGCAACCAGAACGCGCCGACTAATGAGAGTGGCACGGCAAGTAAGACGATCGCAGTTTTCACAACCGAGCGCGTGCTGATGTAGATGAGCATGAAGATGATCAAGAGCGTGAAGGGGATGACAATTTTCAAGCGTTCTTTAGCCGCTTGGAGATATTGAAACTGTCCTGCCCACTCAATGTAGTAACCGGGCGGATACTGAATGCGCTGGCTGAGCTGTTGGGATGCTTTGCGCACGTAGCCGTCGATGTCGCTCGTGGTGATATCGACGAAAACGAAGCCGACCAGCTTGCCGTTTTCGCTGCGCACGGATGGCGGACCGGTTTTGTAACGAATGTCGGCCAGCAGTGAGATGGGGACTTGCGCGCCTAGGGGAGTCGGCACGAGCACGCGTTTGAGAGCGTCGATGTCCTGGCGAAAATCGCGCGCGTAGCGTGTGTTGATCGGATAACGCTCGCGCCCTTCCACGGTGGTAGTGATGTTCTTACCGCCGATGGCTGACTCGATGATATCGTTTACATCGCCGACTTTCAGACCGTAGCGCGCGGCCGCCTCGCGGTTCACAGTGAAGTCGAGGAAATATCCGCCCACAGTCCGCTCGGCAAACGCGCTGCGCGTATTTGGAAGACCGGCGAGTTCTTTTTCGACTTGCACGCCCAGGTTTTGAATCTGACCGAGGTCGGAGCCGAAAACTTTTACGCCGAGCACGCTGCGAAAACCAGTCGTGAGCATCTCGGTGCGCGTTTGGATCGGCATCCAGAAGATATTCGCCATGCCGGCTGTCTTGATGTTGGCATTGACTTCCGCCAGCAGCTTGTCCCACGTCATTCCCTTCCGCCATTGGTCCGGCGGTTTGAGTGTCACAATTGTTTCAAACATCGACAAGGGCGCGGGATCAGTCGGCGTTTCGGCCTGGCCCGCTTTGCCAAACACGGTTAGGGCCTCGGGAATTTTCTTTAACTGTCGATCTTGAATCTGGAGAATCTTGGTGGCCTCGGTAATCGACATCCCGGGGACCGCGGTTGGCATGTAAAGCAGCGTACCTTCGTTAAGCGGCGGCATGAATTCGCTCCCGAGCCGGCTGAATGGAAAAATGGTGAACAGAAGAATGACTAGCGCCGCGACGAGAGTGAACCAGCGATAGCGCAGAACGAAATTGACGAACGGTCGGTAAGCCGCGATCAAAAATCGGTTCACCGGATTCTTAATCTCCGGCGTAATCTTACCGCGGATAAGCAGCAGCATCAGGACCGGCACGAGTGTCATACCCAGGAACGAGGCGAAGAACATCGAGAATGTCTTTGTGAATGCGAGCGGCTTGAACAGCCTCCCTTCCTGCGCCGTGAGCGTGAAGACAGGGATGAAGCTCACGGTGATAACGAGCAGCGCGAAAAAGAGCGAGCGACCAACGGATTTGGCGGCGGCGATGATCACTTTCGCGCGCTCGATGTTGTTCGGCTCGCGCTTATACTCGTCGCGAAAATTTTCGAGCGATTTGTGCGCGTTCTCGATCATGATAATCGCGGAATCGACCATCGCGCCGATAGCGATGGCGATGCCGCCAAGCGACATGATGTTTGAGGTCAGATTCATCCACCACATCGGGATGAATGAGAGAATGATCGCAATCGGCAGCGTGATAATCGCAACCAGCGATGAGCGGATATGCCAGAGGAAGACGATGCACACGAGCGCCACAACGATGCTCTCTTCGATCAGCTTCTCCCGCAGCGTGGCGATGGCGCGCTTGATCAAATCGCTGCGATCATAAGTCGGCACGATGCGCACGCCCGCCGGCAGGGAGGATTTGATTTCTTCGATTCTCTTTTTGACGCCATTGATGACGTTGAGCGCGTTCTCGCCGTAACGCATCACCACGATCCCTCCAACGGTCTCGCCTTTGCCGTCCAGTTCCGCGACGCCGCGCCGGATGTCGCCGCCTAGATGCACGTTGGCGATGTTTTTTAAGTAAACCGGCGTGCCGTTGTTGACTTTGAGGACAATGTTTTCGATGTCCTCGATTTTTTTGATGTAGCCGCGGCCGCGGATGAAGTACTCGGTTGTGGCGACTTCGAACACGCGTCCGCCGACATCGGCGTTACTCATTTTGATCGCGTTCACGACGTCGCCGAGCGGAATGTTGTAGGCGACGAGAGCGTTTGGATCGAGATCGACCTGGTATTGCTTTACGAAGCCGCCGATCGGCGCGACTTCGGACACGCCTTTCACGGACGCGAGCGCGTAGCGGAGATTCCAATCCTGTTGAGATATTCGATCACGCGCGAGCGCGCCCAATAAATATCCGTGCCGTCCTGGAAAATGACGTAAACGAACGATTTGCCGAACATCGATTCGCCGCGAACGAATCTCACTTTTGGCGCGGCGATGAACACGGTGGAAATTGGATAAGTAATTTGGTCCTCGACGAGATCGGGCGAGCGCCCTTCCCAATCCGTATAAACAATCACTTGGACATCACTGAGGTCCGGAATCGCATCGAGCGGCGTATGCATCAGCCCGTAGAGCCCGGCGGCGACGCCGAAGATCGTGAAGACGAAGACGAGGAATTTGTTCCTCGCGCTTGCTTCGATGATGCGCTCGATCAACGGCTCGCGCTTTGGAATCGCGGCGGTTTCTTCCGTCGAAATCTGCTCCCCTGCGGTCATGGGTTTGTTCCAGGCGTCGGGGTCTCCTCAAAATCCTTCAGCGCACCTTGAATTTTTGATTCTGCGTCGATCAGAAAGTTCGCGCTTGCCACCACGCGTTCGCCCTCTTTTAAACCGCTGTTGACTGCGTAAACGTCGCCATATTTCCCGCCTAACTGAACGATGCGCGGCTCCAGTTTTCCCTCGCCTTTATCGATAAAGACGACGTTACGCTCGCCGGTCGGCATGATCGCGCTCACTGGGACCGTGAGCGCTTCGCCCATGTTCATGGCAAGTTCGGCGTTGACATACATGCCGGGGCGCAGCTTGAAATCCGCGTTCGGAATGTCGATACGCACCTTGGCGGTGCGCTTCGTCTCGTTAATGAATGGATCGATCAGGGCGATCGTGCCGTCGAAGTTTTGGCCGGGATACGACTTCGCGGTGATGGCGAGCTTTTGCCCGACTTGAAGCATCGACAGTTCGTTTTCGTAAAATTCCGCCCACATCCAGACGAGGCTGAGATCGGCGGCTTCGACCAGCATGTCGCCCACTTTGACGCTCTTTCCCTGTTCAACTGGCACGGACTGCACGACGCCGCGAAACGGGGAGAGCAGCGTGAGCGTGTCGGAGGCTTTGCGTGTTCTTTCGAGATCGGCAATCTGTTGCTCCGTGACGTTCCAAAGTTGCAGCCGGCGCCTCGCCGACTCGATCAAGCGCTGCGGCGTTTCCCGCGCATCTTTGCTCTTGGCCTCGTCGCGCATGCGCAACAACTCGACGAACTCGCGCTCGCTTGTTAGCAAGTCGGGGCCGTAGATCGACAAAAGCGGCGCGTCTTTATCGACAACCTGGCCCGGCGACGTGACGTTCAGCTTTTGTACGTAGCCATCGACGCGCGAGACGAACTGCCAGTTGCGGCTTCGATCCGGCACGATCAAGCCGACGGAACGAATCGTGTGTTCAAGCGGTTTGCGCTCAACTTTCGCGTAGGTCACGCCGATCTGCTGCTGGCGCTCAACTGGAACGACGAACTCGCTTGTCTGTGGCCCTTTGCTCTCCGCGCCTCCTTTCATGCCAGGCATCCCGGGCATGCCTTGCATCTCGCCGCCACCGGTCGGCTTTCCCGCTAGCATTGCCGCGTGATCGTGGTGAGGCGCGTTTTCGCTAGAACTTGCCGGGGTTGCGCTCTGCTTCATCACCGGTACAAGATCCATCGAGCAGATGGGACATTTTCCGGGATCCTTTGAATGCACCGCCGGGTGCATGGTGCAGGTCCAGTAATCGATGTTGTTATCCTTGCTCGCGTTCGATCCTTTTGAGCATGAAGCCAAGCCGACGAGCGTGAGCAAGGTGACGAGAGGAATGATTTTGTTGAAAAATTTCCGCGGTTTCATTTCCGCTTGGCTTTCGGTTCAGGTGGATCGGCAGGCAGCGGAAAAAGCCGCGCGCCAATGACTGCTTCCAGTTCCGCGACGGAGACTTGATAATCGGTCAGGTGCATACGAGCGGTCGCTTCGACGTCGCGCAGAACTCGCTGAGCTGTGATCCAGTCGAGAAACGAAGCTTTGGCCGATTCGTAGGCGAGGCGGTTCGCTTCAAAGGCCTGTTGCGCCTGCGGCACAAGCTTGTCGCGGAACAATTCGACGTGATGATGAAACGTCTCGATTTTCTGAAGCTGATCGCGCAACAGTCGCAACGCTTCTTTCTGCGAGCGATCCAAGCCGTGTTCAGCTGCTCCCAAATTTTCGCCGGCCTCGCGAACTCCAGCGCCGTACTTTCTGAAATTAACCCACGGCAATGGAAAAGAGACGCCGGCATCCACTTCGCTCACGGCTTGTCCGGCGTCATTGTAACGCTGCGCTTTGACCATCAATGCCGGATCAGGAATCCACTCGCGACGCGCGAGCTGAAGTTTCCATTTTTCCACGTCGATCCTTGCTTCCGCCATTTTGACTTCGGGTCTGTGTGTGAGGACCAATGGTCGAAGCGAAGTTGGCGAGAGTTGCGGCATTTGAATGCTTGTCGTCGCCGGCCGGCCCAGCGGCGCGAAAGCGTCACGGTTCATCAGCGTGTTAAGCTGTGCCTGCTCATCGGAAAGCTGGCGCTCGAGATCGCGCTGCGCTTCCTCCAGTTTGCTCTCATCAGTTTCTGCGACGAGCACATCCGCCGCGCTCTGCGTGCCGGCCTCGTATTTCGCGCGACTGATGTCGGCAATCTGCTTTAGCGAGTCGATATTCTTGCGATTGATTTCGAGCTGGTCGTAAGCGTTCGCGAGTCGGAAAAACGATGCGCGCGCTGCGGCAATAGCGTCGAGTTGCGCACGTCGAACGTCCTCATACGCGGAGATCGCCTCGGCCATAGCCGCGCGGGCGCGCGTAAGATTCTTTCCGGTAATCGGAACTACTTGCTCGATGCTCATCGATTGGTCCATGAACGCGTTCGGCGGTACATTGACAAAACGATGCACCAGTGTGTCGCCGCCCAGCCGGGGGTCGTCCCATGCCGCTGCCTGCGGAATGCGCGCCTTCGCCGCATTCCATTTGCGTAGTGCTTCTTTGATCGCCGGGTTATTTGCCAGCACGCCCGCCGTCACCTCGCTGAGGGGGAGGCCATTGCTTCGAACAGAGCGAGCATCGTTCTCGCCCGCGTCCGCAGTCTGCAGAGATAAAGTTAAAGTTAGATTAAGTAATAAAAGGTAAGTTGTTTTCATTGATCCAAGAGAACGGTTGAAGTTCCAGGCGCGCCAGCGAATGGGCACACCCCGGGCGTCAGCGTCCTTGGATCAGATGAGAAACGTGCAGAGCAGCGGAAGTCGCGGCGGCGAGAGTGCCGCGAATGTGAGGTCAGTTCCGATTACCGAGCGATCTTCCGTTAATTGGTGCAGCAGGACAAACCCCGTCGGTGCGCAGATCGTGTTGGTCGTTGATGCCGAATCACTCTTGGCGAGCGGCTGCGACGAAGGAGCTGTATTCTTCTGCGACGTGACGCAACACGTCATATTGCCACAGCACCGCGGCTGACAGGCCTTCTGACTTGGCGCGTTGACCAGGATGCACGATCGCGCGGCGGACCCCATGGGAGCCGCCATCAGCGCGACAGCCGTCGCCGCTGAAATCATGATCCTGCTCAGCATCGAAGTTCGTATAGCACAAGTTAGACTGCCCGTCGAAGCAAACCGTTCAGCGCTCTTGTGCTCCTACTTCTGCTTTTTCCGCGCGATGGCTAAGAAACTTCACTCCTTGCGCGCATCGTTTTCGTTGGCAATTTCTTCAAGCCATTTGCAATAATGGTGGTTATAATTCACTCCTCAACCATCAGAAACAGTTATGAAAGATGACAATTTGCAATCTATAGCGAAAAAGCTCGTTGCACCGGGGAAGGGGATCCTGGCAGCGGATGAAAGCACGGGGACGATCGAAAAGCGTCTAAAAAGCATCAACGTTCCTTCTACCGAAGAAAACCGGCGTGCATATCGTGAGGTCCTATTTACCACGAAAGGCGCCGGCGAATTTATTAGCGGCGTGATTCTCTTCGACGAGACGATTCGGCAGAAGACGAGCGACGGACGCACTTTCGTCAAGGCACTGGAGGATCAAGGGATCATTCCAGGGATTAAAGTGGACAAGGGCGCCAAGGCGATGGCGAATTTTTCGCGTGAAAAAATCACGGAAGGTCTCGACGGATTGCGCGAACGGCTGGCGGAATATCGAAAACTTGGCGCGCGTTTTGCAAAATGGCGTGCCGTGATTGCGATTGGCGACAACATCCCCACGCGGACATGCATCGACGCGAACGCGGAAGCCCTGGCGCGTTATGCGGCGCTATGCCAGGAAGAGGACCTGGTGCCAATTGTCGAACCAGAAGTGCTTATGGATGGTACACACACGATTGAACGGTATTTCGAAGTCACACAGCAGACACTAGAGAGCGTATTTCACGGTCTGTATGAGCACCGGGTTGCACTCGAAGGGATGCTACTGAAACCGAATATGGTCCTTTCAGGAAAAGATTGTCCGCAACAAGCCTCGGTGAAGGAAGTAGCGGAGGCTACTGTGCGCTGCCTGAAACGCGTGGTTCCGGCCGCTGTCCCTGGTATTGTCTTTCTTTCCGGTGGACAGACCGATCAGCAAGCCACCGAGCATCTCAACGCAATGAATCAGCTGCCTGATTTGCCTTGGCAGTTGAGCTTTTCCTACGGGCGCGCACTACAAGCCCCAGTACTCAAAACTTGGAAAGGCGATCAGGCGAACGTGGCCAAAGCGCAAGAGGCGTTCCATCACCGAGCTTGGTGCAATAGCAAAGCGCGCTTCGGTAAATACACCGAGGACATGGAGACTGCGAAGGCAGCGTGACGCGCCAAAGGTTGCCTGATTAGGTCAAACCGTCGCCAGGCCGGAACGCTTTCGTTTTCGCATCTTGAGATTCAACATTTCGACGAGTAGTGAGAACCCCATTGCGAAATAGGTATAACCCTTTGGAATATGGAAACCCACGCCTTCTCCAATCAGGTTTACACCAATTAAGAGAAGAAAACTGAGCGCCAGCATCTTCATGGTAGGATGCCGATCAATGAACCGACTGATTGGCTCGGCAAAAATCATCATGACCGCGACCGCCAGAATCACGGCGACAATCATCACGGCGATCTCGTCTACCATTCCCACGGCGGTGATTACCGAGTCGAGCGAAAAAACAGCATCGAGCAAAGCGATCTGAAGCAGAACCGCCGAGAAAGAGGCGCGAATCGCTCCGGTGCCGTGTTTGTCGCCGCCTTCAATTCGGTGGTGAATTTCGCGTGTGCTCTTGGCCAGTAGGAAAAGGCCGCCTGCAATCAGGATCAGTGCCCGGCCGGAGACCCCAAAATTCCCGACGGCAAATAGAGGCTCAGTCAACCTCATGATCCACGAGAGGGTTAGCAGCAAAAGCACTCGCATAATCATCGCCAACGCCAACCCCAAAAGGCGGGCTTTTTTTTGCGATTTATCCGGAAGCCTTCCGGCAACGATCGAAATAAAAACGATGTTATCGATCCCAAGAACGATTTCGAGCGCTGTCAGTGTGAGCAACCCGATCCATATTTGTGAGTCTAAGATCCATTCCATTTTTCCTCTTTCCGTTCAAATAGGGCAAAGTTCATGAATAGGTACATCCTATCGAAACAATCAAACTCCGGCCTTAGTGACCGAATTGTTGACGCTCAAGCTAGAGTATGGCCATTGGGGAAAACCGGATCTCGGAAAATTTTCTTGGAACAACGTTTGCTCGTGTTGATTAATTTCTAGCCAGATCGTAACGCAGCGTGCGAGTCTGCCAAGAAACCTCCATGATCTACACTTGCCCAATGCATCCGGAGGTCGAGCAGGATCATCCGGGAGCATGCCCAAAGTGCGGGATGACACTTGAGGCGAAGGCCGTCGGCGGAGAGGAACACGAGCACGGGGAAACGCGATCACTATCTCGAAAGTTCTGGATCGCGCTCGTTCTTACGATCCCGGTGCTATTCCTGGCGATGGGTCATGCCATTCCCGGCTTGGAGATTGATTCAATCATTCCAAAGCAAATCGGAAAATGGATCGAGCTTGCCCTAACAAGTCCAGTGGTTCTTTGGGCCGGCGGGTTCTTCTTCACGCGCGCGTGGCAGTCGATTGTTAATCGCAGCCTCAACATGTTCACGCTCATCGCTGTGGGCGTTGGCGCGGCCTACTTTTACAGCGCTGTTGCGGTGATTGTGCCTGGAATATTTCCCGCTTCTTTCCGACGCCACGGAGAAGTTGATCTTTATTTTGAAGCAGCAGCGGTGATTACGACTTTGATCCTGCTGGGGCAACTGATCGAGGCGAGAGCGCGAAGTCGGACCGGCCATGCGATCAGAGCGCTGCTTGGCCTTGCTGCGAAAACTGCGCACCGAGTTCGCGATGGCCAGGAAGAGGAAATCGCAGTGGACAAAATCCGAAAAGGCGACGTGCTCCGAGTACGGCCGGGGGAGAAAGTGCCAATCGACGGTGAGATCGTTGATGGAAAAAGTAACATCGACGAATCGATGATCACGGGCGAACCAATGCCGGTAAGCAAACAGGCAGGCGAGAAAGTGATTGGCGCAACTGTGAATCAGACGGGCTCGTTTTTGATGCGCGCGGATCGCATCGGTTCAGAAACCGTTCTCGCACAAATCGTGCAGATGGTGGCCGACGCACAGCGCAGCCGCGCCCCTATTCAGAAACTCGCTGACACAGTGTCCGGTTATTTTGTTCCAGCAGTTATCGGCGTTGCGATCGTTACGTTTGTCATTTGGTCCATTGTCGGACCTTCGCCGGCGATGACTTATGGATTGGTCAACGCTGTCTCGGTCCTGATCATTGCATGCCCATGCGCCCTCGGCCTAGCAACACCGATGTCAATCATGGTCGGCGTCGGTCGCGCTGCACAAGCTGGGATCCTGGTAAAAAACGCGCAGGCGATCGAGGTCACTGAAAAAGTCACCTACCTGGTTACGGACAAAACAGGCACACTGACAGCCGGTAAACCGGAGGTAGTCAGCCGGATCGCCGCGAATGCCATCAGTGAACGCGATCTTTTGCAGATTGCGGCATCGGTGGAATCCCAGAGCGAGCACCCGCTTGCGCGGGCAATCGTAGAGAGCGCAAAACAGGAAAAGATTGAATTGCGCAGCGTAACCGATTTTCAGTCCACGACCGGCGGCGGAGTGTCCGCTAAACTTGACGGCTACGTAATCCTCGTCGGCAAAGAAAAATTTCTGACCGATTCGAATGTTAGATTCCCAGACCAGCTGGTGCAAGAAGCTCGTCGCCTACAAGAAAGAGCGCAAACTACAGTCTGGCTCGGGATAAGTGAAGACGCTGTTGGGGTTCTGGGTATCGCAGATCCGATCAAGCCGACCAGCAGGGAAGCGGTCCGCGAGCTTCACAAGATGGATCTCAAAATCATCATGTGCACGGGTGACAATTTGCGGACAGCTGAATCTGTTGCGCGCGAGCTAGGCATCGATGAGTTCAAGGCCGAAGTAATGCCGGATGAAAAAATCGAAATAGTAAAAAAGCTCAAATCCGAGGGTGCGATCGTTGCGATGGCCGGGGATGGAATCAATGACGCGCCTGCACTTGCCGCGGCAGACGTCGGAATTGCAATGGGCACGGGTACCGATGTGGCGATCGAGAGCGCCGGCATCACGCTCGTGAAAGGTGACTTAACGGGAATCGTCAAAGCGATCCACGTTAGTCGCGCTGTGATGCGAAATATCCGGCAAAATTTATTTTTTGCGTTTATCTATAACGCGCTAGGCGTACCGATTGCCGCCGGTGTGCTTTATCCGTTCTTTGGACTGCTTCTGAGTCCGATGATCGCCGGGGCTGCTATGAGCTTCAGTTCGGTCTCTGTTATCTTGAATGCGCTTCGCTTGAGATCGGCGAAATTGTGAACGACACCTATGCGTTCACAAGGGATCAGTGTCTCTGCGATACAAGAGCGAGTCACAAGGCTTACTAGCAAGTGCAACTCTTACCGCAATTGCACGCTTTACCATCGTTCATCGGGCAATTCTTACCGGTCTTCTGACAGCTAGGCTTGTCTGCCGCGAACCCCACCGTGCAAATTGCGGCCGCCAGGATCGAAAACAAGATTTTGAGATAAGGCTTCATGCGCAACGGTCGCTCGTAAGCATTGCGAAAGCCAGTCATAATTCCGATCTGGCAAGCGCGAGAAGCTTCCGTTGTCACAATTCGTCCGGCAGTTTCACAACGCGGCGCTAATCCCAGCCTTGCGCGGACTTCGCTTCGCGCATCTGCGGCAGCGAGCAGCCCTGGTTGATGATATGCAACGCTTGCAGGGCGCTCCGCCTGCTGGTCACGAACGGCAAGCGACGCGCTTGCCCTACAACGATTCGTCCGGCAGTTTGCTTGCCAAGCCGATAGCTTTAGCAAAGGCTGGTCGTACAAATGCCAAAGACATTTTTCATCACCACGGCGATCGATTACACGAATTCGCCACCGCACATCGGACACGCTTACGAGAAAGTGCTGGCCGATGTGATCGCGCGCTATCATCGGCTCAAGGGTGACAATGTTTTTTTCCTAACCGGTGTTGATCAACATGGCCAGAAGGTGCAGCAATCCGCCGC
>WNFW01003155.1_pt1 | contig 11401 bp, 11 predicted proteins | sample 5400131 | NCBI WGS metagenome assembly WNFW01 (sample SAMN13153362, study PRJNA577476) | soil metagenome | isolation source: 20 cm soil or saprolite under grassland replicate 1 | place: USA:California | collected 2016-06-15
CGCCAGTTGGCATCTTGTTCGTGAGAAGCCGTCCGACTTTGGCTTGCAGAAGTGGCTCTACCTCCTCATACAGAGGATCGTCCAAACCCACACTGTCGGTGTAGATGTTCCCGGTTAAGTTCCCTTCCAGGTGCTCTACGATCTCCAACAGTTGTGCCCGATGGCTGGCAAGTACGATCAGTGAGACATTGCCAAATGCCTCCTCTTGCAGATCGCTCCTCTGTTGCAAAAAGTGATCGCCGGAGACAGAGAGCAGCGTGTTTTCAAATCGATACCCAGGTCCTTTCAGCAGGTGTCCTCCTGTGATGACCCTGGCATGACACTGCTGCATGGATGTTACCGTCCTTGCCAGTCTTATTAGGTGCGTCTTTCTGCAACAAAAGGCCGGGAGGCGTGGCTTGAAAAGCATTGGCAGCCTGCTCTACAAATCGCTCACTCAGCGGCCCCGCCAGCATGATCACAACCCCTGGATTGGTACAGAATTGTCCCGTCCCTGAGAGAGCAGAGGTGCAAAATTCGTTGACAATCTGTGGAAGTCGCTCTTCTAAAGCGTGAGGCAGGACAACGACAGGATTGATGCTTGACATCTCCACATAGATTGGTTTCCCTGCGCCCTCGGCAGCTTGTTTTAAACGCAGGCCCGCTGCGCGACTTCCAACGAATGCGGTTGCGCCAACGAGGGGATGTGAAACAAGTGTGAGGCCATCCTCCTGGCTCATATGGTAGAGCATCTGCACCATCCCTGAGGGCAAAGAACTTCTTTGTAATGCCTCAAATGCGGCTTCGGCCAGCAGACGTGACGTTCCGGGATGTCCAGGATGCGCTTTGGCAATCACCGGATTCCCCACTGCGAGAGCGGCGGCAAAATCACCACCCGCGATCGAATTAAAAGCAAAAGGGAAATTACCGGGGCCCAATACCACCACAGGACCATTCAAAGGACTATATTTGGCGCGGATGTTGTGTGTTGTGTCAATCGTTGCCTGGCACCAGGAACGCTCCCGGACAACAGCTGCGGCCTGGCGCAACTGATCAGTGGTACGGGGCAATTCTACATCACGTAAGCGAGGCGCTCTGGGAAGGCCGGTCTCCTGGACAGCCATTTCCACCAGCTCTTCCCTGCGTGCCTCTATTGCGCCTGCAAAGGCTTCCAGAAAATGAGCAATGGCGTCAACTGGCACTTGGCGCACCTGTTTTACCGCCTGCAGGGCAGACCGCAGTGCCAGCTCGACATCAGCCAGACTCGAAATAGGGTACTGTTCTGGTAGCGCTTCGCCTGTTGCTGGATTGAAAGCGGTAAAGGAGCCTGAGGCTTCAGCCTGTCTCCAGGTTCCATCGATCAAGACCGGTTGTAGCAATTTCCTTCTCCCCTGTTCGCTTCGTGCATATGCTCGATCTTGTCTTTGCCCATCGCTTACCTCTCTTCCTCGATCTCGTCAGTAACCAGCGCAAGCGCTCACACATACGCTTGTTTCTCTCGTGCGATCTGTCCAGCAATCACGGGTGTAGTCTCCATACCACTCTTCTCGGATAACACACCAGGATGCACCATGCATGGAATGGAAGTCGAAGAACGGGGAGACTGTCGCTTTGAAGCTAGTGCGACGTGTCGCATAATGCCCCCAGCGTGATTGGCTTGACAATGGGACGCCCCATCAGCGCCCCCAGCTGTGCGGGGTCCTGCCCGGTCAGCGCCGCAGTAATCGCCGCCACGCTAGGGCCGCAGACCCGGCCCTGGCAAAGGCCCATCCCACAGCGCGTCAGCGCTTTGACCGTCTTCACATCGCGTGCATGGTCGTCCTTGATCGCGGCTTCTATCTGTTGAAAAGGGACCTCTTCACAACGACAGACCAGCGTCTCCGGCGTCATCCAACTGAGCCAGCCAGGGCGCAACCTGAAAAGGTACTGCAGCAGCACCGCGAAAGCCTGGCGATGGCGCAATGCTTTGCGGTACGGAGCCATTTTCCGCTGTGCTGCGCTTTCACTCAAGCGCCCCAATTGTCGCGCGACCGCCAGTCCAGCCAGTGTCCCCTGCGGCATCGCTACCGCAGAACCGCCAATGCCCGTGATTTCCCCCGCGACAAAGACTCCCGCGCGGCTGCTCTGCATATCGGCATCGTGTTGCACAACGAAGGTTGCCTGGACGGGATCGTAACGATGCGTACAACCCAGCAGAGACGATAATTCGAGCGAAGGCACGAAGCCATACCCGATGCAAACAGCATCAACTTCTCTCTGCTCCTCACTGCCCGCGATAGGCTGCCAATCAGCCGAAAGCCTGGCGACCGTGATGTGTTGTACTCGCTCATCTCCGCTAGCTCGGATGACCGCTCGCCCAAATTGCAGCGGCACGCCTTGCTTGCGCAGGAGCTGTACATAGTCGCCACCTTCCCGCAGCTTGTCCCAATGGTTCCAGACCCTGGGCGCGTGTCGAGCCCATTGCAGCGGCGTGGTGGCCTCATACACCGCCACGACCTGCGCGCCTGCCTGTGCCAGGCCTGCGGCCACAGGCAAGAGGAATGGTCCAGAACCGGAGAGGACCACGCGCAGGCCTGGCAGCACACGCTGGCTTTTTACGAGCGTCTGGGCCGCTCCCATCGTCATGACACCGGGCAGGTCCCAGCCCGGGAAGGGCAAGACACGATCGTAGGCACCCGGTGCCAGGATCACCTTCTCAGCGCGCAGTCCGACGCTGCCTGCCCCCGTATTCAAGTAGAGGGTGACAGGATCTCCGGGTGTGGATGCTGCCTGTACCGTCCAGACGGTAGTACCGCTGAGCACCTGCACACGAGCATGGTCGTCTAGCTTCGCGAAAAGCTGTTGCGCTTGCGAGAAGTCATGATACAGGGTCTCAGGCCGACGCGGGTGGAACTCACCAGGCATCTGCTTATAATACTGACCTCCAGGGCGAGCATACGCATCGACGATCGTCACCCGGCAGCCCGCTTCGCTGGCGGCAACGGCGGCTGAGAGTCCCGCCGGCCCGGCTCCAACAATGGCCACTTCAGTTTCCATAGGTATCCTCGCCAGTACCAGTCTGTACTTGGACGCGCATGTCAGGCTTCACGGCTACCAGACAAGCCTGCTGGTTGGGTATCCCGTCCACAACCACCAGGCAATCAAAGCACAGGCCAATGCCGCAGAAGAGGCCTCGCGGCCTCCCCTGGCGGCGGGTCGTACGGAAGGTAAGGATGCCTGCCGCCATCAACGCGGCCCCGATGGTCTCCCCTGGATAGGCGCATATCGACTGTCCTTCAAAGGTAAAGGGAAACGCAGGACCGCGCTCCACCTGGGCCGTATCGCATTCGGGCCGTACGCGCAATTGCTTCATACTACAACCCTGCCTGTACATCGCGATAGGCGATCTCAATATGCCGACGGACGCCCTCTTCCAGATCCAGGCGCGGCGGGCGCGTCTTGCCTGCAGGCCGACCTGCGAGTTCGAGGCAATACTTGATCGTCTGTACCAGGATGGGCTGTGAGTCATAGCGGAAGAGCGGCAGTAAGCGCCGATACAATCGGGTCGCCTCGGCGAACTTCCCGGCCACGACCAGGTTATATAAGGCCACACTTTCCTGTGGTGTGGCGTTTGTCAGGCCCGCGATCCACCCTGTCGCGCCTGCGAGTAGACCCTCCAGCGCGAGATCGTCCGCTCCTGCAAAAATCTCCAGGGTGGTTTTCTCTTGTATTTCGGGAATGCGCCGCACATCGCCGGAAAACTCTTTGACCCCGATGATCTGCTCTATCTGGGACAACTCGGCTAAGAAATCTGGTGTCAGGTCGGTCGAGGTGTCGAATGGGTTGTTGTAGACAATGATCGGGAGGTTCACCCGTGCCAGGGCTTCATAATACGCGAAGACTTCCCGTTTCGTTGGTCGATAGTTGATCGGTGGTAGGGCCATCAATCCCGCTGCCCCTACCTCTTTCGCATGATTCGCCCAGTAGACGGCTCGCTTCGTGGAGGGGGCCGCCGTCCCAACGATGACTGGAGCACGGCCTGCCGTTGCCTCAGCAATCGTTTCAACGACTTTTGCCCGTTCCTGATCTGACAGGGAAGCATACTCGCCGCATGAGCCGGTCGGGATCAAGCCGTGAATGCCGCTGCTCAGGAGCCATTCGACGTGTTCGCGCAGGCGAGGATAATCCACTTCATCGCTTTCGGTGAAAGGCGTGATGACCGCTACGTAAACTCCTGGGAATCGTGCCATGGTGTTGCTCTCCTTTTCCTTGACGCCTCACCGCCGATGCGGCGAGTCAATCGAACAAACGTACGCGTTATTACAAAACAAATCCTGTTGGAAATGGATCTTCTGGATCGAGGACAAACTGCTGGAAGCCGGTAATCCAGGCGCGTCCTTCGATCGTCGGGATGACGGCCATGATCTCGGGTGTCAGTTGCACCTGCTCGACTAAGCGCCCGGTGAAGCGCGAGCGCGTAATGCTTTCATGAACAAAATCCTGGTGTAGAGCAAGCTCGCCGCGCTCAAAGAGTTGCGCCATGCGTGCACTCGTGCCAGTGCCACATGGTGAGCGATCCAGTACGCCTGGAGCGATGACCACCGCATTCCTGCCATGAGCTCCTGCCGCGCTTGCCGGGCCGGTGAACATCGTATGCTTGATCACATCAATCTCCGCGTTAAGCGGGTGTTGGAGGGGGATCTGTTGTCTCACCGCAGCCATGATCTTCATGCCAGCGTCAATGAGCGCCTGCGCGTTGCTCTCTTGAATGGTCAGCCCAACCTGTTCGACTGGCACAATACTATAGAAGTTCCCGCCGTAAGCAATGTCGAGGTGAATGGGGCCGATGCTCTCTACCTCGACCTGCACATCTTTGCGATACAAGAAGGAGGGGACGTTGCGTATTTTGACTTTTTTCACCCGGCCCTGCTGTACCGTTGCCTCCGCCGTCACACGGCCTGCTGGCGTATCGAGGGTGACGTGCGTAAGCGGTTCGTGAGCTCCGACCAGTCCCGTTTCGATAGCGACGGTGCAGGTGCCAATGGTGCCATGGCCACACATAGGAAGGTAGCCATCGACATCGATATACACCACGCCCAGGTTTGCCTCTGGATCCGTCGGTGGCAAGAGGATCACTCCATTCATCGCCGTATGCCCGCGTGGCTCGCACATCAGGAAGCCGCGCAGATGATCCAGGTGTTCTTCGATATAGTGTTGTTTCTCAAACATCGTGTGACCTGGTACCTGGCCGAAACCACTGGTCACGATACGCGTCGGCATGCCTTCCGTGTGCGAATCCACCGCGGTCATCAATTTCTCAAAACGCATGTTCTTTCCCTTCAAAAACGAGAAAATTCCTTATGAACGCACTCCACCCTTTTGAAAACGTGTTGGCAGGAAAGGCGCCAGATCCATATCGAGCGCTTGCCCCAGGATGAGTTGACTGAGCAGCTTGCCACTGATGGGTCCAAGACCAATCCCTGCCCCTTCATGGCCCGTATTAATGTAGTAACCGGGTACATCCGGCTCCTCCCCAATGACCGGCAGGTGGTCAGGGGCGAAGGGACGGAACCCAACGTAGGTGCGCAGAGCATGCGCGTGAGCCAGGATGGGGAAGTAGCGCACCGCTCTGCGTACAATCGCCTGTACCACAGGCACCTCAATGGTGGAATCGAAGCCGACCAGTTGGCGGCTGCTTCCCAGCAAGATGGTGCCGCTTTTCGTCCCCTCAACGACTGAGGCCACCTGAGGGATCGTATCACTCGTGTTGACGGTCTCTGAATAACTTGCCTCAAAGACCTTATGAAGGACGAGCCTCGGCAGCGGCTCAGTGACGACCACATGGCCTTTGCGCGGCTGGATGGGGAGATCGAGACCCACCAGTGCGGATATCTGTGAACTCCAGGGACCGGCGGCATTGACCAGGCGCGGCGTTGTGATCGGGCCCTTGCTCGTCAGAACACCGCAAATGGCCCCCTGCTTGTCGCGCTCCACAGCGATGACCTCGGTGTGATCGAGCAAGACAGCCCCGTGTTGCCTGGCATGCTTCACCAGCGCAGCACACGCCAGCATGGGCTGGACTTGCGCATCCTGCGGGAAATAGGCCGCGCCTGCCAGATCATGGGCGAGGTGGGGTTCAAGTTCGCGCAATTGGGAACTCGTCAGCAGATGGGCGGTGACGCCTGCACCACCTAACGCAGATGTACGCTTAGTCAGCGCGTGGAGATGCTCATCTGTTTCAGCAACGACGACTCCACCTTTTTCCTCGAATTCAAAGTCGTCAGGAAGGATGGAAGCCAATCTTTTCCACACCAGGCAGCCCTGCTGAGCGAGTGCGAGTTCAGCTCCTGGCTCTTTGTCCGAGACGAGGATATTCCCTTCCCCTGAGCCACTGGTGCCGCTTGCAATGCCTCCTCGCTCTACAAGGGCAACCTTCAGTCCTTCCTGTGCGAGAAAGAACGTACAGGAGGCTCCAACGATTCCTGCCCCGATGACGACAGCATCTACATGCATCGATTTTTCCTCGCCTTCGCAACCATGAGAGCTTCCCCTCCACGCTCTCCGATGACTCTACCAATGGGTGTGGTGTGGAATGAGTGTATGGATTGAGGGACTGCATCTCCCACATCTGCTCATTTCACACCATCTTGAGACTCGCTTGCTAGCAGAGACGATGTGTTTTCATGCTCTTGCTGCCGTAAGTAGAGGGCAAGCATCTCTCCAACGGCAGCGATCTGCTGCTCTAGAACGCTCAGTGCAGTGCTCTCGTCTCGTCGTTGACACGCCTCAAGGATTTGCCGGTGTTCTTGCTGTGCTTGCTGCTTGTAATTCAGGAGAGAAAAGTGAACCCGGAGATAGCGATCCATCTGAGCATGCTGAGCTTTGATCAGCGCGAAGAGACGCGGACGATTTGCCGGAGCGTAGAGCGTGGCATGAAATTTCCAGTTGATCTCGCTCCATTGAGCGACTCCTGTGGTTGGCTGGTCAGCCTCGTCGAGAATTTCCTCTGCGCGTTTGAGCGCCTCTTCAGAGAGATGTGGCAGAGCAAAGCGCAGAGCAGCCGTCTCAAGAGCAATGCGAATGTCGCAGATCTCCTGTACCTCTGCGAGAGACAACGGTGAGACGACCGCACCGCGATGTGGGTAGAAGACGATCAAGCCTTCTCCCTCAAGCTGTCGTAACGCCTCACGGATCGGTCCCCGGCTCAGCCCGAACTTGGTAGCCAGCTCCTCCTGTCGGAGCGGCTGACCACCCTGAAGCTTTCCCGTTAAAATGGCCTCGCGTAAGATATCTGCCACCATCGTCGGTATGGTGCGGTAGTGTTTTGCGGCATCTGCTGCCAGTTCATCGAAATCTACGTCCATATTGTAGATTGTAGACAATCTACAATCTTTTGTCAAGGCCCGAACGCTCTCTTTCATAGCCAGGTAAAAGTCCGCACAGCAAGAGAGATTGGTCGGTCCTCTCAGGCGCTCTCATTCTCCTCTTGCAGGCGCAGTGGGCGAAGATTTTCCAAAGAACGCCCGGATTGCGGGGCAAAATGATAGTCGCCGATCAAGCGAATGTGCTCCCATCCCAGAGGCGCGATATGGGCGACGGTAGCCTCGGGGATGTCCTCGCCTCGCTTGCGCAAGGTGGCAATTGCTTCGGTGAGATAGACCGTATTCAGGCGGCAATCGCTGCCATGAGCAAGTGGAGGCAACTCGCCCGATGCATTTGATCCTCAAACGCTCGATCTCGCAATTCGCCTAAGCGACCGAAGAAGAGTTGACGTGCCAGCGCATGCAGGGCTTCTCCTTTGTTCAGACCGATCAGTACACGTCGTCTGAGGGCCTCATCACGAAAATATTCCAGCAGGAACGCTGTTCGCTCCAGCTTGCCCATCTCGGTGAGTGCCCTGGCTACCCGATTCTGACGCGGATAGGCAGCCAGCTTGCGCATCAGCAAGCTGGCCGAGACGGTTCCATGACGGATGGAGGAAGCGACACGCCGCATCTCGTCCCATTGCTCGGTAATGAGTTTGGCATTGACCTGGCTAAACTGGAGCGTGTTGAGTGAACCATACTCTCCTACTTCATCTACCAGGTAGAGCCGGTACGACAAGGCATCTCGAAGGCGCGGCGCAAAGCGGAACCCGAGTAACGCCGTCAGGGCAAATACCTGGTCCGAAGCACCTCCCGTATCTGTGTAATGTTCTTGAATGTGCAAGTCACTTTCATGATGGCAGAGGGCGTCAACGACGTAGAGCGCTTCTTCGTTCGTCCCGATGATTTGCGGCTTGCCATAGGGCACCCAAATATCAGCGGCATGGATATACATGTTGGTGCCTCGTCCGAAGCCGAAGTACTTGGCGTTGTACTCTGCGTTGGCCGCATTCACGCCGACGCGCATCCGCATGCCATCGGATGACGAAGTCGTCCCGTCCCCCCCAGGCAGATGAAAGCGGGGCGGAGAGGACAAAATTATCCAGGCTGGCCAGTGCTGCCAACAACGTTTCTTCACGCACATGCCAATCCACTGACCAGGAGAGCTGGCGGTAGGTATAGGGGCAAGACTCTGCCATCTTCTCCAGGCCCAGATTCATGCCCATTCCCATCAGTGCCGCCACAAGCTCCAGCTTTTGTGTGCCAAAAGGGGCATCTTTACTGGTCAGATGTGTGAAGTGGCGCAGAAACCCGGTCCAGACATCGACCTCCAGCAGCAGATCGGCTAATGGTAAGTGAGGGAGCAACTCATACACCCGCTTTTTCAGCCGTTCCACGTCTTCGGGTACCGCTTTTTCCAATGGCGGGAGGTGCAGGTGTCCTTTCTCATCCAGGATCAAACTTCCTTCCACTTTGCCAATACTCTCTTGCAAGGCTGCCAGCCGCTGCGTGATTTCCTGCTGCTTTGCGGTTAAGTACGCTTCAGCATCACTGTTGATGGCGAGCCTGGTCTGCTGTTTTTCGGCCAGGCGCTCAAAGTCCGTGGCTGGTAACAGGTAGTGCTCAAAAGGGCGATACCGTCGGCTTCCGGCAACGGCGATATCGCCTGAGTGCATGCGTCCTTTGAGCGCGTCGAAAGCCGCTGCCTCGTAGTAATTCGACGTGATTTTTTCTCCCTCCAGGGCATATTTGCGCCATCGCGGAGTCAGGTGACCCAGAGGTGCGTGCATCTTCACCTTGTCCACCTTCTGCTCTTTTGCCGTTACCCGTCGGCGATGTTTGGCGAGTGTAGAGACATGCTCCAAGGCCTGTAAAGACGGTTCACTCCGCCGAAATGGCTGGCAATCGAGGGCCTGGTACAAAAGCAGCAACGTCTTTCGCATGGGTACATAGCGCGACTCGATGAGATCCAGGGAATCGAGATCTTCTGGGCGCAGAAACTGTTTCGCTGAGTCAACGGTTGCCTGGAGCTGGGCTTCTGGCACTGTGTCCAGCAGCGCTTGCACCGGATCAGTCCCTTCAGCTCTGGCGAGCAAAAACGCCTCTGCTGCTTTGGTGAGGATCGTCAGGTGGCTGTTCATCTTGCGGGAATTGAGCCGCAGATGCTTCTCCTGACGACGTTCGCCTTTGCGTTGCAATTCCCCGAGCAATCGATCAAATTGGTCGAGGGCCTGATCGGTCAGATCCTGCGACAGCTCAAACAGGTGTGTCACCAGCAGCGCGTGGCGTCGATCTCGTGGCAAGTTCAAGAGTGGCTGCGCCTGGTATTTACTGCATTTGCGTGCCAGTTGCAATACGCGGTTCTGGTGTAACGTCTTTGGCGGAGCTGGAAGCGCGAGTTCTCGTAGGAACAGCAGGCGCTCGACCAGATGTTTAATACTTTTCGGTGAGGTCACCCCAGGGGCCTGTCGTAACCAACTCAGACGGGTTGCGCCCCGAATGCTGGTATCTGCTTGGAGGAGATCGTCCAACCTGGTTCGCTGTTCCGGTGTGAGCGACTGGGTGAGGGTAGACAACAGCCGTTGTTCTGCGATTTTCAGCACAATCCATACCAGACGTTCTACACGGATCATATTGGGGGCAAGGATGCTATTGGAGCGCAATTGTTCCAGAGCGGTTTCAATGAGCGGCAGTGGACGATCACTTTCCATCGCGTCAGACAGGAGGGCCCGTGCCACGGATAAATAGTCTTTCCAGCCACATGCACGAAAGCCACATTCCCGCCGGAGTTCATCCAGATGCTCATAGAGGGTATTCTCTCGCTCACCGTAGCTCGCAAAAGCTGAAGCAGGAACATCGATCTGCTCAGCAATGGCGTTGAGCAGGGCCCGGGGAACCTCTTTGACTTCCATGAGGGTGCGACCAGGAAACTTCAAGAGGGCCAGTTGGACAGCAAACCCCAGGCGATTGGACGCACATCTTCGACGATTGATGAGGTCTCGCTCTTTCTCGGTAAAGGTGTAGTACCGGGCAATGTCTCGATCAGAGAGATCAGGGGGAATCTGCGTCAGCGCGTGACGTTGCTCTGGGTTGAGGTACGTCGGGATTTTGTCATATCCAGGCACAGTAGCGGTTGCTCCAGTTTTGCCTCGGTTGTAGCATACTGTCTGCTTGTCTGTCAATGAAACCGCCTGGAATGGGAAAGGAAGCCCATCTTTTCCAGGCTTAGCGGGGAAAAAATGAGAGAAAGTCGCCCTGGCACATCCTTAGCGGGGAAAACGGGGGGTAAAAATGTTGGGACCCCGATAGGCTCGGCGGGTATTGTCGGCGAACGGCTGTCGAGCCAGCCAGACTTCGTAGCCTCTCAGTTGCCGCTCAAGGTCATCGGTCACACCCCTCCTCCTTATTAGTGGAAGTGCCTTTTCCTCGTTCTTGCTACAGAATTTCCGTGTTAGCAGAAGTATACCACAAGGTGAGCTTCTGCTAATAGGACTTAGTGGAAGCAGTTTTCCATCCGAGATAGGGTGATATTCCTAGCGTTGTGTTGCCTGCTTGTGTCTTCTGCTCTGCTACCGTTACGATGTGGCAGTGACCCACCTCTTTCTTCTCAAGGAGAGGAGAGAAATTTCGGTGGGCAAGAAAGTAGTGATGTATGACCGCGATTGAGCGAACTGCCTATCCCCGTTTTACGCGCGCGCCCTCCGTCAAAGAGCTGCGCGAGATCTACACGCCAACGCCCACCGATGCGGCCTTCGTTGGCACGCATGCGCGTGGACCAGCCCAGAAGTTGGCATTGATGGTCTTGCTCAAAATCTATCAGCGCCTGGACTACTTCCCCGATCCCCAGACCATCCCCGCAGCAGTAATCAGCCATATTCGTGCTGTGATGAAGTATCCCGGTGACCTGGTTCCCGATATAGCGCCCGCAACCCTCTACCGCTATTATGCGGCGATCCGGGAGCATCTGGAGGTGCAGCATGAAGGCAAACACCTCCGACATATCGCGGCGCGCGCCATGCACCAGGCCGCGCAAGTCATGGATCGTCCGGCAGATCTCATCAGCGCCGCGATTGAGATGT
>WNFW01003156.1_pt1 | contig 11400 bp, 5 predicted proteins | sample 5400131 | NCBI WGS metagenome assembly WNFW01 (sample SAMN13153362, study PRJNA577476) | soil metagenome | isolation source: 20 cm soil or saprolite under grassland replicate 1 | place: USA:California | collected 2016-06-15
TCGAAGACCGAAGCTGTCCAATCGGTGATGGCCGAACGTCTGGCCGACGAAAATATCCACATCGGCCCCAGCGATTACGTGCCGTGGCAGCTCGATAACAAGATTGCCTTTATCCGTGCTGAAGGCAGGCTCTTCGGCGATGTGCCCATGGAGCTGGATATCAAGCTTTCCGTCGAAGATTCGCCCAACTCGGCTGGCGTAGCGATTGATGCGATCCGTTGTTGCAAACTGGCGCTCGATCGCGGAATCGGCGGCGTCCTTCATTCCGCGTCCGCCTTTTTCTCGAAACATCCTCCCGTGCAAATGACGGACGACGAAGCTTATCGTTGCGTTGAGCAATTTATCCGAGGCGAACGCGATCGCTGAGTCCGGAAAATTCCAATTGCACTGGCGGTCCTTCATGATCAACCGCGATTTCGGTCGCGATCTTCTCCGGTGGCAACGTCCTTAATCTCTCCCATTCGCGGCCAAGGTCGTCGGGATCATAGCCGATGAATAGACCTGTGGACGTAGAATAAATTCCTGCGTCAACGGACGCGCCTGTCATTTGTGTGACCGCTTTCCAATAGGCTGAGATTTGGGACCGGTATTGCGTGCGTAAGTTGTCGATCTTGTCTCGCGAAACGCGGTTCGTTTTCCAGTCAACGATCAGCCATTTTTGCGCGGTGGAATCAAAAAACGCAAGATCGATAATTCCTTCGAGACAAGCCTCCTCGGCAATTCGCCAATAGAACGGCATCTCGGCGTGGACGAGAAATTGCCGATCTATCAAGCGGCGGCGGAAATCCGACGAACTTGAAAGATGATTCTGCAGGAGTCGCCATTCCCGGGTGGAACGCGCCATGTCCGGGGACATTGGGCGATTTGTCTCAAAAATCTTTTCTCGCCAACCCGCGTCTGCCTTCCACGGAATCTGTTGAATAAAGTCGTGCCACCAAAGACCATATCGCGTGGCGGCAGTAGCGGCCGCTCGCAGCCGGAACCTGTTGTTCGCGTCCGTCCGGGCATCGGCACCGATTTCCGCGGGAGGTTCTTCGTCTGTGCCTAGTCCGCTTGGATTCAATGTATGAACGAAGTTCGAAGCCTGTTTCCGCGCTTTCTCCAGTGAAACCCGCGGAAACACCGGGGCTTTCAGGATCTTTTCGGTGTCGATCTTGGCGCGGGATTTTTTCTGCTGCCCAGCCGTCGTCGGGCATTCGCGCGCTTCAGTTAAGAGACCGGCAAGTATCTTTTCAGTGCAACCACCCGAATCGCAGCGGAGCCATTTGATTTGCGAATCTTTGTGAACCTCGCCATTTGTCTTTGCGAACAATTCTTCGTCGAACGCGAGCACGAGCGTGTGTTGCGCGCGTGTCAGCGCCACATACAGCAGGCGTTCCATTTCCTGGCGTTCGTCGCGATCAAGCAACTCTTTGATTTCTGCGCGGTCGAAATCATCCCAAAGCAACGTCATTTCTCCCGTCTGGCGGTTTTTGAAAACGCACGGATAACGCGGCGACGCCGAACGAACTTCGCGCGCCAAAAACGGAATGATCACGGCCTGCCACTCCGATCCCTTGGCTTTTTGCGACGTGATCAACTGGATCGCTTTCTCGCTTGACGGCCGGATCTCGCGCTCGTCGGCGAAATGCATGCGCAGCAACTCCGCGAACTCGCCCAGTGTCATGCGCTCCGCCTCGGATGTCGCGGCAAGCGCGAGCAGTGCATCCAACTCGCCCTCCAGGTTTTCAAAATCCTCGGCCGGTAAGGCGCGCAGGCGTTCGCGCAATCGCGTTTGCCTAACGAGTTCGTCCGCCGCGTCAAACAGCGGCAATGGCAAGATCGACAAGCGTATTTGCGCGAGCAAGCTCAGTTTCCTGGAAACGATGTCAGCTCCATTTGTCAGCGTCTCAATTTGAAAGCGGTCGCCGTAGCCACGCGAAAACAGCGCAAGATCGTGATCGGAAATCCCAAACACTTCACGCAACACGCCGACGATTTCGTAACCGCAGCACGGCTGCGACATGATGACGAACAGCGCGGTCAACCACGCATACGCCGGACTGTCGCCTTTCGATTCTTTTTCCGATTGGACCTGCACGGTGAATCCCGCTTCGCGCAAACCGCGGCGCAATGTCTGAAGCCATTCCTTGCGCGGACAGAGAATCGCGACGTCGCGCCACGATTGTGCGCGCAATTTCGCCAGGCCGGCTGCGCGTAACCATTGTGCGAGCTGGCGCGCTTCCTCGGCCGCTTTGCGCGCATCGGAAACTTTCCCGCGCGCGTCCGGCGAAAGATTTCCCGGTTTTAGGTTGAGACGCACCACTTGTCCCGGCAAAATCTGCGGGCGAGGACTCAACTCTACGAACTCAACCTGATTGTCGATGTTGTTGAGAATTTCCTGAAATGTTTGGTTCACCAGCTCCAACTGCGTGATGTCGAGCCGGAATGTGACCGAAAATTCCAGCGCTTCCGCTGCGTTCGCTTCCACGAGCCTCTCGTGAATACGCTGGTATTGCGAGAGGTCAGCGCGATCGCGATAAATCGACTGCTGAAAATCGCCCACCATGCAGAAATGCCCCGGCCGTGGCGGTGATTGTCGATCTTCCAACCAAACTTCAGCCGCGTCCGGCGGTCGCGTAATTTCCAGCAGCAGCGAAAATTGCCGGGGATCGGTGTCCTGCGCTTCATCCAAGAGCACCCGAAAATCTTTGGCGCGGATTTCGCGCGCGACGTCCGGATGCTGCAGCAGCTGGAGCGCGAGTGCGACTTGATCGTCATACGTCAGCATTCCGCGCTCGAGCCGAAACTCGCGATAATCGCGTTGCACCTCCGCCGCCACACATAGCGACGCTTGATCCAGCCACCGCCGCATCGGCCCAAAGGCTTCGCGCTTAATTGGAACGAAATCACGGGCCCTGGAATTGCAAATTGGCCAGCGAACGAAGTCTTGAGTCTCACGCCAAATTTGTTCGGCGCGCCGCAACTCCTTTTGAAAAGAAGGAACAGTTTGTAGTGTCGGACCTTTTGCGACGTACCGATAAATCGCGCTGAAATCCGCGTCCGGGCATTTTTCCATGGGCGGATCGACAGCATTCAGCTCGCCGCGCCGACCGAGCTCCATCAATTGTCGCGCCTGAACATGACGCAAAAGTTCACGGCGATTTTCCTCCGAGAGCGAACGCCCGATCGTTGTTTGTTGCTGTACGAACTCATTCCAAAGCTCGTCATCGACGGTAACCAGATCGAATTGCGGCGGCAGACCCAAACGATGGCCGTACGTTCCCAGCAGCCGCACGCAAAAACTGTGGATCGTTCCGAAGAAGGCGCGATTAAACGCGCTCAACACATCAAGCGGAACACCGGCGCGCAAAATTTCGGCGCGAGTGCGCTGCTGCATTTCGTCTGCGGCGCGATTGGTGAACGCCACGACTACCAGCTGCGGCAGCATCTCGTGTGCCTGATCTGAGCGTGCGATTTCAACAATCCGGTCGGTGATGGCGGAGGTTTTGCCCGAGCCCGCCGCGGCGACGACGGAGAAGTTTTTGTCCAGCTCGGAGACAAAACGTTCGCGGCTCGCCTGATCGATGGGCGCGTTCACGGTTGATCGTCCCCCTCTTCGGCAAACGGCGGATGCGTCAGCGTCCATTTTTCCTGCAGGAATTCCCTGTCGATCGGCAGTGTCGCGAGCGGATAATCCGCGGCAAAACTGAATTCAGGGCGAATCGCCCCGCACACTCCGAAGATCCCCGTCTCCTGCATCCGATAGAGCTCGCTCCAAAAATCGGAATGCACTGCAAGATCGCCAAGCGCAAGCTGTGGCCGTTCGAGTTCGGTGCGTGGCGAGAGAAGGCTCAACTTGATTTCGCTCGCGCCAAGTTCGTGCGCGACCAGGCCGTAAAGGCCGAGCTGGATCGCATCGCCGCGGACGAGCTTCTTGCGCACAGCCGCGAATCGCGCTTCCGGTGTTCTACCTGTTGCCGTTAGCGCTTTCCTGTTTCCCGTTTTGTAATCGACAATCCAAATGTCCGCGCCGTCGAGCTTGGAGTCGTTAGGCCGATTTTGTGCGAGAATGAGATCGATCCGTCCGCGAACGCGAAGTTCGCCGCCATCCAGCGAAATAACCTGCGGCGATTTCAATATCCATTCGGTCGCAATCTGCGGCCAGCCATCTAATTCTGTCAATTTGCCGGCGAGACAATAGGCGAGCGCGAATGCGTTGCTCCAACCCGAAAGCCACCAATCCGGCGCTGTCCGCCTGCAAGCGTGGCAAAGATCGGCAATCTCTTTTTGAAATCGCCGTGCCGCCTGCGCGACGCGCTCGCCCAGTTGCCCGGGTGACGGAAGATCGACAAATACATTTTGCGTGGTCGCTCCGGAAATTTGCGCAAGCCAATCATGCACCCAATTCCCGGTCGCGGCGCTCCATTCGTCTAGATTCGATTCTTCGTTTTCCACGCCGAGATACACTTTCATCCAGATAAGCGCCGGCGTTGTGACGACCCTGTCCCATTGCGTTGCCCGCAACGCGATTTGCCGATCGATTGGTTCCCGCAAGGCAAACTCGTATTCGCCGAAAGCTTCGTAAGTCCTGCGGCGCGCATCGTATGCCACACGTGTCTGCGTGATGTCTGGATTGTTTGCCCAATCGCGTTCGAACAAATTTTGTTCATCCAGCCACGCCCGCGTTCTTTGCCGCAAGATCGACATGGTCTCCTGCGATAGCGGCGTGCGGCGCGCAGAAAAATAGATTTCGCTAAAAAGCTCGCTCGGGTTCCAGACGCGTTCGGGCGCGGATTCCTGATGCAAACTGGCTGTAATCGCCACACCGTTCTCTGTTGATTCGAGGGCGCTGCTGAATTGACGCAGCGCGATCTGTCGCAGGTCTTGTGCGCTGAGCAAAAATGTTTTTCCTTTTTGCAACGCCGTGTGCCCTTCGCCCTGGCGTCCGCTGCGAATTGCGCGCGCGTTTAGATCGACAATCTCTTCATCGCGCAGAAACGCCGATTCGTTCTCCGCTTGCGGCCACTCGCCCTGGTTCAAACCGACGAGGATTAGATGCGACCATTCATTTCCGTTCGCCTCGGCGTAGGAAAGGAAATGCACCCGGCTGTAAAGCTGGTCGCCTTCACTCGCGCGAGCGATGGCAAATGAATCGACAATTTCCTTTAGCCAACGCAGGTAAGTCGCACGCGGAAATTCCAGATCGAGCGCGCGAGCCCAGTTTTGACTCATCCGCGCAATTTCGGTCCAGCGATTTTTCCATTTCAGTTCCGCAAAACTCGCTTTCGTCTTCGCGAGAAAATGCGACAAAGTCGCATTCGGCGGGAGTCTTATTTTTGCCAGAAGGTTCGCGATGGCTGCACATTCGACGCTTTGCGTTTGACGCGCGCAGTATTCGCCCAGCAGACCGATATCGTCGATCAGGATTTTGCGGTAAGCGCGCTGCAACTCGCTTCGCAGAGTCTGGATCGATAATTCACCGCGCGATTCTGGATTCGCTTCAAGAAAACACAGCAACGGACCGAGCCGGTGATTTTTCTGCAACTCAAGCCAGGCGTTCCAGGCCGCGGTTTCGAACTCGCCGGGAGCGAGATGTCCAATCGTGTCGTTGTGCGGAATTGCGAAACGTGTGAGCAATTCGGAAACAAGCCGGGACAAAGCGCCGGTGCGCGGAAAGAGAATACCAACCCGTGTGCACGATTCTTCCGCGAGAAATTTCAGAGTCATCGCAGCGATGGCTTGCGCTTGCTCGTTCGTGTTGAGGCCGACGAGAAAATGCGGCCCGTCGCGGTTCGCAAGGTCGACAACCTCGACATGGTCGGAGCTCGCAAAGCTTTTCGGAGCCACATTCGCTGGCCTAACAAGTTCAGAAAACGGTCGCGCACGCTCATTTGCGCTGGAAAACGGGAGGGCAGCGCCGAAAACTTCTTCCCATGTCCCAACCCAGGTCTCATCGCTCGCGCGCGTTTGTTCGTGCGGATATTCCAGAATCACTGTGGCGCGTTCCGCCGATAAAACGGCCGCTTGCAGTAGTGGCCAGAGATGCCATTGCGTTGCGCTGAATCCGGTTACGAGCAAACTCCCAAGTCGTGGTCCAGCGGTCTTCGCGGTTTCAATCGCCGCGCGGTCCGCTTCGTGAACCAATTGAAATCCGCACTGCCTGACGAGTTCAGTAAATTTTCCTGCAATCGTGCGCAATGCTGGCGGCGCAACGTCACCAAAGCTCCAACCCGCCGCGCTCACTCGGTCGATCGCTCGCAGCAAATGATCAGGCGCGCGGGCGACTAATTTTGCGATTGCTGCAAGATCGACATCCTGCGAATCATCGCATTGTTCGGCAGCGATCGAGAGAAGCAAACGGAGATGTTCGCGCAACGGGATTGAAACGTCGTCCTGCAAGATCATTTCTCGTAATTTCGCGGGCGTGAGGAATTTCACTCCGAGCAGCGAAATCCCGTGCTCCAGCAACCTGTATCTGAGAAACGTTGCGTCGGGGGCAAACGGCGTGGCGACGACAGCCGGCTGGCTCTGCATGAATGCGGTCGTGGCCACCAATTTGAACCAGGGCAGGGCAACACTTTCCCATGCCTCCACAAATGACGGACCGATGTAGAGCGACACCTCGCCCGAATTTTTGTGCGTTTCTGTTTTCGGCTTGGGCACTCGCTATTTTAGCAGATTCGCACCAGAAGAAACTTTACTGACTGGACAATCTGCGACGATCGCCTGCTCGGCGCGTGATTCCGGCACGATCCAGGTGCTCGAGAAATGGCACCATGATTCGGCGCGAACTCTCGAGCGCCTGCCGCAGCTCGCTCACAGTCGCCGGTCCGTTTTTGGAAATGAAATCAGCGACCGCGTTTTTCATACGTTCGAAATTCTCACGTGGCAGCACTACGTCCGAGGTGAATTCGATGACTTCTCCGCTCGTGATCAAAAATCTGAGAACTCGCTGTCCATTTGGGTCTGACTCGATCTCTTTGCGCGCGGGCGGGTCGAATGGCTTCTTCGACAGCGCTTCGCGAATTTTCGCTGCGGCAGGTCGCAATTTAACCGGCAACGCTGGCTGATGCGAACGGCGTGCGATCATTGATTCTTTCCGAACAAAATCATCCGAGCACATGTCCTCCATGAGCGCCTCGAAAACATGTCCGGCTTGATCGCGCAGCGCGGCGCGCAGCTGACTCAAGTCGAAACCAATGCGTTCGGGGTTCTTACTGAGCGCATTGTCGATCAGGACAGTGGCGCGGTTTCGTAATGCCTGCCAGCTCCCGGTATTCGCGGCGATTTTGCCATGAACGACAATTTCCCTAAGGCGTTGCAGGCGCAGTAAGGCTTCAGTGATCTCGAGGCGGCTGAAGTGAGATTTGCCAAGAACACTTTGTATCGCCACGAATCCGCGCAGTCCAATTTCGGAGCGAACACAAAGATCGACATCATCTGGGGCCGTAGCGCGAGCCATCAGTAACTTGCGCTTCTCCTCGTCACGAAATTCTTTGCGGTCGCCATCTGGATCAAGAACTACTCCGCCCGCGATTGTGTATTGCTCCGATGGATCGCGAAGGACAAAGCGATCGCCGAGAAATGCAAAGATCGGTGATTCCGGTTGCAGTTGCGCGATCATTTGTTTGCCAGGCTCGAGCGCACCACTATCAAGCAGATAAATCTTCGTCGGGAATCGCGACGTGCCGTGATGCAAATTGACCGAAGTGCCATTCTTAAGCGGGCGGCTGGCCGGATTCTTTGGTTTAAGTCGATGCGATTTTTCGAGAAGAACGACCAGAATCGGACTCGATCCGCTGCCAAGGTTTATCCGGAGCGAAGCCGAACGATCGACAACAGTGATCACATCGCCACGCTTGATCCGGACGGGACCGTCGCCGATCCCGACATCCGGAAGGCTGATGGCAGTGCGCATTCCCGGCTGAGCGTTTTCCAGCTCGCAACCATGACTCTGGATCGAGCGGATGCGCGCATCGAAATTTTGCGGCTGAATAACCACGCTCTCGCCGCGATGGAGACGGCCGCCAGTGAGTGTGCCGGTCACGACCGTGCCGATTCCGCGTAGTACAAAAGCGCGATCAATAAACAGGCGCGGCTTTCCGACATCGCGTTGTGGTTGCATGGCTGAGAACTCGGATGCCAGCGATCTCTTCAAATTTTCGATTCCTTCGTCGGTACGAACCGACGTTGGAATAATCGGGGATCGCGCAAAGGTGGTAGTCCGCAATTGATTGCGAATTTGCTCGACGACACCGTCGATTTTTCCCAAATCGCTTTTTGTGAGTGCGATCACGGCTCGTTGCACTCCGAGGTAGCTCAGGATTTGTAGATGCTCTTCGGTTTGCGGCATCCAGCCGTCGTCCGCTGCGACAACGAAGAGAGCGAGATCGATCGACCCCACGCCAGCGATCATGTTTCGGACGAAATCTTGGTGGCCGGGCACATCGACGATGGCGATATGGAACCGCTGCTCGTTAGCGCCTTGCAGAATCAATTGTGCGAAGCCGAGCTCGATGGTGATTTGTCGCGCTTTCTCCTCGGGCAGGCGATCGGGATCGGTTCCGGTGAGCGCTTTGACCAGCGCGCTCTTACCATGATCGACGTGACCGGCGGTTGCGAGAATGAAATGTTTCGAGGTCATCGGTCGTGGAATTGGTTTTGGACAGTCAACATTCCTCGCGCGGTCAGCCTGAACGAAGTGAAGGACCTCCCACAGGTTAATTGATCACACAATCTAGACAGTGTATTCCCCCTTCGACTGTGAGGGCCCTCGCTACACTCGGGGTGACAGCGTTGTTGAATGCATTCAGCGAGTTTTCGCGCACGTTGCGCGAATCGCTTCGACCACGGCGTCATCCTGCTGGCGAAAAATCGTGCGCAGATCGAGCTTGAAACGCTCGTTAGCGATGTAACCGATGACTGGGGGGTTGAAGCTGCGGAGACGCGCGGCAAAATCGGCCAGCGAACAGTTCCTTGGAACAATGTCGATTGTAACCGACGACATCACTGACTTTGGCAAAGTGCCACCGCCAACTTTGACTTTGCCGCGGCCAATCGCGATTTGCAGTGGCAAGCCCTCAAACCGGTCAGCAATCGCTGCGGCTCGAGGGCGCAATTCATCTTCGGGGATTTGCAAAAGCGCAATCGCAGGAATTGCGGATATCGATTGATTGAGGTGAAGATCGACAGTCGCTTGTACTGCCGCGAAAATCAGTTTGTCGCAGCGCAACGCGCGAAATAAAGGTTCGCGCTTCAACGCGCTGGTAAATCGCTTCTCCCCCGCGATGATTCCCGCCTGCGGACCGCCGAATAATTTATCGCCGCTGAAACAAACGAGATGGGCTCCGTCCTTCAGAGCTTCAGCGGGCGTCGGCTCGTGCTCGGCTATTCCAAATTGCTCGGTGGCGACAACTGCTCCGCTTCCCAAATCCTCGACGAAAGGGACGCGCTTTTTTCGCGCGATGGCAACGAGTTCCGCCGAAAGAGGCGATTCCACAAAACCGCTCATGAAGAAATTGCTGCGATGAACTTTGAGAATGAGAGCTGTGTTGGGCCCAATTGCTTTCGCGTAATCGTTGAGCGTGGTCTTATTTGTCGCGCCGACCTCGCGCAGTCTCGCCCCGGCCGCCTCGATAATTTCGCCGATGCGAAAGCCGCCGCCGATTTGGATCAGTTCGCCGCGCGAGATTACAATTTCCGGTTTGTTCCTGGTAAAATGCCGAACAATCAGCACCAACGCCGCCGCGCAATTATTGACAACAGTGGCCGATTCTGCTCCGCACAGCAATGCGAGAGCTTTCTCGATGTAATTGCCCCGCCGACCGCGCTCGCTGGTTCCGAGATCATATTCGAGATTCGAATACGTCGGACCGATCTTGCTGAGCGCACAAATCGCTTCGGGAGCGAGTGGCGCCCGCCCAAAGTTCGTGTGAATGATAATTCCGGTCCCGTTGATAACCGGTTGTAACCGGCTGGCGCGAAGCCCCTCGATCGAGCCGCGCACAAGATCGACGATCGATTCGAATTCCGGAGTCTCTGCCTTCGCACGAACTTTCGAAAGTTCTCTCCTGACAACATCGACAATCAGTGGGCGTGGCAGATCGTAATCGCCTAGCGCGTCGAGAACTTTGCTTACTGCGGGAATTTCCCGGCGCAAGCGGGCCTTTACCTCGTCATGCATATCAAGGGACGGCGGCGTCGTTGCGGGACAATTCTTCCGATGACGGCAGCGCTGGGTGTGTGTGCCTTTCGTAAAAGGGTCAGCACCTTCTCCACCCTGGCTTCGGCGACACAAAGCAATAATCCGCCGCTTGTTTGCGCATCAGTTAAAAGAATTCTGCGGGTTTCATCAGTATTTTTCCAATCCACAAGGACGGTCGTGGCATAAAAGTTCTGTCGTGTCCCTTCGGGCACGCAACCTTGTTCGATAAGATCGCCGATCTCATCACCGATCATCGGCACCGTGTTTGGATCGATATCGGCGGACACGCGACTGGCGCGGCAAAGTGAAACCAAATGACCGATCAGACCGTAGCCAGTGACGTCTGTCGCTGCGCGGACGAGACCAAACTCGGCGAGATCGGCGCCGACAGTGTTGATTTTCGACATGAGGGCGATCACTTTTTTCTCGAGGACACGCGAAGCGAATCCGCGCTTGATGGCAGTAGTAGCGATGCCGGTCCCGAGTGGTTTCGTTAAAATGAGCAGGTCGCCCGGGCGCGCATTCGCGTTCGTTGTGACACGGCGAACATCCACGATTCCGGTAACCGCCAAACCGTAAATTGGTTCGGGATTACGAATCGAATGGCCGCCGATCAGCGCACATCCGACCTCGGTCGCCTTGGCCAGACCGCCGCGTAAAATCGAGGAGATGATTTTCGGTCGGATGAGATCAGCAGGAAACCCGACAATGTTGAGCGCGGTCAACGGCCGTCCGCCCATCGCAAAGACATCGGACAACGAGTTGGCAGCAGCGATTTGACCATAGGCAAATGGGTCGTCCACAATTGGGGTGAAAAAGTCGAGGGTCTGCACAAGAGCGCGGTGTCGATCCAGGCGGTAAACGCCGGCATCGTCGAAAGTGTTCGAACTCACGAGCACATTCCGGCCTAACGAAATTGGAAGCTGCGGCAAAACTTGCCGCAGGGCCTGTTGGCTCAACTTGGAAGCTCACCCGGCACAAGATGAGAGCGACGTCAGTTTACGAATTTGCTCGCGCGACATTTCATTCACCTCCTTTCAATCGATTTGTAGAGGCAGGCGTGTCGCCTGCTTGATGCGACTGACACAGCCACCCCTACAGAAAAAATTTGGCGGAGAGGATAGGAATCGAACCTACCTCGGTCCAGCGGTTGCCGGATCGACAACGGTTTTGAAGACCGCGAGGACCACCAGGCACCCTTCACTCTCCGGATT
>WNFW01005669.1_pt1 | contig 11398 bp, 9 predicted proteins | sample 5400131 | NCBI WGS metagenome assembly WNFW01 (sample SAMN13153362, study PRJNA577476) | soil metagenome | isolation source: 20 cm soil or saprolite under grassland replicate 1 | place: USA:California | collected 2016-06-15
CGACGGAGGCCGACGTGGACCCGCTGTTGGTGACCGTGACGCGATACCGGATGACCTGCCCGGGGACCACGGTACCGGCCACCGGCGTGACGCCGTCGTCCAGGTACGCGGCCTTGGTGAGCGTCAGGTTCGGCTTGATGACGGTGAGATCCATGAAACCGTCGTCGTGCGTCGCCGGCTGTGCCACCGACCGGCCCCGCAGGTCCAGCGTGTCGGTCGCGCCACCGCCCACGTTCGCGACGTTGTAGACCACGGCGACCGCCTGCGACGCGCCGGCCGCGAGCGTGATGCGCGCGCTGTCGCCCGAGACGCCGTTCACCGATACGATGGTGATCACCGCCGACCCCGGCGACGAGCCCAACAGGTCGAAGTTGTCCGTGCCGTTGCCGGTGTTCTGCACGGTGAAGGAGAACGAGTAGTTCGAGCCCGGGAGGCGCTGGACGTTCTGGCCCCCATCGGGCGTCGTCGCCACCGCGAACGTCTGCGCCGGCGTGATGCTGCTCGCCGCATTGCCCGAGGTCGCGGGCGTGCGGCGCGACGCGGCCGTCAACGTGTAGACGGTGTTCACGCCGCCCTTATTGCTCGCCACGTCGTATACGACCTTGATCGTGATCGAGCCGCCCTGGGCGATGAGCCCGCCCGCCAGCGCCGTATTCAGGGCCGCCAGCGTTCCGTACGTCGTGGCGCCGTAGCGGTACCCCGTCGCCGAAATCACCCCCGCGACGGAGATGGTCTCGGAGATCGAGACGCTGTCGTTGCCGTTACCCGAGTTCGCCACCGTGAAGGTCAGGGTGTCCGCGGTGCTCGGGGACGCCGGCGTGGGGCTTGGCGTGTTGGCGGTCACGGTCACGCCGGCCTGGAAGCCGACCGTCACCGAGACCGAGCCGCTGACCGCGGCATAGCTATTACTGTTGGCGTCGGTATAGGTAACGGTCGCCGTGTTCGTGATGACCGTCCCTTCCGGCGTCTGAGCCTGCGCCCCCGCGGCAAGCAGCAACAGCGCCGCCACGGTCAGCGTGAGGCTCGAGATCCACTGCACATGCTTGAACATCTGGCCCTCCTCCCGAGGTCAGTACAGTTGCCCGGATCGCTACTTCGCGTCGCCGGGCGCGGTTTTCACTTGTGTGCGCAACTCCGCCGTCACCTGCGCTCCCGGCGCCACCGACGAGAGCACCGTCCAGCGCACGTGCGTGTACATCTCGCGCGGCGCCGGCTTCTCGACTTTCTTGCCGCCCTCGACCACCGCGATGAGCGGCTCGGTCGCGTAGGTCTTGCCGCCGTCGATCGAGTACTCGATGCGGGTGGGTTCATGAGCCGCCGCCGAGCCCAGCACGTAGACCAGGCCCTGCGGAATGGGATCCACGAACTGGACGTCCTTGACCGGCGTGGGCTGGGTGTTGGTGAAGACCAGCGTGTAGCGAATCACGTCGCCCGGCCGCGCCACCGCCTTGGTGTCGCGCCCGCCCGCGGATTCCGCCGTCACGTTGTACGCCGTGATCACCAGGGCCTTGGGCGTCTGGCCCGCGGCCGCCCCGGGTAACGGCGCGATCAGTATCACGCCGGCTACTCCGACCAGCAGCAATCGCTTGAGCGTCATGGCTTCTGTCTCCTGTCAGCGCTTGGTTTCGGCGGCCGCTCCTCGTCGTCTGCGGTCTGTCGTGCGTCCGCCAGGTTCAGCACCTCTCCGCAGCTCGGGCAGATCGCCAGCCCGCCCATGACCTGGGCGCGGCCGAGGTACTTGAGCTCCGAACAACGGGGGCAGCGGAGAACCATTGGGGCATTCCGTCCTTTCCGGGCAGGCGGAAAGGCAGGACCCATGCCTCTTGGCCCGAATCACACAACATGTTGTTGTTATTGCTATTACAGATGTTGGCGAGAACTGCTGGCACGACGATGCGTTACCGTACGGTAACGTCGGCGGTGACCAACGGCGCGCTATTTTCTCAGCGAATCTGCGCGACGAACTGGAGTGTGCCCGTGTTGTCCGGCGCGGTGGAGCTGAGGGGGTTCTGCAAGCGCCAGCGGAGTCGATTGACGCAACGGTCGTAGCCAGCCGGCGCGCTGCACGCACCGCTCGCCGGAGCATACGTCCAGGTCGCGCCGCCGTCGTTCGAATAGTCCACGATCACGGCGACGCCGGCGGGAAGGGAATTCGAGACGCTCCCGACCTTGAACTGCACCGTCGAACGCAGGGTGTCCACCAGCACCACGCTCGCGGCGCTTGTCGTGCCCACGTTGGTGATCGTCATCGCATAGGTGAGGTCCGTGCCCGGCGGCCGGGTGCCGGTGGGATTCACGCTCTTGGCGACGCTCATACTCGGTCGGACGACGGTAAGCGTCATCTTTCCGGTGTCCGCCGTCGCCGAACTGCCCACCGCGCGCGCCTTGAACACGAGCGTGTCCACAGAGCCACCCGCGACGTTGCCGACGGAATACGTGACCGTGGCAGTAACGGGGTTACCTGCCAGCACGTTGGCTGTGCGCGCGCTGTCCGGGTTCCCGCCTTGCGTCACCCCGGTCCCGGTGATCGACACCGTGGTGATCACGGTGCCGGGCCGTTTGCTCGTCAGCAAGTCGTATCTTGTGGAGCCGTTCCCAGTGTTGCTCACCGTGAAGGCGACGGTGTAGTTGGTGCCGTTGCTGGGCAGCTGGCTCGCTGTCGTGCCGTGCGGGCTGACCGACACGCCGTAGACCTTCGCGGCAATCGTCTTGGTCTTGTCGTCAGTGGCCACGGTTGAGACACGACGATCTGGTCGCCAGCCACGAATTTTGCGAGCATGGAGAGCTGCACACAGCTGTTGGATGTGTACGTGGGAGTCGTGCTGACCTTCGCGGCGGCGCTCCCGGTGATGGTGACTGTCGTGACCGTGTTGTCCCAGATCATCGAGAGCGCCGCCGGGATGACGATATAGATGTCGTGTCCCGGGTTGAAGCTGCCCTGGTTGTCGGTAATGGTCATAGCGCTCGCCGCGGTGCTCGAGTCGCCGACGATGAAGCTTTGGTTCGTGGCTGAGGAGAGTGTCTGATTCTGCGCGGCGAGGGGCGCGACGGATGCCGCCACCCCGGCGCACGCCAGAACGATTCCGGCAGGTAACGAGAAACGGGTCTTCATCAGGTAGGAACAAGCGCAAGCCATGTGCCTGCTTTGCCCTGAAACAACCCTTATCACGCCAATGGGTTAGCCGGCTTGGCCTCGAGAGCCACCGGCAGCTGCGTTACCGTTCGGTAACCGAGGCCGTATCAAGCGTCCCCTCCTGGGTCAGGCGCAGTCTCGAGCAGCCCGTACTTCTTGCGCTTTTCCCAGAGGTTCTTGCGTGAGATTCCGAGGGCCTCAGCGGCCCTCTGGATGTTGCCGTCCGTCTCTTCGAGGGTGAGGCGGATGTACTCGCGCTCGGCGTCGGCCAGTGAGAGGCCCTTGGGCAGCGGGAACTTGTCGGGATGCGAGTCGGCCCGCGCCGCGCGCTCCGCCCGACCGAAGGGGGGCAAGTGGGCCCGTTTCAGCAGCGGCCCATCACTGAAGATCATGGCCCGCTCGATCACGTTGCGGAGCTCCCGTACGTTGCCCGGCCAATGCCACGCATCGAGGACCTCGAGAGCCGCCGGGTCAATCGCTGCGACCTTCTTCTTGAACTCCCGGCTGAACGCGTCTCGAAAATGGTCGGCGAGCAGAGGGATATCGCGCCTGATCTCGCGCAGCGGTGGCAGGACGAGGGAGGCCACGGTGATTCGGTAGTAGAGATCGGCCCGGAACCGGCCTGCCTGCACCTGCTCTTCCAGGTTGCGGTTCGTGGCCGTGATGAGCCGCACTGCGACCTCGATCTCGTCCGTGCCGCCGAGCCGGCGAAACCGCCGGCTCTCGAGGAAATTGAGCAGCTTCGCCTGCAGCTCGGGGCCGAGCTCGGCGATCTCGTCGAGGAGCAGCGTCCCGCCGTCCGCTACCTCGATCAACCCGCGTTTCGCCTCACGGGCATCGGTGAAAGCCCCCTTCTTGTAGCCGAACAGCTCGGCCTCGAGCAGGTTGGCGGGCAGGGCCGAGCAATTGATCTCGACGAACCGCCCCCCCGAGTGGGGACTGGAGTAATGGATGGCCCGCGCCACGAGGTTCTTTCCCGTACCGCTCTCGCCCAGGAGCAGCACGGTCGGACGAGCAATGGCCGCCATACGACGGACGAAGGCCCGGACCTCCTCAACCTTGGGGTCTTGCCCGAGGATCGCCTCAACCGAGTACTCCCTGCCCCGCGCCTGCTCGAGCGACGCGCCGGCCTCGAGCAGCGGCCGGTCGGCCAGCGCCCGCGTGAGGAGCGTTAACAACTCGTCGATGTTGACCGGCTTGGTGAGGTATTCGTTGGCGCCCGCCTTGAGGGCGTCGACCGCGGTGGCGATGTCCGCGTGGCCGGTGAGGACGAAGATGGGCAGGTGCGGGTCGGCCACGCGTAGCCGTCGGGTTACCTCGACGCCGTTCAGGTCGGGCATCACCAGATCCGTGATGACGGCGTCGGGCGGTTCGTCGGCGTGGCGCGCGAGCAGGGCGTCGGGACGTTCGAACACCGCGATCCGGAACCGCCCGGCCGGTCCCAGGTTGGCCGCGAGGAGCTTGGCGTAGGTTGGGTCGTCGTCGAGGATGTAGATTGTGGCGACCATCGGTCCAATATCAACGACGAGCCGCCGTGCGGCCAGAACCCATGCCCGACGCGTTCCGTGCCCTCGTCATCGACGACGACCGCGATCTCCTGGCGCTGATCCGGCGCACCCTGGAGTTCACGGCCGGGTGGGAGGTCCACACCGCCCTGTCCGGTGCCCGCGGGATCGAGCTCGCCCGGACGGTGGGGCCCGACGTGATCCTCGTGGACGTGATGATGCCGGAGATGGACGGATACGAGGTGTGCCGGCGCCTGAAGGGGGACGGCGCCACGGCCCGGCTGCCGATCGTGCTCCTGACCGCGCGGCGTGACCTGGACCAGCAGCGCCTCGCCGAGACGGGCGCCGCGGGCGTGGTCTTCAAACCGTTCCAGCCGGAAGCCCTGGCGCAGCAGGTACGGGAGTTCTGCGCGTGACCACATCCCCGACGCCCGACCCGCTCGCCCAGGTGCGCGCGGAGTTCGCCGCCGGGCTCGGGCAGCGACTCGACACGATGCGGTCCGCGCTCGGCGAGCTCGAGCGCGGTTATCGCCCCGAAGCAGCGGAGACGCTCTATCGGGCCGCGCACTCGCTCACCGGAACCGCCGCGAGCTTTGGAGCGGACGCCCTTGCCCAGGCTGCGGGCGACCTCGAGACGCTGGCCCGGGGTTGGCTGGGCAACGGGCAGTCCCCTCCCGACGAACGCCGCGTGGCCGCCGCGGCCCTCAAGGAGCTCGACGCGGCCGCGCGGGAATATCGCGCCACCGTGCATCCCGGCATCCTCCGTTCGCCCGCGGCGCGCCTCGCGGTGGTGGGGGAGCTGAGCTCGCTGATCAACGCCGCGGTCGACATGCGCGAGATTTTTCAGGGCGCCATCCTCAAGGTGCAGCGCGTGCTGGACTTCCGGCGCGCGAGCGTCGTGCTCACCGATGAGCCGGACGAGCACTACTACCTCCACACGCTGTATGACAAGGCCCGCGGCGGGTTCGTCCCGGGGGAAGCGGTCTTTCCCATCGCGCAGGGAGTGACGGGCGAGGCGATCCGCACGGGCCGCCCGATCCGCGTGAACGCGCTGCCGGGCACCGAAGGCATACTGCTGCAGGAAGGCAAACGCGTGTCCGCCATGATCGTCCCGCTGCACGTCGGGGGCCGCGTGATCGGTGCTCTGAATTTCGGGCACGAAGAGCCCGGACATTACGCCGAGGAGGATCTCGATTGGGCCGTCGTGCTGGGACGCCAAATCGAGGCCTCGCTGTATTACTCGAAATTGCTCAGCACCGTGTCGCAACAGCGGGAGGCCCTGGCGCAGGAGCATACCGCGGTGCAGCACCAACGCAACCAGCTCGAGGCGCTGATCGACGCCAGCGACGCAGCCATCATGCTCGTCGGGCGCGATCGCAAGGTCGCCTACGCCAACCCCGACATGGCTCGCATGGTCGGACTTCCCCGGGAGGCCGTGCTCGGGGCGACCGTGGACGCGATTCACCGCTTCCTCCGCGGCTCCTTTGCCGATCCGGCGGCCCTGGCCGTGCAGGAGAGAGCGTTATCGCTGGACGCCTCGCTCCGGGATCGCGTCGAGCTCACTTTCCCACGGCGCGCCGTCTACCAGCGCGTCGTGGCGCCGGTGCGCGACGCCGGAGAAGCGCTCGTGGGCCACATCGTGCTGTACCGCGACGTCACCCACGAGGTGGAGGTCGAGCGGGCGAAGTCCGAGTTCGTCTCCGTCGTCAGCCACGAGCTGCGCACTCCCATGACGGCGGTGAAGACATCCCTGTCGCTGCTGTTGGCCGGAGCCGGGGGGGCGCTCGCGGACCCCGCCAAGGAGCTGCTCGAGATCTCGCTGCGGAACACCGACCGGCTCATCCGGCTGGTGAACGACCTGCTCGACCTGTCGCGACTCGAAGCCGGGCGCATGGAGCTGAACCTGGAACCGGTGGCGCTGGGCGAGGCCATCGCGACCAGCGTGGAAGCGCTCGCCGCATTCGCGACGGAGCAACAGGTGACCATCACCACGGCGCCGCCGGCGGCCGACGTACGAATCCTGGGCGCCCCCGACCGCGTGGAGCAGGTCGTGGTGAATCTGCTCTCCAATGCCATCAAGTTCTCTCCCGCCGGTAGCCGGGTCACGGTCCGTTGGTGGCCCGACGGCGACGAGGCGGTGACCGAGGTGGCAGATGAGGGACCCGGCATCCCCGTCAACAAACAGCAGGCGATTTTCGAGCCGTTCAAGCAGCTCGACAGCTCGACGACGCGAGAGCACGGGGGCGCGGGTCTCGGACTCGCCATCAGCCTGGGCATCGTGGAGGCGCTGCGAGGACGGCTCTGGTGCGAGAGCGAGGGGACGGGAGGGTCGCGATTCTTCGTGCGCCTGCCCCTCGCGACCGCGGCGCAGCCCACCGAACCCCTACCCGCGACCGGGGGCATCACGCGCCCGACCACTGCCCTCATCGCGCACAGCGATCCCGATTGGCAACACCTCATCAAGACACGCGCCGGGTCCGAGGGGTGGCGTGTCATCGCGGCAGCCACCGCCGCGGAGGCCCTGGCTCAGCTCCGCGAGGAGGCGGTCGACCTGGTCGCGCTCGCGTTCGAGCTGTCCGACATGCACGGGCTGGAGTTGCTCCAACGGTTGCGCCTCGATCCAGTGTTGTTCGACGTCCCGGTGGTTATGGTCGCCGAGGGAGACGCGCCCGCGGCTCGCGAATACGGGGCGGAGGTGGCAACGACGGCGGACGAGGTTGTCGAGCGCGCGCGGATCCTGCTCGGCGCTCCGCCCCGCTCGCGGGTGTTGCTGGTCGACGACGATCCCTCGGCACGACCCGCACTCAGCAAGCGGCTGCGGCGCAGTGGCTACGCCTGCCTCACGGCCGCCGACGCCCGAGAGGGCCTACGCTTCGCCCGGGCGCGCAAGCCACACCTCGTCATTGCCGATTATCAAATGCCCGGAATGGACGGCCTGGCGCTGCTGCGGGAGATGCGTAACGATTCAGCTCTGAAGGACGTGCCGGTCATCCTGCTCACGGCCCACTTGACCAGGAGCCTGGCGCGGGAGGCACGTGACCTCGCGGCCACTGTCCTGTCGAAGCCGGTCGAAGCGGACGAGCTGCTCGCTGCCGTCCGCAAAGTCCTCCAGACGTCGATCAGTCGGAGATAAACGGCGGGGCGACCCCCTTGGTGCGACGGTCGGGGAGTAGACGGCGCGGCGCCAGGGATCGCCGCATGGCCCGCCGCCGTTCAATACCCCGGCGCCGGTCGCCCCCGGCACGGCGCTCGTCCGGCACGGGCGTGACGCCCGTTCGCCGCTCGCCCGTGGCTCGACGGTCGACCCCGGAACGGCGGTCAACGAGCTCGCGTTGGTCACCGCGCGTCCGGCGGTCGGGCAATGGCTCGTATCCCATGGCGACCTCTGGAGCTGGGGAAGGGTGGCAGGGGGGCAAACTTACGGGTAGGCGGGAACCCCGGCTAGGGCGGGGGCCATGCTACCTTTGAGCACACCATGGACAACGTCGCGATGAGCCAGCCCCACCTTCACCCCAGCGCCCCTTTGGACACCTCTCCTGCCCCGGAGCTGGTGGAGCAGGTGGTCAAGGCGTTGACACCGGCGTTTCGCATGGACCGACTGGTGGCCGCCACGCCCGAGCGCCTGGTATACCACGCGTGGGACCGCGTCCTCAAGCGGTCGGTGGCCCTGCACGCGCACCTCGCGGCCGACTCGCCCGGCCGCGCCTGGTTCCTGCGCGAGACGGAGACCCTGGGGGCGCTGGATCATCCCGCGATCCGCCACGTCTATGCCGCCTCCCTGCTGGGAAGCTTCGCCTACCGCACGGCCACGTGGGTGGATGGGGAGAGTTTGGCGGAGGCGCTGCGCCGCGGCCCACGCCCCATTCCGACGACGCATGCCCTGGTGCGCGACCTTCTGAGCGCCGCCGAGCACGCGCATGCCCGGGGAGTGGTGCTGCGGCGCGTCGTGCCCACCACGCTCATGCTCGAGGTGTCGGGGCGCGCTGTCGTTACCGACCTCCGGTATTCGAGCTGGTGCCTGGCCTATGTTCCCCCGGAGGAGCGAGGGACCGGCGGCGGGTTCGTGGCCCCGGAGGTCCGGGCTGGGGGCCCCGGTGAGCCTGCCAGCGACGTGTACGCCGTGGCGGCACTCGTGTACTACGTCGTCACGGGCCACGAGCCCGATCCCGATCCCGCCCGGATCGTGCCGCCGCGCAAGTTGCGGCCCGCGGTGCCGGCCGCCCTGGAGCGCGTACTGTTGCGCGCCATTCAGGCGGCGCCGAGCGATCGCTACTACACCGCCACGGAAATGCTGGAGGACTTCGTAAGCGATGCCGGTGTCTTTCAGAAGCCGGCGGCCACGCCCCAGGTGGCCGAGGCCGGTTTCGAGCGCCGCCTGCGGCGCGCCCTGGGTGACGACCACGAGCTCCTGGAGGAGATCGGCTCGGGCGGCTTTGGGCGGGTGTATCGGGCTCGCGATCTGGGGCTCGAGCGAGAGGTGGCGATCAAAGTCCTCCACCCTTCCGTGACGGCCGACCCGGCGGTGATGGAGCGGTTCCGCCGTGAGGCCCAGCTCGCGGCCCGCGTCCGTCACCCCAACATCGTCAGCATCTACGACATTGGGAGCCGGGCCGGGCTGCAGTGGTACACCATGGAGCTCGTCCCCGGCGTGAGCCTGGCGCAGCTGGTCCTCCGGCAGGGACCGCTGTCGGTCGATCAGAGTCTGCGGGTGCTGGACCAGGCCCTGTCGGCGCTGGAGCACGCTCATGCAGTCGGCCTGGTGCACCGGGATCTGAAACCGGAGAACATGCTGATCGAGCCCGACGGGCGGCTGCGCATCACGGACTTCGGCCTGGCGCTGGCGCTCCGCGGCGACGCGCCCTATGGCGGCGCGACGTCGCGCAGCGGCACACCGCAGTTCGCCGCACCGGAGCAGCTGCTGGGCGAACGAGTGGATCAGCGCACCGACCTGTACTCGCTGGCCGCGGTGACCTACTTCGCGCTGCTCGGCCGGCCCCCGTTCGAGGGGCCGACGCCCGAGGCGATCCTGGCGCGGCAGACCACGGACGACGTGCCCTCCCTGCACGAGTTCCGCTCCGACGTGGGGCGGGACATGGAGGCCGTGCTGCAACGGGCGCTCGCGAGCGACCCCGCGGCCCGGTATGCCACCGCCACGGCGTTCCGCGACGCAGTGCGCCGATCGCGCGGGCTCCTGTTCCGCCTGCGCGCACTGCTGTGGGGAAAGTGACGCGCCCGGCGCCCGGTTCGATGTTTTGACCAAAACACGCTAGCGTTACAGTTGGGACGCGAACCTCAACCTGGGAGCACCCCATGCGACTTTCAGTCGGATGCCTGTCGGTCCTCGTGGTGGCGTGCGGCGGCTCGAGCCCGACAAGCGGAGGGAACAACAATCTCCCACCGGGAGGCGTGACCGTCACCATGCAGGAGTATGCGTTTGCGCCCGACACGGTGAGAATCTCCGCTGGGACCACGGTCCGGTGGACGAACCAAGGCAATGTCGACCACACGTCGACGAGCGATGCCCCCGGAGGCTGGAACAGCGGCACGATCGCTCCGCCGCACCCGCAGATGACGTGCCCGTATCCCCCGTGCGGCAATTCTCCCGGGTGGAACTTCGACACCACGTTCCCCACGCCCGGGACCTATCCCTATCACTGCGCGTTTCATGAAGGCTTGGGCATGAAAGGCGCAGTGGTCGTCACGCCCTAGTAGCGCTGCGGCGCTAGCGCCACCGAAAGATCCGCAGCGCGACGACGAAGCTCGCCACGCCCCAGGCTGCGACAACGCCGAGTGGGGCACCCAGCTGCGCGAGCGGGCTGCCGTCGATCATCACCGCCCGGAGGGCATCGTTCAACGCCGTGAGGGGCAGCGCCTTCACCAGCGGCTGCATCGCCTCGGGGAAGCGAGCGTACGAGAAGAAGGTGCCCGACAGCATCCACATCGGGAGCATCACGAGGTTCATCAGGCCCGAGACCGCTTCGATGGTCCGGGCGCGGCTCGCGACCAGCATGCCGAGGCCGGCGAACGACAGCGAGCCGAGCACCGTGATGATCGCGACGGCCGCGAACGAGCCCCGCACCCCTACGTCGAATACCAACCACCCGAAGCCGATCAGGGCCGCCACCTCGACGAACAGGAACAGCAACCGAGACAGCACGAACGAGAGCAAGTAGTGGCTGCGGCGCATCGGCGTCGCCATGAAGCGCTTGAGGAGCTTCTTGGTGCGCGCCTGCACGACCGAGAACCCCACCCCCCACAACCCGCTGCCCATGAGATTCATGCCGAGCAGGCCGGGAATGAGGAAGTCGATGTAGCGCGAGCCCGGCTCGGTGACCCGCTGGTCCGCGACGCGCGCCGGATCAGCCCGACCGTGGGCGCGTTGCACGACGGCGTCGGCTTCGAGGCGCGCCAGCCGGCTCTCCGTCCGCGTCGAGTCGTAGCGATAGACCACGGGGTCGCCCGGTACCACGAGCAGGGCGACCCGGCCCGTGCGGAGCTGGACCTGCGCCTCGCTCGAGTCGAGCACCGCGGCATTGAGCCCCGGGGCGCGCGCCAGCGCGCCGGCCAACGCGCTGTCCCCGGGGGCGCGGAGCACCCCGACCCGCAGCTCCCCCGGTCCGCGATTCCGGAACGCGATGCCGAGCGCGAAGGCGAGGACGATCGGAAACCCGAACACCCAGAAGATGGCTTCGGGCTCGCGGTAGAACTCTCGCGTGCGCGCGAGGGTCAGCTGAACCAGGGCATGGTCACGCATCGCGCA
>WNFW01009125.1_pt1 | contig 11398 bp, 11 predicted proteins | sample 5400131 | NCBI WGS metagenome assembly WNFW01 (sample SAMN13153362, study PRJNA577476) | soil metagenome | isolation source: 20 cm soil or saprolite under grassland replicate 1 | place: USA:California | collected 2016-06-15
TCACGACCGACGTCCTCCCGGCATTGATCGAGAGCGGCACGATCGGGGGAGTGCTGCGGCCGGAGCTGGCACGGCGCTTTGGCTTGCGGGCGCATCTTCCGATCGCCGGCGGCGCCGGTGACAACATGGCGGGCGCGGTCGGCGCCGGCGTGGTTCGCCCCGGCGACGCCTTCATCAGCCTTGGCACGTCAGGCGTCTACTTTGTCGCCAATGATCGCTTCATGCCGGCACGGGGGCAGGGCATGCACACCCACCGGCACGCCGTGCCTGGCCTGTTCGGCCAGCACGGATGCGTCCTGAGCGCCGCAAGCGCGCTGACGTGGATCGCGGAAATCCTCGGCGTCGCGTCGATCGAGCGGTTCCTCGCCGAGATCGAGGCCGCGGATCTTTCGCAGGCGGAGATACCGGTGTTCTCGCCCTATCTCGGCGGGGAGCGAACCCCACATGACGATCCGCTCGCCAGCGCCACGCTGTCGAACCTGCGCTCCGCAGCGGGCCCGCTTCACATCGGCCGCGCCGTGCTGGAAGGCGTCGCCTTTGCGATGGCCGACTGCCACGACGCGCTGACGAAAGCGGGCGCGCCGATCGATACGATCGCGCTGATCGGTGGCGGCGCGCGCAGCCGTTTCTGGGGACGGATTATCGCAACCGTGATCGACCGCCCGTTGCTGTTGCCGCCGCTTGCGCCGCTCGGGCCGGCGCTCGGCGCCGCGCGGCTGGCGCGTCAGGCCAGCGGCGGAATGTTGACCGGGGAGACCGACCGGGGCGCCACGCTGGAGCCGGATGCCGCATCCCGCGCGGGCCTGCAGGAGCGGCGCGCGATCTACCGGCGGCACTATGCAAAAATGCCGAGTTCCTGAGTCTTTGGCGAGCGGCAGAACATTTGTAATTAAGAAAAGACATATGTATAATATTAGCGCCATCGCCAGTGGCGACGTCGGAAAACACATTTAGGGATCAGGGCCTGGACATGCGCGCAGCGGTTCTCCACGACATTCGCGACATCCGCGTCACTGAAATTCCGGCGCCGACGCCAGCGGCGGACGAGGTGATTGTGCGGGTCAAGGCTGTCGGCGTCTGCGGCAGCGATCTGCATTCCTATCTCGAAGGCGGCACCACCGGCCCGACCCGGATCAATCCATTCGTGCTCGGTCATGAATTCTCCGGCACGTTGACCCCCGATACCGCGCGACGGGCAGGGTTGCCGGCGGATGCGCTGATGGCGGTGGATCCTTCGATTTCCTGCGGCCGCTGCGAATGGTGCCACCGCGGCCACACCAATCTGTGCCCGAACGTGCGCTTCCTCGGCTACGCGCCGAACAACGGCGCGATGGCCGAGTTCATCTGTGTGCCGAAATCCGCCCTGCATATCGTGCCTGACAACATCGACCCGGCCGCTGCCGCTATCCTGGAGACGCTGGGGGTTGCGATCCACGCCATGGACCTCGCGCGCCCGCGGCTGATGGAAACGGTCGCCGTGCTCGGTTGCGGTCCGGTGGGATTGCTGCTGGTGCAATTGGCGCGGTTGGCCGGCGCCGGCAAGATCGTCGCGATCGACCCGGTCGAGGCGCGCGCGGCGCTGGCCTGCGATCTCGGCGCCGATGTTGCGTGCCGCAGCCATGCAGAGGTCGCGGACGCGACCGAGGGCCGTGGCGCCGACCTCGTGATCGAGGCGACGGACTCTTCGCACGGTTTCGAGCACGCCGCGCGCAGCGCGCGCATTGGCGGCCGGCTCGTCATCGTCGGTATTCCCGAGAACAATCAATACGTCCTGAGCGGCGCGGAATCGCGCCGCAAGGGCCTGTCGATCAAATTCTCGCGTCGCATGCCGGAGGTTTATCCGCGCGCAATCGCCCTGACCCAGAGCGGCCGTGTCAAGCTTGCGCCGCTGGCGACCCATCGCTTTTCGCTCGACCAGGCGCCGGCCGCGTTCGAGCAGCAGGTCGCGCGCCGCGACGGAATCATCAAAGCGATTATTTATCCCTGATCGGCGTCAGCGGCCACAACTCGTCCGGTCAGGCGCGAGACTCACCGCGAAGGGCCCGCTACTTCTTCTCCTGGCCGAAATCCAGCGGCGGCAGTTCGATCTGCGGCACCTCGATCCTGACCTTGCTGAGATCGACGTCGAGCGGCTTGTCGAGCAGCGCGGTCACGGTGATCGGGAAGGCGATCACGATCGCCACCATGATCGCCTGCAGGCCGATCCAGGGAATGGCACCCCAATAGATGTCGGAACTCTTCACTTCCTTCGGCGCGACACCGCGCAAATAGAACAGCGCGAAGCCGAATGGCGGATGCAGGAACGAAGTCTGCATGTTCACGCACAGCATGACGCCGAACCAGATCAGCGCGGCATCGGGGCCGACCACCGGCGCCAGCACCTTCTGCGCGATCGGCGCCACCATCGGCAGGATGATGAAGGCGATCTCGAAGAAGTCGAGGAAGAACGCCAGGAAGAAGATGAAGAGGTTGATGAAGATCAGGAAACCCCAGACGCCGCCGGGAAGCGAGGTCAGATGGTGCTCGAGCCAGACGCCGCCGGAGACGCCGAGGAACACCACCGAGAAGCAGGTCGATCCGATCAGGATGAAGACCACCATGCAGGAGAGGCGCATGGTCGACTGATAGCCCTGCTTGATCAGGTCGCGCAGGTCGGGGATGCGGACGGCTTCGAGACAAAGCCAGACCACGGCGAGATAGACCACCGCGAAGGTCAGCTTGAACAATAGGCCCTCGCCAAGCATGACGCCGATGATCGCGCCGATGCCGGTGGCGATGATGCCGATCAGGAGCATCTTGTGCCCGTATGAGCTCAGCTCCTTGTGGTGGATGGCGGCGAGAACGATGGCGCCGATGGCGCCCATCGCGCCGGCTTCGGTCGGCGTCGCCAGACCCAGCATCATGGTGCCCAGCACCACGAAGATCAGCACGGCTGAGGGAATGATGCCCATCAGGCATTTGCGCCACAGCGGCCAGCCGGTCAGCGTCCGTGCTTCCTTGGGTACCGGCGGCACGTGATCGGGCTTCACAAGCCCGAGCATGAACGTGTAGCCGGCGAACAGGCCGATCTGCAGCACCGACGGCCCCCAGGCGCCGAGATACATGTCGCCGACCGACTTGCCGAGCTGGTCGGCCATCACGATCAGCACCAGCGATGGCGGCACCAGCTGGGTGATGGTGCCGGATGCCGCGAGCACGCCGGTGATGTAGCGGATGTTGTAGCCGTAGCGGATCATCACCGGCATCGAGATCAGCGCCATGGCGATGACTTGCGCCGCCACCGTGCCGGTGATCGCGCCGAGGATGAAACCGACGATGATGACGGAATAGCCGAGGCCGCCGCGGATCGGGCCGAACAACTGGCCCATCGAATCCAGCATGTCTTCGGCGAGACCGCAGCGCTCGAGCACCGAGCCCATGAACGTGAAGAAGGGGATCGCGAGCAGCAGTTCGTTGGAAAGCACGCTGCCGAAGATGCGGCCGGGAATGGCCTGCAGGAAGTTCATGTCGAAGAAGCCGAGATAGATCGACAGGAATCCAAACGACAGGCCGAGGGCTGCAAGCGTGAAGGCCACCGGGAAGCCGATCAGCATGGCCAGGATAAGACCGCCGAACATCAGCGGCGGCATCATCTCCAGCGTGATCATGTGCGACGCAATCATTGCACCGGCCTCTCGTATTTCGCGTCGATCATGACATAGCCCTTCAACGCCGCGATGCGCTTGATCACCTCGGAGACGCCTTGCAGCGCCAGCAGGACGAAGCCGGCCGGAACGACGATCTTGATCGGCCAGCGGATCAGGCCGCCGGCGTTGCTGGAGATTTCACCGACCACGTAGGCCTGCATGAAGAATGGCCAGGACAGATAGGCGAGCAGCAAACAGGACGGGATCAGGAAGAACAGCGTCCCGATCATGTCGAGCCAGAGCTGACCGCGCTCGGTCAGCATCAAATAAAGGATTTCGACGCGGACATGCTCGTTGCGCTTGAAGGTGTAGGAGGCGCCGAACATCACGAAGACGGCGAACATGTACCATTGCAATTCGAGCCAGCTGTTGGAGCTGTAGCCGAAGGCGTAGCGGATCATGGCGTTGGCGGCGCTGACGACGCAGGCCGCGAGAACCAGCCAGTTGCAGACACCGCCCAGCTTCTCATTGAGGAAATCAATCGCGTTGCTGACTGACAACAGGGGGCGCATCATGTTCTCCCCGGCCACGTGCACAGCGACGTGCCGATCGTTGTTGCGCGCATCGTCTCGCTACCGCGCGTCGAACGCACGGAGCCGCAGCTCACCTGCAAAAGCGATTGCAACGAAAATCCTCCCCCTCGTTCATTTCCGCAGTCTTGGCTGTTCCGAAGGGGAACAGTGGCCTATCCGGCCAGGCTGTCGTGAAAGCAGCCGCACCATTTCAGTGCGTTGTGGCGCCGTCAATCGGAAAATGGACAAATTGCCGCGGGCGCAAATAGTTGCGTGAAAGCCGCGTTCCAATGCCGAAAATTTCAGCCGCCGGTCACGCTCATGTGGCGGCTGACGCTCGGACGGTTGTGCCGGCGATCGATGATGAAGTCGTGGCCCTTCGGCTTCAGCCCAATGGCGCGGTCGATCGCAGCGGCAAGCAGCGCGTCGTCGGGCGAGGCCCGCAGCGGCTTGCGCAAATCGGAGGCATCTTCCTGGCCGAGACAGGTGTGCAGCGTGCCGGTGCAGGTGATCCGTACCCGGTTACAGGATTCGCAGAAATTGTGAGTCATCGGCGTGATGAAGCCGAGCTTGCCGCCGGTCTCGCTGACCCTGACATAGCGGGCGGGGCCGCCGGTATTATCGTCAATGTCGGTCAGCGTGAATTGCTGGGCAAGGCGAGCGCGCAGCAGCGACAGCGGCACATACTGGTCGATGCGGCCTTCGCCGATATCGCCCATCGGCATCACCTCGATCAGCGTCAGCGCCATGCCCTTGCCGTGCGCCCATTGCATCAGGGCAGGGATTTCTTCCTCGTTGAGATTCTTCAGCGCCACCGCGTTGATCTTGACCGCAAGGCCTGCCGCGCGCGCGGCCTCGATGCCCGCGAGCACCTTGTCGATATCGCCCCAGCGGGTGATGCCGCGGAACTTTGCCGCATCGAGCGTGTCGAGCGAGACGTTGACGCGGCGGACGCCGCAGTCGGCGAGCTCGCCTGCAAAGCGCGCGAGCTGCGAACCGTTGGTGGTCAGCGTCAGTTCATCGAGCGCGCCGCTGGAAAGATGCCGCGACAGCGAACGCACCAGCGACATCACGTTGCGCCGGACCAGCGGCTCGCCGCCGGTCAGCCGCACCTTTCGCACGCCCTTTGCGATGAAGGCCGAGCACAGCCGGTCGAGTTCTTCCAGCGTGAGCAGATCCGCCTTCGGCAGAAACGTCATGTCCTCGGACATGCAATAGAAGCAGCGCAGGTCGCAGCGGTCGGTCACCGACACCCGCAAATAGCGGATCGTCCGCCCGAACGGATCGGTCATTGGACGAAGTATCGACGTATCCTGACTCAACTGTCCGCTCATTCACGCGCGCCTTCAGCTCAAGGGAAAGAGGAGGTTCCCACCACCTGCTAGCACAATCTATGCAGGTTGCGGCGCACTCACAATGCGGCGCACTGACAATCCGGGAACGCAGCGGATGTGGCCTGTCGGACGGGATCAGCGCGGCGGTGGGGCGGGGAAGGGCGAGCCGGCGGCGGGTGCCGCGGTGGTCTTCGGCGGCTTCGGCTTCTTCGATGTGGCCCGCACCGCTTTGGGTGGCGGCCCGGCCGGCCTCAGCTCCGCGACCACGGGATTGGGATCGATCGTGGTGGAGGCGGGCGTGGTGAAATCGCCGGGAATGTAGATGACCTGCACCGGGACGGTCACGGGCTGGAACTTGTTCAGCGTATAGGTGACGGTGAAACCGGCATCGCCGGCGGGAACGGCGATCGAGCAGGGGGTCTTGCAGCCTGGTCCGGCCGAGGTTTTGGCCTCAGCGCCCGAGGGGACCGAGTCGAGCTGAACCTGCACCATCGGCGGGGCGCTTTTCAGGGAATCCCACGAAAGCGAGGAGCAGCCAGCCAGGCTTGCCCCCGCCAAGGCAACCACGATGACACGACGCATAACCGTCACTCTAACTGTGGCGCACTGCCACAATCCCCGTCAGAAGCTTAGGGGCCTCGTGAGAGGGGCGCAACGGGGCGGTCCCTTATAGTTAAGAGATGGTTAACGCCAGGGCTGAGCGAGATAAGCGCTTTTAATCAGCGATCTACGCGAATTTCATGAGACTTTCGACCGCCGCGGGCAGGTCCTTCATGTGACCGATGAGCCGATCCGGCTTGAGTTCCGCAATGGGAACGTCGGTGTAGCCGAATTCGACCCCGAAGACGGGGATGCCGGCCCGCCGCGCCACGCCCACATCCGGGCCGGCATCGCCGACCATGATTGTCCCCGCCAGCACGCCGCCGGCACGCGCCACCGTCTCGCGCAGGATCACGGGGTCGGGTTTCGACACGCCAAACGTATCGGCGCCGCAGATCGCCGAAAACCGCGCGCTCAGCCCCAGCCGGTCGAGCAAGAGCTTCGACAGCCACTCGAGCTTGTTGGTGCAAACCGCGAAGCGATATCCGCTTTTCGCGAGGTCATCGAGCGCGGCTTCAAGGCCCTCGAACGGGCGCGAGGCGTCCGCAATGTGCTCGGCATAATAGTCGATGAAATCGCCCATCATCCGCGCCAGCTCGTTCTGGGTCACGGCCCGGCCATCCACCTCCAGCCCGCGCTCGATCAGTTTTCGTGCGCCGGCGCCGATCATGTTGCGCGCGGCGTGCATCGGCACGGGGGGCACCCCCTCGCGGTCGAGCACGAAATTGAGCGCGGCGATCAGGTCGGGCGCGGTATCGACCAGCGTGCCGTCGAGATCGAAAACAACAATGCGGGGAGAGCTCATGGGCGGACTGGCTATCGGCCCGCGCGCGTTCGTGCAAGGGCGGTCGCAAATACCCCCGGAAAAGCTCTCGTTCGGCGTCCGAAACCGGCCTCGGGGTGCTGTTCCTGCCCGCGAAAGATATGGACGCATTAAAACGGCAGGCGGCGGCGCGCGCGCTGGAGCATGTCCGGGACGGCATGAAGCTCGGGCTCGGCACCGGGTCGACCGCCAGGCATTTTGTCGATCTGTTGGGCGAAAAAGTCCGCGCCGGCATGAAGGTGATCGGCGTGCCGACCTCGGAGGCCACCCGCGCCCAAGCCGCGCAATGCGGCATAGCGCTGACCACGCTCGACGAGGTCGACCGGCTCGATTTGACGATCGACGGCGCCGACGAGGTCGATGGCGCGCTCGACCTGATCAAGGGCGGCGGCGGCGCGCTGCTGCGGGAAAAGATCGTCGCGGCCGCCTCTGATCGCATGATCGTGATCGCGGATGAGACCAAATGGGTCGATGCGCTGGGCCGTTACCCGCTGCCGGTCGAGGTGATCCCGTTTGGCCTCGGCGCCACAAGGCGGGCCATCGAACGGGCATTTGCGGAAGCCGGCGTTTCCGGGCAAATGGGGGTCCGTAACGGCAAGGACGGCCACGTTTTTGTCACCGATGGCGGCCACTGGATTATCGATGCCCATCTTGGACGGATCGCCGATCCGCCGCGTCTGGCGCGCTTGCTGAACGTGATACCGGGCGTTGTCGAGCACGGATTGTTCATCGGCCTTGCCAGCACCGTCATCCTGGCGGGCGCACAGGGAATTCGCGTTATCAACCGGCCCTAACGCCGGTCATCAAGGAGAATTGGAATGATCGGTTTCACACGAATCTTGGCGGCCACGTGCGTTGCGCTCGGGCTGGCGCTGGCCGGCGGCACCGCCATGGCGCAGCAGGCCGCGCCCAAGCAGGGCGCAACTCCGCCGCCGTCGCTCAAGCAGGGCACGCCCGCCGCGATCGCCGCCGCCAAGGAAATCCTGACCTTAAAGAACGCGGCCGCGATGTACGGCAACGCGGTGTTTGGCATTGTCGAGCAGACCAGGAACACGCTGGTGCAGAGCAACCTCAACTATCAAAAGGACCTCTCCGAGGTCGCTGCCATCGTCGCGAAAAACCTCGCCGGCCGCGAGAAGGAGATCGGCGACGGCATGGCGCAGGTCTATGCCAACGAGTTCACCGAGCAGGAGCTGAAGGACCTCGTCACCTTCTACAGATCTCCGCTCGGCCAGAAGCTGCTTACGGCCGAACCGCGGGCGGTCCAGCTCAGCATGTCCTATATGCAGCAGTGGGCGGCGCACTTTGGCGAAACCGTCAACGGCATGTTCCGCGCCGAGATGAAAAAGCGCGGCAAGGAGATCTAGTTTTTCTTACCTCGCCCCGCTTGCGGGGAGAGGTCGAAGCCGAAGGCTTCGGGTGAGGGGGACTCTCCGCGAGTCGAATGCGCGGAAAGAGCCCCTCACCCCCACCCTCTCCCCGTAAGAACGGGGAGAGGGAGAAGAAAGAGACGCGGGAACAACATCGGGGCTGCCATGGCTGAATTCGACGTCGATCTCTTCGTCATCGGCGGCGGCTCGGGCGGCGTCCGCGCCGCCCGGATCGCGGCCAACCATGGCGCCAAGGTCATGGTCGCCGAAGAGTACCGCATGGGCGGCACCTGCGTGATCCGCGGCTGCGTGCCGAAAAAACTGTTCGTGCTCGGCTCCCACGTCCATCAGGAGATCGAGGATGCCGCCGGTTTCGGCTGGACAATCGGCGACGTCACATTCGACTGGCCGACGCTCGTCGCCAACAAGGACAAGGAGATCGCCCGGCTGGAGGGCATCTACACCTCCAATGTCGAAAAGGCCGGCGGCGTGGTGGTCAAGGCCCGCGCGGTGTTCGAGGATCCGCACACGCTGCGTCTCGCCGACGGCAAGAAGGTCACGGCCAAATATGTGCTGATCGCCACCGGCGGCGCGCCCAATCATGGCGCCATGATCCCCGGCATCGAGCATGTGATCTCCTCGAACGAGGCGTTTCATCTCAATGAATTGCCGAAGCGCGTCGTGATCCAGGGCGGCGGCTACATCGCGCTGGAATTCGCCGGCATCTTTGCCGGCTTCGGTTCCGACGTCACCGTCATCTATCGCGGCGAAAACATCTTGCGCGGTTTTGACGAGGACGTCCGCAAGCATGTGCGATCAGAGATGGAGAAGCGCGGCATCACCATTCTCACCGGCTGCACCGTCGACAGAGTCGAAAAGCACGGCAAGGAATTTTCCACGCATCTGTCCGATGGCTCGAGCGTCGCCTCCGAACTCGTGATGTTCGCGATCGGCCGGCACCCCAATGTCGCCAATCTCGGGCTGGAGAAGGCGGGCGTTGCGATCAATCCCAAGAACGGCGGCATCGCCGTCGATGGCTGGTCGAAATCGTCGGTGCCGCACATCTACGCCATCGGCGACGTCACCCATCGCATGAACCTGACGCCGGTCGCGATCCGCGAGGGCCACGCCTTTGCCGACACCGTGTTCGGCAAGCGCCCCGTGCAGGTCGATCACATGACGATCCCGACCGCGGTGTTCTCGCAGCCCGAGATCGGCACCGTCGGCCTGACGGAGCAGGAAGCCCGCGCGCAGTTCTCCCACGTCGATATCTACAAGACCGATTTCCGCCCAATCAAATCGACCATGTCCGGCCGCGACACCCGCGTGCTGATGAAGCTGGTGGTCGATGCGACCAGCGACCGCGTGCTCGGCTGCCACATCGTCGGCGACGCCGCGGCAGAGACCATCCAGGCCGTCGCGATCGCCGTGAAGATGAAAGCCACCAAGGCCGATTTCGACGCCACGGTGGCGCTGCATCCGACGGCGGCGGAAGAACTGGTGACGATGCGGACGCCGACAGCGCGGTATGTGCGGGAGGCGGCGGAGTAGGGGCGGGCTGGGTCTGAAATTGTGGGCTACGCCTTCGGTTAACTAACGCGCCTTACGGGCCGATCCGGCTTCGGCAAGCCGGCATCGCTGACGATGAAACCTACTGTTGCCTTCTCTTCAATTCTTGTGCCTCGTACTGAGCATTTAATTCCGAATCATCGGTGGTGCCGAGCACAGTATCTTCGCCCTCACCATCAATGCCTGGTGCAGCGGCAATGTTGGCCGCAAGCTCGCCATGAGGGACAGCGCTCGCAATAAACGGCTTCAGATAATCATCCAGATATCCCTTATGAGGGTCTTCAAGTTCTTTGGTGAGAGCGGCCAGATAATCATTCTTGCTCGTCTCTGCCCAATCAATGCTAAAGCCCGCTCGTTGTGCGAGCACGCAGTGTAGCACCATGATGGTCCGGCCATTGCCGTCAAGAAACGGATGACCATGCGCCAGATACCCCATGATCTCGCCAGGCTTTGCAGCCATAAATTTCTTATCTTGTCCGTGATTAAGTCCGTAGTCGATCGCGCGCCGTATGTCCTTCGGATAAGCGAAAGAGATTTTGGCCCGGTCGTTTCCCTTGCTCACGACAAGACGCGGCGCGGTGGTCAAGCGGTCTTGCCCCGCCCACGGATAAACCGCTTCAAACAGGATCTTATGAGTGCCAAGCACATCATCATAGGAAAGTTGTTTTTGGGACGCGAGCTTGGTGAACGCTGCATCAAGGCCGGTAGTGAAGGACGCGTGCTCCATCTGCCGGATGATCTTCGAGTCCTTGGCTCTGGCGACGTTGCGCAGATAACCGCGCGTCTCGAAGTCGCCAAACGGATCGAATGTCACGGTTTGGTTTCACGAAGATAGCGCGCTTGCAGGCGGACCATCAGTGTGCGGTCGATGCGTCCGGCCCGCTGCAGTCCAATCAACATCTGTTCAATAGGATCGAACTCGACGACGTCTCCCGCCAATCGGGTAATATGGTGTGCGAGCCGATCATTATCGGTCACGTGATAGGTGACGTGATTCTGCTCGGCCAAATTCTGGATGATCCGGGCAGTAGCGGTCGCGGTTGGGCGGCGGGCTGACATGGTTTCTCCTCCCACCCAATATAGTATTCTACTGCCTGAAAATCCATTAAAACCCCAAGAGCAGCTGGTTATCAGGCCGACGATGAACTGGAGGGTTACGCCTTCAGCCGCCACTAGCGATCAGCGATCACAGCGAGAGAACTTATGCCCGCCCGTTGCACGTATTCGCGCCGCACGATGCTGGGGATCCTGGCCACGGCCTTTGCCCCGATGAGGCAAAGCCTGGCGCAGGGGCAGTCGCAGCAAATCATCCGGCTCAACGTTCCCTTTACGGCGGGCACCGGACCGGACCTGCTCGCGCGCATTCTCGCTGAGGAGCTGCGGCAGCGCTGGAATCAGCCTGTCATCGTCGAGAACAAGCCTGGTGCGAGTGGCAACATTGGTATGGATGCCGCGGCGCGCGCGGCTCCGGATGGCCACACGCTTCTGGTGACCCCCAATACGT
>WNFW01003159.1_pt1 | contig 11397 bp, 10 predicted proteins | sample 5400131 | NCBI WGS metagenome assembly WNFW01 (sample SAMN13153362, study PRJNA577476) | soil metagenome | isolation source: 20 cm soil or saprolite under grassland replicate 1 | place: USA:California | collected 2016-06-15
TACGTCGTAGCCCGCGAACGCGAGCAGGTCGAACACGTACAGCGTGGCCGGCGCCTCGATCGCGGCCCGCTTCGCTTCCCGCGCGCCCAGCTTGGCCCGCGCCTGCAGCATGTTGAAGCTCGGCTTGCCTGACTGGCTCAGCACCACCAGCTCGCCGTCCAGAATGACGCCTTCGAATGGAATGGCCTTCACCGCGCGCGCGAGCTCGGGAAACGATTCGGTGAAGTCGAGTCCCTTGCGCGAATAGAGAATCGGCTCGCCGTCCTGACACGCCGCGCGCATGCGATAGCCGTCGAGCTTCACCTCGAAGAGCCAGCCGTCCTTCGTGAACGGCTGCTCGCGCGTCTCCGCCAGCATCAGCTCGGTGTCTTCGATGCGCAACGCGCGCTTGGGCGCGCCCAGCTTCTCCAATTCCTTCTTGATCGGCTCGGCGCGCTGCTTCGCGTTCCGCAGCTCGTCGTTCGTGAGACCGGAGAGCACCGACTCGTTCGAGTACGGCTCGGTCGAGACGTACTCGTCGCGCTCCTTGATCAGCAGCCACTCTTTGTCGGTCTTCTTGAGTTTGATCAGGGTCCAGCGACCGTGCAGCTTGTAGCCCTTCAGGTTAAAGAGCAGTTTGCCTTTTTCGAGTCCCTCGTACGGGTCTTCGAGCGGCTCCCAGATCCCACGATCCCACACCACCACGGTCCCCGCGCCGTAGTTGCCGTCGGGAATGATCCCCTCGAAGTCGCCGTACTCGAGCGGGTGGTCTTCGACTTTCACGGCTAGGCGTTTGTCAGCGGGATTGGCGGACGGGCCTTTCGGCACGGCCCACGATCTGAGCACGCCGTCCATCTCGAGTCGCAGGTCCCAGTGCAAGCGCGTGGCGTCGTGCATGTGCACGATGAGCAATCCGCCCTGTTTCGGACCCGGCTTCGGGACCAGACCACCGGGCTCGGGCGTACTGTCGAACGCGCGCTTGGCGCGATATTGCGCCAGCGAATCCGCTGAAGAGGACGACTTGGATTTGGGCATCAGGGCTCAGCCGAAGTCTAGTGACCTGGAAGCTCCGCGAGGAGCCGCCGCACGGCACCGCGTTGTGCCTCGCTGAGGGGCTCATCGCTCTGGCGCAGCGCGCGCTGATAGTCGGCGCGCGCACTGTCCGTTTTTCCGATCTGCGAATAGGTAAACCCCCGCTGCACCAATGCCATGGAGTAGTTTGGTCTAATCCGCAACGCCTGGCTGAAGTAGAAGAGCGCAGTCTCGTATTGCTTGGTGGCGAGATTGGCGAGGCCCAGGTTGAAATTGGTTCTGGCGTTGCCCGGCTGCCGGCTTTGCACGCGTTCGAGCGGGGCAAGCGCATCGCCGGGACGATTGCTCCTCAAGTACGCGACTCCAAGGTTCTCCAGCGCGAGCGAATTCGTCGAATCCTCGCGGAGGACCGCGTCGAATTCGTCGATCGCATCAGTGATCTTCCCTTGATCCAGAAAGGCCCCGCCCAGAAGCAGATGCGCCGTTTCGTTGTCGGGATCGGTGCGCAGTACGCGCTGCAGGTGCGCGATCCCGGCCGTCGTGTCTCCCGCTATCAACGCGCGGCGTCCAAACTCCACCTCGCCGTAGCTCGCCCGCCACTCTCGCACCACGACAAACGCGGCACCCAGGAAGAGTGCGAGCGCGATCAAGATGCCTTGCGAGCGCCACGCGGCGGGGCGACCGGTGTGAGAACCCGCAACCGGCGCAGAGTATCCGATGATGAAGCCGATGACGAGACCGCCGATATGTGCCGCGTTGTCGATGCCGCTGTTCGCAAAGCCATAGACGAGGTTGTAGACGATGAAGCTGCCGATGCCGAGCCTGCCGCCGCGGCCGCGCAGGCTCACGATCGCCGGTATCTCGCGCAAGTGAAGCACCGGCAGGAGTGCGCCCGCGACGCCGAAGATGGCGCCCGACGCCCCAGCCGCGACGATAGTCGGATGCAATGCGACACTGGCGACGTTCCCGCCCACACCACTCAACAGATACAACCACAGGAATTTCCACCGTCCAAAGAGCCGCTCCGCCAATGGTCCGAGACTCCAGAGACAGTACAGGTTGAGCAGGATGTGCAGGAACCCGATGTGCACGAACATGGCTGTGAACAGCCGCCACCATTCTGTGCTCAGCTCGAACGGTCCGTAGCTGGCACCCCACGTCAGCAGATCCTGCGACGTCGGCTCCAACGGCGAGACGCCGGCAGCCATCATCGCGACGAACACCAGCACGTTGATGCCGATGAGGATGCTCGTGATTCCGATCCGGGGCTGGGTCGCTGCGCACTCGCCGCACAACAGAGCGTCCCCGCCGGCGGCTGGGTTGTACTGCTTGCCGCAGCGCAAGCACGTCGGGATCGACGGCGGAGCGGGTTGAGACGGTGGGTTAGTCAATTCGACCTAGGAGTTACCGTGCAAAAATGCAGGCCGCTAGACAAGCTCGGAACCAGCGGCGTATCATAGTGATATGGCCGCTCACTCCATTGGCTCCGCCACCGTTTCGTTCGGTCTCGTCTCCGTGCCCGTGCAGCTGTTCGCTGCCGGCGAGTCGAAGGCCGCGATCTCGTTCAACTTGCTGCATAAGACGGATGGCTCGCGCCTGAAGCAGCAGTACCTCTGCGTGAAGGACGGCGAAAAAGTCGAACGCAGCGACATGGTCAAGGGCTACGAGTTCCAGAAGGGCCAATACGTCACCTTCACCAACGAAGAGCTCAAAGCGCTCGAGGAGCGCGGTACCGGCGCGATCGAGATCAAGGAATTCCTGCCGGCGGAACAGGTCGACCGGATCTGGCTCGATCGGACGTACTATCTGGGCCCCGACAAAGGTGGCGAGCGGGCCTACACGCTGCTGGCGGAGGCGCTCGAGCAAACCAAGCGCGTAGCGATCGGGCAGTACGCGGCGCGCGGCAAGCAGTACCTCATCATGGTCCGGCCAATGGACGGGCGGCTGGTCATGGAGCAGCTCCGCTACGCCGACGAGATCCGCAACATCGCCGAGGTGCCGGTGCCCAAGGCCGATGTGAAGAAGCCGGAGCTCGACCTCGCGGTGAAGCTGATCGATCAGGCAGCGACGGAGCAGTTCGAGCCGAAGAAGTACAAGGACAACGTCCGCGAGCGGATGCAGGAGCAGATCGACCGCAAGGTCGAAGGCAAGCAGATCACCGAAGAGCCGGAGGAGGCGCCGAAGACCAAGGTGCTCGACCTGATGCAGGCGCTGAAGCAAAGTCTCGCGGGGGAGCCGAAGGCCGCCGCCAAGCCCGCGAAACGCAAGAAAGTCGCGGGCGGTCGCTAAAGCATTATCTTGGGGCGACCCTCACCCCGAGGTTGCCGCCGTGCAAGACACGTTCTCCTCGACGTCCACCGGACCCGGACCAGTCTTTTGGATCGTCGTCTGCGCCTTCGCGATCCTCGAGATCGCCGCGATGTGGAAGGTGTTTGAAAAGGCGGGGCAACCCGGGTGGGCCGCGATCATTCCGATTTACAACATGATCGTCTTGCTCCAGATCGCCGGCAAGCCGATCTGGTGGATTCTGCTCTACTTCATTCCGCTCGTCAGCATCGTCATCGCGGTCATCGTGATGCACAATATCTCCACCAACTTCGGCAAAGGCCTCGGCTTCACGCTCGGACTCATTTTCCTGAGCCCGATCTTCATCCCGATTCTGGCGTGGGGGGATGCGCAGTATCTTGGGCCATCTGCAGGAACTCCCGTGCCAGCTTAGGGCCAACGCCCTGTTCCTCGTGCTTGAAGAAGATGTACGCATCCGTCCAGGCGCTCCCCAGCGCCTGGATTTTTTTCACCCACTCCCCCAGCGCCTCGCGCGTATAGCCCTCATCCCGTAGCCGGACGTACCCGAAGTTCGCGGTCGCCACGAGCGGCGTCGTCCCTTCCTCTGTATCCGCCACACACAACGCCGTATTCGTGCTGCGTAGCAGCTCGTAGACGTCGTCTGACCACCACGATGCGTGACGGAACTCACACGCCGCGCGGACATCCGACGGAAACTGTCTGAGTAGACCCTCCAGCCGCTCGATGTCTTTCTTAAAATTGGGGGGTAACTGGAATAGGACCGATCCCAGTTTGGCATTAAGCTTGCGAACTGTATCACAGAAATACCGGAGCGGTTCCTCGATGTTCTTGAGGCGCGCGATGTGGGTCATACGCTGCGGCGCCTTTAGAACGAAGGTGAATGCATCCGGGGTCGCAGCGTCCCAACCGGCGACCGTTTTGGCGCTGGGCATGCGGTAAAAGGTGTAATTGATCTCGACCGTGTCCAATTGTTGGGCGTAGTACTCGAGCCACTTTTTGCTGGGGAGTTTGGGCGGATAGAAGCTGCCTTTCCACTCGGGGAAGTTGTAGCCGGACGTACCGACGTGCAGCCGCGGAGCCATGGGCGGCAAAAATAGTCTCACCATTCTCGATGGGGGAGTCGTCGTATGCGGAAACTGAGTTTTACGGCCGCTGCGCTCCTGGGCCTCGTCGCCGCTTGCGGCACCTCGGCCGAAACGGAGCGCAAGCTCGCCGATCTGGAACAGGTCAACGCGCAGAAGGACAGCCTCTTGCAGGAAGTCGCGATCAGCTCCCGGCTCATCAGCGACGTCAACGTCGAGCTGGCCAAGGTGAAAGTCCGGAACAATCGGCTGCACGTGTCGAGCGAAAGCCCGATCACCGCGTCCACCGACACGCTGATGGCCAGGCTGCGCTACGTCGTGGCGCGCGTGAAAGAGACCGAGAGCGCGCTCAGCCAGAGCCGCGAGCGGGTCAAGAATCTCAGCTCGCTGTCCGACAGCCTCCGGCAGGCGTACGATACGACCGTCGGCAACCTCGAGACGATGATCGCATCGCAGAAGACGACGATCGACCTGCTGACCGACCGCGTGAACACGCTGACCGAGGAGAACGTCGCGCTGCGGGACAGCCTGGCGACGGGCTACTACCTGGTCGGCACGCGCGATCAGCTGAAGAAGCAGGGTATTCTCACCGAGCAGGGCGGCGGCCGCGTGCTGTTCATCCTGTGGCGTACCGGCAAGACGCTGCAGCCGGCGCGCAACCTCGACCCCAGCCTCTTCACCGCGATCGACACGCGGAAGGTGACGCAGATTCCGCTGCCCGTCGCGAGCGCGTCATACAAGGTCGCGTCGCTCCAGGACCTCGATTACATCGAAGAGCAGCGCGAGAACGGGAAGTATTCCGGCGTCCCGACGTTGACCATTACGTCACCCGCCGACTTTTGGCGGAGCTCGAAGTTCCTGATCATCATTATGGAAGGCGCCGGCAGCACGGTAGCCAATACGCCGCAAAGGAACTCGGAGTCGCAAGTCACGACGCGCTAAGCTGACGATTCGTAGCCACGCCCCACATCACGCACGTGGTGTGGGGCGTGATATTGTTCCGCCATGGACAATCGCTGCGGCTGGACCTCGACGAATGAACAGATGATCGCCTACCACGACACCGAGTGGGGCGTTCCCGTCCACAACGACAAACAGCTCTTCGGCAAGCTCGTGCTGGACGGGTTTCAGGCAGGGCTGTCCTGGGCCATCATCCTGCGCAAGCGCGACGCCTTTCTCAAGGCATTCGACGGCTTCGATCCCGACAAGATGGCCCGCTACGACGCGAAGCGGATCGCGAAAATCCTCAGAGATCCCGGGATCGTGCGGAACAAACAGAAAGTTAAGTGCGCCGTCGCCAACGCGCGCGCCTATCTCAAAATGAAAGACGCAGGCGAATCGTTCGATATGTTCTTGTGGCAGTTCGTGGGCGGCGTACCCAAGGTCAATGCCTGGAAAACGCTGAAGCGCCTTCCCGCCGAGACCAAGGAATCGACCGCCATGAGTAAGGCGCTGGTCGAGCGAGGCTTTCGATTTGTGGGGCCGACGATTGTCTACGCGTTCATGCAGGCCGTCGGGATGGTCAACGACCACCTCGTCACGTGCTACCGATATCGGGAATTGGCGCGTTAAGTACGGACACGCCAATGGCGTGCCCCTACTTAGCGCGCTCCAAATACTGACCCGATCTCGGGTCGACGCGAACCTTCTCACCCGGCGCGATAAACTCCGGTACCTGCACCGTCACGCCGTTCGACAGCTTCGCGGGCTTCGTGCTCGCGGTCTTCGTCGCGGTCTTCATGACGGGCGACGTCTCGACCACCTTCAGCTCGATCACCGACGGCAGCTCGATCGCGATCGGCCGGCCCTCGAGCCATTCCACCTGCACGACCATCTCCGGCTGCAGCCACGGCGTATCCTCGCCGACGGCGCGCTCGTCGAGCGTGAACTGCTCGTAGGTCTGTTGATCCATGACGTGCACGCCACCGTGATCCTGATAGAGCACCTGCATCTCTTTGGTATCGAGACGCGCTTCATTCAGGAAGTCCGTCGCGGCGAGGCGCTGATCGAACGTGTTGCCCGTGACAAGATTCCGGAACCGCACCTGCACAAACGCGCGCAGGTTGCCGGGCGTCCGGTGAGTGAAGTCCATCACGCGGCACGGCTGGCCGTCGATCATGAGGACGTGACCTTTGCGAATGTCTGTGGCTTTCATGGGAGCGGGAACTTATACCGGCTGCCTTAGCACTCCAAGGCCCCGAGTGCTAGTCGCTTGCCCGAACGGACGCCGTTTACTAGCGTGACGAGTCTCACACCCGGAGACCGTGTCGTATTGCAGCTTTCCGCAGCAGATGAGTACAGCGTACCGTAGGGGTTTCTAGCGTAACGCATTGAGCAATCGCCAGATAGATGACCGGCACCAAGCTTGCCTCTACGTCTGCCGTAAGGGAGGGAAGCATGATCAGGCCTATCATCCATCGCCAATTGACCCGCGGCGACCTCGCCTGCCTCGTGGACGAGATCGCACGGATGGATGTCGCGGAAGGTCGAGAAGCCGACCAGGCGCTGCAGGCGGGCGCGGTCGACACCGTGCTCGATTCACCTGCGGCCCTCGAGGCAGTCCTGGGCCGTGGCGGGGCGCCTGCCCCGCTGCCCCTTACGCTGCTCTGGTACGTCCCGATCCGCGCCCAACTGCGCACGCGCGGCGTGACCGACATCCTGCTGGCCGACTACGCCGCGACGCTGCCCGTCGTCTTCGCGACGTCGCGATCGCAGCGGGCGATCGCACGCGGCGAGGACGGCATGGCGGAGTGGTGGCGCTTCGTCGTCGCGCTGCCGCAAGGCACCGTCGCACAGGCTGAGGCAGCCGCGGACGCGGCGGCGCTCGCGCTGTGGTGGGCCGGCTGCTTCCCGGAGTGGGTCGAGCGCGGTGCCGGCGGGGGACATGGGATGGTGCGCGCGTACGTGACGTTCGCGGGCCGCATGCTCGCGCTCGCCGCGGATCTGCTCGAGGCGTCCGCTCCCGAAGAAGCGTCGCTGCTCGCGCGCGCCGCCGACGCGCGCACCGAGCTCCACGCCGCGCTCGCCGAGGCGCGCGTCGATTACATCGGCGATGACACGCACAGCAGCGAAAGCCGCCTCAATCGATTCTTGAAGCGGCTCTCGACGGAAAACTGACGTACGGGCACGCCGTTGGCGTGCCCGCTACATCTTATTCTTTCGGCGGGACTTCTTTCAGCAGCTCCACGCGCTGCAGGTTCGTCACCGCTTTTCCGTAGGTCCCTTCGATCGCGACGGCGGCGCGATACTCCGATTCCGCCGCGCGATACTGGCCCGTCCGCTCCAGCGCCATGCCCAGGTTGTTATGGAACGTGGCGACCTTGTCATTCAGCTGCACCGCCGTCTTCAGCGGCTCGATCGCGTCCTGAAACCGCTCCAGCTGGATGTACAACGCACCGAGGTTGTTGAACGACCAGACGTCGGTGCTGTCCTTCTCGATCGCGCTCTGATAGGCGACGATCGCGTCGTCGGTCTTGCCCTGCACTTCGAACGCGCGCCCCTGCAACCGCAGCGGCTCACTCGACGTCGAGTCGAGCGCGATCGCCCGTTCGATATGCTCGAGTGCGCTGTCCGGATGGCCGGCCTCGAGCAGCACGCGACTCAGATTGAGATGACTCTTCACGTGCGTTGAATCGAGCGCGAGTGCCTGCACGAAGGCGCTTTCGGCCACTGCACGATCGCCGGACTTCCAGGCCGAGAGGCCAAGCATGTAGAAACCCCAGGGATTGCTGGGCCGGCCTTCCGAGTAGGTCTTGAACAAGGTCGTCGCGTCGTCGTAGCGGTGTTCGCGATAGGCGGAATCCGCGATCTCGAACGTCACGGGGCCGCTCACCACGAGCGCCGGCTTTTCGGTGGGGGTGCTCGTCGGCGAGTTCGAGGACTCACTCGCGCGCGCCTGGTCGGGATTCCGGTCGCTGCAGGCGGCGAAGGCGTAGGCCGCGATCACGGTGCACACGATGCCGGCCATCAGGATGACCGGGAATCGGAGCGAACGGTTGGACTGATTCAGCTCGAATCGATACGACATGGCTCCTCCGGGGAGTCGGGTTCGCCCGGAGAAAAAGCAAAGGCGGTACCGGCTATCGGCTATCGGCTATCGGGCGATACTGGAATGACTTGCAGATTCGGCACGCGCGCCTCGTGTCCAACCAAACACTAGGAGTCGGCTGCCTTAGTGTCCCGCTGAACTCCGAGGCGCCGCATGATTTTCAGCAGACTGGCGTGGTCGGAGAGACCGAGCTCTTTGGCGGTCTTGGTGACGTGCCACTCATTCCGCTCGAGCGCCTGGACGATGATTTGGCGCTCCGCCTCCTGTTTCTGCTCTTCAAAGGTGCGTGGTGCGTCGTGCGTGGTGCGTGGGACTGCTTTGCGACCATCCCGGATTTCGGCCGGCACCGCCGCTTTGGTGAGCTCGTCGCCGTCGGTCGCGATGATCATGCGCTCGATCACATTGCGCAGCTCGCGGATGTTGTTGCGCCGCCAGTCGTACGCCATCAACGCTTCGACCGCATCGGGCGCGATCGTCTTCGGCTTGATCCCGAAGCGTTCTGAGGTCGCCGCCACCAGATGCGCGACCAGTGCAGGGACGTCGGACAACCGGTCGCGCAGCGGCGGCACGCGCAGCACGTGGACGTTCAGCCGATAGAACAGATCCTGCCGGAAGCGACCGTCGGCGACGTCCTTCTCCAGGTCGCGATGCGTCGCGGCGACAACGCGCGCGTTCACGTCGATCGTCTTGTTGGCACCGATGCGGGTGACTTTTCGCTCCTCGAGAACCCGCAGCAGCTTCGCCTGCGCGTTCGCCGGCAGATCGCCGATTTCATCGAGGAAGAGTGTCCCGCCCGTTGCCGCCTCGAACGCGCCTTTGCGCGTCGCGGTCGCGCCGGTAAACGCGCCGCGCTCGTGGCCGAACAGCTCACTCTCGACCAGCTCGTGGGGCAGCGCGGCGCTGTTGAGCGCGACAAATGGGGCTTTGGGATTGGGGCCCAGGCGATGGAGCTCGCGAGCCACCAACTCCTTGCCCGTTCCGCTCTCACCAACGATCAGCGCGGGACTGGGCACCGGAGCCACACGGACGATCATTTCCTTGAGCTTCGACAGCGCCGGACTCGTTCCGACGAGCGGCGTTTCGAGTCCGAAGCCGCGCCGGAGCGACGTCACCTCGTTGGTCAGCCGGCGCCGCTCGATCGCGTTCTCCACTTCCTGTGCGACCCGCTCCATCGGCTCGGCCTTATCGATGAAACTGTAGGCGCCGAGGCGAATCGCTTCCGCGCAGCGGTCGTAATCGCCAGTCCCGGTATACACGATGATCGGCACGCGGAGTCCCAGACGCTCGACGGAGCGCAGCACTTCGAAGCCGTCCATCCCGGGCATCTCGAGGTCGAGGATGACGCAGTCGACCGCGTCGCGCGTCAGGCCCTCCAGCGCCGTGCGGCCGCTCTTGGCGACGAGCGTCTCGTAGCCGCGGAGACGCTTGAGGTCGTAGGCGTACTGCTCGGCCATGGCCGGCACGTCATCGACGATCAGGACGACCGTCATTGTGCCGGGATCTCCACGATGAACTTCGATCCCTTGCCCGGCTCCGTTTCCACGTTGAGCGACCCGTTCGAGTCCAGCACCAGGCGCCTCACGATCGAGAGCCCCAGGCCAGTCCCGCCCGCTTTGCTCGTATAGAAGTCATCAAACGCCCGATCGAGCTCCGCCTTGCTCATGCCCCGCCCGGTGTCGCTCACCGCGATGCGCACCACACCCCGCCCCTTCTCCGTGATCACCGTAACACTGCCGTTCTTGCCGTCGAGACTGTCGACGGCATTGCTGACGAGATTCTCGATGACGCGCCGCAAGACGAGCGCATCGGCGGACACCAGAGGAAGTCCCTCAGCCAACTTGGCTTTCACGTCGCTCGACCCGCCAATCGTCTCGCGCACCACCGCGTTCACGTCCGTCGTCTTGCGCTCCGTTTGGGGAGACAACTTCGCATAGTTCGCCGCGAGCGTCTCGAGGTAGTTGATGCTCGATTCCACGGTTCCCTGCCGCTCCGTAAACACCTGCGGCAATTCGTCAGGCTGCTCGCGCGCGACTTGCGTCAGATGCCGGAACACATTGCGCAGCGGCGCGAGTCCGTTCTTGATATCGTGATTCACTTGCCGCGCGAGGTCCCCGATCACGATGCGAGCCTCCACCGGCGTGCTGATGCGCGTCGAGAGCCAGCCCGCCAGGAGCAACGCCGCCAGCGCCGCAATCAGCACGGCAGCCAGGAACCAGCGATTGACGCTGCGCTGGAGCTCCGTCAGCCGCGCGGATGAGCGAGTGACGACGATGCGCGCTTGCTCGACGCGGCCCGGACCGTCAGCGGCATCCACGTACGGCAGCGTCGTCGGCTCACCGACGATGATTACGTTCGGATCGGCCGTCGCGCTGTCGCGCGGCAACGCCAGCGCAACGCCGAGCTCGGGATCGCGCGCGAGTCGCGCGAGGTACGCCGAGTCGACGCCGACGCCCCCGATCAGATGAAAGCGTCTGCCGGCGATGCGCAACGAATCGGTCGTGACCAGGGCCAGGAAGGTTCCTTCGGCGGTGTTGGCGCGCACCAGCGCCGGGCCGGCGCCGGGAATCGCGGGGCCCATGCGATCGTACTCGTTCCGAAAGTGTCCTGAGGAGACGACGCGGCCCTCGTCATCCTGAATCTCCAGAAAATCGAGACCGGCGAGCCGCATGGCGTCGCTGGCGTAGTCGAGGACGTAGCCGCGGTCTTCGCCGCGGACCACCACGCCACGAAACCGGTTGTCGCCCGCGAGCGAGGTGCGCAGCGCGACGAGGCGCGCGCTGATGCGGTCGCTCTCGCGCGCGATGTCGGCGGTGATGACGTTCACGAGCGCATTGACGCGCCGCTCGTCCTCGGAGGTGACGCGCTTGGTCATCTCGCGCCGGATGCCGAGTCCAAACACGAGCAGCGGAATCAGCACCACCACCCCGAACGCGATGAGGAGGCGCGTGC
>WNFW01003164.1_pt1 | contig 11388 bp, 7 predicted proteins | sample 5400131 | NCBI WGS metagenome assembly WNFW01 (sample SAMN13153362, study PRJNA577476) | soil metagenome | isolation source: 20 cm soil or saprolite under grassland replicate 1 | place: USA:California | collected 2016-06-15
GAAGCGCCTGCTGGAGAGCGTCGTCTCGCGACCCCGGCGGTCACGGAAGCGAAGCCTGCGCATCACCGTCGCGGTGCGGAAGTCCACCTCGTGCCGGTAGCTCAGCAGCTCGATGTTCTTCAGACTGATCGGCTCGTCGCCGCCGATGCGGAGCTTGAGCACGAGCCAGTTAGGAAGGTTGACCAGGTCCTCGTTGAGCACTGGGCGGCCGCCCATGATGGTCGTCTCGCGGTTGTAGCAGCCATGAGCGTAGGTGCCCGGATAGTGGACGTCGTCCACGTCGGCCCACTCGACGCTGCCACGTGTGCAGAAATAGCCGTTGCCGGTCGAGGTCAGCACCTCCCGCAGCCTCTCTTGCTCGGGCTCGAAGGAGTCATATGCGAGCGTCCAATCCTTCGGATTGGGCTCGGATCCCCCGCCGGGCGGCGTTGGCTTCCCCTTTGCGGAGTCCAGGGCGGCGAGCCTGTTGAGGAACTCCTCCACCTCCCCAATCGTGTTCAGCACGTAGTCCGCGGCGGTGGTGTGGTCGGCGGTCTCAGGGTTGTCGGCGCTCCCCACAAAGATGCCGATACCGCGCCCCGCCAGGGCTCGGAAGGCGTCCTCGTCAGTGATGTCGTCGCCCAGATAGAAGGGGACCACGTCGTCTCCGTCCAGGTCCAGCGCCTTGAGCAGGTAGAGCACCGCCTTGCCCTTGTCCCAGTCCAGCCTGGGCTGGATCTCAAAGACCATCTTGCCCGGCGTAACCTTGAGCTCCTCCGGATGCTCGCTGAGGATAGTGTCAACGATCTTCTTGACGCGGAGTCGCTGTTCTTGCGGTACCAGGCGGAAATGAGCGGCCACCGAACGCTTCTTGGGCTCGAGCAGGGCTCCCGGGATGTTGGCCAGCTCGGCGCGAAGCTTTGCCTCCACCTCTCGCAGCAGGCCCTCGAATGACGCGCCCTCTTCACGCTGCATGGACCCGCCGGTCGGGCTCCAGATGTCGAACCCGTGGTCGCCAGCCACGATCAGGTTGTCGAGGCCCATGAGCTTCTGCACGACCTGGCGGTCGCGGCCGCTGACCACGACCACGGGGACTCGTTCGGCCAGCCTCCGCACCGCCTCACGCATGCTGGCCGAGATCATGGCGTCCTCCGGCCGGTCGCGGATTGGAGTCAGGGTCCCGTCGTAGTCGAGGAACACAGCCGGCTGCTTGCCGACGAAGCGCCGATCCAACGCCTCACGCTCGCCGAGCGCGTGCGGTATGTCACTGATCTGTCTTGCCATAGTTGCTCACCTGCCTTTCTGAGTCGTCAGGGCCTCTTGCCCTGGCTCAGAGCGTTTACCGCCACGTCGTCGAGCGAGGGCACCACAAGGTCGGCGACAGCCTCGTCAAGCCTCGCCTGCCCGTTCAGCCTCGCCACTCTCAGCATCTCTGCAGGGTCAATGATATGTACTGACCCCATGAGCTTGAACACAAGTTTCCATTGTGACGACTCCCCACGCATAAATGCGGGGGCTTCACGCAAGAGCACCCCGGAACGTACCCGGGGATGCAGGTTCGCGTAGGCTCCGTCCGAGCCCTCGGTCAAGAATGTTGAGCGCAGCGTTATGGTCGCGGTCCAGCGCCACGCCACAGTAAACACAGACGTGCGTCCGTATACTGAGGTCCTTGTGCTCACCTTCCTTGTGACAGGCGCTGCAGATCTGACTGGTCTTCTGTGGGTTGACTTCATAGACGGTGACACCGGCGCATTCTGCCTTGTGCTTAACCAGTTCTATGAAGTTTCCCCATCCAGCATCTAAGATGGACTGATTCAAACCAGCCTTGGCGCTGGCTCCATTGCGAAGATACTGCCCATTCTCGTCCTGCTTAGGCTTTGGCTTCCTCACCATGTTGTGCATCGAGAGATCTTCAAACACGATCGTCTCGAAGGTATCTACCAGTAGGCGCGACTCTTTATGATGGAAGTCCTTTCGCTGGTTCCTGATCTTTTTGTGAGCCTTCGCCACAAGTTTGACGGCCTTTCTCCGCCGATTGCTCTTCTTCTTCTTTTTGCAGAGTCGTTGCTGGAGTTTCTTCAAGCGACCACGGGACTTCCGAAAGGAGCGCGGATGCTCTACGGTGTCGCCGTGTGAGTCGGTCATGAAGTGCTTGAGTCCCATATCAATCCCAATTGCCAGATCCGTGTCTGGGAGTCTCGATTGCGCCTCCACCTCACAGACAAATACCACAGACCAGCAGTCACCCTCGCGCTTGATCGTGCACGTTTTGCCCCTCCCTTCTAAAGGCCTGTGCTGCTTGACTTTGATATGCCCGATCTTGGGAAGGATGATTTTCCCGTTTTCGATCGCCACGGTCGGTTTGCCCTTGAGTTTCTCGATCTGGGGATAGGTGAAGCTATTATAGCGGTCATATCCGTGGAACCTGGGGAAGCCGGGGGTTTTGCATTCCTTGCATCGCTTGAAGAAAGCCTTGAATGCCTTGTCTACACGCTTCAAGGTGTCCTGGAGCACCTGGGAGTAGATCTCTTGATACTCAGGACGGATCTCTTTGATCTCTGGCAACTGGGCCGACTGGTCTTCATAGGAGATGCTCATCTTGCTCATCCGATAGGCTTCCTTGCGCTCCTCAAGCGAGGCATTGTAGAGTTCGCGATTACGGTCAAGTGTGAACTGGAGGGTATCAGCTTGTTTGCGAGTGGGGTACAAGCGATATGTAAAAGCTTTCTTCACGGCTCACACTCCTTTCTGACTTTCAACAGACTGCCTAACACCTTCAATGGTCACTCCACCGGTCGTCCCGCAATAGTAGCTACCGGTCCACAAACAGGGCAATTTCCTTTTGAGAACGGGAAACTCTTGCCTGAGCATTCGAGAACTGGCCCCTTTGATGAGCCGAACAAGCTTGTGAATACCAAATGGTGGCTCACATCCCAGCAGGATATGAACATGATCCGGCATGACTTCAAGCTCGACCAACTCTTGTCCCCATTTCTCCACCAGTTCATTGAGGATCTGTTTCAGCCTCGCATCGATCGGTGGGACGAGCACCTTACGACGATACTTCGGCAAAACCCTCTATGAGAGTGGCAGTTGTACACAATAGGTGAATTGCTTGTAACTCCTGGGTTCATGCTCAGATTATCGCACAAAACACTAGACTTTGCGAGTATCAGCTAGTGGTCCTATGCCCCTGTGCCCAGCCCCACAAAAGGAACGCGCCTTCTATCCTCATGGCTCAAGCCAGGGGTTTTACGGCGCGGAGGTGATAAGCAAACGTAACTTTCTCTTGAAGACTTTCTCAAAAAGATCAGCCTTCTCGTTGGCATGCTCTAGCTCAGCATCAAGATCGGAAAGCAGGCGAATCTCCAGGCCAATGGTCCACGTAGCATCATCACAGAATTCGGGTTCAGCGGCAAGCCGCAACACACGGCCGTCGTGACTATAGTCGAGGGCATCAGCGATACGCAATAAAGCGGCCAGGGCAGAAACACGTTTGCGCGCCTCGCGACTCAGCACAGCATATTCTTCATGGTCAGTACTGGGCAGGGCGCGGCGATGGTAGCGTGCGATACAGGCGATCTCGTGCCGTTCTTCGCCGGTAAAATCAGGTAACTTCGTCTCTTTGATCAGGCGAAAAGAATGTTTATGGTGGCGGCGCGACTCGATCATCATACCGGTGTTGTGTAAAAATGCCGCGCGCTCCAGCAGGCGTAAGCTCTTCTCATCTAGTTGATGCAGCGGTTGCGTAGCTTCAAAAAGCTGTACCGAGAGACGCTCTACCTGGCGAGCATGCGGCCAGTCTTCTACAAGCAGACCACCGCTCAAGCGCAGTTCTTCAGGGGTGGGTTGAGGACGTTGCCACCAATCCATGTCCTCTACTGAATAAGATTTCATCTGTGATCCCGCCTTTGCTTTGCAAGTTGCGTAGGAAGGTTCCTACGTGTCAACGTGAATCTAAAATATCGAAAATCTCACGAGCGAGATCCTTCGCTACGCTCAGGATGACATTAAACGTGTCAACGTGAATCTAAAATATCGAGAATCTCACGGCGAAAATCTCGCGCCTGCAATTGATACCAATGCTGACGAAAGTCACTATACTGCTTCTCGCGATTTTGCTGCTGCCTGAGCAGCATTCGCTCCAGTCCATAACGCTGCTCAGCAGAGGGAGCAACCCCTGGCTCCAGTAGATCCGCTACTAATTCAGCCGGCAGCGTAAAGCCTTTTTTACGTTGATACTTCTTTGTTTCCACCAGCGCTTCCTCATATGCCATACCACTATCCTGGCTGCCCAGGCAGAGCCGCAATAAAGCAATCATCACATCACTGTCATGCAGCGTGCCAATCTCGTCCTGTATACGACTCAACTCCTTAACGATGGCCTGGCTAGCGGCGGGCAGCACATCCTCAAATACTTCCAGCGTGTAGCGCAGGCGCTTGGTCGCAATGCGCAGGTTATGCAACTCTCGCACGTGATAAGGATTGTCGACATATTTTGCCCAGCTATACAGCTCATCGAGGCGTGTCCTGGCAATAATCCGTGCATTCTCGCCCGTTGAGGCCTGGCAATCAAGCCCTCGAATCGGTTTAGCCTTTGCCATGCTGCACCGCACCTTTCTGAATGCACGACTCGACCTGTCGCCGCAAAGCTGCCTCATCGAGCTTCTCGAAATAGGTTTCCAACGCCTGCTGTCGCTGCTGGCGGTAATCGCTCAGCCGGTCAATCAGCCATTGCACACCAGGCTGTTCCTCAATCGCCACCTCTTCATACTGTTCGCGCAATCCCAGCAGCATAACGTCTGTATCACGTACGGTCCCTAACAGATCGGCCATTTCTTTGACACTTCTGTAGGCATTCTTAAACTGTTTCGGATTACAACACGGTTCAAACGCATCAAGCGCGGCGCGCAGGCGTCGTGAGGCCACGCGCATCTTATGGATCGCCTCGATATCGTCGTTCTTGAGTACCTCATCTCGCCAATCCAGCAGCTTCTCCACGCGCTCCCGCAGTAAACGCTGACCGGTCTGCGCGAATGTTTCCTCGCCCACATCTGTTGTCGCGCCAGCGCCACTTGACTTTCCAGCCGTCGAAGCCTCCTGGTTTATGCGCTCTAACCAGTTCTCGCCGTAACGCGCATAGGCAAGCAAAACTCCCTCGCGAATTCCATGGGGGCTGACGGTAATCTCATCGAGCTGGAGGCGAGACATCATCTCAAGGATAATCAAAGCCCCGGCGGGTAAAATACGCGCACGCGCAATTGGTTGCTTGTAGCGCTGTGAAATCTCTCCCGCGGTAAGAGCAGTCAATAACCCCTCGCAGCGCATGAGATCATCGCGTGTCAACCGCCTGCTGGACTGCTCCAGCCGAAAAGCCTGCTGCGCCAGTAGTAACAGCGAATTTGCGCTGCCCCCCGTCACAATCAGTTTCGAGGGTGGAGATTTTATCGGCATCCCTTGAATATACGTCTGTAAGAAGGCGCGGGCGATGCTCAACTCATCTGGCGTCGGTGGGTCCGAGGGGAGATAGCGATCATGCAGCCAGCCAGAGCCTATCTGAATGGAGGTTCGCCAGGTGATATGTCTATTTCTGGCTGCAACCAGTTCGGTACTGCCGCCGCCAAGATCCATCACGCCCGATGCCGCCGCAGGACGCGATTGCCGCAGTTCCTCGTACGTTGCGCCATAAAAGGTCAGTATCGCCTCGGTATCGCCATTGATGAGATGGATTTTGAGGCCCGTCTCTCTCTCTACGTCCTCCAGGAACTCGCTGCTATTGCTGGCCTGGCGAATGGCCTCGGTGGCTACCACCAGTATTTGGCCGGCCCCATGTTGTGCTGCCAGAGCTTTATACTTGCACAACGTTTCAATTGTTTGCTGCCGCTTCTGCTGAGAAATCTCCCCTGTTGCCGTAACACTTTCACCAATGCGCACCAATTCAACCTCGTCCTCGATAATGTCCAGGTCATCTGGCGTGCAGTGAGCCACAACCAGGTGAACAGTATTGCTACCAATATCGATAGCGGCATGAATGGGTGCCTGTTGCTTTTGCATCAGTGGTCCTTAAACAAGACTAAATATTACTTCTACCCGTAAACCCATCCCAGGAGCATACTGCCAGAGAGATTGAGCCATGCAAATGGTGTGAAATCAGGATATTACAACAATTATACCATCTTTCATCGCCAATTGAGTACAGGCGCGCAACAAAGCAACAAACAGGGCCCAAAGACCCCTTACGCGGTAGGCATTTTGGAGAGAAGGCTTCCCGTGAGCGGACTTGAGAGGGGTTCTGGCTGTCATCCTGAGCGCAGCGAAGGATCTCTTCGTCCGGCGAGCTAGACCCTTCGCTGCGCTCAGGGTGACAGGCATGATCTCCAAATGTCTACTTACGCGGTAACGTGGTTGACAAACTATGGTATTATGATGGTGATGCACCAGTAGCTCAATGGATAGAGCACTTGACTTCGGATCAAGGGGTTGCGAGTTCGAGTCTTGCCTGGTGCGCTTTTGTTTTGAGAGGCTACACCTCGTAGATGCTATGCAACCGGCGCGAGAGATAATGTTGCCATTAACTGTCCTTGCTGGTAAGCGGTCAATGCTCCCGCCTCCCCGATGACAGGATCAATTTGCCCATCTCCATTCACATCCACTCCATGATAAGCATCGTCCGCGAGTGTCGTGATCTCCTGAATAGATGATCGATCGGTGGGATTCGCCTGCAGGAGCAGCGCATCTTGCTCGATCTTTGTCAACCACCCGGTAATATTCGTGAGGGCTTTATCCATCAGAGCTCCATGCTGGCGCATCACATTTGTTGCATCTTTCAGGCTCAGCGCCAGAGAAGCATGTTCTTCTGCATCGGCCACAAAGCCGTGTCCGCCCAGCAAACCGAAACCATCCCCCGTCACGGTCACATTGCGCTGGGTACACTTTGCTGCTAGCGGTTGGTAGTGTGCTCCACGCGTGCCATCAATAATATCGAGCATGCTTTGCGTCACACATCCAATGGCGACCGTATCCCGGCTGGCTGAAACGCTTTGCAGCACTGAGGCCTGGATATCCAACAGGCGCGCTTGTTGCAATACGCCGATCAGAAACCCAATCTTGCCAGGTGTCTTGGGAAAGCCGACGAGCAAATGCTGGATATGCTGAAAAGCCTGGACGGGGAAAGTACCGGCGAGGATCACCTTGCCTGCAGGCGCATTGACCACTCCTTGTTCCTGGGTGATCTCCAGCTTATCTCCAACTGCGAGCAAATTGCTGCTCGTTGCTCTATAAGTTACAGACCAGCTTTGATTCTTACCTGTCAGACTGCCCAGGCCCGTGACGGCCTCGGTCTGATCGTTGATGATCCAGGCGTCGTAATTATAGCCAGCGGGAGGAGGCTGAAGGTGCTGGATGTCGATATGGAGGGAGTTGGTTTGCCCGCCAGGATCATTCTGATTCGCAAAAAACGTCACTTGTCCACTGGCACTCGACACGGCAGCGCTCTTCTGTGCGAGTAACATGACGCCTATTGCACCACCGATAATCACCAGCAATCCGACCAGTGAAGCAATCAGCATGATGCGCTGCCTTTGCTTGCTCCGAAATCGACGCATTAATCCCGGTCGTGGACCGTTGGCCGGGTTCAACGGCTTATCATCGGTGAAGTCACGTAACGAGTGCGGGATAGAGGACTGCTGTGTCGAACGCGGCGACCCGGACATATAGTCAGTTGAGGCTGACCCGTTGCTCCGGGCATGCTCAGTGAACTGCTTGTCCGCCATTGACGCTCCTGCGACAAAGGGTTGATGGGTCTGCATACCAGGGGCTTCGGAAACGACAAACGGCAACCGGGTTCTATTCGTTGGAGCCAAAGTGTTATGATAGGCGTTGGCAAAAGCGCCTGGCTGTTGGTATCGATGAGCCGGGTTCTTGGACAATGCACGAGCCAGGATACTATACAGGCCAGGAGGTAGATCGCTGCGCCACCTGGTCAGCGGTGGGAGAGCGCCATACAGGTGTTGTTGGGCAGTTTCATCCGGTGTGCTGCCCTCAAACACAGCAGAGCCCGTCAAGAGGTGATAGACTAGAGCTCCAAGCGCGTACACATCGGTAGCGGGACTGGCCGCCTTGCCGATCAGTTGCTCTGGAGCGCATCCTTCGCTCCACTCAATGAACTGGTTTCTGGGTAGTTCCTGTATGTTTAGTTCGAGTAGACGCCTCACACCCACGTCCGCTACAACCAGTTGCCCGTCGAGCCGGATGAAAATGCTGTCAACCGAAAGGCTGCCATGGATGACCGAATGCTCATGAGCGTATTCCAGAGCGGTGGCAATCTGATCCACGTAGCGCCCTATAGTGAATGTATTCAGCATCCCATTCTTGTCGATACGACTACGTAGCGAACGGAGTGGAATATGAGGTGAGACCAGGTATGGCAGGCCACGAAAAACTCCAAAGTCAACGAGGGGGAGAATATAAGGATGCTGCAAGGCGGCAATCTGGCTGGCCTGGTACTGAAAGTGTTCCAGGTATCCCTCGTGCTCCTTTGGAACCGTGTATATTGGCCATTCCAGAAAGCGCACAAGATAAGTGGTTGTCGCATCAGCGTGTGCAAGAAAGGTGGGTCCTATCTTGCTCTGTCCAATGAACCTCTCCAAATGATAATTCCCCAGGGCTGTTCCGGCCAGCTTGTCATATGATACGTTCTTGATCATGGATTTATACCCCCTCATAACAAATCGAGGACCATCTATGTAGTAATACGCATGTGCCACACTCTAGTAACTGGACCGGACTTTTTATGTATATTGAAAGTAGAAAACGAAATAGCCGCATTTTCTAGCTATAGAAATAAAAACAGCCACACTACTGTGAATGGATCCTTTTCCATGATCATCAGGGAAAGATGCCGCTTTTATAATCGGCCAGGATCTCATTGGCCGCACGAGCCCCCTCTTGCGCTCCTCCTTCCATAAAGCCCTGGAAGTTGATCGAACAGTGTTCGCCCGCAAAATGGATCTTACCCTGGCGAGCCTTTTCATAACCGCTGAAGAGCGTATATTGTCCGACCAGCCAGCACGCGTAGCTGCCGAGGAGGTTGGGATCGATACCCGGGTGGCTTAGAGTCGCTGTGCCGTTGTAGTGAGCGGTTGCTCCCGGCCAGACCTCCTCCAGCTGCTTGAGGAAGTTCTGAGCGTACTGCTGAACCAGCGGATCAGAGCTATTCGAGTACGGTCCATTGGGCTGAAACGAGGCGCCTATGTTACCGCCTGTATAGTCGACAATGATCCCCGTCGCACCCGGCTGTCCGCGCGTCACATCCCAGGCGTTCTGGAACCCTGCGTCGGTATAGATGTTCCCGGTACTGACCCCGGGCCACGCTCCTGTGCCATTCCAGAAGCGTGAATCAAACTGCAACTGCAACTTCGAGTTGGTGCCGTAGCCAAGTTGTGTGATAGCCGTTTGCTTAAGATTATCGAAGCCCGCCTTTTTGTAGTTCAGCGTTCGCAGGACACTGAAGGGGATGGTCAGGATCACCCGATCGAAGGTGGCGCTTTGCGTTCCGCTGGGTGTGGAGAAGGTCAGAGTATACCTGCCGTCGCTGTTGGTGGCGATGGTCGTCATGCGCCAGTTAAGATTGATGGAACCGGCGGGCAGGCTGGCCGCAATTGCCGTGGGCAACTGCTGGTTCCCCCCAACGATGTGGTAGCGCTCATCGGAGGCGCCGAAGATGCGGAAGTTGCCCGGCTGCGGCTGAAAGCCGAGCAGATACACCAGGTTCAGAGAACTCTGTAATTTTGTCTCGCGACCGTACTCCTCATTATAGGCGACATCGAGCAACTGCCCCATATTGGAGCTGTGGCCGCCGGTGATATACTGCTCGATCCAATCGTAGAGACTGAGGTGGTCGAGCTGGTACCCCGTGGATGTGTAACTGTTGTAGAGCGTGGGGAAAGGAGCTGCCTGTAACTGGCCCTGCAGCACATTATGCACTTGCTGAAAGTCACCATCTGCAGTCTTCTGCAGGTAATACTTGTTGAAAAAGAAATAGGTGTCCTGGGAGCCACTGGGCTGCGCTTGCAAGAGATCGACGGTCTGCAGCCCAAAGCGCTGGGCCAGTTGCAGGATCGTTTTGTGGCGGGTATCGATCAACTCGCCGCACCACTCACTGGTCTGTCCATTGGCCCAACTGGTTGCGTCGGAGTGCATGCGTCCTCCTACACGCGCAGCTGCCTCGAAAATAGAGGAGCTATACCCGGCATCCTGGAGGGTCATTGCTGCGTTCAGGCCAGAGATACCGCCGCCAATAATCGCGATGCGCGGAGTGGCAGCCGCGTGGACTATAAGTTCTCGTCCGGCCAGCGTTCCAGAGAGCGTGAGGCCAGCAGCGACTGCGCCAGCCCCCTTGAGAAAGTCGCGCCGGCTGATTGCGGCAAGCCTCAGCCGACGAACCTCCTCGACAGGTATTCCCCTCATTGAAGCCTCGGCATGTTCGCTCGCGAGCTGTTGCAATGCACGTAAGAGTGGAGTTCGTGCCATCTTTCGGTGTCCTCCTGTGGTAGCCACGCTTCCCATGTATCCCATTAGAGCTAAGGGAAAGCAACCATGATTGGCCAGTGCTACAAAGGTAGCTGCTATACAATGACACTAGAAGAAACGCTCCTTCAGGGGTAGCGTTACGGGGATGAGCTTTGCAAAAAGAGTAACATATAACCTGTACCGTGTCAATTGCACCTCACCAACACTCAGGCTGTTTTCACATGGTTATTCACCATAGTATTCTGTCAACATCGCTATTGGGGAGAGCGCTTACCCCACCACACGGACTACCATGGTCTGGGAGAGCGCAAGGCGAACTATGCTGTAGAAGGCCACATACTTCCATCTAACGAGTATCCTGCCTGGGGTGGCTTTCTGTATACGGAACCGTGTCTTAAGGTGACCTTCGCAGACAGCGTGCGTGATCTGGTTCTCGTTTATAGCCAGCACCACCAGGAAATTGGGCAGGAGGGTCTCCCTGTACTGGTGATCACGCTTAAAGACAACTACTATCCCCTTGAGATTGATCTGTATTACAAAGTAGTGCCCCGGTACAACCTCATCCAGCACTGGACGGTCATTTGCAATACCAGCCAGGAGTGGCTGGAAGTAGAAGCTGCACTTTCTGCTGCCTGGCAACGTTTCAAACCCAAACGGGCTCCACAGGCCATTTAGCCAAACTGAAATTCATACTCTACTCCGAATGATCTATTGTTTCAAACCCAAACGGGCTCCCCAGGCCATTTAGCCGCCGCCAAAGGCAATGAAACCCGCATAGGCTGTGATGTTTCAAACCCAAACGGGCTCCCCAGGCCATTTAGCCTGGAATAAAGCGCCACATGCTTTAGAATACCTGCGCGTTTCAAACCCAAACGGGAG
>WNFW01004747.1_pt1 | contig 11387 bp, 11 predicted proteins | sample 5400131 | NCBI WGS metagenome assembly WNFW01 (sample SAMN13153362, study PRJNA577476) | soil metagenome | isolation source: 20 cm soil or saprolite under grassland replicate 1 | place: USA:California | collected 2016-06-15
GGCTTCCCCAATGAGAGGGGCGATCGCTGCGCGGCAAGGGGATCGAATGACAGATCGCTTCTGGCACTTGTCGGGCATGGCGCGATGTCTGCCATGAGTCCGTAATGCGGTCCAGAGCGGAAATCGGTCAAGCGTCGCTCACGGAATTGGATTTATGACTACTCACGCATGAATGAGGCGCCAGACGATTGCGCCGAGCGCGCCCAGCCAGAGAACGATGGCAGCGCTGGCCTGAATGCCAAAACCGCGCCCGCGTTTTGCGGCGGCTTGCGAATAACCGGTCATGTAAAGGATGCGGCCGGCGATCCAGGCCAGGCCCAGCACGGCTGCGACGGCATCGCTGATGTAGATGGCAAACAGCCACGGCGAGGGCAGGAAGATCGGCATCCATTCCAGCGTGTTCATCTGCACGCGAAACAACCGCTCGAAGTCGGGATTGCCTGATATGGCCGGCACCTTGATGCCGAATGCAACGCGCGCCTTCGACACCTGGATAGAGGTGAAGAAGTAGAACGCGATTGCGAGGCAGGTAACGAGTGCCGTGAAATGAAACATCGCGGATATCCTTTTTTCCAGACCTTGGAGGAGACGAGAGCTGCGCCGGTCGTGAGGAAGGCAGAAAATCCGAAACGGCTTTCAACTTCAACGCTGCACCGTTGAGATGAAATCTCCGATTTGGGCGATCGCCCGGCGCGCTTCGGGCAGCACGGGTACGAACAATTGCCAGGCGTGCGGCACGCGCGACCAGATCTCCAGTCTGCTGCGCGGATTATCCGCTCGCAGTTTCTCCGCCATGCGGACGGCGTCGTCCCTCAGGATTTCATCGCTGCCAACCTGAATCAGTACCGGCGGCAGGCCGGCCGGATCGCCGTAGAGCGGCGACGCATAGGGCGTGCGTGGATCGGCGCCAGCCAGATAGTACTGCGCCAATTCGGGGAGATCGTCGGCATTCAACATCGGATCAGCCGCGGCGTTCGACGCGAGCGATCGCCCGGTCAGTGCCAGATCGGTCCAGGGCGACATTGACACAGCGGCACCAGGAAGTGGCGTGCCATCGTCGCGCAGCTTCAAAAGCAGGCCCAGCGTCAGTCCTGCTCCGGCCGAATCTCCCATCACGAACAGCTGGCGCGTATCACCTGTCTGGTCGGCAAGCCATTTGTAGGCCGCAACAGCATCCTCGAGTGCCGCTGGAAATGGATGTTCCGGCGCCAGGCGATACCCGGGTGCCCAAACGCGGGCTCTGAGGCAGTCGGCAATCCGCCAGAAGAAATGCCGATAATAGGCGGGCGCGCCGGAAACATAGCCGCCACCGTGGAGATAGAGCACGTTGCGTTCCGGCTGCGACGCTGGCGTGGTGACCCGGTGCAAGGTGAGTCGGCCGGCCTTGACTTCGACTGTTTCGGTGCGGGCGGGCGGCCGCGGCACCAGCCTCTCCATCGCGCGCATGTCTCTCCGCCACGCCTCGATATCGAGATGATGGCTGCGCCGTTTGAGAAAGGCACGAATGCCGAGGCGCAGCAGTTCGGCGCGCAGGCTCATGGCGCGTCCTTCCGCTCACGTCCCGAACGCGGCCGCCTTCGGCATGCGCAGGCGCTCGGGCCCGTCCGATGGCTGGTCGACGAGACGGCCGTCCTCGATGTGGACGATGCGATCGGCGAACGGAAGGACCCGCGGATCATGCGTCACGACCAGCACTGCGTTTCCCCGCTCGTGCGCAATCGACGCGAGAATGTTCATGATCGTCCGTCCGTTGCTGCCGTCAAGCGCGGCGGTGGGTTCGTCGGCGAGAACGGCGGAGGGATTGGCGACGATCGCGCGCGCGATCGCGACTCTCTGCTGTTCGCCGCCGCTGACTTCAGCGCCTGGCGCGATTTTTCGGCAGCCTTGCGGCGGCGTTCGCCGCGGATGTCCAGCGCCAGCTGGACGTTCTGCGCCGCCGTCAGCGTCGGGAACAGATGATAGGACTGGAACACAAATCCAATATGGTCGCGCCGGATCTTCGCAAGCCCTTCCTTGTCCGCATCCGCGGTGGACCTGCCGCACACGATGACCTGGCCTGAGTTCGGCGCCAGCATGCATCCGAGGATCAAGAGCAGCGTCGTCTTGCCGCTGCCGGAGGGCCCCATCAGCAGCGTCAGTTCGCCGCGCCGCAACGACAGGTCGACGCCGCGAAGCGCCTGCACTTGGCCGGCGCCGCTGCCCAGCGTTTTCTTAATCGCTTTGGCTTCGATGACGTAGTCCTTCATCGCATGAACACCGTGGCTGGATCGATACGCACCACGCGGACAATGGCTCCGATCGCGGAAGCCACGCACATCACAACGGTCAGCACGGCCAGCGCGGCGATCAGCCAAGGCGTGATGACGATCGGCAATGCGCTTTTCGCGGTGATCTCAACGACGAGGGCGCCAATGCCGGTCGCGATGCAAAACCCGATCACCGCGTTGAGCAGCGCCTGATAGATGATGACCCTGTAGATGTACCCATTGGAGGAACCCATCGCGCGCAGGGTGGCGAATTCGTTCAAATGATCCTTGGTGCTGGAATAGAGCGTTTGCGCGACAATGACGGTGCCGACGATCACGCCCAGCAATGCGCCGGCAAACAGCGCCGCGCCGGCCCCGGTCCCGAACAGCCAGAACGAACGGCTGCGGCTGCGGAATTCATCGGTGGTAAGAACCTCCGCGTTGCCGATCTGCGCGCGGAGTGTCTGCAGAACATTTTCGCGATCGGCCCCGTTGTTCAGCCGCACCAGCAGATTGTTGGCGCGATCCGGCGGCGTTCCGGTGTAGGCGCGCGCATCCTTCAGATCCACGAAGATATAGGGTGTGGTGGTGAACGAGCGGATACCATCGGTGATCGCAACCACCTTGACGCGACGGCCGCGGATTTCCGCGGTCGATCCGATACCGGTGACGCCGAGCCGTTCGAAATAGGAGCGATCGACCGCGACGGTGTCGCGCTGCGATAACGCCTGTGCGTTGCCTTCGACCACGTTCCACGGCCGTAAGCCGCCGTCGCGGAGATCGACTCCCACCATGAACACCGGCGTCATCTCGCCGCTGTCGAGGCGCCAGTCCGAGAAACCGATCACCAGCGGGATCACGGTGGCCACCCCGTTGGTCGCGGCGACGCGATCGCGCAGTTTGAGATCGAGCAGCGAGGGATCCTCGAAACATTTCGCACCCTTCGGCACCACCCAGAGATCCGTCGAGGCGTGGTCGATCATGGTGCTGACCATGTGCCCGAAGCCCAGGAACAGACCCATCTGGATCATGACCAGGACAACCGAGAAAACGATGCCGACGAGCGTTGCGATGAAGCGCAGCCGATCATGGAGCAGGTTGCGCGATGCCAGCGTCAAGGTTAGCGACATGATGGCCATCCCCTATAGCGGGTGATCCGCGATCGCCCTTTTGCCGATGACATGAGAAAGGCGCGGCGCGAGCGTCATCCATCCGGCGCTCGCAGCCCAGCTCAGCGCCAGCGCGCCGGCGAATACGATCGATGCTTTTCCGATGGCGTCGAGGCCGACGCCGAGCAACGCATATTGCAACCACACCACGAAAATGTAGTGCAGGAGATAGATGCGGTAAGCGTTGTCCGACAGACTATCGAGCAGACGGTGGCGCATCCGCATCAGCCGCAGGCACATCGCGAGCAGGGAGAGGGCGCCAGCGGCGCAGGCGACGGGAAAGGCGAACGCCGCAGCCAGCCGATAGGTGAGTGGGCTAGCGTCCCAGTCCGGCAACGTCAGCGACGTCAGCCCGCCCCAGACCGCCATGCTCGCGACGGCGACCGCGAGCCATGTCTGCCAGTGGCACGCCAGCGGACCGTCATGGCGCAGCACGCCGCGCTCAATACCGTAACTGCCGATCGCAAATGCCGCGAAGAAATAGACGACGTAGTGAAATGGTCGGCTGAGCAGCAGGGAAAACGGACCGAGGGACGGCCAATCCCACGGTCCGAACAGCATCGCCAGCGGAACGTAGGCCAACATCGATAGCGCGATCAGGCTGACGAAGAAGGCAAGCGGACGATCGGTGAACCTCCCGGCCAGGCGACCCAGCGCCTGCACCCATTGCGGCGCGAGCGCATGAAGACCGGCAGCAAGCACGCTCAGTACGAATAGCTGCCATAGAAACCATGCCGGCCCGGCCGGCCACATCGGCAGCGCCATCCAATGCTGCCAGAATGCCGGGAAAGACGGATCGGCGGCGGTTGCGCGATATGACGCGAAATAGGCGATCGGGCTGAGCACAGCGGCCGCGAGAAGGAACGGCAATCCGATCCGCCAGCCCCGTTCCGACAAATATTTAAAACTTCCTTTACGGCTCAGGCTGGCAGGAGTGAACAACCCCGCCAGAAAGAACATCAGGGACATCAGGCTGACGTCCTGCCAGGCGCAGAAAAGGTCGAAGCCGAACCAGCGCCTCTCGTCGAGTATGGGAAAGGCGATCCACCGATATGGCGGTGCATCAAAGGCAAACGGATCAACCGGCTGCGATGCGAGGTAGGCTAACGCCGAATGAAAGGCGACAACGATAAGGATGACAACCGCGCGCAGGTTGCTGAGTGCAACGTTAGGGCGTGAAACCATGTGGCACCCATCCAGCGTGAGTGTTTGGAACCAGCATGGAACCAACGTGGAACCGGGTTCCTGGTTCCAAAACAGCGGCACACCGGGGTGCGGCGGGCGCCCGAGACCGGCTTCAGTAGCCGGTCATTTCAAGATACCCCATCCCGCCGTGGCTGCCCCTAAAACTGATCGGCCCTTCCCAGTAGCGAAAGCTCGTTGCCATCCAGCTCTTCGCATTCAGCGGGACAGTCTCGATCGAAAGCGCTAGCCGAGGAATTGCGATGCGCCACGCGACCGGAATCTTGCGGCCTTCGATCTCGGTAAACGCCGTCGGCGTCATCTCGATATCAGCGGATGCGAGCTGTTCGGTTTTGCCGGCTGGCAGGATCCAGTTGCCGGAACGGTAGTTGTTGCCGTCGGCCTGGCGCAGCCGAAACAGCATGAGTTTTTCGCCCTCGTTGAGATGCAGCGAAAGCCAGTCCCAACCGCTTTGATCCGACGCGAGCGGCTGGCTGCTCCATTCCCGATCCATCCAGGCCCGCCCGGTAACTTGTGCCGGCTTGTCGTCGATGGTGATGCTGCCCGCTACCTTGAAATAAGGCTGGCTGTAATAATACGAGGCCTGTCCGCGCTCGGATTTCTTGCTGTAACCGGCCTCGCCCTGCAGCACCAGCGCGCGATCGGCGTCGAGCCGAAGCGCATAGCTGAAATCCGCGCCCGATGCGTTGAGCTCGAGCGGCGCGATAGTGTCGTCGCGCATCGGATCGAGTCCGCGCATTTGCCATGAATCGATCCAGGCTCGAAACGGTTTTGGCTCCACGCCGGCCTGGCCGACGCCGCCGCGGGCAAACGTTTCGCTGTAGCGGTGGGTGTCAGCGCGGGTTACCGCCGCGTGGCCCATCCATATCTGCTGGTTGGCCCAGCCCTCCTGTTGCGCGCCCGGCTGCATCGCCTGACGAAACAAGGTCCATTGCGCGCCATAGGCAATCCCGGCCGCGTCCATCAGATTCGCGGTCACGTACCACCACTCGATCCGGTAATCCGGGTGCGGTCCGTGATCGGCAGGAAATGCGAATGTCTTGCCGGGAATGACGGATGCGAATCCGCCGCCATTCATGCCAAGCCCGGCAAACCCCTGCGCCAGCGCAGCTTTGCCGCCAAGCCCGAGAACAACGGCGCCGCCCGTAAAGGCGCGGCGGGATATCGCGAACTTATCGTTCATCGGCAAAGATCTTCACCAGGCTCGCCGGCTGCATGCGCGCCAGTTTTATCATGGGAATGAGCGCCGCCAGCAGCGAAGCCGCCATCGCCACGCCCACCAGCTCGAGCAGTTGCAGCGGAAAGACGTGAAACGGCAGCCGCCAGCCGAAGGCCTTCACATTCACCACCGCGATCAGGCACCACGCCACCAACAGGCCGAGCGGCAGCGCGAGCACCGTTGTGATCAGCGCAACCGACATGGTCTTCGCTAGCTCAATGGCCGCAAGCCGCCGCCGCGTGACTCCGATGGCCCATAGCGGCGCTAGCTGCGGAAGGCGGGAATTGCCAAGGGTCAAGAGGCTGGTCAGCAGTGCGATGCCGGCTACTCCGAGCGTGAAGGTATTTAGTGCTGCCGTCACGGCAAAGGTCCGATTAAAAATCCGCGTCGATTCCGCCTTCAGCCTTGCCTGATCCACGAGGTTGCGGCCGTCGAGGCCAAATTTGTCCTGCAGCGATGATATCAGCGCAGGCACCGCCGCAGGCGCAACGCGCAGGCCTAATCGCGTTAGCGGGATTTGCGGAAAGCGGCGCGTCAACGCGGCGATATTGACGGCGATCTGTCCCTTCGGATTGCCGTAGTCGGCGTAGATGCCGACGACCTCGAGCCTCCAGTTTCCCCCCGGCGTAGGGACATCGAGCGAATCGCCAACGCCAAGCTTCAAACGCCGGGCTAATTGTTCGCTTACAAAGCCGGCGTCACCGGCGCGAAGGCGGCTCCAGGCGTTTGCGTTTGCTTGAAGCAGCGGCCAGCGATCCCTGTAGGTGGCGTGATCAGCGAGACCGAGAATTTCAATCGGCGCGCCGCCGATTTGTGTATCGGCCCGGCCGCTGGGCAGGATCGCCGCCACCTCCGGCCGCTCCCGCAGCCACGCCCTGATCTCGGCGGCCTGCGTATCGTCAGCGGCGTTGAGATAGACGTCTGCCGCCAGCCGTCCATCCAGCCAAATGATAAATGTTCGGCTGAAACTTTCCACCATGGTGCCGACACCGACATTGACCGCGAGCGCGAGCAAGAGCGCCATCAATGCGAGCGACAATCCCGAAAGCTGCTGGCGACTGTCGGCCCAGAACCAGGCCGCAAGCGGTCGATGCGCGCTGCGCTGCCCCAGCGAAAGCACCCGTTCCAGGATCGCGGGCAGGCCGAGCGCCGCGCCAAGCAGCAAGGCGGCGAGCACGGCAAATCCCGAAACCAGCGAATCGCCATACCACAGAAGGCCGCCCCCGGCAGCGAGCACGATCAGCGCCAGCGCGCTTTGGAAAATCAACCATCGGTGCTGGGCCTGCTGCCAGGCGTAGGGTTGCGCCGCAGCCAGCACCGGAAGACGAATCGCCTTTAACAGGCTTGTGGTCGCGGCCAGCAGCGCGCCGATGACGCTGATGGTGATGCCGGCGATCCACCATTCGCGCTTGAGCGTCAAGTGTCCTGGAATTTGTGCGCCGTAAAGTCCGCGCAAGGACGCTGCGACATCTGGCAATAGCGACGCTGCGATCAGGTAACCGCAGACCAGGCCCACGATGCCTGCGACCAGCGCCAGCGAGACCAGCTCAACCAGCAACACCGCATTCAGCATGCCCGCGGAAACCCCGCACGCGCGCAGCGTCCGCAGCGTCGGCAGGCGCTGCTCGAACGCAAGTCCGATAGCCGAATTGACGATGAACAGTCCGACGACAAACGACAACAGGCCAAAAGCCGTCAGGTTCAGGTGAAAGCTGTCCGTGAGGCGTTCGAGATCGCTCTCCGCATCCGGCTCGACCAGGCGGAGTTTGTCGCCGGCAATATTTTCAAGCGGCGCGCGCCTGCCTTTGGCCTTGCCGACCAAAAGCCGGGAAATCTGATCCGGCATTTTGAGCAGCCGCTGGGCAATGCCGATATCGACCACCAGCACATCGGGCACAAGTTGCGGCTGGACGCGCAAAGGCGGCAGCAACGTGCCGTCGCTTGCCAGCGGCGTGACGCCTTCTGTCAGCTTGAGTTCGGAAAGCGTCTCAGGCGCCACCAGCATTTCTCCCGGAGGCGTCACGAACGATTGCAGCCCTGCCTTCCCGATCGCCGGCGCATTTCCCACTTCCGCGGGGAGGGTGACGGGCTCGATACCCAATAGCCGCAAGGATCTTCCGCCGATCTGGATCCGGCCCTCGACAACCGGAGATACCGGCCAGCCGGCGCGGCGCAGGTCGACAAACAGTTGCTGCGGAAAGGTCCCACTGTTGCGACTGACCAGCATTGCCGTTCTCGCGCCGCCGAAAGTTGCGGCCGCGCGGTCGTAACTGCTGCGCGCCTGCAGGTTCAACGCCTGCACGCCGCTCCACAGCGCGGTTGCGGAAATCAGACCGATCAGCAGGGTCGCGAGCTGCATCGGATGCCGCCGCCAATGGCTCAATAGAACCGCGAGAATCCAGACGAGGCGGCTCATGCGATCAATCCCGCATGGAGATTGATCCGGCGGTCGAGCGTGGCGGCGAGGCGCGCGCTGTGGGTCACCATCAAAAAGCCGCAGCCGCTTCGCTTAACCAGATCGCGCGCGAGCGCGAGAACGTCATCCGCCGTCGCCTCATCGAGGTTGCCGGTGGGCTCGTCGGCGAGAAGAAGCAGCGGTTTTGCCGCCAGCGCCCGGCCGATCGCAACCCGCTGCTGCTGGCCGCCGGAGAGCTGTTCCGGATAGCGGTGCAACAAACCGCCGAGCCCGAGCCGCTCCACCAGTTCGCCGTGCCAGGCGGGGTCGTGGCGTCCGGCAATGCGCGACTGGAACGCGAGGTTATCCTCGACATTGAGGCTCGGAATCAGGTTGAACTGTTGAAACACCAGGCCTAACCGGTCGCGCCGCAGCGCCGCGCGACCCGCATCGGTGAGATCCGAAACCGAGCTGTCGGCCAACCTGATCTCGCCGCCGTCTGGGCGGTCGAGACCTGCGATCAGATGCAACAGCGTGCTCTTGCCGCTGCCGGATTCGCCCGATAGCGCGACGCGCTCGCCGGCCGCGACACTCAGGTTGACGCCGCGCAACACCGCGATTTGCTCACCGGCAGCGCGATAGGTCTTGGTCAGGTTGCGAACGCTCAGCACGATTGGGTTGCCAATTGCCATGCGAAGCGTATGCGATCCTCACAACGGCTTCTGATACTTCAGCACGAACTCGTCGACCGGTACCACCGGACGAAACACGATGACATCCCGCGGATCTTCGGGGTGACGCAGGAAATCCGCTTCGGCCACGAGCTTGAAGCCGGCCGCCTCGATTTCCTGGCGCAGCACTCTTTCCTCGATGCGATGGAACGTCTTGCCGACGCTCGTGCCATCGCCGGGACGCGCGGAATGGTCGGCGATGACAAGAAAACCGCCCGGTTTCAACGCGGCGAACATCTTCCGGTTCATCTCGGCACGATCGACCGGCATATAGGTCACGTCGTGGTAGGCAAAGAAAAACGTGATCAGATCGAGCCCGCTGACGTCGGGCGGTATCGGATCGTTAAAGTCCCTGATGACATGGACCACATTTTTCATGGCGGGCTTTTGCGCGCGGATATCGAATTTGTCCTTCACCAGGCGCTCGATTATCTCGGCCGGATCCTGCGCGTAGACCACGCCGGTCGGGCCGACGCTGCGCGCCAGGAGCTCCGTGCTGTAGCCGGCGTTGGCCTCCATATCCAGCACCTTCATTCCCGGTCTGACACCGGTGAAAGCCAGCATTTTGACGGGCTGGCGGCGCTGATCGGTTTGCCGGTCGCCATCGCTGCGATCCGGCGAAGCGACAATGGCTTCATAATCGGGAGCGTTGGCGTCCTCCGCCGCGGCTACGCACCATCCCGAAAGCATCGAAAGCGCGGCAAGCGTGGCAATGGTGCGGGCGCGGCAAGACATCGGTCGGACCATGAAACCCCCCATCATTTGCCTGCAACATAGCAAGGCTGTGCCGGGAGATCACGATCTCAATCGTGTCGGCGACGCGATCGTGATTGGGTTACGAAACGCTTCTAAAGCGGCGTCAGGCGGCATTCGCAGGCGATCCTGAGTTGCAGCGCACGCAAGTCCGGACAAAATGTCCAGTTGCATTGCCGCTGACCCCGCGGGTAGCATCTGAAGAGGCCGATCAACGGCGCCAGAAACGAAAATCGGGGGCAACCATGACCACCCAACCGACGCCCAAGGGCGCCTGGAAAATCACGTTTCTCCTGTTTCTCTTCATGCTGGTGAATTTCGCGGACAAGATCGTGGTCGGCCTTGCCGGCGTGCCGATCATGACCGAGTTGAAACTCGAGCCGGAAGAGTTCGGCCTGCTCGGGTCGTCGTTCTTCTTCCTGTTTTCCACCGCGGCCATTGTTGTCGGCTTTATCGTCAATCGGATCGACACGCGCTGGGTTCTGCTTGCCTTGGCGCTGGTCTGGGCGCTGGCGCAGTTTCCGATGGTCGGCACCGTCGGATTCGCCACGCTGTTGGTCTGCCGCGTGATCCTCGGCGCCGGCGAGGGCCCGGCGTTTTCGGTGGCGGTGCATTCGGTCTACAAATGGTTTCCTGACGAGAAGCGAACCCTTCCGACCGCCATCCTGTCACAGGGGTCGGCGTTCGGCGTGATCCTCGCGGTGCCGGCGCTGAACTGGTTGATCGTCAACTATAGCTGGCACTATGCATTCGGCGCGCTCGGCGTGGTCGGCCTGATGTGGGTGGTGGCGTGGCTGATCCTGGGCAAGGAGGGACCGCTGGTCCCCACCGCCGCGATGGCAGCGGCGGAGCCTCGTATTCCCTATTTCCAGCTTCTGACCTCGCGAACCTTTATCGGCTGCTGCGCCGCCAGTTTCGGCGCCTATTGGGCGCTCTCGCTGGGCCTGACCTGGTTCACGCCTTTCATCATCAGCGGCTTGGGCTTCTCGCAAAGGGATGCGGGGTGGATTTCGATCCTGCCCTGGGTGTTCGGTGCCATTGTCGTGCTGCTGACGGGCTGGATTTCGCAGCTGTTGATGGCGCGTGGTATTACCACCCGCGGCGCGCGCGGCGTGCTCGGCGCGGCGCCCTTGGTCGTCGGCGGATCGATTCTTGCCGCGCTCCCGCATGTCGATGGCGCCGGGCTGCAGGTCGCGTTTCTTGTAGTCGGATCCGGACTTTGCGGATCGATCTATGTGGTCTGTCCGGCGATGCTCGGGGAATTCACGCCGGTGTCGCAGCGCGGCGCTGTTATCTCGATCTGCGGCGCGATCTATACGCTTGCCGGCATTTTGGCCCCATCGGTGATGGGTGGCGTGATCCAGCACGCGGCGACGCCGCTCGAAGGCTACATGACCGGCTTCACCATCAACGCCGTCATCATGATCGTGTCCGGATTGCTCGGCCTGCTGCTGCTCTGGCCCAACACCGAGCGCGCGCGCTTGATGCGCGAACTGCCGCAACCGAAATTTGCGTGATCGATAATTTCTCATCGTCCCGGCGAAAACATGAATCGTCGTCCCCGCAAACGCGCGCGAAAGCGGGGACCCATAACCACCACTGCTGATTGTAGGGTAAGGCAACTACCCCATCGCCTAACCGATAGGTCACGGCGTATAGGTCCCCGCTTTC
>WNFW01003528.1_pt1 | contig 11384 bp, 6 predicted proteins | sample 5400131 | NCBI WGS metagenome assembly WNFW01 (sample SAMN13153362, study PRJNA577476) | soil metagenome | isolation source: 20 cm soil or saprolite under grassland replicate 1 | place: USA:California | collected 2016-06-15
CATTTAATGGCGTATAAGCGACCGCCGCTCTCTCCGCTCCTCCGCGCCTGCCAGATAGTAGAAACGTGGCCCCGTTCGTCCCTGGTCGCGACCGGCTCGCCGACCGTCTCGTAGTCACCAAAATTTGGCATAGGACGCTCGGAAGGAGTGGCGGGATTCTCACGCCGCGCTTTGCCACAGCGGCAGCCGAGGTGACGAAGTCATTACCGATACCACACGCAGGCACTGCCGCAAAGTTCAACCGGCCGGCTTTTGCGGCGTCAGGACGCGGATGAACTCGTCTTGCACTTGGATCTGGATGGTATTGTCCTTGGCCTCCCACACCTTCTTGTCCAAGGGTACGAACACGCGACGCCGATCGAAAGGCCCGTTATCATACCCTTTGCCGGGGAGATTGGCCATGATCATCAATTCGGTAGCGCCGTAACCGAACCACTCTTTCCAAATCGGATTCTCTTTCCCCAGTACCCACGGTTGTCCTGTCTGAAGGTTATTGGAAACCTTTCTCGCTCCCTTCCGAATTGAGCTGTTTTGTTTCCAATAATCGTCCGGCCTGACACTGTTCATCCAGTAAGGTTTTTCCGACGGCGTGACTCCAACGACGTCCACCTCAATAGAGGCGGGCACTACCTTGGTGATGCTGACGTTCCACGCCACAGGTTTCGGCTTCGCGCTGCTGCAGCCGATCGTAACGAGTGAGAGCGCAATAAGTAAAACCGACAGGTTACTGAACTTCCTTTTTATTGGGTTCATGAGTTGCTGAAAAGTTCATTCCCGCCATTTTTCACTTTTTTAAAGCATGTGGGCCAGTCGGGTCAAGCACCAAAGCAGGCCAAGGCAAGGCAACACTGTGACGCACCTATTCCCTTCACCCGGCATGATTCCAACACGGCCGTTTTTTGCCATAACCGAATTGAATGGAAAACGTTGAGCGATCACTTCATCCCTTTATTCCTTCAGGATACGTCCTGGCCCCCATCCATGGAGTTGACGATCGAACTCCGCTGAGAATATGCATCCTGGTGCATTCCGAACCCGACCCTGTTTCCGGCCCCTTCGTTCTGCTGCGCGAGTTGCCCGGATCACGTGTTTACCTCGGCGCCGTCTGCGACGCCGAGGCGAGAATCCAGGACTGGGTCGAGGTTTGGGTGCAGACGCTGGAGTTGAGAGAGCTGGCGTTCTCCAGTTACCAGGAACGTTTGTCCAATCACGCATTCGATCAACGCTGGCGTTCGGAATGCGGAATGTACAGAGAGACGCTCCCGCAATGGATGATCGCCACCGGCATGGAAGAGAAAAATCCAGGCCCGATCCTCATCAAACAGCGCGCCGGCGGAGCCAATACCGGCTTCGCGGGCACGGAGACAACAAACTGGAGAATCTGCCAGGACGACGCAGTGCTTGAGTCGTTCGGCCTGCCGCCCTATTCGACTTCACCGTTTCGCTACTTGCATGAACCCAACGCGACGGCAACGAAAACGTTCCTGGCCACCGCCGCGGATGTTCCCGCCAATTCGCATACGCAAGGCATTGAGCGGTTGAACGCCGTTCCAGGCGTTCGCGTGGTTTTCAACCCGCACGCCGGCTTAATCCGCGTGACCCGCTTCAGCCCGCTGGAACTCGAAGACTACCTGCGAATCCTCGAAGGGGGCGCTTGGAACGGAGCCGGCCCGGGGGCAACACGAACATTTCCGGGCAGCATCTACGCTGCGCTCCAAGCCTGGTCAGCCAGGCCCAAAGGACTCCCCTTCCTGCTTCACGGTGGCGGTAGTTCCGCCGACCGGTTGAATGAGATTTTTTTTCTGAAGCTTTCCGCGCTGCGTGACATGTTCAAAGAAGTGAGGATCTATGTGAAGTCGCAGCAACTCCCGCTGCTCAACCTTTCTCCGGCCAGTTTCCGGGTGACGCTGCCGGACGTGGGCGATCAATTCCCGGCCCTTTGGGCAGCCAAATGCGCCCTCGTCAAGCCGGGCCAGGCCTACCCCCTCAAAATTAAATCCACCGAGCAGAAGTACTTCATCCGGCTCGGCAGAATCGATCCCTCGCCGTTCCTGCCGGAAGGCATGGGAGCGCATTCATTCGGCATCGGCAGCGTTCGCGTCCGCAATGTGGTGTCGGAAGCCGACGGCATTGCCCTGGAAGGAACTCTCGTCGCGGAGGACTATCTCGGTTTGGACCCACATGACCTTCTGTGGTTCAAACTGCCCTTGTCCGAGGAACGTCTCGAATTCTACGCGCATGTTTACAAGGAAGCGGTCGGCCCCAGGGAGGCGCGTTTCCGCACGGTGCCGGCAAAGCTTTCCGATTCCGTGGTCGCTTCCCTCAAGCGCGTCGCCGGAACCGTCTTCCCGAAGTCGCCGTACGAAATCTGGCCGTTGCTCAGTTCTCCTTGCGACCTGTTTGCTCTGGGCGTCATGGCCGTTCGTATGCTGCTGGCCAACAGCAAGAGCAACCTCCCTGTAATCCTGGACGAAGTGCTCAGCCTCGGACGCCGCCTGGGAGAAGACCCAAACAAGGAGAAGACCTTCGTGCCAAAGCTCAAATCACTGATCGAGAGCGATCCGCAACTTCTCGACCTGGTCAGTCCTCATGCGCTGATCGAGTCCGGTGGCTCGCCGCCGGAGGCGCGGTCGAAGATAAATATGGAACTCTGGATTGAGATGATCGAGTTGTTGTTGCGCCTCTTTCCCGGAGCCGGCTCGAACAGTTACTGCAAAAGTTTTGGCGACGTCTCGCCGCTGGCGTTGGAAACGCTCTTCGACCGCCCGATTCAGGAATTTGAAACGCTCCTCTTGCGGCTGCGCAGTGTGCTGGCGCCAGGCCTGTTCGCAAATGACGAAATTGCCAGCGTCCTCATGCAGGAGTTGGAAAAGGATTGAGACTCACTTTGGGAACAAATTTAGCGGGTTTTTCTCGCCAATAGCCGTGTCCGTTAGCTTTCGGAGCGCGGCGCCGGAGAGCGACCGTTTGTCAATCTCCGCCTTGGGTTCGTCCAAAGTGCCCGCAATCTTCACGAAGTCCGGCAGTTTCACAAAACCGGAGTTGGACGGCCCATCTTTTGGAACCATGCGAAGGCGTTCGGCCGTGCCGCGCGGCACGGAGAGGTGCATCGGCCACTGGTCAATGGTCGAGTTCATCAAATCGTCGGCAATCGTGATTTCACCCATCGTGTCCGCGAGAAAACTGTCGCTGGTCACGTTGAATTGGGTGAGGTTGATTTTGCCGTTGCCCAGCCGTGCCGTCGCGCTAACGGAGTTGAGCGGTGAACTGCCCAGATCGGGGAGGCCCAGCAAAAGAGCAATCGGCGCGAAAAACGTCCTCGCGCGCGGGCTGGCGATTTTCAGCGAAGCATCGACGAAACTGAAGCCAAGCCGGCCTTCGAGGTTTTTTCGCAAGTTGACTCCGGTGACGCCGGCGCCTTTGACCTGCGCGTCGGCGAGCAGACGGCCTTTGAGTTCTCCGCGTTGCTCCGGGTGGAACGTGTTGAAGATCGGCTCCAGCGGGATTCGTTCGGCCGACAGCCCCAGATCGTATTGATACCCGGGCGCGCCGAGGTTGAGGCTCGCCGATGTTTTCAAAGGCGCGCCGTTCAACGCCAGATCGAACGGCTTCAGATCGATCTTTGCGCCGTCCAGTTTCACACTGGCCAGCCAGTTGTTGATGGTGATTTCACGGAGGTAAAGCTGCCCGATGTTGAGCGCGAAATTGAAATTCTGAAACGGTAAATCGAAGGGAGCCGGCTCCGTTGCCGGATTAGGGGGCGCTTCTCTTGATCGGGATGACGGTTTGCCCTTGCCTTCGCCGGCGGTTGTAGCGTTCGTGCCCGGCGCCGCGGCGAAGAGATCGTAGTAAGGTGTGAGGTCAACCGCTTCGGCTCCGAGTTGCATCTCGCCGCTGATGACATTCGATTGATTTAGATCGACGCGCCCGGAGAGGAGTACCTTGTTTTTGGCCCGGTCCGTTGGCGAGAGGTTGAGTTGAAGCTGGCTGAGGTTGAGAACTTTTTTGCCGAAAGCCGCGTCGAGTTGAAGGCCGACCCACAGCGGAACCCGGGGCAATTTTCCGGTGGAATCTACGACCAGCAGGTTCGTGATCACAAACGCGCCCTTCAACCCGGATTCGCCGTTCGCGTCATATGCAGCCGTTGTGTCGGCGTAAACTGACACCGAAGACAGCGTCTTGCCGCCCAGCGCCGGACCGACAAAGGGACCGAGCGCGTTTTGGTTCAAATCGATCAATTTCAGCGCGACCTGGCCGGTCTGGTTCTTCGAATCGTATTTGCCGCTGACGTTGAAACCGCCGCCCGGCTGATCGGCCAGACGAAGGCTGCCGACTAATTCCTTGAGCTCCGCCTGCTCCCCGCGCAGCAGGCCGTCGAATGTGAACTCCGCCGACATCGGCGTTTTGGCCAACTGGCCTTTCGGGTCGCTGAAAACCAGGTTCGCGATCTGAAGGTTGCCGCGCATGCCTGCCTCGCCCTTCGCCGCGAAGTGCGCCGACGCGCCGGCGGTGATGGAAATGGAGTCCAATGTCTTGGTACCCGGCGCGGGCGCGAAGAACGTCCTCAGCGCGTTCTGGTTCACGTCGGTCAAAGCAACGGTGGCCTGCCCGACCGGCCAGCCCGGATCGAAATCACCAGTCGCCTCAAACGCGCCTGCCGCCTGGCCGCTCTGCCGAAGCTTGCCAGCAAGCTTGCGGACCGCGAGGTGGTTGCCTTTTAACTGCGCGTCCCAGTCGCAGGACGTTTCGAGATTATCGAAGCGAAACGCCGCGTAATGGCCGCTTAAGCCGCGCAATTGCAGATTACCGGAAACCGTCCGCTCGAGCACCGGCGCGTTGGTTGTGTCGGCGCCGTTTTGCCTTTGCGCAAGTTGAAGGTTGATTTTCAGTGCGCCCGATGAAATTTGCGCCTCCGGCACAGCAACAATTCCGAGCAATTTCGGCAGCGACAGTTCGACTTCCGTCTGCGTGCGGGCCTCCTGGCTCTTCAAGTCATAGCTTCCGCTTCCGCTGGCACTCAGCGCCATCTGCTTCTGGCGCGACAATTGGAGATTATATTCATGGAGCTGAATTTTGGCGAAGTCATCCAACCCCGCTCTGGCGGAAAGCGTGACGTCGGTGTTGGCAACTTGATTGCTGCCAAACTTGCCCGAGAAATCCGCGAGTTGTGAAGCCAGGTCGAGACTCAGGGTTCCCCCGGACCGCTGGCAAAGGAGGTTTAGCGCGAGATTCAGACTGCCGCTGTAATCGCCCACCAAACTCCGCCACTCAGCCAGGTTCAAATTGGTTATCGTGAGGCTGAACGCCGCGTCGCCGACAGCATTTGAAGCTCCACCGAATGACAGCGTCATCGGACTCGCCAATGCGCCCTGGATAAAAGGAACGGAATTTCGCGCGGCGTTGATCTTCAAACTTTTTACCACGGCGGAATGTTCGGCCCGGTTCAAGGCCGTTTCGTAATCCACCTGCAGATCGATTGGCTGGCTCGAAACGTTGGTCCGCGACACGCTCAACTGGTTCAAGTTGAGATTGCCCTTGGCGGTGACAAGCTGACCGCCCTGCGCGAGTGTGATTTCGTGGGTTGAACTGACAGTGGTGGTTGCGAAATCAACTCCCACGGCCGCGCCGGCAAGGTTCAGCGCCCGCAGGTCAGTCCCGGAAACCTCCAGGTTCAACCGGCCCTCCCGTTTGTTTAAGTCCAGCGGGCCTTTCAAACTGACTCGCCCAAGCGGCTTGCCTTCCCGCGTGAATATCAACAGCAAGTCTTCCAAATTGCTCGGCGTCAGCGCGCACTCGAGCGAGGCCTCGATCCCGGCGAGGCTCCGAAACGCCTCCGCCGCGTGTGTGACCTTGAGCGACAACTTGCCCTTGACCGTCTGGGGCACCAGTTCATCGGACAACGCAACATCGAAACCGCCGTTCAAATCCGACTGCAGCAGATTGCTGGCGGCGTTGGAGAGGGCGCCCGAGGACGATTGTTGGAGGTTGATGCCGCAAGAAAGGGTTAGATTCGCTGAGTCCCCGTTGCGCAGATTATCGAGATCGATGTTGATATTCGCCAACTCGGCCAGTTCCTTGCCGCCATCGCCGCGCGCCTTCACTCGCCGGACGTTGGCGTTCCGCAACGAAAGTTTTTTCAAGTCGATTTGAATCGGCTTGCCTGGTTGCTCGGACGTCTCGGCGTCATTTTTTTCGCCAGAGGATTTCAACAGCGGATCGAGGTTGCTCGTGCCGTCCGGGTTTTGAACAATTCGGACCACGGGCGAATCGAGCGTTACCTCCTCCACGTTGATGCGTCCGCCGATGATATCCATCAAACTGCAGCGGGCGCGGACCTCTTTGACGATGACCAGTGGTTCGGAGTCATCTCCGGTCGTCAGCCTCAAGTCTTTAAGGGTGATCGAGGAAAACGGACTGATGCTCGCGTCGCCAACGGTGACCGCCGCGTTGATCGCCGAGCCGACGCGCGGCAAAACGAATGTCTTCAAAAAGAATGCGCTGGTCAGAAAGAAATAAAGCAACACCAGCAACAACAGGCCGCCGCCGCCGATCCAAAGCAGCAGGCGGAGCCAACGTGGCTTCGGCTTTTTCGGCTGCGGCGGTGCCCACTCGTCGGCCATAGCGTTCCCTGAAATTGTCTGCGATCCCGCAAAACAAAATTGCTATCCGGTTTTGCAGCCGGATGCTAGATTATTTTCGTAACAGATCGCCCATGAACACCTATAAGTCCTATCGCAACTTGCCCGCTCTCGCTGGAATTTGTCCGCTGACAGATGCGCTGAAACCGGGTTTGTCCGTGGAAGAATGCGTCCGTCGGCTCAAGCGTTACCACTACGCCTTCAAACGGCTCCACCAGATTTTCACCGCGCGCATAACGGCTGAACCGATTTACGAACTGAAAATGGGCTTCAGCCTGCACGCCCATCTTTGCGCCGAGCACGTCACCGCTTTGCGACGCCGGGTGGGCGAAATGCGCGAACCGCCCCTCGGCCTCGAACTCGTCCCGGACACGTGCCTCGAAATTTTCTTCGATGAAATTCGCGCCGCGCCGACCACCGCGGAACTGATACTGGGCCTTTACGAAAAGGCGCTGCCCGCTGTGAAAGCCGCATTGGAGCATCATATCGCCGAAACCAACCCCCTGGCGGACCAGCCATCGGTGCGCGTTTGTCGCTTTGCTCTGCTCGAAGTGAACGACATGCTGAAGTTTGGCGCGCAAACCATCGCCGGCCTGATCGACGGGAAAACGCGCGAACTAACCCAACCCTGGCTCACACTTCTGGACGACTGCCTGGTGGCCGCCGGCGCACTGGACGGCACGGAAAAGGCCGGCGGCCGGGAAATTGTGCGACGCCATTCCGCCCGGCCCTACCAGTACGACGGCCTGCCCAGACGCGACGAGCGTTTCCCTGACCCGTACAACATGGGCGTGAATGCGGAAGTTTTTCTTTACGATGAAAAGTTTCGGCCCGAACCGAAGACGGTGATGATGTTCTACAAACGGCTTCGCGAAGTGGACGTGCCGGAGATGATGGCCAGCATTATCACCGAAACTTCAGACAAACCGTGGGATTATTACCGGGACATGACCCGCCAGCTCTGGGACGAAGCACGTCACGCGATGATGGGCGAAGCAGGTTTCGTCAGTCTCGGCATTGACTGGCCCAGAAGGGTCATGGTGAACTTCACCTGGTCGCTGGCGCTGAACACGCAACTCAAACCGATCGAGCGGCACGCCGTGCTTTACTTCATCGAACAGGGACTCATGCCAAAGAATGGAAAACGGTTTGAATGGGAAGTCGGCCTGGCTTCCCATAACCCCCTGTCCGCTCTGTTCCAGGATTACGACTGGGCGGACGAAGTGCTCCACGCGCGCATTGGACGCGACTGGTATTTGAAGGAGTTTGACGACGCCAGAAAAGCGGTTCAATACGGCGACCAGTGCTGGTCGCGGGTCCTGATGGATTGGAACAAGTGGCGCGAAGGTGGATTGACTCAACACCGCAACTGGTGGCCGGAGGCGTATCAGGACGCCTGCAAGCACTGGGGAGTGCAGCCGGACCCGGTCGTGCTCGCCTATTCTACGACCTACGAACAGGTGCGCGCCGACTTGAAAACAATCTCGGCTTCGGGTTAAAAAGCCACTCAGCCATGCGCCGGCGCGGCATTGAACCGAGCAAAGCGCCTTTCCCCGCGCCCGGCCGGACGTTTATGATGAATCGCCCAACCCATCCGCTGGTTCTGCCGATTGCTCTTGAGTCGATCGACCAGATGAACCGCTCCATTACGCGCATGAAACCCTCGCTGTCCGCGTGTATTGCCATCCTCCTGTTTTTCGGCTCCGGACCGGCCACGCCCGTGCTCCTGGCCCAGCGTGTCGAATCGCAAAAGGATAAATCCGTCACCATCCACGGCGTTGAAATCAAAAAGGACGCGCCCAACATCGGAGGCAACTGGCATTACCAAATGGATCTGATCAACAGAACCAACGAAACCATGGTGGTCGATGTCGAGGTCAGGTTCGCCAACGACGAGATTTCCGAGACCTTTGAGGACTCCATCAGTCTGGACCCGGGCCAGTCTGCCAACAGGGACTGGGTCAGCAAGGTCCACGGCACGCGCAACAACACGCTCGTTTTATACGGGTTGAAAAAATTGCTGGTGCGGAGCACGCGCCAGGTCGCGGAACAGAAACAATTCGAAGCCGAACGGCTGAATCGGGAATTCGCCCAAAAAGCAGCCGCCGACTACGCCCGTCAACAGAAGGCGACCGAAGAGTGGCGGAAACAAATGCTGGAACTCGCCGAAGGCAACCGCCGTGCGTCGCAGCTCAAAGCCAACAGCGCGCCGGCGGAACCGGTCCGGTTCAACATCGAACTGGTCAAGCTGCTTCTGCTCGACATGGAAGGACAGAAACCCAGACCGGATCTTGGCGGTTTTCCCAAACCCACGCAGAATTATCATTGGGCTCTGCTGATTGAAGCCGGCCTGGTGGACGGCGCGACGATCAAAAGCCCGGATGGATCGGTCAACAGCGTCATGCTGAAGAAAATCACATCACAGGGTCGCAGCTTTCTCACCGCCGTTAAAAACGACAAAAACTGGCAACAAGTAATCGAAAAGACCGCCCTCGAAGGAGATAAGATTTCATCGGCCCGGTTAAAAGAAATCGCCACGACTCTGACCGACGCGGGCGCCACGGCGAAATAATCCGGCCCTGGACAAGGTGGTGGGCGCTGAGGGATTCGAACCCCCGACCTACTCGGTGTAAACGAGGTGCTCTACCACTGAGCTAAACGCCCGTCATATATGGCATACCAGCATATTAGATATGATTCCACAAAGTTGTAGTTTTTGCCCGCTATACTCGTCTTCTATACACGGTGTGCCGTGCCGTATGGAGACGGTCGACACAACGAAAATGGAGCGAAATCACCAGCGCAAAGGTGAGTTCCGCAAAGTCGGAGAGAATCTCTATGGTTACTCATCGAGCGGAAAGTATTATGCAGTATTCCGAGCCAGGGACAAGCTGTTCCGGACCCACTCGGCATCAAAGCCTGTCCATGATTCAAACTTTCGTCTCAAGTGTCCCAGCCAATTATGGCTCTTGCCAAAATGTCTGGTCGGCCGCGTGCCGCCTGGGAAACAACGAAGCCTTCTTCCAGACGGGCCCTAAGGATTTGAGAGCCGGAAGAATTGCTGCGATCTGCTGGTGACGTTTGTCCAGGGACTGGCCGCAGCTGGAACATTTGTGAATACGGCCGTGATCGACGGCGCGGACTGCAGCGTAAATGCAGAGTTCGTCCAGCTCAGAATGATCTGATTTTCGTCCCTCTGGAGTTGGAGGTAAGGGTGCAGGCTGGAGGAGTACTTTATCGTAACGAATCTCGAGATGCTGTCGATACTCGCAGTTCCGGTGACAAAGACATTTCCCATGAGGTCTACGGCCAGGCTGGCAAACATGTTGCCATTGGTGCCATGAGTATAGCGGTTGGTCCACAAGGGCACACCTGCATTTGAATACGCCAGGGTGGCGTAATCATAGCTGGTGCCTGTGCCGGCTGAACTCCCGGTCACAAAAACATTTCCTTCACCGTCCAGCGTGAGAGCGAACGAAATGTCATCTCCGTTTCCTGGTCCGTTGTAGCGGTTGGTCCAAAGCGGCACACCGGCGTTTGAATAGGCAATCGTAGCGTAATCAAAGCCGCTGCCTGTGCCGATGGAACTGCCCGTTATGAACACATTTCCCTTGCTGTCCACCCCTATGGCGTTGGCTATGTCATTACCGTTGCCGGGTCCGTTGTAGCGGTTGGTCCACAACACCACGCCGGAATTTGAATAAGCAATGGTCGCGAAATCATTGGTCGTGCCACTGCCGGCAGAATTCCCTGTCACAAACACGTTGCCACTCTTATCGAGAACGATGGCGCGACCGTCACCGAAGCCTTTGGCGGATCCATCATAATGATTAGCCCACAAGCGCGCACCCGTGCTCGAATAAGCCACGGTCGCGTACTCCCGCGAGTTCGCGTCGGGCATGGAACCGCCGGTCACGAACACTTTCCCGCTGCTGTCCACCGCGACGGCGAGAGCGCCATCCGAATCGTTTCCCGGGCCATTGTATAGATTGGTCCACAAAGGCACGCCTGATTTCGAGTATGCGATCGTGGCGTAATCCGTAGACGCCACGGAGACGGACGATCCGGTAACGACCACCTTGCCACTACTGTCCACGGCGACGCCGCGGGCGGAATCACGATTGTCGCCTGTCCCATTGTAACGGTTCATCCACAACGGCGCACCATCGCTGGAATAGGCCAGTGTCAGGTAATCGCCTGGCTCGCCCAGGATGCGCGTGGTGCCGATGACGAAAACATTTCCGGTGTCGTCAATGGCCAAAGCCTTGGGCTGATCATCAGAGCTGCCGGAACCATTGTAACGATTGGTCCACAGTGGCAGGCCGTCACTGGAATACTTGATCGTGACTAAATCGGGGAAGATGGTTTCGTAATCGAAGCCCGTAACCACAGCATTGCCGGTACGGTCCACGGCCATGTCAACGGCGATGCCAGTCTGACCGTAGTAATTGGTCCAGAGCGGCACCCCGCCATCGGCATGGGCTTCCGGTTCAAGGACGCCGAGCGAGGTAAGAAACAGCATTGCAGGTATGAGCGCGAAACCGGTAGAAGCTTTCATTTTGCAGGAGTCTATCAATGGTCTGACCATCCGAGCAATCCCATGGCGGCCAGAAGCGCCGGCCGGTTTTGTGTGTCGAAATTACGCACCACGGGCCAGCAAAGTCAACGCTGTCACAATCAAACACGGAGCGCACCGGCACGTTGCCGAGCGGGTGCATTCCGGAACTCTGATGCAAAGTAGTTATT
>WNFW01012054.1_pt1 | contig 11384 bp, 11 predicted proteins | sample 5400131 | NCBI WGS metagenome assembly WNFW01 (sample SAMN13153362, study PRJNA577476) | soil metagenome | isolation source: 20 cm soil or saprolite under grassland replicate 1 | place: USA:California | collected 2016-06-15
AGGTCCTCTCGCAGCTCGACCAGGTCGTGACCTACTCCACCGGCCTGGGCATGGTGGCCGAAGTCAGCCAGGAAAGCTGGGACAGCGGCGCCAATGCATGGCTCGCGCAGCTGGCATCGCGCTACGCGTCCAACCCGATGGTGTGGATCAAGCTCGCCAACGAACCCGATCCGAACGGAAGCTGGGCCTCGTGGCGCACGCAGGAACAGCAGTGGGACAACACGGTCCGCGCCAACGGCTACAAGGGTCCCGTGATCCTCAACTGCCCCGGCTGGTCATTCGATTGCTCGGCGTATCCGAGCTACGCGCTGACCGACACGAACATCATCCTTGGCGCCCACCGCTACGCCAACGGCAACACGTCGTTCACGGCTACGGAGAAGGCCGAATGTGATGCCGGGTGGGCCAATCTCTCCCCCACCTACGCAGTCATCGTCGAGGAGATGGGGAACTTTGACTTCCCAGGCCCGGACGGGGCCGGATCGGATGTCTGGAACCAGGGCATGCTGACCTACGTCAGCAACTGGGTGAACACGCGCGGTGGCGACGGCGCCATCGCCTTCGCCCAGTCGTGGTCTGACGGCAACAACATGATCAACAGCGATGGCAGCTGGAACGTGTGGGGGACTACGTTCTCGACGTACTACCTCACCAAGGTCTAGCCGGCCACCCGGACATCAAGCGACTCGGTGGGGCCGGTCGAGCGGCATCGGTGGGCAGTGGATGGTGGGCCCGCCGGTGCCATCGACCGTGTTCTCTCTCACCTCAGCCACCGTGCCGGCGGGCAGCTCGCGCACATCTCGCGCCTGAGCCCGTGCTCGCCACCAACGCGCCATCTCCATCGGCAGCATGTGGTGGAAGTCGCGGCGCTCGCTCATCACCTGGAGAAAGTCGCTGTAGATCCGCCATGCGCGTGCGCTGCGCAGGTAGTCGGGATGAGTGAGCAGGAGGGCCATTCCATGCACCGAGCGGAGAAAGTCGACCTTCTCGAGCCACAGCCGGGGAGTCGTCTCGCCCAGGATGTAGGCCAGCGTGTGGTCCTGGACCAGCGTGTAGGGAAGCTCGACGAAGTGGCCCAGCTCGAAAGGCCAGACACTCATGGTGCCGCCGGCGATCGGCTGATAGGGGTCGGTGTCGAAAAACGAGCTGTCGTATTCGATCTCCAGCACCTGCATCCATTCCGGCTGCCGCTGCGTGAGCGGTGCCCGGAAGCCCACCGCCTCAAACTCACCCAGGTAGGCGTTGATGCGCGCAGCCCGGCGGATGAACTGCTCACGCCCCGAAAAGAGCTTGCCGTCGTGCTGCAGCCCGTGAACGCCGACCTCAAACCCGCGGGTCTTCAGGTCCGCCATCAGGTCTCGGTCGAGCGGATAGAGCTCGGGCACGAAGTTGAAGGAGGACCGGAAACCCAGGTCCTCCTCCAGCGCCGCCACCTCCGGCACGAACCGCTGCCCGGCAGCGCTTTCGATGTCGTGGGTCAACACGAGCGCGTAGCGCCGGCCGTCAGGCCAGAAGTTGAGAAAAGGAAGGTGGGCGTGGCCGGTGATCCGCAGCAGGTGACCCATGACCCCGAGCTGGAACGCCGCGTAGCGCGGCTCGATGGGCCACCCCAGCTGGAGCACGCTGGCGCGGCGGTCGCCGTACAGCCGCCGCAACCCGCGTGTGAGGGCCTTCGGGATCGCCGGCTTGACCGCGTAATAGAGGCGCTGCGCCGTTCCGCCGTCCCAGTGGCGGGGCCCGAACTGGCCTTCTCCAAGCGTCATCGCCAGCAGCGATGGCATGTCGTCCGCGTGGACGCACGCTGCGGGCGGGAGGACGGACGCTGCTTGCCGCGCCGCCTCCTCCCACTCCCCCCGTGAGGGCGCCGCGTCGTTGAGCACTCGCCAGAAACGCTCGGGCGTGTTTCGCGCGTACAGGTCGGGGTTCAAGCGGCGTACCTGTAGAGCACCTCGCCCAGCGCCCGGCAGACGGCCGTCGGCGAGCGCCGGATGACGTGCCCGAGCGCGGCCGATGCTCGGCCCCGCCCAAGCCTTGCCGCCTTGCCTCCGATCCGGGTGTAGACGAGCGGGATCTCCCGGGCCCCCCAGCCGGCCTTGAAGGCCCGGAGGCTTTCGTGGCCCGCGTCAGTGCGGCCAAGGTCGTAGGTGCTGTAGCCGTTCTCGCACGCCCACTCGATGGCCGTCCACTGAACCAGGAAGTTGGCGCCGAGGTTCCAGAGCGCCGGGACCGAGGCGCTGTACTTGTAGATCAGGGTTCGGTTCCATGCCAGGAACACCGCGGTCGCGATCGGCCTACCGCCGAGGCGGGCCGTGACCACGAAGCCCAGTCGCGGCTCGATCACCTCGCGCCAGACGTTCTCGATGAAGCGCCGCGGCTGCACGGGCACGCCCTGACGCCGGCGCGTCTCGCAATGAAGCTCGTAGAAGGCGCCGAGCTCGTCTCGGGAATGGCTCAGGACGGCCTCGACGCCCAGCTCCCGCGATCTCCGAACCCGTCGCCGGATCTGGTTGCGGTCCAGCCGGCGGAACAGCACGGCTGGGTCGGGTTCCAGGGTCAGCAGGTGGCGAACGCCGGCGGCCTGCCGGTGGGCGCCCTCGGCCGGCAGGTCGGACCGCACTTCCAGGCTGTCTTCGCCGCGGCCCTGACGCCACCCCGCGACGGCCTCCGCGAAACGCGCCTGATCCGCGCCCTCGTCCAGCACGGGGGGGCAGTGGTCGGTGAAGGGAAGCGACACCAGCCGGCGCCGGCCGATGGGATTCGTGACCTCGATCGCCGGCAGGCCGCCCACCATGCGGCCCGTTTCCGTCCTGTGAAGCAGGACCAATGGCGGGTAACCATATGTGGCGCTGACCACCGCAGACCAGGCGGGGTGATGGAACGCCGTCGCGGCGGGGCTCCGGCGAATCAGCTCTAGCCAGCTTGGATCGTCTTGTCGGCACACGACGAGGGTGCCGCAGACCGAGGTGTGGCCACCCACTCTCTAGAGGCTAATTGGGGCACCGGCCCTTCCGGAATGGGCAGGCCCGCCTGGGGCGGCGCCAGTGCCCATGTCCGTCCGAGCAGGCGATGGATAGCGTTGGTGTTAGATGGAAACGAGATCCGGCAGGCCGGCGACCGGGACGACCGCGGTCGTCGGCGCGGGGCCGTATGGACTCTCGGTCGCCGCACACCTGCTGGCGAGCGATGTGCCGACGATGGCGTTCGGCAGGCCGATGGAATCGTGGCGCGAGATGCCGTCGCGCATGTACCTGAAGTCGGTGTGGAGCGCGTCGAGCCTCGCCGACCCGGAAGGCGCGTTCAGCCTCGAGCGCTACTGCCGCGGGCGGGGTTCGGCCGCGAAGGAGCCCATCCCCCTCGACTTCTTCATCGAGTACGGGCAGTGGTTCCAGGAGCAGGCCGTGCCGCGCGTCGACCCTACCCTGGTGACGTGCGCGAGGCGCCGCGGCGGCGGCTTCGTGCTCGAGCTTGCTGACGGTCGCGAGCTGGAGGCGGCGAGGGTGGTGGTCGCCATCGGAGTCCGGCATTTCGCGTACTCGCCGGAGTTCGCCAGGGACCTACCGGCATCCCTCGTGAGCCATACGGGAGATCACGTCGATCTCTCCGCGTTTCGCGGCAGCTCGGTCGCCGTCCTGGGCGCGGGCCAGAGCGCCCTCGAGAACGCGGCGATCCTGAGCGACGAGGGAGCGGAGGTCGAGGTTATCGCCCGCAAGCCGGTCGTGTGGATCAAGCGCGTCCTCTACCAGCGGGGCGGCCCTGTCAGCCGGCTGCTCTACCCGCCCACCGACGTGGGCCCTCCGGGCTTGAACTGGCTCTGTGCTGCGCCGCTGCTTCTGCGGCGCCTGCCCTTCGCGATCCGGCGAAGGATCGAGGTGCGCTCGACGCGACCGGCGGGCGCCCAGTGGCTGCGTCCCCGCGTCGACGGAAGGATCCCCGTCACCGCCGGCACGGCTGTGGTCGCCGCCTATCCATCCGGTGGAAGGCTGCGACTCGAGCTGAGCGACGGCACGACCAGGGAGGTGGACCACCTGATGCTCGGCACCGGCTACAGGCCGGACATGCGCAAGATCCCGTTCCTGGACGCCTCGCTGCGGCAAGACCTGGTCCAGGCCGACGGGTTCCCGGTCCTGAACGAGTGGTTCGAATCCACGGTTCCCGGGTTGCACTTCGTCGGCGGCCTGGCGGGACGGACCTTCGGCCCGATCTGCCGCTTCGTCGCCGGCGCGCGGGTGGCGGCGCAGCAGGTGACCCGGCGCGCGGCCGACCTGAACTAGCGCGGCCGTGACGGTCCGCCCGCCCGGCGTCCTCCTTCTCGGCAGCGATTTCAAGGCGCTCGGAGTGGCGCGAAGCCTGGGCCGGCGCGGCGTCCCCGTCGCCATGGTCGACAACCTGCCGCGATCCGGCTGGTTCTCGCGTCACGTGTCGAGGCGATACCGGTGGACGGGGCCGATGTCGGGCACCGCCTTCCTGAACTTCCTTCTCGACCTGCCCCGCCGCGATGGGTTGGAGGGCTGGGTGCTCTTTCCCGCGCAGGACGAGAACCTGGAGCTTGTCGCGCGGAACGTCGAAGCGCTCGCCGCCGTCTACCGTCTCGTCACCCCACCGTGGGACGTGCTCAAGTGGGCCCACGACAAGAAGCTCATGCACGTGATCGCCGACGGTGCGGGCGTGGCGCACCCGCGCACCTGGTATCCGACCTCCGAGGACGACCTGCCGCACGCGAGCGACATTCGCTTCCCGGCGATCGTCAAGCCGGCGATGTCCATCGACCTGCAATACGCGATCGGGCGCAAGGTGCTTCAGGCTTCCGACCTTGACGGCCTGATCGAGGCCTTCCGGCGCGCCGCGGCGATCGTCCCTCCTGAGCTCCTCATGGTCCAGGAGGTCGTGACGGGGCCGCAACATTCGGTCGCCGCGTTCTGCGACGGCGGGTCCGTCATCAGCTCGATGACCGCGCGCCGGACCCGGCAATTCCCCATCGACTACGGCCTGAGCAGCAGCTTCGTGGAGGCGATCGAGATACCGGGCCTGCTCGAGCCGGCGCACCGGCTGCTCGGAAGGCTCGGCCTGAGCGGCATGGTCGAGGTCGAGTTCGTCGAGGATTCTCGCGACGGCGAGCCGAAGCTGCTGGACGTCAACCCGCGGCCTTTTGGATGGCACACGCTCTGCATCGCCAGCGGGCTCGACCTGCCCTGGATGCAGTACGGTCACGCGCTCGGCCGCCCCCAGCGCCGCGTTGCCCCGCGTTACGGGCTGCGCTGGATCAGGCTGCTCACGGATGTGCCCGCCGGCATCCAGGCCATGCGCGCCGGTCTCACCACGCCGCTGCAGTACCTGCGGACGCTGCGCGGCAAGAAAGTGTGTGATCTTGCCGCCGCTTCCAGGATCCGCACAAGGCGCAGACCGCAGGGGCCGTCGGTCAGCGGCTGGCGTCTGTGCTTGACGCACTCGAGGAAATGCTGGCTCTCGACGTGCAGTCCCTCGGTGAGGCTGACCTGCGGCGCCCACATATCACCGGTCCGGTAGCCGATCATCGTCTCCCGCGCGCCCTGCGCGTCACTCGCCACGGTGATGCCCTTGTCGTAGACCTTGACCTTTTCACTCGGCTCGAGGTCGTCGTAGACGATCATCTGCCTCGCGCCGCCGATGAGCGTGCGGCGGATCTTGAGCGGCGCCAGCCAGTTCGCGTGGTGATGGGCGATGAGGTTGCCGTCGAAGTAGCAGGTCAGGTACGCGAGGTTCACCTGGTGGCCGGGGATGTGAGCGGAGCCCGTCGCCGCCACGGCCACAGGCTGCTGGCCGAGCAGATAGTCCATGATCGAGAGGTCGTGGACCGCCAGGTCCCACAGCACGTTGACGTCCTTCTGGAACAGGCCGAGGTTCACGCGCACCGAGTCGTAGTAGTAGAGCTCTCCGAGGTTCCCGCCATCAACGAGCTGCTTGATCGTCTGCACCGCCCCCGTGTAGACAAAGGTGTGGTCCACCATCAGGACCAGGCCGCGTTGCTCCGCCGCCTCGATCAGCTCCATCGCTTGCGAAGGGTCGGCGGTGATCGGCTTGGTGACAAGGACATGCTTGCCCGCCTCCAGCGCACGCCGCGCGAGCGGGAAGTGCGACGAGACAGGCGTCGCGATCACGACGGCGTCCACGTCCGGGTCGGTGATCAGGTCGGCGCAATCGCTGGTCACCTTGACCAGCGGATACCGGGCGTGGACCTCTGTGAGGCGGTCGACGCTGAGGTCGCTGACGGCGACGAGCCTCGCCCCCTTCTGCTCCGCAAAGTTGCGGACCAGGTTGGGGCCCCAGTAGCCGTAGCCGATGATCCCGATCCCCACCGTCGAGCTTGGCTTCTTGGCGCGCTGCAGGTGCCGGAAAAAACTGTATGGCGTTGGCCTTTCTTTGATGAACGGAGCATCGGTCACATTGCCGGAGCGTGTGCCCGCCCGCCTAAGTTCAGTGCTCAACCGTGTTCAACCTCCGCTTTCGCGACCTTACCGGCGGCCGGCTCCACCACTTGGGGCGCGGCCCGACCAGCCTTGCCGGGTTGCCGACGACCAGCGAATCCGGGGGTACGTCATGCGTGACGGTCGCTCCCGCGCCGACCATTGCGCCTTCACCGATGGTCACCCCGCACACGATCGTGGCGTTCGCCCCGATGCTGGCGCGCTTGCGGACCAGGGTCGGGGTGACGTGCCACTCGCCAACCTGAAGCAGGTTCCCCGAGTCGTCAACCGACTGCGGATAGCGATCGTTGGAGAAGCAGACGTGCGGTCCGATGAAGACTCCATCTTCGATCGTCACGCCGGTCGGGATGAACACGAAGGCCTCGACTTTGACCCTGCGACCAAGCACCGCGCCGCGCTGGATCTCGACGAACGCGGCAATCTTGCACCCGGCGCCGATCTTGCATCCGTACAGGTTCACCAGCTCGGGGTGGAAGACGACGACGTCCTTGCCCAGGTCGACGTCGGGTGCGATCAAGGCCGATCGCCCGCAGATTCGCGGCTAGAGCGCATGTGTCCATCGTATGAAGCTGCGCGGCGGCAGCCAATGGACTGGTGTGGCAAGTTCAGCCACCAAGCCCCCCACGACGCGAGCCGGTGGTCACGGGTGCCGGTACCGATGTCACGGGCGCCGGGACGGCCGTCCCGGCCGGATTACCTCTGGTCCCGACCTCGAGCTCGGGTGCCGCCGGCAACCAGACCCATGACCGTCTCTGAGAGTTGCTCGCGAGTCGCCCTCGTCTTGCTCAACCAGGCCTGCACGTCGAGGCCCGCCAATCGCTGAACATCCACGCGGTCCATGGAGTCGTACAACACGACGATCACCACATCCTGGGTGCCGGGCATTGACCGGACCTGCTCGACCACCGTCACCTGGTCGGCGTCGGGAAGGGTGTTCAACAGAAGCACGGTCGGGGGCGCTTGCTGAAATCGCTCCAGGACCGACCGCGCTTCGGCGACGACTATGACCTCCCACCCATTGGCGTCGAGGGCTTCTCGATAAAGCTCGCCCAGCGCGCTGTCTGACTCGGCGATGAGGACCCGGATAGGCGGCGGCGGACGACCTTTCTTCTTTGAGCTCGCGGCGCTCGGCGGTTGTCGATCCTCAGACATTGCTCCAGGAGGTCACAGCTCGACGAGCGCCTTGCGCACGGCGTAGAGGACGGCCTGCGCGCGATCGTAGATCTCGAGCTTCTCGTAGATGTGGCTGATGTGGTTGCGGACCGTCTTCTCGCTGATCTTCAGCGAGAAGGCGATCTGCTTGTTGGGTTTGCCGGTGGCGATCAGCTTCAGGATCTCGATCTCGCGACCGGTCAGGCCGTCATAGAACTCCTTCGGCGTGCTCGCGCCTGTGAGCATGTCGAGAACACGGTTGGCAACCGCGCTCGCCATGACCCTCTCCCCCGCAACGACGGCCATGATGCTGGAAGCGATCGCGGCGGGCTCGGCATCCTTCAACACGTAGCCGCTCGCGCCGGCCCGAAGAGCCTGGAGGACGAAGCTGTCGGTGTCGAACGTGGTGAGGATCAGGACCTTCACCGCAGGCTGGGCCGCCACGATCTTGGCCGTCGCCTCGACGCCGTCCACGCCGGGCATCTTCAGGTCCATGAGGATCACGTCGGGCTTCAATGCCGCCGACTTGGCGACCGCGTCGTCGCCGTCGACCGCCTGACCGCAGATCGTGATTCGAGGATCTTCCGCGAGGAGACGCGCCAGCCCGCTCCGAAAGAGGGTCTGGTCGTCCGCGATCAGGACCCGGATGGTCTGTGCTTCAACCGCCACTGCGTGGCCTCCTTGGAAAAACTCGCCGTGACAGCAGTCCCCCCTCGCGGGCGGTTCCGAATCGTGAGCACACCTCCGAGCGCGGCGGCCCTTTCCTTCATGCCGAGGATTCCCATGCCGATAGGGCTCGAGCCGTCGAGCCAGGCGATGCCTCGACCGTCATCGCGGACGGTGCAAACGATCATGTTCGCGGTCGCTCTGAAGTCGACCTCCGCGTTGCTCGCGCCTCCGTGCTGGTATGCGTTCGTGAGCGCTTCCTGGATGATCCGATAGAGCTGGATGCCGGTCTCGGGTGGCAGCTGCGACGGCCAGGACCGTCCGACGGTCAACGTCACCTTGAGCCTCGTGTTCTCGAACCTGGTCAACAAACCTTCCTTGACGGCCAGCGGCAGGTCGGTCTCGAGTCCGGGCTGGCCGCTCAGGTCGTGCAGGATCTGCCGAAGATTGTTGAGCACGTCCCGGACCGAGGTGTGGACGTAGGAGAGCTGGTCGACGACTTCTTTGTTCTTCTGATGCTCCTGCGCGAAGACTCGTGTCTGGATCAGAACCGTGTTCAGTGTCTGCACCACCTCGTCGTGCAGCTCTCGCGCCAGCTCTCGCCTGATCCGATACGACTCGAACACCGCGCCGTCATCGTTTGGCAACGCCACGACAGTGGCGACCTGATCGGCCCTGAAATCGGCAACTGACAACGTGCTAGCCGTGCTCCCTAATCCGTCCCGGGCCCCAAAAAAGTGACTCCGGATCACACCCGACCGCTGCGCTGGTAAATGTATCTATCGCGGGACGCTCCCTTCGCCGTACCGTGGAAGTAATTTCAACTACTACACATGTATGACTGAAGTTACTTGCATAACATCGCCATCTTTCCGAGCGTTTCCGACTCAGGCCGCGCGGATGACGTGCATCTTGTCGACGAGCACGCCGTCCAGGTCGAACACGATCGCCTCCGCGTGAAAGACGCCCACCTGCGAGGAGTGATTTTCGACCTCGACGGTGTGCTGGCGATCTCGGAACCGCTGCTGGCGGAGGCGGCGATCGCGCTGTTCGCAGAGAAAGGCCACCCCATGACCGCGGACGACTTCAAGCCCTTCATCGGCATGGGCGAGGACCGCTACCTCGGCGGTGCGGCGGAGCACCGCGGGATCGAGCGCGACCTCGAGCGCGACAAGGCCCGCCTGTACGAGATCTACGAGGAGGTCATCCGCGGACGGCTGAAGCCGCTGCCGGGCGCGGTCGAGCTGGTCCAGTCGTGCCTCGCGCGTGGCCTGGCGATCGCGGTCGCATCAGGCGCGGACCGCGTCAAGGTGGTCACCAACCTGCGCGAGATCGGACTGCCCGAGAGCCTGTTCGGGACGGTGGTCGACGGCAACCAGGTCGTGGGCAAGAAGCCCGCGCCTGACATTTTCCTCGAGGCCGCCCGCCGCCTGGGCCTGCCGCCGGAGGCGTGCCTGGTCATCGAGGACGCTGTCAGCGGCGTGGCCGCCGCCCGCGCCGCGGGCATGCGCTGTCTGGGCATCACGAGCTCGTTCAGCGCCTCCGAGCTGGCGGGCGCGGAGTGGCTCGCGGCCGACCTCGCGCACGTCCCTGACGCCGCGCTCGGCTGGTGATAAGTTGAGCGCGCCGATGGCCGTCCTCAAGAAGAAAGAGAAGAAGCGGAAGAAGAACAACGGCGAGTGGACCGCCGTGACTTCAAAGAAGACGGCCGCCGTCTCCAAGAAGGACTACGAGAAGGAGCTCCGCCGCCTCCAGGTCGAGCTCGTGCAGCTGGAGGAGTGGGTGCGTCACCGGGGCCTGCGGGTGGTCGCGATCTTCGAGGGCCGCGACACCGCCGGCAAGGGCGGCGTGATCAAGCGCATGACCGCGCTCCTCAACCCGCGCTACGCCCGGGTCGTCGCGCTGCCCGCGCCGACCGAGAGGGAGCGCACGCAGTGGTACTTCCAGCGCTACGTCTCCCACCTGCCGTCGGCGGGCGAGATCGTGCTGTTCGACCGCAGCTGGTACAACCGCGCGGGCGTTGAGCACGTCATGGGCTTCTGCACCGACGAGGAGTACGACGAGTTCATGCGCACCTGCCCGCAGTTCGAGCGCATGCTCGTACGCTCGGGCATCGTCCTCATCAAGTACTGGCTGTCGGTCAGCGATGAGGAGCAGGAGCGCCGCTTCATGGGGCGGATCAACGACCCGAGCAAGCGCTGGAAGCTGAGCCCCATGGACCTCCAGGCGCGGGCCCGCTGGGTCGACTACTCCGAGGCGAAGGACCAGATGTTCGCGTACACCGACATCAGCGAGGCTCCCTGGTACGTGGTCGAGACCGACAACAAGCGCTCGGCACACCTGAACCTGATCAGCCACTTCCTCTCCCTCGTCCCATACGAAGACGTGCCGCACGACGACATCAAGCTGCCCCCGCGGCAGAAGCGAAGCTACAGCCGGCCACCGAAGACCAGCCAGCGGATGGTGCCGATCAAGTACGAGGTGGGGCCGTGAAGGTCAGCCAGCTGCCGCCCGGCCGACTGCTGAGGGTTGCGCCCGAGGACAGCCTCGCCGAGGTCGCGCGGGAGATGCGCCGGCATGACTCGGACTCTGTGGCCGTGATGACGGACGAGAGTCTCGTCGGCATCATCACCGAGCGCGACCTGGTCCGCGCGATCGCCGACGGCATCAACCCGCAGGAAGCGACCGCGGGGCAGGTGATGACCCGCGACCCGGCCACGGTGACGCCCGACGAGGACGTGAGCGTGGTGGCCCTGAAGATGATGAGCCGAGGGGTGAGGCACCTGCCGGTCGTCGACGAGGAGGGCAGGCCGATCGGTCTCGTCTCGGCGCGAAATCTCGTGGCGGTGCTCGACCGGGCCTCCTCCTAGTGCTCGACGACCCGGTCCTGGTCGAAGACTGGCATCCCGTCGCGCGTGTGACGGACTTCGGATCGGGCGGCCCCGTCGGTGCCCGGCTGCTCGGCGAGGACATAGTCGTCTGGCGGTCGGGCGAAGTCTTCCACGCCTGGCGCGACCTGTGCGTGCACCGCGGAACGCGACTGTCCCTCGGCCGGGTCGTCGACGGCGAGAGGCTCGAGTGCGCGTACCACGGCTGGAGATACGC
>WNFW01003170.1_pt1 | contig 11382 bp, 4 predicted proteins | sample 5400131 | NCBI WGS metagenome assembly WNFW01 (sample SAMN13153362, study PRJNA577476) | soil metagenome | isolation source: 20 cm soil or saprolite under grassland replicate 1 | place: USA:California | collected 2016-06-15
CTGAGCTCGTTCACTTCCGCTCCGGAGCGTTCCATCGACTGGATGAACCGCCCGAGCTCCCGAAAACCCATGTCAGTCGGCGCCTTCTGCGTCAGCGTCAGCTGCTTGGGTGGTTCAGTGAAATGTCGGTCGACGAGCGAGTCGAACGTGAAGGTCAGGTTGTGCAGCGTATCCGGAATGACGTGCATTGCCCCGCGTCGCAGTGTCCACCCGGTCGTCGGCCGGTAAGCAGCGGCGTTCGCAGTAATCACGTACGAGGGGTAATCCGGTCCCTTCCCCTTCCGTTCTATCACTATCCCTTCGATAGACGGCTCGAGCAAATGCAGGGCGCCAATCTTGTAGACGCGCCCGCGATCGGCGGCGTACGCGAAGTTGTAGCGATCGTTACTGATGCTGACCCGATTGGTCTGCAGAATCTCCATGCGCTTCTTGTTCGTCGCTGGCGCGACCTCGCCGAGTATCAGTCCGAGAACTGTCGCGATGAGTGCGCCCGCGAATATGGGAGCGATGAATCGGTAAAAGCTGATGCCGGACGCTTTTGCTGCCGTGATCTCCGAATGCCGCGTCAGCGCGCCAATTGCGAACACCGTCGCGAAGAGGACAGCGGCCGGGAGCACCATGAACATCGAGTCGGGAAGCCAGTACAGATAACTGAGCGCAATCCGGGCGACGCTCAGGTGCTGAGCCAGATACTTGTCGAGATTGTCGGTGAGATCGATGATGTTGACGAGAATCGGAAAGCCCAGGGCCGTCGTCACGAAGATCTTCCAGAATTCGACAAATACATAGCGGTCGAGGGCCCGCACCATTCTTGTCAAGCGGCTACTCTCTCCCGCCGAATTCGTCGATTCTTCCAGCCGATCTTCGAGCGTATCGAGCCCTTGATCGCGCCGATCATCTCTGACATGTCGCCGCCGCGCGCCGTCGTTCCTTCCTGTCCGATCTTCGCGAGCATCCATAGCGCGATCAGCGCGAAAATGACGTTCGCCATCCACATGGAGACCACAGCGGGCATCAATCCGCGCTTCGCGATCGATTCACCAGCGATCAGGCAGATGTAATACAACGCGAACACCAGCAGGCTTACCCCGATCGTGAGGCCTACGCCTCCGCGCGGAAATCTCAGCGCGATGGGGGCGCCCAACAGGACGAATACGAAGCAGGCGACAGCGAGCGCGAATTTTTTGTGGATCTCGACGCCGTACGAGTTCATGAGTTGCGCGCTGTCCTGCAGCCTTATTCGCAACACTTCGATCGCCGCGAGCTCGGCGGAATTTGGTATCGCTCCCGCCACGACTCCTGTAGTCGAGTCGCTGTAGAAGGCCTTGGATCCCAGCCGGCCGGGCGGAAGCTTGGTCGCGCTCGAAGAGGCGCTCGTCGACGACGACGCACTCTGACTCACGGCTCCTTTCGCCGGTCTGGTCACGGCCTGCGCTTTTGCTGCCTTCGGGATGAATAACGCCACGGCGTTGCAGTACAACCGACCCAACCCGATGTCCCAGCGAGCGCTCGTTTCTGTGTTCACGATCTCCTTGCTCAACTTCGCTTTTGCTTTCGTGAGCGCCGCAACCCTCCGCTCGAACTCCTTCCGCGACATCTCGTGCTCTCTGCGCGCCTGGTCTTGTGCCGCTTGCATCTCGCACACCGTCATCTCGCGGTCGCTCTTGTATGAGTCCGTACTGGTTTTCTGAAACTGGTTTCCGACGCCGCGTACGCGAATGAGATCGACCCGAAAATACAGGCGTTGCAATTCGTCAGGGGTGACCGTCGGAACGTCCTGCATGTTGCCGTTGTAGAGAGTGAGCTCGAGGTCCGTCAATCCTTTGCTCATGCTCATATTGCCGCTGTCGGCGTAGATGGTTCGGCGGCGCGTCGGATCAGCCATGTCGTAGATGGTTACCTCTCGCATCAGATTCGATGCTTCGTCGAGGTGTCCGGCGCGCAGATAGAACTTGCCCGGAATGACTTCGTTGATCACCTGTTCGCGCAAGCCGAACGTCGGCTTCGTCTGCGCGATGTCGCGCTGCAGCACCGCCAATCGATGATTGGATCTCGGCAGGACCTGGTCGTTGAATCCGATCATGACGATCGTCACGCCGAGCGCCGCCCAGAGAACCGGCCTGATCACGCTACCGAGACCCACGCCGCTGGCCTTGAGGGCGGTGATTTCGTTTTCGGCGGCCAGCCGACTGAAGGCGTACAATGTCGCGACGAGCACTGCCATCGGCAGAGTCAGCGCCACCGTCAGTGGTATCGACAGTCCAAAAAATTCGGCTATCACGAACGGAGGGAGCCCTTTACCGACCAGCTCGCCGAAATGCTTGCCGATATACTGCAGCAGGAGTATCGAGGTGAGCGCTGTGAGAGCAAAGATCAGCGGCCCCAGATGTTCCTTTAGAACGTAGCGGTGCAGTATCTTCACGGGGTGAAATATACCGTGCGCTCGCGGGTAAGCGACACGCAGACAACGAGTTCCACGCGTCGCGCCCGTTGCTGCTCAGGCGGCCTTACGCTCGGGCTTGTCGCGGTTGCTCTGCTCTTCGTCGCCAATCGGACAGCGCATGCACAGGATCCCCGAGACACCACCGTTAAGACCACTCCTGCACCGCCGACTACTCCGCCCACTGGGACGCCTGGCGCTCCCGGGATAAGGCTGCGGCTTGGACGCGACACGCTTCCCCTGATTCTCCCCTCGGTGCTTTCGCGCGGAGATAGAGAATCCTTTCGTCAGGCACAAGCGCAGATCGATGCAGCGCGCGCGACGGCGTTTCAGCAGAACATGCGCACCATCCTCGAAGCGGTTTGGGGACAGGTCGCGACGAGCAATTTTGCCACGGCGACGCCGACGCCAAGCTATCCTGGCGCCCTTCCGCCGAAGCCAAAACCGACAGTCACACCCAAGCCAGTTCCGATACTCGGCGAATACGCCGATCTCGGACTGCAGCTCGACGGGCGTCTCGAGTTTCGCGGCGAAAAAAACCAGAGCGCGCTCTGCTCGTCGGTGTTCTTCTTTGATCCGGTAGCCAATTGTCGGAGCGCTTTCGAACCACTTGTCGATTTCCAATTCGCCGCCAAGTCGGGCGGCATCATCGCCGACCGTGTCCACGTGAATCTCGACTACGATACCCAGCGCGAGTTCGACGCCTCCAACAACATCTCGATCTACTACGAAGGGAAGGGCAGCGAGTTCCTACAGCGTCTCGAGGTCGGCAACGTAACGTTCCAACCTCCTGCTTCCCGTTACATCACTGCCGGCATTCCGAGCGGCAACTACGGAATCCAGGCTGTTACCAAGCTTGGGTCGATGCGCCTGAAAACGATTCTCGCTCAGCAGAAGGGAAACATTGTTCGCGATCGGGTCTTTACCGTCGGCGATCGCACGCTGCAAGCGATCGACCGGAAGATCGAGGACTATCAGTTCGAGCCGCGCCGCTTCTTCTTCACCGTCGATCCGAAGTTGTTCGGAGCCGTGTATCCGAACATCGATATCCTCGACACGCGGCGAATGGCGGCGCTCTCGGCGTCGATGCCGGATACGCTGCGTCCGACGAAAATTTTTCTTTACCGGCTGCTCATCGGCGGACAGCCTCCCAATCCCAACGGTCCGCAGTTTCGCCTGATCGGAAACCCACGCTCGAGACGGGGTCAGGTTTATGAATATCTCCGTGAAGGCGTCGACTACTATGCGGACCCGTCTCTTCTCTGGGTGGCACTCGTGCGCCCGCTCGCCCTCAACAACGAGCGGCTCGTCGTTGCTTACCGCGTTCGCATCAATGGCCGCGACACGACCTTCACGACGACCGGAGGCACACCGGACCTCGCCTACACGCCAACCCGCGAGCAGTTTGCCAATCTGATCTGGGATCCGAATGTCCAGCCCGGCGATCCAGCGTTCGATCGCGAAATCAGAAGCGTCTACCGCCTTGGCGGGCCCGACCTCCGCCGACAGAGCGTCACGCTCAAGATCGTCACCGGAAGCAGCGAGGATCAGGAGAAGCCGCTCGCCGGCAATGCCGACACCTATCTCAAGTTGTTCGGCCTCGCGCAATCGACCAACAGCTCGAGCTTCGACCTCGAGAACCGCATCTGGCCGCGACCAAGCGATCCGAATTTCGAGTTGAGTCTTGGCTCACCAGGAGCGCACACGATCCGCGATCAGTTCCTGATATTTCCATCGGCAAAGCCTTTCGCATCCAGCGGACTCGCCGTTGGCGGCAACCCGACCAACGACACGATCTATACTACGCCGCCGGAGTATGTCCGCTCTGCGCAGCGGCCCGAAGCTGTCTACCACGTCCGTGTCCGGGCGCAGTCGGAGGGAAGCGGCGATGGTGGCGCGCTGATGTTGGGTACCGTACAGATTCGTCCGAACTCGGAGCGCCTGCTCGTCGACGGCATTCCGCTCACCCGCGGAACTGATTATTCGGTCGACTACGATCTCGGTCGCGTCTCCTTCAACCGGCCGGACACGCTTTTCCCGCGCCCGCGCCAGGTCACAGTGCAGTACGAGGAGAATCCGGTCTTCGAAGAGACGCCGACGTCCATCTTCGGCGCGACCGCCGAATTCCCGCTCACAAACGGCCAGATCAACTTCACCGCTATCTCGCAGAGCCAACGCACCAACTTTACGCGCCCGCCTTTGGGATTCGAGCCCGCCGCGTCGTTGGTCGCGGGGGTGAGTGCTCTCTTCAACTTCGACGCCGACCCGTTGACGCAGCTCGTCTCCAGGCTTCCCTTCGGGCCGTCGACGATTCCTTCGCACATTGCGTTTTCCGCCGAGCTGGCGGCGAGCCGCCCCCAGACGAACGCATCACAGCAGGCTTACCTCGAGTCCTTCGAAGGGGAGGGCGGATTTCCAATCGTGTTGACGGATCCGCAATGGTATTTCAGCAGCCAGCCGGCGTTGGGAACGACGATTCCCGCGCGCTTCGGTCCCACGGTTTTCGATTTGAATCGCGCAACGACCTTGGCGTGGCAGAGCAACGGCGTCGATGCCGAGGGTCGCGCGGTTCGCTATCGAATTGACCAGATCGACACGCTGACGGCGTTGAGCGGGACCGGTATCGCCGGGCCCGAGCCACTGCTTTGGCTCACGCTCTATCCGCTCGCGATCGGCGGGCAGCTCGATAACGGCGGGGTGTTCCACTGGACCGTTCCCAACGTCCCGACCGGTCACCGCTGGCGCTCGGTGCGCACGATCCTCAGTCCGGGCGGCGCCGATATTTCTCGCGCCGAGAACCTCGAGTTCTGGGCGCAGATTCCAATCACCTCGATCTCCAAGAATCCGACGTTGGTCTTCGACTTCGGAGACATCTCCGAAAACTCGGTCGCCTTTGGGCCTGACACCTTGATCGTCCGCCAGAGCGCGACCGCCGGCGTCCTCGACACGACGTATCGCGGAAAAAAAATCGAGGGGCTCGATACGTTGAACAGCGAGCGTGATCCTTTCTCCCGTGCGTTCAACGTATCGAGCAATGACAACGGTCTTCCCGGCGACGTCATGGACAGTCTGGTCGTGGTATACGACACCATACCTGGCCAGCCAGCGTCATACACGACCTTCCGCTTCGCCCGCATCTGCCGCGGCGGATATGGTCTTCGTCAGGTGCTTGGCGACTCCAAGACCAACTGCACTGTCCACAACAACAGACTCGATGAAGAAGACATCGACGCGGACAACGTTCTCAACCTCACTACCGCGGATCGCGATCAGGAACAGTGGCAGCGCTACATCGTGAACCTCGCCGATCCGTCAAAATTCACTCGCACCGGCGAGTGCGGTCCACCCCCGCAGCTTACGGGACAACCCCGCGGACCGCGCGACAACGTTTGCTGGGTCTTTTTCCGAATCCCGTTTCGTACTCCGAACGACTCCCTCGGACACCCCTTGCTTCGGCGCGCGCACGCGTTGCGTATCACGATGATCTCCGGTGACGGCCTGGGCGACGACGAATTCAGCACCGTCCCGCTCGCTCGACTTCGGCTGACGGGCGCTCCATGGCTAAAGGTGAGCGACAAGACGCTTCGCGGAATCGCCGACGATCAGACATCGACTGGCGCGGTCCAGTCTTCAGTCGTAGGCACGCAGGACAAAGGCGCAAGAAACGGAATCAATTATGAGTCTCCGCCCGGAGTGACCGACGCTCCAACGAGCAAGACGGTCGCGTACCAGCCAGGCCGCGTCCAGATCAACGAGCGTTCGCTGCGACTCTCCGCTACCGATCTCGCAGTGCTCGATCGCGCCGAGTCCTATTACCGCTTCCCCGAAGGCGAAAAAAACTTCATGAGCTACAAGGAGCTTCGGCTCTGGGCCCGTGGAGTCAGCAGCGGCTGGGGAGAGGACGGCGAGCTCCAGTTCTACGTGAAGATCGCGCGCGACCAGAACAATTTTTACATGTATCGCACGCCCATCAACTCGGGCGCGACGAAGGTGGCCTGGCTGCCCGAGATAACGGTGAATTTCGCGCGATTGTTCGCGCTGAGGGCGCAAATTCAAAACGCGTATCTGCAGGGGAAGCAGCGTAACACCTGCACCGGCCTGGATTCGGTACTTATCGCGAACACTCCCCTTCCACCGGGAGTGACGGCCAGTTCACGCTATGCAGCTTGCGACGATGGCTACATCGTCTACACGCTCGATCCCGGCGTGAGCCCGCCCAACCTCGCCGCGGTCCAGGAGCTCGCGGTCGGCATGATCCGCCTTCCGGTTCCCCCGGGCGTCAGTCCCGTTCTCCCTACCGACACTCTCGAGGTGTGGGTCGACGACATCCGGCTCGCCGGCGTCGTCAACGTCGCGGGTTTTGCGGCCCAGACCGGCCTTACGATTGTCGCCAGCGATTTCGCCGACATCCGCATCAACGCGAGTAAGCGCGATCCAAATTTCAGACAGCTGGCCGAGCAGCCGACGTTTCTTACCGACAACAACTGGGACATGAGCTCCGCCTTCCATCTGGAGAAGCTCCTGCCCGCATCGCTGGGCGTTTCGATCCCACTCAGCATCAATCACACGTCGACCTCTGTGCAGCCGCTGTACGTGTCGCAATCCGATATCCAGGCCGATGCTGTCGAAGGGCTTCGCACTCCGCGCTCGGGAGCGACCTCTATGACCTTGAGCCTGCGTCGCACCAAACAGTCGACGGGATCTACGTGGTCGCCGCTGCTCAACAACCTGGCCCTCACCTCCTCGTACACGACCGGTGTGTCGCGTAGCGAGTACGAAGATGGCAAGGCCAAAAATTTTGCGATCGGCCTGGACTTCAACTTGTCGCGCGCACTGTTGCCCGATTTGGCGCGATGGTCGCCCACGGAGCTCCATCTCACTAGCGTGTACTCGAACGGTCACGATGATCGCGTATCGTTTTTGAAGCCGGCGCTCGCTCCGGACGACACGGCCCGCGCCGTCAAAGGGCGAAACCGCACTTGGCGAAACGGCAGCAGCCTCGTGTTTCGACCCTTCAAAGCCGCATCTGTGCGGTGGGACATCACGTCAGTGCGCGACCTCCGCGGCTACGGTTCCGATTCGCCGCTCGGCATTGTCGCAACGAGCGATCGCGACCGGCTGCTAAGCTACGACACTGGTCTCGAGCGCGAGCGCGCCATGCAAGCAGGTGTCAACATCTCACCCCCGATCACCGCCTGGTTCCGGCCCAGGTTGGATTTCGGCACCTCGTACAACATGCTCCGCGACCCGAACACCCTGAGCTTCGCCCGTCAGGGAGATAGCACCGGCGACCTGCGCATTCCGCGCCGGCTCGGCAACTCCCAGACGACGACGGCCGGACTCACCCTCGATCTCCCTCGCGCCATCAAGCTGTACACGGACAGCAACAGCTTTCTGCGCGGAATCCTTGGCGGCCTGCAACCCATTGACGTCAACTTCAATCGGAGCGTGCTGTCGGTCTATGATGGAAGCGCTGCGCCCGCATCGCTCGCCTATCAGTTTGGTTTGGGTGGCATCGACAATTTCCGCAGGCAGGGCGGAGACCTCGCCACGAGTGTCGGGCTCGTCACGCAGCTCTCCGTAAATCAATCGGTGAACCTTCCGCTCGGCGCGAGCCTCGCGACTAGATACCAGCGCATCAACACTAGAAACTGGACACGACGGATCGAGCAGGGTCAGGACATTGTCGATGGAACCCAGATCGTGTTTCCGGACGTGTCGCTTCGCTGGACGGGTCAGCCAGCCGGTCTCAAGTCAATCGTCTCGAGCCTCGGCGCCAACGCGCGGGTTCTCGAGACTCGCCAGCTCAATGGAACGCAGCCGCTTCTCGGAGAGCTGATCGATGACAGAGGTCAGCTTCGTGTTCGAAGCTATCCGCTGAGCGGATCAGTCATCTTCGCCGGGACGCGACCCCTCGCCGGAACAGTGGGGTATTCATACTCCAAGCGGTTGGACGCAAAGCCCGGCCTGAGTAGCAATGGCGACAACGCTGATTTTAGCGTCGACGTCTCGAAGCCCTGGCGGTTGCCCTCGGATTGGAACCCGAGAAGCGACCTCCGAACGCGCATCAGTTACCAGAAGAGTCAGGGACAGAATTTCGTGATCAATCCCTTCGCTCTGACCGGCGAGAGCCGCCTGTCCGACAACGGCCGGCGCGCCTTCAGCATGAGTGCCGATACCGACGTTGCTGAAAATCTCTCATCGAGCTTTGTCATCTCGCGCGTCGAGAGTTTCGACCGTAACCTTAATCGCCGCTTCACGCAGACTGTCCTGAGTGCTGTGATGCACCTGCAGTTTTACGCCGGGGAATTCAAGTGAGATCGATGTTGGTCATACTTATGTTGTGCGCGTTAGCTGCCTGCAAAGGAGACGCAAAGGAGGGAAGCGCTGCGCAAAGAAGCGCGAGGCCGACCGCGACTACCACGGGTTTTAGTGGTAGCTCCGCGTACTCCTACGCAAAGGCGCAAGTCGATTTCGGTCCCCGAGTTCCCGGCTCGTCCGCCGCGAAGAAGGCCGGTGACTGGATCATCGAACAGATGCAGCGCCGCGCCGACACCGTAATTGTCCAGAGCTTCACCTACACGACTGCCGACGGAAAAAAACTTGCACTCCGTAACATCCTCGCCCGCTTCCGTCCCGATCTTCCGGAGCGCGTTCTCTACCTCACCCATTGGGATTCGCGACCGATCTCTGAGTCGGCGGCCACCGAAGCCGAAAAGAAGATGCCCGTCCCCGGCGCCAACGACGGTGCATCGGGCGTTGGGATGTTCGTCGCGCTCGGCGACATCCTCCGTAAAACGAAGCCAACCGTCGGAGTCGACCTCCTTTTCACCGACGGCGAGGATTACGGGCAATTCGGGCCGCCCGAAGTCGATGTGCTGATCGGTTCGAAGTATTTCGCGGCCCACCTGCCATCGCCGAACTACAAGCCCCTCTACGGAGTTCTCTGGGATATGATCGGCGACAAGGATCTCCGCATTCCTTACGAGATGAATTCGTTTCAACAGGCGCCTGAGGTCGTGTCGCGTGTGTGGCAAACGGCGGCCGACCTGGGTTACAGCGATGTGTTCGTTCAGGAGAGTGGAGGACTGATAACCGACGACCACGTCCCCTTGCTGAACGCCGGTCTTCGCGTGATCGATGTCATCGATCTCACATACGCGCCGCACCACACGCCGTACGATACGATGGACAAAATCTCCGCGCGATCGCTCGCTATCGTCGGAGATGTTGCAACAGCTCTCGTAACGCGCAAGTAAAATGAAGGGGAAGCTCACGGTCCTCATGATCACGGCGTTCGTGGACATGCTCGGACTGGCGATGGTCATCCCGCTACTTCCCTTTTACGCGACCAAGCTTGGCGCCTCCGCGACAGTTGTCGGCGTACTGATCGCTGCGTTCTCCATCGCCCAGCTCGCCAGCGCGCCACTATGGGGCAGATTCTCCGATCGTTACGGGCGCCGGCCGGCACTCCTCGCGGGTCTCCTCGTGTCCGCCGTCGCCTACGTCATCTTCGCGTACGCGAGCACGCTCTGGCTCCTCCTTCTTTCGCGCGTGGTCCAGGGCCTCGGTGGCGGCACGATCGGAGTCGTCCAGGCCTACGTCGCCGACGCCAGCGATCCAAAAGATCGAGCCAAGAGCCTCGGATGGCTTTCGGCGGCTACCAGCTTTGGCGCTGTCGTCGGACCGGCGATCGGATCCGCTTTGATCCACTGGGGACGCCACGCACCGGGAATTGCCTCCGCGATCTTCTGCGTTCTGATCAGCGTTTTTGCCGGCATCTACTTGCGCGAGTCACGCGATGACTCACCCGTCACGACCGAGCACGAGATTGTTCATCAGACCGGAGCCGGTGCAGTCTGGAGCGTACTTGCGCGGCCAAAGGAGCCGGCGCAACGACTGATCTGGATCTACACGATCGCTATCGGCGCCTTTTATGGAACGGCTCCGACGCTTCCTCTGATACTCGCTCATCGACTGCCAATTACCGAAGCTAACGTCGGCTTCTTCGTCATGTACCTCGGCGGCATGGGGGTCTTTGTTCGCGCGGGCATCCTCGGTCGCATGATCGAGTGGCTCGGCGAAGCCCGCCTGACTCGGCTCGGCCTCGTCCTCCTTGCATTGGGACTGGCGCTCATTTCCCAGGTTCACTCTTACGGGACGCTTCTCATCGCGCTGACTTTGATGCCGTTAGGGACGGCGTTCATCTTTCCCTGCGTGACGGCGATGCTTTCGCGAGTCGTCCCCAGGCGCCATCGCGGCTTGTACATGGGAGTCCAGCACACCTTTGGCGGGGTCTCGCGTGTCATATTCCCGCTCGCCGCTGGAGTAGCGATGGACCATCTCGGGCTCGGATTCCCGTTCGTGGTGGCCGGTGTTCTCGTGCTCGCCACGCTCCTTCTCACGACTTCCATGGAAGAGTACGCTCCGAGTCGCGCCGCTTCGGTGACGTAACGAGGGCATCCGTAGTTAGGGTCGGGTCATGCCGACCCCCGCCGAGCGTAAGGCGCTCCTCTTTTTCTCAGTCGTGTTGGTCCTTGGTTCGTCGACCAGAGCGTACCATACGCTCCATAGCCGTTCGAGCACCAACGCGGGCGCTAGGTCCGCACTAGAAGCGCAGATAAAGGCCGCCGACTCCGCCCGCCGATCGGGACTCCGTAGGCCCAAGCGAGAGAAGAAACAAAAGGCGCCTCCGAAGCCCACCGGTCCGGTCGATCTCGACACCGCGAGCGAGAAGGAAATCGAAGGCCTGAGACAGATTGGACCCGCACTCGCCCGACGCATCGTTGCCGACCGCGATACGTTCGGACCGTTCGGCTCTATGGAAGGATTGAAGCGAGTAAAAGGCGTCGGTCCCTCTATGGTAGCAAAGCTCGACTCCAGCGTAACCTTCTCCCTCGTCCCGCGTCCTAACAACGAAGTCATATCCAGGCGATCCGAAC
>WNFW01005204.1_pt1 | contig 11381 bp, 17 predicted proteins | sample 5400131 | NCBI WGS metagenome assembly WNFW01 (sample SAMN13153362, study PRJNA577476) | soil metagenome | isolation source: 20 cm soil or saprolite under grassland replicate 1 | place: USA:California | collected 2016-06-15
GCCATTCGCCAGATCCCGCGTTCGCTCGACACCGCCGTGCGCGTCATGCAGGGCGTCAGCGAGGAAGTCCAGCGCGAAGAAGGCCAAAAACCAGGAGAACCCCAATGAGCAACGGAGTGGGAAAACGGGCTTACCGCGCACTCTTCGAGAAGCAGCCGCGCTCCATGCTAGCCGACCCGCGCGAGTCGGCCGAGGTATCGAAGCAGCGCGGGAAAGCTGCAGCCAAGATCTCGGATCCCGAGAAGCGGCGTCAGTACATCGCAAGGCAAGGGAAACTTGAGACTTACGGCGGCGGACTGGAACCCATCCTGCGCCGTAGCTTCTTAGAGCACGGGCGCCCGAAGAGGCGCACGGGGCGAGGGGCAAAAAGGAGATAAAATGGCCAAACGCAAGCGCAAGGTTCCGTCCGGCGTGCGCAAGAAGACTTCCGAACTGATTCGCGAAGGCGACTCGCCCGAGCAAGCCTACGCCATTAGTTGGTCAATGCAGCGCAGGAACCGCCTGACGCCCGAGGGCGGGCACCGGGGCGGGCGCCGCGGGAAGCGCGTGACGCGCGGCGGCAAGCGGGTGACGCTCCGCGGGAAAGCCTACCAGCGCTACAAGAGAGGATACCGGCGATGAAGAAGTGGAACTGGAGTCTGATTGTCGACGTGCTGATTTTGCTCGTCGTGCTCTTGATGCTGTGGCAGAACCGGCCCGTCGAGGCGCAACTCGCGGGAAGTTCAGGGTTCAACTACACGCCCATCACGACCGCGACCAACACGCAGGTCAAATCCGCCGGCGGCACGCTCCACAACCTGATGATTAACGGCGGGACGCTCACCGGAACGATTACCATTGTGGACACTTCGGCGGCCAACTGCACGGGCGGAACGACGGTCGCTTTGATTGCCGCGAACCAGACGGCGGGGCAGAGCTACGTTTACGACCTCCAGACGAGCAACGGAATCTGCATCATCACTGCGGCGGCGGTCAATGCCACGGTCGACTGGAGATGAAGTTTCTCCTCAAACTCGCGCTCTTGCTCGTTCCCGCGCCGCTCGTCGCCCAGACCGTCACGATCACCGGAACGGTCAAGGACGCGCAAGGGAATGCCTTTGTCAACGGCAGCGGCAGGGTAATCCTCACGCCCACGAACGTACAGTTCACGACCGGGATCACCAACCCCGTCCCCGGTTCGCAGTCGCCCGTGCTGATTTCCGCCCTCGACGCCTTCGGGCACTTCACTCTCCCGGTCGTTAGCAATCCCGCTTCCCTGACAGGCAACAACGCCTTCACGGGCAACAACACGTTTCCTAAGATCAACAACGTTTTCTATGTCGACGGCGTGACCTATCCGTTTTCTACTGCCGGGCTACAGGCGGCGATTGCGGCGGCGATAGCTGTGGGCGGCGGCACCGTGGATGCTCGCGGCATGGGCTCTTTCAACATCACGAGCGAGATCGACGTGGGCAACCATGCGCAGATCCCTGTGACGCTGTTGTTGCCGCAAGCGGCCACCTGGACGGTGAGCGGAATCACGAACGGGACGAGTTGCGCGATCAAGCAATTCAGCCAGTCGAGCATCCTGGGGCCGGGAACCGCCGGATCGAGCGCCATGGTGATTCACGGCGGAGCCAACACGAACAACCTGGACTCGCTCTACTGTACCGAAGCGGCTCCAGTCGGCAATGGTTCCTACGTTCGCGCTGAAGGCTTCCTCCTCTACAACCCGAACGGCGCAACGATGGCGAACGGCGCGATGAACGTACAGGCGACGTTTGACGACAGCGAGTTTCGAGACGTCACGGTTGCGAGTTACGGGACGGTTGGACTCAATGTCCACGGGATTGTCTGCTGCGGAACGACTTTCACGAATGTGACTTCCAACGCCAACCACGTCGCGAACTCGATTCCTGTGCAGATTATCGGCGGAGCTCCCGGGCCTGTGGCCATCGCTTTCTACAACCTTTCGGCCAACCACCCCGGCCCGGGGAGAAACGCGATCGTTCTTTCGGCTATCGGGAATGGGAACGGGGTGCATTTTTATAACACCTATTCCGAAGGAAACAACTCCGACAACACGACCGCGAACATTTCTTCCGGAAGCACTGCCGGACCCATCGAATTTTACGGCTTGACCTGCAACGATAAGGCCGGTTCGACGGCCTACTGCCTGGACATGCCGAATCCCGGCTCCGGGCAAGCGTCGCTCCACATTTACGGTATGCACCAACTGGTCGGCGGCTCGGCGAATTGCGTGAATGACCACTACACCCCGAAAACCGTCGCTCCTGCCTCCGGCAACTTGGCGAAGTGGTCGGGCGCAACTTCGCTTACGAACGCTGATTTGACTGGCGATGTGACCACCTCCGGCACCGTGGCGACGACCTTGGCCGCGAGCATCCCGGGGGCAAAAACTTTCTCGACATCTCTAACCTCTCCTGCCTTTATCTCCTCTTCGGCGAATCCAGCTTCTAGCGGAACGTTGCGTTTGGCCAGCAACGTCGACGCCATCGAGTGGCGCAACAATGCCAACAACGGCGACGTGGGCCTTAGCAAAAACACGAGCGATGTCTTGGTTTATGGCAGTGCGACCGGTGGAATCCAAGGGCACTTTTTCCAGACCGACTCGGCGACTCCGGCTTTGAGCGGAACCCTGCGACTGGCGAGCAACGTAGACGCGATTGAGTGGCGGAATAACGCCAACAGCGGCGATGTGGGCATTTCCAAGAACGCCAGCGACTTCTTCAACTTCGGCGGGGCCGGGATCCAGACAGCCATATTCCAGACCACCACAGCCAACGTGGCCGCTTCTGGTCAGTACCGTCTCGCAAGCGCCGATTCGATAGGCTGGCGGAACAACGCCAACAACGCGGATTTGCTTCTGTCCAAAAACTCCAGCGACAATTTGAATTGGCCTAACAACATCATAGCCACCGCCTTCGTGTCGAACTCGGCCAACGTGGCTGCCACTGGCACTCTACGTCTTGCCAGCAACGTCGATGCAATTGAGTGGAGAAACAACGCGAACAGCGGTGACGTTGGACTCTCCAAGAACACCAGTGATTTTCTTAATTTCGGTGGCGCCGGTATACAGACAGCCGTCTTTCAAACAACTAGCGCGAACGTCTCGGCTTCTGGTCAGCATCGGTTAGCCTCTAGTGACACCATTACGTGGCGCAACAATGCCAACAACGCTGACCTTGCGCTGGGCCATAACTCCAGCGATCAACTCACCTGGCCGGGGTCCTTCAATTCCGGCGGCATCGTTAGCCAGTTTATTTCAAGTTCTCTTAGCAGTTCTCCCGCTTCCGTCGGTACCCTGCGACTCAACAAAACGGACTCCATTGCGTGGCGCAATGCCGCCAACACCCAAGACTTATTTTTGAACAAAGACACCAACGACAACTTGACCTGGGCGAGCCAGCTCATCCCAGTGATTGTCGCTAAAGCCGATCAGACTGCGCAAACTGCCAACATCGCACTGGCCACACTCTACACCGTCCCAGCCGCGCAAGGTGGGATGTACCGGCTTTCCTGCTACGTGGTGGTGACGACGGCGGCGGGAACTTCTTCGACCATGCCATCCTGCATCTTCCAGGCTACCGACGTGGATGCTGGGGTTGCTGTGTGCGGCGCAGGGTGCCAGTTTACCGTTCAGAATAGCTCCAATACGGTAGCGACTACCAACTCAGCCAATGCTGGTGCGGCAGGGGCAAACGGTGGAACCATAATCATCAACGCCAAGGCATCGACCGCCATCCAGTATGGGACGACTGGATATGCTTCAAATCCGGCGGCGACGATGCAGTACGCGATTCACGTCAAACTTGAGTACCTGGGGACGTAAATGAGAAAATTCTTACTCCCGATCCTGTTGTGCTTCGCTTCGAACGCCGCCGCTCAGAGCGTGAGCCTGACCGGAACGGTCACCGATACGCCCGACAACCAGACCTGGAACAACGGCACGATCAGTTTCACCTTCTTCGGTCCGCAGGGAACCTCCTACCGCTGGACGGGCGGAACGCTCAACCCCAACACGCCGATCACCGCGACGCTATCCGCGACCGGCACCTACAGCGTGAGCGTGCCCGACAACTCGCAGATTACGCCGACCGACTCGAGTTGGAACATCAAGGTTTGCCCGGCGGTGCTGCCCGCGGTTTCCGGTTGCTTTTTCATCAACCGGACCATCACTTCGGCGAGCACGGTCTTGAACCTGACGCCGCCTTCGCCGAGGTTCACCGTTCCCACGACGCCGCAAGCGGGCATCCCTCCGATCAGCGCGTATGCCGATTCCGAGATTGTCGGCGGCTGGGTTGGCTTCAGCTACTACAACCTTCCGGGCAACTCGCCGAGGAACTGTACGGCGGTTAGCGGGAACACTTGTACGTGGGCGAGCAGCGGCATCAACTCACAGAACGGTCCCGGCCCAGTCTTCAACGTCAAAGGGTATGGAGCGGTGGGAGATGCCAACTACATTGCTGATGGTTCGACCACAGTTACCGTCAATACTGTGACGAGCGTCACCGCACATTTTCAGACGAATGCCAAGGTAGGCCAAAAGATCGTCTGTGCAGCCTCCGGAAATTCTACGCCGATCATGGCCATTACTCCGATTACCGCCGTCACATCGGATACCGTTGTCACAACTACCGCTTCGGCGGCAGGCACCTCCTCTAACTTGAGATGCATTTGGTACACACAAGACGACGCATCGAAGTTTGTAGCTGCCCAAAATGCAGCGCTGGCTGCCGGAGCGCAAAACTCAGTAGGACTCGGTCCTGTTCTCGGAACGCCGTCGGGAACGGTCTATTGTCCAGCCGGTGGATATGCTGTGGGTAGCAGGATTTTCAATTTCATCGGCAGCGGGTCGTCGCTCGCCACCGCTTTCATTGGCGAGGGTAGAAACAAATGCATACTCTACATGATCCCAGGGATAACTGATCCAAACGACGGCTTCGCGGTGCTCATGAGTTCTTACAACAGCAGCAACTCCGTAATGAGTGGCTTCAGCGTCGAGGGATTACAATTCGGCACTTCTTTTAGTCATCCCATAGTGCAGTTCAACGCGGACACTGGTTTCAAGATGGAAGATGTGTCCATTTTTGACGTTGCAACGACTGGAAACCGCGGCACGCTGGATTTTTTGGGTTCCAGCAGCGGAGTAGTGTCTAATGTACTTGTCCAGGGTGGCAATGGTACTTCAACAGATTTCGCTTGTGGATTCAATGGGACGAATGGCGTAGTTTTTCGAACTTTGACCTGTTCGAATCACAATCAAAACGGATTCTTTACCGGTAATGGCATCCGTTCGGTTTTTGGCGACAACGTACCGACGTTCTTCAACTCGATATTCGATGAATGCGGATCTTCGAGCGCCGACTGCTATGTGTTCCAGACCAATGGCGGAGCGCAGTTCTTTGGCGGCTGGATCGGTGTTGGCAGCTCCGGACGCAGCGCCATGAACATCGACGGCACGTCGCAAGTATGGCTCGCGAACGTGAACTGCGGCCAATACGGTAATGTGGCGAACAACGCTAACTGCGCAACGATAGCGTCTGGTGGATTCTTGGAGGCGACCGGCTCTACGCTGCGGAGCAATGGAGCATCTGGACTCATCGTGAGCGGTCCGGCGGGAGCTACCTTCGTAGATGCTGGTGGAAACAAATACATTAACTGCGTAAGCGGCACTTGTCTTCCCATAACCGCAGCCAATTACGGAACGGTTGGCTTTGGCGGCGGCATCGTTCCGAAGGCTACCGTCACGCATACGCCGAACACCTGTTATGCCGTCACAGGGAACCTGCTTGCCACGGCTCAGAATATATGCACTTTTCTGAACGACCAAAACTACCAAGTACTGAACATCACTGCACAATCAGGCGGCACAACACCGACTAACTCAAGTTGTACAGTTGCTCCGGTTATTACGTTGTCTGATGGCACACGCACGGCAACCTTGACGATGACGACCGGCAAGACGCAATGGAGCAGCGCCGTGGATGCCTCGACAGTGAACAGTGTGTTTGCTTCAGGGACTACGTTAACGATTAGCATAGGCGCGAATACCTGCGCAACTCCTCCGGTAAATGTGTCAGTCAGTTATGTTCTGCAATCAGTGCTCAACCCATGACGCGATTACTACCGTCACTTCTTCTTAGCCTGTTGCTGCAAGGCGGCGGGCAACCTATAGCCATACCGATCCAGAACCCATCGTTTGAGTCGTCTATTCCACTTATAGGCTATCCGAACATACGGTGTGGCATCGGCGGTTACGTGCCAGAGTGGCAGTTTGGACCTAGTACCGGAGTGTTTCAGCCGGACAATCCGAATGCTTGTTTGATCGCGCTGCCCTCGGATGGCGTGACGGTTGCTTATGCCGGATATGGCGGAACCTTTTCTCAGGATCTTGGGGTAAAGCCTTCGGACTTAGAAGCAGTATCCCGCGACGGCATTTTTGTAATGAACTTTTCCGTTGCCAATTACTTCACTGTTTATCCCGGGTACTATGAGGCGAAGCTTTCTATCGGGGCGCAAGAATTATGCTCAACTGATGGGTGGGCAACATGGCACACCACAGCAGTCACATTTGTTTGTCCGTCTCCCGGCTATCTAGTTTACGACAAGATTTTCCCTGATGGGTTTGCAGGCGGTCCCGCTCCAGCTGATCATAATGCTCATCTGAAAATTTCCTTTGTTGGGTATGGATGGACGGTAATGTTCGACGATGTCTCGTTGACGTTTACTCCTAACTGATGCCCAAGGGAGAAATCGTGGAACCACGTCCTTACGATGAGCTAGGCCAGTCCGAGTTGCTCGCACTGTGCTGCTGGCGCGAAGCCCGCGGCGAGCCGCTCGAGGGCAAACTCGCGCAGTGCTGGTCGGTCAAGAACCGCGTGCAGAAGCCCGGCTGGTGGGGCCGCGACTGGCACTCTGTAATTTTGAAGCCTTTCCAGTACTCTGCGTTCAACGCGAACGATCCGAACGCGACGAAGTGGCCGGTCGAAGGACCGGACTGGGAGCAGTGTCAACACGTCGCCGAGACGGTGATGAACGAAGAGATTCCCGATCCGACCGACGGGGCGACGCACTACTTCGATACTTCGATCAGCTTCCCGAAGAGTTGGGGAAACGAGGCCGAGTGGGTCAACACGCTGAACGTGGGCAGGTTGCGCTTCTGGAAAGTTAAGCCTAGAGAGGACTTGTCAGCAGAGGAGGATGTCTAAATAATGGGTTAAGCAATGGTCAACCTGGGAATTCATCCGGTTTTACATTACGGCTTGGAATTGTGCTTCTACCACGTGGGGCTGTTCGCGAACGTGCTGGCCGGAGCTCACCTTGCGACGCGCTCGGAACTCAACGCCCTCCATTCGATCAAGCAATACTTGAAACTGCGCTCGATTCCTCTGTTCGTTCGCTGGACCGCGTGCGTGGCCATGTTCCTCGTGGTGTGGGAGAACACGAACGTCATCAACCTGGATCGTTTTATGCAAAGCCTGCCGCAGCACCTGGGCCTGGCGCTTGGTTTTGGCGTTCTTTCCGATGCCTTCTGGGATAAGTTCATCGCCATCGTGCTCCCGGGCATCCAGAAGGAACTGCCGCTCGTCCCGCCGGCGGATGTGACGCCGTGATTATCGACAAACTACACCTCGCGGGAGTCGCAGCGGTCGTCCTCGTGGCCGCCATCGGACTCCACGAGCACGATGCCAAGGTACGGGAGCAGGCCGTCGCCGCCGCGACCGAAGCGGCGCAGGCGACCTACCAGAAGCAAGTGGCGGCCGAGATAGCCGCGCTCGAGCGAAAGATGTCCGACCGCGACGCGGCCTACCAGAAGGAAGTCTCGACGCTCAACGCCCGAATCCAGACGGCCGCCTCGCCTCAGCAAATCGCGCAACTCGTCTCGCAACTCATGGGGCTGAAGACCCCCGTCCAGATCGTGACGCCGCCGGCGACGTCCGGGAACCCCAACCCGCAGCCCATCGCGCAGGTGTCGCTGTCTGAAGCGCCGCAAGTCAAAGCCTACGTGCTCGAGTGCGAAACCTGCAAGACGCAACTCCCGAAGATTCAGTCTGACCTCGCCGACCGCGAAAAACAGATCCAACTGGCCAAGCAGCAGATCGAGTCGATCACGAAGCAAAGGGACGGCTACCGCACCGCGGCAAAGGGAGGAACGCTATGGCAACGCACGGTCAGGGCGCTCGAATACCTCGGCATCGGCGCGGGCGTTGGTGCTGGCTTGGTTTGTGGCTCGGGGCACTGTCGCTGACGGGGTGTGCTCCGCTGCGGCACTACCAGTTCGCGTCGCACGGTCCGGGAGACACCGGCGCGGGTGACCTGACGCATTGACTCGATTCCGGCGCACGGGTCGTGACGCCCAAACAGTAAAAAGGAGACAGGTTCTATGGCAACCGTATCACCGGCGGCGAAGGAGAGTTTCCTCGGCAAGCTCACGGAAACCGTGTATCTGGACTACGCCTTGCGGGCGGTCGGGATAGCAGGGTTTGTCTGGTCGTTCCTGAATGCCTGGCACTCGCTGGGACTCGGAGTACGCGCCGGCATGCTCGCGAGTGTCGCCGCGTGGTTTGTGGGCGAGAGGTTCAGCCGCATCTACCGTTAGCCCGCCCTACCGTTCTCCGATGAAACTGCTGATCGAGGTCTTCAACGTCGCAGTGGTGCTGGCGTTCGTGTTTTTCGCATTAGTGAACAAATTCGAGTACTCCAATTTCTTCGGCATGATTTACTGCATCTCGACGCTTGCCGAGATGAAGTACGCCGACCGCCGCCGCAAGAAGATCCAACGCAAGGACGGGACCTACGGTTACGGCCGCGCCGACGACGAATGGTGACGGAATTGTTGCCGGAAACGAGGCGGGCTCTTGAGGACGCGGGCTATGTGTACGAGAGCGACGGCTTCTGCTCGGGCTGCGACGAGCCGGTGCAATTCTGGTATAACTCAACCGGATTGCGAACGCCAATTTCGGTTCTCGAGATCCGGGACCACACGAGCGGCGCCGTCCAGGAGCGCTCGATCAATCATTTCGCGATATGCCGCCTGGCGCGCAAGATCAGGAATGAGTCGAGGAAGAAGTGAGTTACGCGGCCGAGATCAGGGATTACGAGATGGAGCAGTGGCTCCATGCAAGCCCACTCGGTCACCGTCCGTCTGGTTCGCGTGGTTAATTCGGGCGATCCGGTCACGCACCGGTGGGCCGACGGCGCGCTCGAGCTGTGCTAGCATCCAGTTGGGGCGTTGACCCACGCCCATTAAGGGCATGGGATCCTCATTCACGAATCGTTCAAAGCGACAGCAAATCTACGGCCTGCTTCTGACGGGCATCAGCCGTAAGGAGATAGCGGCACAACTCGAGATGAGCGAGTCGTCGGTCAAGTATCACGAAATGCGGATCTATCACGAGTTCGGCGTGCAAACCCGCCTGCAACTGCTGGCCAAGCATTTAGAGTTTGGGAAAAAGAAAAAAGACCAGTAAGCCCTTTGCCCCTTCGTCCTAAGCAAATCACCCTAGTCCAGATGTCGTCTTGCGGTATTCTCTACCTGTGGAAACATCGGAGTCCATGAACGGAACACGCTACAAAGCCGCAACCACGCCCGAAGCGCGTATCGCCGCGCGAGTACGGAAAGCGCTTTATGAGATCGAGGAAAAAAACCGCCAGAACGGTCACGCCGTTATCGCCGACTACCACGAACTCGAGCACGCGATCCGGGCGGAAGTCCGCAAGGAGGTGGTCAGCGCGCTGCTATCCCACATCAAGGGGATCCTCGAAAACCCGGCGGTAAAAGAACACGAGGAACTGCACCGGGTGTTTATGCGTATGGAACAGGTGCTCTACCAAGAGCTTGTGAAACTCGAAGAGACCATCCAAAATCATATGAAATGAAAAGACTAGGCTCGGCAGCACTTCTGCTCTTCTTACAACTCACGCTAGCTTCCATCCTGAACGCGCAGACCACGGAAAGCTTGCAGCCGTACTCGGGAACCTTCTGTTCGTTGTTCGGCTACTTCGACGGCCAGCAAATCGACAAGGGCTACAACTGCGCCACGATCCAGACGATCAACGAGAACGGGGATGTCGACGGCACGTTGTCGTTTCACATCCTGGCAGGTCCTGACGGAACGGGAGCTTTCCAAAACGGCAGCATCGTGAAAAGCGACCTGTTAAGTCAGATTGTGTTCGCGGCCAGCAACTTCACCGGGACTCTAAGCGCCTACGCTCCGGTGACTTGCACCTTCGCGACTCAGCAGAATTGTATGTCAGCCGCACTGACTGGCAACTTCAGCGGAGTCTATCCCGACGGAATCACGTTCAGCGGCTCGGTGATAGCAACCATCGAGACCTGGCACTTGACTGGCAGGTTTCCCAAAGTCAGCAAGACTCAAGTCCAGAATGGAACGCTAACGTATACGCCGGATAGCTCGGCTGTCAGGCCCAATGCGGAACGAAGAGACGCTCGCACGCTCTAGCGGATCTCCCCCATCGCTTCGATGTCGGCTGCTACGGCCTGTAATAGGGCGACGCCAAATTCGATCTCTTCCTTGCTGGCCTCGCGCAACCCTTCCTTGATGCGCCCGCCTTGCAGCATTTGAATGTATTCCGAGATGATGGCCAATGCGTCAGTCATGGCTGCTCCGCTGGACGCAAATTCTTGTCATGCACCCACAGTTCAAGATCGGTCTCCATCTGCATCGGCAATCGAACCTTCGTAAGCCTGACTTTGTAAAGCTTCTTGTCGGCCCAGTGCGCGTCAATGACAGTGGCTCGTACCATCACTTCGTCGCCTTCGGTTGCGAATACATTCGGCTCACTCATTCGCTCTCCTTTAGCGCAGCTTTGGCGGCGTCCCAAGCCTGGTCACGCAACCGTTTCTCTGTGCCGGTATAAATCCCGCTTCGAAGATCCTCACCAGCCAGAAAGATCGGGAGTAACTTGGCGCGCAGGATGCCTTCTACTGCTCGGACATGGGTAGGCTCAATGTTAACAATGCCTCCACCAACAAAATGTGGTAGCGTCACTCGCCCTACGATTTGCCGCGCCAACCCTTCCAGAGAACTGTCCCAGTCGCTCCTCTTCCGGTATCGCATCCTCTTCGGTTGGTTCCTCATCGTCTCCGTTGTCCGGTTCGGCACCGAAGCGCACCTTGACCTTCTCCCCGGTCGGCACGATTTCAACTGAGAGTCCGTCGTGGTAGTAAGTCTTCTTGTTGTGGCGGTGCAGCAGGTTCAGCAGCAACCCTTTCAGGTCCACTTCTTCCTTGAGGATCGCCATGCGCTTGCTCTGCTTGGCCTTGTACTGCCGCGCGGTCGTTTCGATTTCCTCGATGGCGTTATCTTCCATTCCCGGGAGGCGCGCTTGCTTCGCCGCGTCCTTCAGGAGTTGGT
>WNFW01004150.1_pt1 | contig 11380 bp, 8 predicted proteins | sample 5400131 | NCBI WGS metagenome assembly WNFW01 (sample SAMN13153362, study PRJNA577476) | soil metagenome | isolation source: 20 cm soil or saprolite under grassland replicate 1 | place: USA:California | collected 2016-06-15
TGACACAGTTGTCTGAACAATTCCCTGCCTCCCCTCCCGCAGCGAGGGCACGCCTTATTTTCGATCCTGGTGAATTACGTTACAATTTTGGGGCTGATCATCCATTTCAGTCGCGTCGTTTAGTTGCGCTAATAGACCTGTTGGAGAAGTGTGGCCTCTGGAATAGTGAGGATGAACAGACCCGCTTACCCTTACGTGCCGTGACCATTGAAGAATTGAGCCTGATTCATACTGCTGACTACATTGAGGCTGTACAGCAGTTGAGTGTAGGCGATATGGAGGTACGTGCGCCCGTTGAACGGGAAGCACTGCAAAGACTCGAATACCAGTATGGTTTTGGAGAAGGCGATACTCCTGCTATACCCGATATGCATAATGTGAGTGCGAAAATCGCCGGAGGAACGCTGGTTGCTTTGAGCGCGGTGATGGGCCTACCGGAAGGTGGAACTTTTGCAACGGAAGATGAACGGCCACTGCATGTATTTCATCCTGCCGGAGGATTGCATCATGCCTGGGCAGAACGGGCCTCTGGCTTTTGTGTCTACAATGATATTTCGGTTGCTATTGCCCAGGTGCTGCGTTCCAGCAAAGCCAAAGTGCTCTATCTCGATTTTGATGCGCACCACGGCGATGGCGTACAGCGCTCATTTTATGATGAACCCCGTGTAATGAAGATTTCGTTTCACGAGACGGGGCGTTACCTCTTTCCAGGGACTGGTGATGTGCTCGAATTAGGCAAGGGGGTAGGGCGTGGCTACACGGTGAATATACCCCTGGAACCGTTTACCGAGGATGATTCATACAATGAGGCAATTGACTCCTTGCTCCACCCTCTGATTACGTATTTCGCACCCGATGTCATTGTCAGTGCACACGGTTGTGATACCCATGCCTGGGATCCCTTGACCCACTTGAAGTTGACCCTGCGCGGCATTCAGAGGCAGATAAAGGTAACGCACCAACTGGCGCATACCTACTGCGAGGGACGCTGGGTGGCATTAGGCGGTGGTGGATATGATCTATTTCGTGTTGTGCCGCGAGCATGGGGCATGGTGTGGGCGGAGATGTCGGACCAGGCTCTTCCAAAGGAATTGCCAGCAGAGTGGATTGAGCGCTGGCGACCCGAATGGTTGGCTATGGAAGAGCAGGAGGAGATTGCGCAAGAGGTGATGGGCAAGGCATCCTCAGCGGTGGATTTTCCTACGACATTCATGGATAGGGCGGATGATTTCCCTGCTCAGCAACGGCGCTGGAATATTAACAAGGCGAACCGACTTACTGTGGCCCTGGTACGCCACTTGCTTGTACCTCCTCCCGTGCGCCTTGCCTTCCCTACAGTGCCCCGGGAGACCCTTGGGTCGCCCCTACTGGGACTTTTTGATTTACTCCACCTGCATGGCACCGCGACACCGTCACGTAGCAAAATAATAGAGACCAAAAAAGGCGAGATCCTGCTGCGCGATTTTTGCCCACCATCTTTTGTCGAACGTCTGAAGCCAGATGACGGACTGCGAGCCTTCGCGCGTTTTCCAGAGCGAGAGCACCGACTCTTGCTGGGTATTTCCAAAAGCCCTGACTGTGCTCTCACGCTGGCCCATACGCCTACAGGTGAAATTGTTGGTGAGGTGACAATGGCTCCTGGCGACTCTTTTTGGGACGGGATAGAGAATGTCTATGAAGTCGCTATCGAGGTCAGTTCAAATTGGCGAGGCATGGGGATTGCCAAAGCAACGCTAGCGTTTGCGCTTGAGCTGGATGCCCTGGAGGATATGATCCTTTTCGCTATAGGTTTATCATGGCACTGGGATGTCGAAGGGCTGGGGATCTCAGTCCACCGGTATCGCGAAATGCTCGCACACCTATTTGGCTTGCAGGGCTTTGTGGAATATCCGACAACGGAGCCCAATGTCAGAATGGAACCTGGTAATATCCTGATGGCGCGAATTGGCAGCCGTGTAGACCCGCGCGTGGCGAGCCAGTTCTACAATCGCTTATTGAGTACACCCACTCTCGCTGGATTGTGACTTGATATCTATCGCTGCAAGACCGGGCGACCACAAGGGTGTGCTCCTGCGGACAATGAAAGAAGCAGGGATGAAAGGAATGATATGGTCTATTATTTGATTGTTGCGTTGAGGGCGCAATGCATTGGGCCCCTACGGAGGCAGTATGGACCTGGGCTTGCATGAAAAGGTTGCAATTGTCACTGGCGCGAGTCGTGGAGTAGGTAGGGCTATCGCCCGCGCTTTGGCAGTAGAGGGTTGCCGTCTCTCCATTGTCGCACGCGGACGAAAGGCGCTGGACGAGACCACCGCTGAATTATGGAGCCGTGGCACTGATGTCCTCCCAATAGTGGCGGATCTCACAATTGCTCGAGATATTGAGGCGGTTGTCCAGGAGACAGTCAAGCAATTTGGTCAGATAGACATTCTGGTACACAACGCGGGTGGAGCGAAGGGGCAGAATATATTCGACACCAGTGACGAGGACTGGCAGGAGGCTTTAGCGCTTAACGTATTGGCCCTGAGCCGCCTGGCGAAGCTTGTGGCGCCGCTGATGAGCAAGCAAGGAGGTGGGCGTATCATTGCTATTTCCTCCATCTTTGGCCGTGAATCTGGCGGTAGAACCGCTTATAACGCACTCAAAGCGGCATCGATTAGCCTGACAAAATCGTTAGCGCATCAGTTCGCGCCCAATAATATCCTCGTCAATAGCGTTGCTCCCGGCTCGCTTCTTTTTCCTGGCAGTTCCTGGGACAGGCGTGAGCAGGCCGATCCCGAGGGCATTGCCGCTTTTGTAAGGAGCGAGTTACCACTGGGGCGCTTTGGTACGCCAGAGGAAGTGGCCGCCGTGGTCGCTTTCCTGGCTTCTGCTCCTGCTTCGCTGGTGAGCGGTGCCTGTATCCCAGTAGACGGTGCGCAGTCACACTCAAATATCTAATCTTTAAAGAGAAACGATACCGATTTCCATAACCGTCCCACCGGGATGTATCCCCTCGTGTATCATTCCTGCTTTTTCAGGTAGATAGGCATCTTCTTCACTTTACATTTTTAAGGAAGAAGAGCATTTTATTCCTTCCAAATCTCTTTTTCAAACCTCTTGACAAAATGTGCTTCTATATGGTAATTACTTTTTAGAGTACTAAAACTTAGAATTTTAACTAATGAAAGTTGATGAAGTTATATGATGACATCGGAACTCCGCACCTTGCCGATTCGCGCCATTGATTGCTTGAAACTTTGTTACAAACTGCGCGAGCGCGGTGAGTCTATTACTACATCCGTCATGAAAGAACGCTTGCAGTCCCTCGAACCTACGGGGCAATTGAGCGATGCTACTGTGACCCAACTCTTCAAGTGGTTGGCCGAACGTGGTTATGTGCGCTATATCCCCTATCATGGTGTAGAACTGACCGAGACAGGGCAGGCGATGGCAACTGAGCTCGTTCGTCGACATCGCTTGCTTGAACTCTTTCTCGTGCGAGTCATGGGCTTTCCTTTGGACGAGGTCGACGCGGAGGCGGAACAGGTTGAGCATGCCATTTCGGATGCGTTTGTGGAGCGCATGGATGCACTACTGGGGCGCCCAACCGAAGATCCACACGGTGACCCCATCCCCAACAATGTCGGTGGAGTCGTCGTTCCAATTAGCCAACCGCTCTCGACAGTGCTTCCAGGGCACCAGGTCATCGTGCAGCGCGTGAGTGATGATAATCCTGACCTGTTGCGCTATCTGGCCTCGCTGGGACTTATTCCAGGGGCCCTGGTGCAGGTGGAAGCGGTCGCTCCCTATGGCGGGGTCTACACGGTGCGTATCGGTGCGCTGACCCATGCTGTTGGTGATGTGGTGACCCAGTCTGTCCTGGTTCGATCAGTGACGGCTGATGCGGTGAGCAGGTCGACATCTCCCTCAAAACTGTTAGGAGACCGGTCATGAGAACCTATCCTCCACTGCCACCGGATTCAGAATCACCTGAAAGCGTAGGCGTGGTCCTGGAGCAGACCCCCGTGGAAGCAGGGACACGGGCCGCCGCCCGCGCGGCGCTCGATGGACGCAAGAAAGGGCTGCTGGCTATCCTCCCATTCCTGGGACCAGCCTTCATCGCTTGCGTGGCCTACATTGACCCTGGCAATTTTGCCACCAACATCCAGGGCGGCAGTGCCTTTGGCTACAACCTGCTCTGGGTGATTGCTTTGGCCAATCTAATGGCGATGTTGCTGCAAACCATGTCGGCGAAACTTGGCCTGGCAACAGGGCATAACCTGGCGGAACTGTGTCGCCTCCAGTTTCGTAAACCGGTGGTGTATACGATGTGGATCATCTCTGAGATTGCGGCCATGGCGACCGACCTCGCCGAGTTTCTGGGAGCTAGTATCGCCATCAACCTCTTGTTTGGCATCCCCTTACTCTATGCCACCCTCATTACTGGGGTCGTCACCTACCTGATCTTGACGCTGGAGCGCCACGGGTTCCGTCCCATAGAAGCGGTGATCACGGCTCTGGTGGGCGTGATTGCGGTATGTTACCTCATCGAGACCTTCTTCTCCCATCCGAATTGGGGTCAGGTGGGCTTTCATACCGTTGTGCCCTGGTTGGGGGGAACCCAGAGCATTCTCTTCTCAGTGGGGATCATTGGAGCAACGGTGATGCCTCATGTCATTTTTTTACACTCCTCGCTCACCCAACAACGGATTATCCCACGCAGCGAAAAAGAGGCTCGGCGCATCTTCCAGTGGAGTATCCCGGACGTGGTAATCGCCATGGGCCTGGCTGGGCTCGTCAATATGGCCATGCTCTACATGGCAGCGGCCACCTTCCATGCCCATGGACAGAGTAATGTGGCCAACATTACCTCTGCCTACCAGACCCTCACGCCCCTGCTTGGTGGGGCCGCCAGTTTTGTCTTTGCGATCTCGCTGTTGGCTTCTGGCCTCTCCAGCTCCACCGTCGGCACAATGGCAGGTCAGGTGATTATGCAGGGGTTTGTGGGCTTCACCATTCCCATCTGGGTGCGGCGTTTGGTGACAATGATCCCTGCCGTGCTCGTTGCCGCGATTGGCTTCAATCCGACCAGCACCCTGGTGATCAGCCAGGTCGTCTTGAGTTTCGTTCTGCCTCTGCCGGTGATTACCCTGATCATGTTTACACGTCGTCGCGATCTGATGGGCACCCTGGTGAATAAACCGATCACGACGTGGGCTGCCATTGCGTGTAGTGTCGTCATTCTCGGCCTGAATATCTGGCTGCTGTACTCGACCTTTGCTCCACTCTTTGGTTGGTGGCTTCCCAGCTAGCGCGAGGGGTGAACAGCGTTTTTCACGGCGAGAGTAAACCAGAGCGGGGAATGATGATACACGACAAAGGAAGGATAGCATGGTGAAACGCAACGATGAACTTCCTCCAAGCTAAGAGCACAGGCCAACGAATTCATCCTCGTCCTCCATTTTTGGATACCCCTGGCTTCCAGCTATGGGGAGGAAAAAATGGCTGCCCGCAGGCAGGAAACCCTTTGACGTTTGTTCCATGCTCTGCTATACTTCTCTTATGAACGAAACACTCACTAGAACCATCTGTATCAAGCTTGACGTAAACGGTCACGATGCCGTGTTGCACGAGACACAACAGCGTTTCAATGCCGCGGCATCCTGGATCGCTACCGTGTGTTGGGATGAGCGCATCACGAACACCAACACCGCTCATCACCGCGTCTATCGTGAGACTCGTTCCCGCTTTGGGCTGGGGTCGCAGTTGGCCTGCTGTGCGCGTGCGAAAGCCGTTGAGGCGGTCAAGGCAGCACGAACCCAAGAGCAGCAGCGCAAACCCCATCAGAAACCTCTCACCTGTCCGCAGTTTGGTCCTCGTGGAAGTGTCCGTTATGACGCACGTACCTACCGCTTGCTGAGTCTGGATCGCCTCTCGCTCAATACCGTGCAGGGGCGTGTGACCTGCCGCCTGATCCTGGGGAAACGGCAACATGACCTGCTGATTGACCCCTCGTGGGCTCTCGGCAGTGCTGACCTGGTGTGGCGACAGGGCACCTACTACCTGCATCTCACCCAGAGCAAAGGTGCTCCACCGGTGACCGAGACCGTGGATACCATCGGGGTTGATCTGGGCATGGTGAACGTGGCCACGGATAGCACGGGTGAGTCCTTCACTGGGGCCAAAGTCCATCAAGTGCGTGCGCGCTATCACAAGCGTCGCCAAGCGTTGCAACGGGTGGGGACCCGTTCGGCAAAGCGTCGCCTCAAGCAACTTGCTGGACGCGAGAAGCGTTTTCAAAAAGAGGTCAACCAGAAGATCAGTCGGACCCTGGTCCACAAAGCCGTCGTATCGCGCAAGGCACTCGCGCTCGAAGACCTCACGGGGATTCGAGAGAGGACAACGGTTAGGCGTGAGAATCGCTACGAACGGCATTGCTGGGCCTTCTCCCAATTGAGGATGTACATCACCTACAAGGCAGCCTGGGCGAGTGTCCCGGTCAGGTTTGTTGATCCGAGAAACACGAGTCGTACCTGTAGCCAGTGTGGACATTGCGAACAAGCCAATCGACAAACCCAAGCCTCCTTTCGTTGTAAGCAGTGCGGTTTCTGCTTGAATGCGGACATCAACGCCGCGATCAATATCTCCCGGGCTGAAGTCAAGCAGCCCTTGGTAGCACCCGTACGTGGGTAGTTACAAGCCCTTTGGCTTTTGCCATGGGTCCTTGACATACGGACATGAACTCGATGGCCTGTGTTCTTAGTGCTGCGTTCGTTAATTGCTATTACCATAAAAGTGAGCTAAAATTTACGTAGATGCGCTCTACAGGCTAATCCGTTATTAACGCTGAATTTAACGAAGTGAGCATTAGCTGAACATGCTAGCGTGAGCTTATGCTATCTGGTCTGTAAGTTTGCCTACGGACACCAGCCAGCGTACAAACTCGAGGCGACGGTGATCCGCGATGGCCTGGAGCCTCTCTCTCTCGTTGTGATCTCTGCGAAGCCTGGAGAGTCGATTCATTTCAACCTCAGCGAAACCGACCTTACGTAACATTTCGCGATCTTCTTTGTGGTCCATAAGATACTCCTTTTCACTGGCTGAAGGCTGTTACTGAGGTGCGATCATCAACATGCGCTTAATACATTTGAGAAGTGCCTGCATTTGATAAGGCTTGGCCAGGTGATCCAGCGTTGACCGGGTTTCCCCGTGAGTACGTAAATACTTTCTCATGTCGAGGGACATACTGGTGGTGAGGAGTACAGGTATAGCGGCATTTTTGCGCACCAGCTGTAAAACATCCCAACCGCTCAGTGGGCCTGCTAGTTCGAGGTCAAGCACTAAAAGATCAGGCTTGAAGTTGTCAAGCGCAGCAACGGCAACCTCTCCATCACTTGCAATCCCAACCGTAAAGTTGTGCGCGGTTAAAAAATGTGCTTCAAGGTGAGCAAGTGAAATGTCATCTTCAACGACGAGTATACGATTTGAAATTTCTGGCTTTACTTGCTGCTCAGGCAGTGAGTCGGCAAAAACTCGCGTACCATTGACAGATAACTCATTCACAACACTCATATCGCCGCCTCCCGGCATTGTGTTAGCAGCGTCCCTGTCCTGCATGACTGACATCCTGCTCCCGCGATGCTTCATTGTAATTACAGCAGCTCTGCCGGTGAGACCCGAAGAGGTCCATCCTCTCTAGGGGAAGTATAACCTGAGGTAGGTAGTATTATCGTGAATTTGTTGACGAGAATTGTGAAATTGGCGTGAAGAAGGCGAAACTCTTTGGCGTGTGTTTTCTAACTCTCATTGGTCGTGTCGTCGGGTGGAACGTAATAACCCACTCTCGGCTCATTGTGCAAAAAGCAGGGTTGTGATGGATCGGGTTCTAGTTTGCGCCGGAGGTGTCGTACGAAGGTACGCAAGTAGGTGTTTTCGTCACTGTACTCAGGGCCCCAGACGCGCTGGAGGAGTTCACGGTGAGTCAGTACTTTGCCCGCGTTACGCGTGAGCTCGCAGAGCAGATCGTACTCAGTGGGAGTCAGGTGGATGACCTGACCACCAGAGCGTACAACACGGTGAGCGTAATTAACCTGTAAACCGTTTTCCCCTCCACAGCGATATTGAGAGCGCTGGGTATCGCTGCCGGTCGCAGAGCTGCGAAGACGGGCTGTTTCGTCGGCGCGGCGCAGGGCGACACGCACGCGAGCCAACAGTTCATTGAGGCTAAAAGGCTTGGTCAGGTAGTCATCGGCACCCAGGTCAAGGGCCTTGATTTTTACCGGCTCTTCGTCATGCGCGGAGAGCACAATAACAGGCGCACCACTCCATTCACGCAAACGGCGTAGAAAGGTCAGCCCGTCCAATGAAGGGAGGGACAGGTCGAGCAAAACAAGCTGTGGCTCAAAGATGGCAGCCATATCGATTGCCTGGGCGCCATCCCGAACAGTCTGTACCTGGAAGTTCCTGGCTTTCAATTGTGCCTGGAGGAAGGTACGCATCTGCTGATCATCTTCGACGCAGAGGATACGAACTTTTCTATCTGTGGTAGTCATGTTGCTATCCTTTTGACCGCAAGGGTCAACCATACTATACACACTAGCGCTTCTACCTACGGTCAGCAATGATACAAGGAAGTATAAATGAAAATGATGCTCCCTCACCCGGGCTACTTTGAAGCGTGAGTTTGCTTCCATGCGCCTCAATGATACCACGGCTAATGTAGAGGCCGAGGCCTGTAGCAGGACTCCAACGCGCGCTTCCCCTCCGCCTTTCTGCCGTGGGCTGCCCTGGGCGGTCGATAGCCGGGCGACTCATAGCCGCAAACGTGCTAAAGCGAGTAAATAGCGCGGTTTGCTGGTCCAGTGACATGCCGGGCCCGCGATCAGTGACGCGTAACTCGACGCCAGTAGGGTACATGTCATCTGAATGATACACAGGTTTCACCTCAAGAACGACAGTATCCCCCTCTGGAGCGTAACGGAAGGCGTTACTAAGCAAGTTCGTCAGTACACTCATAATCAGCTCATAGTCGGCCATGACCGCGGGCAAGAATGGCGGCATTTTAATCTCAAGCTGACGGCCAGAGTTTGCAATGAGAGCTTCCAGGCGTTCTTGCAGGTCTTCTAGCATCTCTGGCAGCAAGATTGGTTCGAGTTCCAGACGTAAAGCTCCCGCCTCAACCCGAGATGCATCCAGGAAGTGGTTAATCATGCCTACCAGGCGATCTACCTGTTCATCGGCTGATTGTAAGAAATTGCGTTGTGCCTCCGGCGACCAGAGCAGGTCTTCAGCCAGCAGCGCGCTCACATGTGCGCGAATATTTGCCAGCGGTGTCTTCAGTTCGTGGGCCATTGTCGTAAAAAAGTCTTCGCGGGCACGTTCTAAGGTCTTGAGCTTGGTAATCTCATGCAGGACCAGGACCGCGCCGGTGATGGTACCATCGCTAGCACGCAAAGGGGCTGCACTGACGAGCAGGTAGATAGCTTGTCCATCAGGCTGCAACGAGTGCAGTTCTGCTTCGTTTGCCTCGCCTTTGTCAAGCGCCAGAGCCAGGGGGCTTTCCTCGTAGGGCACCAGTGAGCCAGAAGGGGCATAGACTATGGAGAGGCGAAATAGTTCTTCTGCATTTTTGCCAATGGCGTTTCTCGTTGCTGCATCCAGGTACTTCATTTCATCGCTGCTGACCGTGGGTAGGCGCGCTAGCGGCGTTGCAGCGATGGATATCAAGTCCTTCATTTCATCGCTGCTGACCGTAGGTAGGCCCGATAGCGGCGTTGCAGCGATGGATATATCACTATCAAGCGGTTCAATAGGCAAGCCGAGGCTTTGCAAGATCTGCGCGGCCTGACGATTGATAATGGAAATGCTCTTGTCGTCGGCAGAAATAAGAATGACGCCCGATGGTAAACGTTCCAGGAGCAGTTCCATTCGCGCGCTTGCCAGGTCCTGTTCGGCTTTTGCGAGTTCCAACGCCATGTTACGTTGTGCAAGCTCCGTCGTACGTTGGGCCACTTCTGCTTCGATTCGTTCACGGGCCGCGACCTGTTCTGTCATATCATGGTAGATAACGACAGAAGCGAAGATGTCTCCAAGGTCATCGTGTATAGGGGCATATGAGCGACTCAGCGTGTATGGTTTTCCGTCGGCCCCTATAACCTTCACTTCGATTCGTAGAAACAGGCGCGCATTTTGTATGGCGAGTCCAGCCTGCTGGGCAAATTGTTCTAGCAGCTCAACCTCTTCAGCCGGAAAGCCGCGCGCTCGACGATGGTATACCTCAATCGTACCCAGCACTCTTCCTGTATGGGTTATGGTCTCTCGCTTCGCTCTCCCCTCGATAAATCGAGGGTCTACTGTATGCCCCCGATTTATCGGAGGGACCGCCGTTGGCGGCGGGCGGTCAGGCGTTGGCTCGAAGATTGGTATGCAGAGGACGGAACCCGGACGACGAGGTATACCTCCATCATCAAGCAAGGGAAAATTCATTTCCGGTGTTGTGCTGGTATCGGTAATCACAAGGGTACGGCGATCGCGTGCGACACGCCCAAGGAGCAATTGCTCACTCAACTGTGGATGCCAGTCTTGTGAACGGAGGTGTACCCCTTTCTGAGCAGCAATAGTAACGGTGGAAGGGGTATCAGCCTGAGTGTGTGTTTCACCTGGCTCCTCGCTTCGCTCGCCCCTCGATAAATCGGAGTCTACTCCCGCATAACCAGGGTAGCGGAAATCAGAACCGGATTCCCAATCGTCGATGAGCAAGATGGCACAGCGGGTTGAGCCAACCATATCCTGGACAGCCTGAAGAATGCGCTCGAGCACCAGGGGCAATGCAAAGGGACCTACGATTGCTGAGGAGATGGAATCGATGGCATTCACATAGAGACGTGAACGTGCTAACTCAGTTACATCTTCAATTGTGACCAGCAAGGGAGCAAGCGGAGCAAAAGTATGTCTCGTTTCGTGCCTTTCGCTGATTGAAAGTGACTCAGCCTCGCGCTCTGACCGCTCGACGCTTACGCGCCAGTAGGTCCGCCCACGAGTAGCCAGGAAGCCCTCGTAGGGGATATCGGACCAACTCATCCGTTGTCCGGTTGAACAGGCCTGTTGTAGCAAAGGTAGGGCTATGCGCAATAATTCTTCGGGGATAATCTCATACAGGCTATGGCTGATTAGAGCTTGAGGACGCCCAGCTTCATGTGCTTGATCGAGTAACGAGAGCAAGTATGGGTTAGCATAAAGAAGGCGCAGGTCGGGACAGTCTATAATAGCGACTCCTACCGGCATGTGTTGAAAAATTGATTCGAGCTGCGCCGATTGCTCTGGCTCCATATCACTAAATTTCTAGTTACCCGGAAGTAAATTCAGATATCGACTCCCTTGCTGCGTTCACCCCGTTGCG
>WNFW01008543.1_pt1 | contig 11379 bp, 7 predicted proteins | sample 5400131 | NCBI WGS metagenome assembly WNFW01 (sample SAMN13153362, study PRJNA577476) | soil metagenome | isolation source: 20 cm soil or saprolite under grassland replicate 1 | place: USA:California | collected 2016-06-15
CGGCGAGTTTTTGGAAGCGCGGATCATTCCGGAGAGGATCGAACATTGGATCGAGCCGGAGCAGAGCGGGAGTCAGTGGCGGAATTTGTCCGAAAAGTTGTCGCTCTATTGCTTCGGCGCGAGCGAGGCGACGATTTTCTCGAAGCGCGGGTCGCCGCGTAGAGGGTCCCACTCGGGAGAAAGACGGAGGTCGCCATAAGATGGTGCGTATGGAAGTTTGCTCACTTTGTTCAACTGTTCCAACGCGAGATCCTTCTCGCCGGTCCAAGCATAAATGACCGCGAGATTTAATATGAAATCAGCGCCATCGATAGCGTCTTTTGACACAGGCACTAGTTCAATTGCCCGTCGTCCTTCCCGGATAGCGTCGTCTTTGCGGCCAAGACCGGCGTCGATCAAGCCGAGGATGATGAGCCCTTGAGCGTAATCAGGTTGGTCGTGCGTAGTCTTTTCAACTTCGGCGCGAGCAACGGTGAATGCGGCACGGGCGACGGTCGCATCACCACGAGCTCGGGCAGCCACGGCCTCGAAATAGGCGCGAGGTGACCAAATGCTGCCTTGACTAATCCCCTCAGGAGGAATAACGGCGAGCGCGCGAGAGATGCCGAAGTTATCGCGCTCGCACAGGGCAATGTAGAACCATCGATCGGCGATGTTTGTGGCAGCCGCAGGGTCCTCGGCAATAATAGTCTCGATGGTGGCATGAACCGGTCTTGCGTCTGCTCGCTCCGCGAAATCGATCAATGCTCGAGCCACCCGTGTCTCCGGGTCGGAAGGAACCAGTTTGAGCGCCCGGTCCAGAACTGAAGCGAGGTCTCGATAGCGGTGCTGCCAGTCATAAGTGAAGGACAACTGCTGGAGGAAAAAGAGGTTACGCGGGTCCAACTCCAGGGCGCGCTTAAGATCCGTTGTTGATTCCTCCCACCGACCTTGTCGTCGAGCGATGAAACCAGTTAGTTCGAAGACCAGCGGATCGTTGGGCAATGCGCGCTGGGCCAGAGTCAGTTCGTCCAGGGCATGTTCGTAGTCTCCGTAACCGCGGTAGAGATGCGCCGCTAAGGTAAGGTGCGCTTCACCGGAGCCGGGCCGCAAACGCAGGGCGGTCTGGACAGCCGTGCTCGCCAGTGCAAGGCGCGCAGGCGTGTGATCGCTTCCGAAAAAGTAAATGAGATCATGCGCTTCAGCCAGTCTGCAATAGGCAAGGAAAAACGTCGGATCGCGCGCGATGGCCTGCTCAAGCAAACGCGTGGCCTCGAGAAGATTTTCCTTCAGCCGCGCATTGAAACTTGTGGCGGCGCGAAGAGCTTCGGCTCGCAAATAAAGATCGTAGGCCACCAGGTCGCCCGTGGGTCGTTCCTTGATGGCTGCTTTTTCCGCCGGGGAGAGCTTAGCGTTCAACTGATCGGCGATCGCCTGTGCGACTTCGCTTTGAATGGCGAAGACGTCATCAAGTGGACGATCGTAATGCTCCGCCCACAGATGCGCGTCAGTGCGCGCATCGATCAATTGCGCGCTCACGCGCACTCGACCGCCCGTCCGCTGCACGCTTCCTTCTAAAACATGTGCCACACCGAGCTGCTCGCCAATCTCACGCAGATTACGGCTGATGCCGTTCTTGTATTGCATGACCGAAGTGCGACTGATGACTTTGAGATCGGCGATTTTAGCCAGATCGGTCAAAATCTCATCCTGCACACCATCGGCAAAGAAAGCGTTCTCCTTTTCTTCGCTCAGGTTTTCGAAAGGCAAAACGGCGATGCTTTTTTCCAGCGCAGCCAGCGTCGATCGGAAGCGATAACGAGAAAACACCACGATGCCGGCGACAATCGCGGCGAGCGCGAGTAACACTGCCGCCGTCGTCGCCCAGCGCACTCGCGCTGTGTGCTTCTTCAGGGCTTGGAACGTTTTTGGCAGCTGCGGATTGCCCACTTGATCCGCGTAAAGATTCACGATCGCGACACGCGCTCCGTGTTTTACTTCGCACAAACCAAGATCATGCAGGAACGGTCGCCAATGCCCGTATTCTCCTAAATCGTCGGCGACGCGTTTCGAGAGAAGGATATGTCCAGCATCTCCGCAATCCATCACCCGCTGCGCCGTGTTGAGACCAGCACCGGCGAGATTGGCGTGATCATTCACATCGATCACCCCGCTCACCGGACCGCTGTGCACCCCCATCCGAAGTTGTAGGCGTGGATGCTCTTTAAGAATGCGGCTGACTTCAACAGCACATTGTGCAGGCGCTTCCGGACTGGTGTAAAAGACCAGCGCCATGCCGTCGCCCGTCGGAATTTTAATCAGGCGACGCGCGGCTTCAGCCTCCTGAAACTGCTTTGAGGCGCGAACAATCCCGTTCAGTTCCTCGACCGCCGCGTGTTGTTCGTTAACCGAAAGCTTCGAATAACCGACAATGTCAATGAACAGGACATGCGCGATCTCCAGCTGGATCTCTTTCTTAACTTCGACGGACACGTCGTGAAATTACGTAAGAACAACGCAATTCATAATTGGGCTTTCTGCCGACCGTCGAGAACAAAGCTGGCGGTTCAGGAAGGCGAACCGCGGTGAGCAACTTGCTCAACTTCCTTCAATCCGTTTATTCTTTCTGGATTTTTCGGTTCCCGTAGTTCAACGGATAGAACAAGGGTTTCCTAAACCTTAAATGTGGGTTCGATTCCCGCCGGGAACGCCAGAATCTATAGAGGCTGCCGCCTGCTGCGGCTGTTGATCTCGCGTCCGAACAGATTTGCGCATTTCGAGGCAACGCTACGCACGGCGTTGTCCAACGATGTCCACCGCGCCCCGGCATTCGGGGTTAGCGCTTGTTTGTTACAAAAAGCCGGAGCAAGTTGCCGGCGTTTCCCCCGATTCAACATGTCGAACAGTGTTCCACCATCGGTTCGTTTAAGGGCATTCAGCTGTCGGCGGGTCGCTCGCGCCGAAATGATCAGGTAGGGGCGATTGACTCCGAAAGCTTTCGCGAGTTGACCCAATCGCCCGCAAAGGACCGGCGAAAACTTTTCGGATAATTTCCTACAGACGAACAGCGTCAATCGGCGCGAAAGCGATATCAGCGCGATTTGTGGTGTAAGACCTGTACGACCAAGGTCCAATGTGCGTCGGCGGAAGGAGCAATGTTAAATAACTTTGGTCACGTCATCCGACGTCTTAACGCATTCTCGGTCGGCCTAACGGCCGGTAGAGAGGCTTAACCTTCGCTAAGACACCGCTTAGCGCGATCTTCAGATCCAATTGGAGCCCGGTTCGACCCAGGCGAAGCGGCAGGTTCGAAGTGCTTCGTGAGGACCGTTCCTGGTCCGCGGGGATTTGAAAGTCAACCCAAACGAAAGGCTGTTTATGAAATTCGTTAGTCTCAGAACACAAAATAAGATGTCCGAGCCGTCCCGCGTAACAGTCAAAGATTTCAACAATGCAAGGGTCGCGTCTCACAAGATTCATACTTACACCGAGCTCCGCCAACAGATTCACAATGACCTGAGGATCCAACATCCCGAATGGATTGGGCCGAGTGGCGAGTCCCCAATGTGTGATTTTTACGAGGCGCGCCTGTTGGAACTGCTCGGGACTAAAGGGATGGGACTAAGCTAAGAACATCCCCAGTAGGCGTCTTAGCGCGCTCAAGTTTCATAATTGACGCGGCTCGACCGCGAAAACTATCGGACAACTTCGGACACGAAAACTGCGTAAATCGCCGCGAAACCGACACTTCCTGCATAAGTCTTGCTCAAGTGAGTCAGAATGCTGCCCGGGGATTTCTTTGGTTTTTGCACCTCCTTGCAAAAGGCGGAACTAATGGCCATCGGCAAATTCTCGTGTGTAAAACACTACGCGGAGGGCGAGCTGGTTTACTCCCCCGGCGACGAAAGCAATGAATTCTTTATCATCAATCGTGGCCTGGTCGAGATCACCCCGGAACCGGCCCCGCCCGGAAGTTCGATAGTTTTTTGCCGGGGTGACATTTTCGGCGAGACCGGCGCGTTCACTCGGATGCAGCGCGATCAAACCGCCCGTGCCTGCGCGTTGCTCAGCGTCCAATGTTTTGCGGCGAAAGATTTCCCGGAGCTGCTGCGCTCTGTCCCTTCGTTCGTTCTCTTTCTGTGCGAGAACATGGCGCGGCGATTGTCTGATCAACTTTGATATAATCACGATTTATCAAACTATCGTCCGTTCGATGCGCACCGGCGCGCTCCTGATCAAGGACGAGCGCGGCGAAACTTTGGGCGAATTCTACTTCGAAAACGGTACGCCCCGCTGGGGCCGGTTTCAGCATTTGCTCGGCAAAGAGGCTTTCTGGCAATTATTCATTCCGCCGCACAATGCCTGGACTTTCTCCTTCTCTCGAGAATTGCCACTCAACGCGGAATGGACGGAGGAGAAAAGCATCACCGGCAGTGCAGACCAGATGTTGATTGAGGCAATCCAAATGCGTGATGAGTTTGAGAGTCTGCGGAAATCAATGCGCGACGACAACGTGCCGTTGGTGCGGAAGGAATTGAATTTCGTTTGGCCGGCGGGCGAGCCTGAAGTGCTGCGGCCGCTGGCAGAGGAAATCTGGCAGATTGTATATAGCAAACCGATGTCACTGGTCGATCTTTTTGCGCGCTGCAATGCCTGCGCCTTAAAAATCTATCAGGCCGTTGCCGGAATGCTCCGCGCGGATCTGTTCGCCTCTGCGACTGTAGAAAAAGCTGACGACTTCCCCGGCGCTAAGTCAGGCAAACTCTCAATCGAGGAGTGCGAGCCTCCTTCTCCCGGTGCGAGCGTTACAACCGCACAAAAAATCCGGCCGATTGCGGGCGCTCAACCTGCCGACCAATATCAACTCGAATCAACGCTCACTAGCTGAGCTGTAAACAGCCGGTCTTCGAAGGAGCGCAGTTTTACTCAATTGCGCCATAATCTCCGTCTTTGCCCTCGACACTCACGGGTGGAGTAAATAATGAAGTTCGCGTAATTTAGATCACTTCCTGAATGGCCGCCGAAACGAAAAAAGAGATCGGGCTAGAGATCGGCCACGTCCTTTTCATCGACGTTGTCGGCTACTCCAATTTGCTCATCAACGAGCAGAGCGAGCAGATGCAAAAGTTGCGGGAAATCGTCCGCGCTACCGAACAATTTCGGAACGCCGAAGCGCAAGGCAAATTGCTCCGTTTACCGACTGGCGATGGCGGGGCTCTGGTCTTTCGCACAAGTCCTGACGCGCCGGTGTTGTGTGCGTTGGAAATCAGCAAGGAACTAAAAAGTCATCCTGAACTTCGAGTGCGGATGGGGATTCACAGCGGCCCCGTCAATGAGATCACCGATCTAAACGAGCAAGCCAACATTGCTGGGGCCGGGATCAACGTGGCGCAGCGAGTGATGAATTGTGGTGATGCCGGTCATATTCTGCTTTCCAAGCATGTCGCGGAGGACCTGGAACAATACCGGCAGTGGCAGCCGCACTTGCACGATCTTGGCGAGTGTGAAGTGAAACACGGCGTCCGCATTCACGCGGTGAATTTCTACACCGACGAAATGGGCAACCCGGAAGTGCCAGAAAAATTCAAAACTCTAGGGGCCGCCACGGTGAAAGCGCCTCCGAAGTCGTCTATTCCAAAATGGGCAGCGATCGGCGCACTGATCTTGATCCTCATCGCCGCATTGGTGATCGGCGGTTTTCTTTTCTGGCAACAAAAGAAACCAAAAACTTCCGCGGCCGCAGCAGCCATTTCGGAAAAATCGATCGCCGTTTTGCCTTTCGAAAATCGCAGCGAAGACAAAGCGAACGCTTACTTTGCCGATGGTATCCAGGACGAGATTCTGACGCGCTTAGCCAAGATCGCCGATCTGAAGGTGATTTCGCGCACTTCCACGCAGCATTACAAAAGCGCGCCGGAAAACCTGCCGGAGATCGCGCGGCAACTTGGCGTTGCTCACATCGTGGAGGGAAGTGTGCAGAAGAGCGGCGACTCCGTGCGCGTGAACGTGCAGCTGATCAAAGCAGCCAACGATTCCCATCTCTGGGCCGACAGCTTTGATCGCAAACTGACCGACATCTTTTCGGTCGAGAGCGAAGTGGCCAAAGCCATTGCCGACCAGTTGCGGGCGCACATCAGCGGTCACGAGGAGCAAGTCATCGCCGCCAAGCCGACAGACAACACCGAGGCTTATGATGCGTACCTCCGTGGCCTGGCTTATTCGCTCAAGGCTGGGAACCTACCGGCCAACGCCATTGGCGCGCAGAAATATCTCAGAGAAGCGGTGCGCTTGGACCCGAAGTTTGCCCTTGCGTGGGCGCTGCTGTCATACGTGGAAGCGCGCGGCTACATTACTGCGGGTCTTCAGCCAACGGTCGCTCTCCGTGAAGAGGCGCAGCAGGCAGCCGAAACCGCGCTCACGCTTCAGCCCAATCTCGGCGAGGCCATATTGGCCAAGGGCTTTTACCACTACGCCTGTCTCAAAGATTACGACACCGCGATGCGTTACTTTGAGCAGGCACGTCCGCTCCTACCCAATAACAGCCGGATTCCTGAATCACTGGCCTATGTCGCGCGGAGGCGAGGCGAGTGGGAGCGGAGCGAGTCGTACTTCAACGAAGCCGAGCGGCTTGACCCGCGCAACGTGAATCTACTCGCCCAGCATGCGATTTCCTGTCAGTGTCTTCGTCGTTTCCCTGAAGCGCTGCGGAAACTTGATCAGGTTCTCGATATCACGCCGGACGACGTCGATATCCTCGCGGAAAAGGCGGCTATCGCACAAGCCGAAGGCGATCTGCCGCGCGCCTCGGCGCTCCTCGCTCCGCTCCGTCCGACCGCCGACCTCAATCAGGCGTTGGAAACGCAAGTTTACCAGGCAATCCTGGAGCGTCGTCCTGCGCAAATCATCCCTCGATTAAAGGAAATATTGGCCAAGCCTGACCCAGCGTTGGGTTATTTCAATGGTGAACTGCGCTTTTGGCTGGGCTGGGCGCAAGAAGTCGCAGGCGATCATGCTGGCGCCCAGGAAACCTGGCAACAAACGCGCACCGAACTGGAATCTTTCCTCAAAGAACAGGCGGAAAATCTTAACCTGATTGGAGATCTTGCGCTGATCAATGCGGGTCTCGGTGACAAAACCGCCGCGTTGGCTCTGGCCGAGCGCGCCATGGCCACCGTGACGATTGAGAAAGACGCGTTGGCTGGTACTCGGCCGATCGAGATTCTTCCCCGGGTGGCGGCGCAGATGAAAGAACCCGACCGCGCCATTGCTGCTTTACAGAAAGTACTCTCGATTCCCGGCACTGGCGCACTCGCTGAAAACGTGCCGCTCACTCCCGCGCTGCTCCGGCTCGATCCCATGTTCGATCCGCTGCGCAACGATCCGCGCTTCCAAAAACTGTGCGAGGAGAAACCGCACTGAATACAATGACGCGGGGCCTGACTCATCGCTGTTCCATCGCTTTTTGCAGCGCGGCAGGATCATCGAGTAAGATCTATTCGATCACTGAGCCCGGCAGACTGCGTTCCTTTGTCATTCCGAGTCCTTCGACTTCGCTTAGGACAAGCTCCGTCGCCTGCCGCGCCGTAACCGTATGGTGAAGGCGGGAGGAATCTCTTACTTTGTTTCAGCGATCCCGATTACTTCGTGGCGTGTTGTAGTGCCGTCGGATCATCAAGCAGAATCCATTCGATGACCGACACCGGCAGGCTGCCGTTCTTGATCAGATCATCGTGGAATTGACCGAGCCGGAAATTTTCGCCTTGTCGATTTTTGTATCGCCCCAGCAGATTCATGATCTGCCATTTGCCGATGATATAGCTGATCTTTTGGTGCGGGCTCGAAGCCGCGCCGGCTGCCTCGCCTTCGGCGGCTTCGCGATCGAGTCCGCCGGCATCCATAAAATACTTCACCGCCTGCTCGAAGGTCCATTTGCCGGTGTGCAGGTTTACATCGACGCCGATGCGCGCCCCTCGATAACGCGACAAACGCAGGATTTGTCCCTGTGCCGGAGAGTTGTTCGGATAAAGCCCGGTCCGCATCAGCATCTCTTCGCCATACAGCGCCCACCCCTCCGCGAACACGCCGTCCTCGTGCTGACGCCGAATCTCGTCGCTCAGATGATTTGCGATTGAGAGTTGGAGAAAATGTCCCGGAATTCCTTCATGGCCGAGGATCGGCCGCGGATCTTCAATTGCCGCGCGAATGTAGAAGTTCTTCGATTGCGGGTTGTATGTCGGAATGAAAAAGAAACCGGTGGGATCTTTGTCGTAAACGCCCGGTGGATTCATGAAACCACCGGGGCTGGTTGGCTTAAACGCTTCCGGCAACTGGCGGATTTGAAATGGCCCGAGATAATCGGGCAGTGTCACGAGGTTATGCTCCTTCATGAAGCTGACCATCTCAGCCTCGCGACTCTCGTACCCTTTTAGGAACGATGCCTGGTCCGGCGGAATGTTTGCGCTGCGCTTCGGATCCGGATCAGCTAGTTTTGGATCGGGGAGAAGCGCTTCCAACGCGCGATAACGCGCCGTCTCAACGCGCCCGATCATCTCCACCTGTGTGGCGTCGAGCGGCAGCAGGAGCACGTGCTTGAGATAATAATTGTAGTTCGCTTCGCCCATCGGCGCGAAATCCACCATCTTCGGTAACCTTTTCTCCAGTTCATCGGCGTAGCTATGGATCGCAGCGACCGCTGTGTCGCGCGCCTTCACGAGTTCCTCGTGTTCGTTAGGCGCAAGACCGACATCGAGCGCCATCAGGCTGTCGTTTAACAGCGGATCGATTGAGCGTGCCGACTGGCTCGCGAGTTGCGCGTAAAGTTTTATCGGATTCTGTAAATTACTCAGACCTTGCTTCAACTGCGCCGGCATTTGCTTTAAACGGGCTGTGGCAGCCAATGCGCGTTTCCGCGGCGTGTCGTATTCCTTTTTCAGCAAGGAAAAGATCGCGTTCGTGCATTCACCCACATAAACCTGTGGATTTGTCTGCTCGAATTTCAGGACGCGATTCCCGAAATCGATATTCTCCAACTGCGCACGGAAAAGAGTCCAGTCGATGCGAGCGTCCTTCGGCCAGCCATCAGTCTTCATCGCGCGCACTTTGTCCAATAACGAGCGGACATGCTGTGCGCGCTCCGCGATTTTAGCCGGCGAATAATCCGTCAGCCGATCATCCCAAGTGTGCAGTCCGGCATCGCTGCTGCGGACAGGATAATTTTCATTCCGCCACGCGTAATAATCGTCCGCCATTTCGTGTAGCGCAGCGATTGCGGCATTCACGTTCTGATTCTTAAATGCATCCTCCCTTATGCCCGGTGTCGATTTGGTGATCAGCGCTTTGTTTGAGACATCTGGATTGCGTTGCGAAGGCGACTGCGCCCGGACCACAGCGGAAGCGATTACGAGCAATGCGAAAGCGAACAACGGCCAATTGGTCGGACGCATGAGGCGAACTGTAATAGCTGGCGCCTAATCGCAAAGCGCAAAGAAATAATTCGCTGGATCGGCCGTTTATTCATTCTGTTCCAGCTCTTCAAGCAATTGCTTCTTCAAATGTCGACGCGCAGCCTTTTTGATCGCACGCCGCTCTGCTGCCACAGCATCTTTCTCTGCCTGCCGTTCTAGCCGTGTCGGTGTTTCCGCCGAGCCTGGCAAATGCGAAATCTTCGGTCGCTGCGCGCCGACCTTTCGCTCTTTCGGTTTTGCGTACGGATCCGTGAGAAAGCTTAGCGCTTCTTGTTCGCGATAAAAAGGACGGGAAGCGCTGCGAGTTGAAGGACAACTGAAAACAGCACGACAGCCAGAATCGACTTATCGTAAAGTAATCCCATGGTTACGCTGCCGAGAAACCACGCAATTCCGTATCCAGTATCAAACAGGCCAAAGGCCGTGCTTCGTTTCTCCGGTGGAATGACGCCGGTGAGCATCGCTTGAAACAGCGAACCCTGCGCGCTCATTCCGATTCCCCAAAAAATCATTCCAATTAATGCAGAGATCGATGTGCCTAGGAACACAAGCGGCGCAGCCGCAGCGGAAATAATAAACGCGAACAGCGAAATATTTGGACCGAACCTGTCAAATATGCGACCCAATGGGATCGACGCGAGCGCGCTACTTGCCATGGCGACTGCATAAAACACGGGAATCAAATTTCCCGGCACAGTGTTCGCCTTCTGAAAATGAAACCGATCAGTGCGAAATCAGCGAACCCAGCGGCAAGCAACGCGCCCGCCGCAAGGTAAATCCAGTAAGCTCGCCCCAGATTGGTCGTCGCAAGCGTGTGCCCAGTGCCTTTCTCCAATTCATGCGGCCGCGGATGGAGCAGCCGCGCTGCGACCAAAATTGCAATACAAAGCAACGCTGGGATGAGCAGCACACCGAAACCGGTCCGAAACCCGCCATTAAGATAAAGAATCAGCGCCATGAGCAACGGTCCGATCGTCGCGCCCGCCTGATCGAGTGCTTCATTCAGGCCAAACACCCATCCGGCGCCGATGGATTTTCCGGCGTAGGAAAGCATTGCCTCTACCGTCGGTTTGCGGATACCTCTGCCGACGCGTTCCGTGACGACCAGACCCGCCGCGAGCGGCCATTGCCCGGCGAGAGCGAGCGCAGGAACAGCGAGCATGTTGATGGCATATCCCAGGAATGCGAATGCCCAATGCCGGTGCGATTTATCCGCGAAATATCCCGAAACGGAGCGCAGCCCGTACCCCATCAGTTCGCCGAAACCCGCGACAAAACCCACAATCGCAGCGCTCGCGCCTAACGAGCCAAGGAACGGCCCGACGATCCCGCGCGCGCCTTCATAGGTAAAATCGGCGAAGAAGTTTGCAATCCCGATAATCAGGACGAAGTGGAGCGCCGATCTGCTTTTCATAACCGCCAAGGAACACTAATTGTCACAACTACCGGCGCTGGTCGGCAAAGAGGATGGGAAAATGACGAAACCGAATGGCGAATGACGAATCAATGACGAAGCAAGATGGCCGCAGGTGGAATCGCCAGGGCCTCTCTCGACGTTTCTCGTTCGTTCGGGCTTCAACATTCATGTCCATTGAAGGCCACATGTCAGGCGCGCCTGCTCGCGAAGACTTTCGACGTAGCTTTAGCGCAGGCGGATTCATGGTTAACAAATGAGAATTCTCGGAATCATCGGCGGTCTCGGGCCGGAAAGCACAATCGAATATTACCAGCAAATCATCGCGCTCTATCGCGAGCGGCAGCGCGATGGGAGTTATCCGCAATTCCTGATCAACAGCATTGATCTCAAGAAGGGGCTCGATTTCATGGACGCGAATAACCTCGGAGGCATGGCCGATTACTTGCTTGAGGGGATCGGCAAACTCGCACGCGCCGGTGCAAATTTCGGACTGATCTCGGCAAACACGCCCCACATTGT
>WNFW01003172.1_pt1 | contig 11378 bp, 7 predicted proteins | sample 5400131 | NCBI WGS metagenome assembly WNFW01 (sample SAMN13153362, study PRJNA577476) | soil metagenome | isolation source: 20 cm soil or saprolite under grassland replicate 1 | place: USA:California | collected 2016-06-15
GCGGTGCTCAGATCGAGCGTTCCGCCGGCCGATGTGACCGCATTGCCGGTGCCGGTGTTGGCGAACGAGATCGTCTTGCCGTTGATCGTGAGGCTGTCCGCGGCGGTGATGGGTGTGGTCAACGCGCTCAGCTTGGTGGTCGGCGCAGCCGCGCCGGGAATGGCCGCACCGGTGACGGTGGCATTGATTCCCGTGCCCAGCAGATTGGTCGGCGTCGCTCCGGTGATCGCCGCGCTCGAAACATTGGATCTCGGCGTATAGCCGACGGTTGTCTGCAGCACCTGGCTGGCGATCGACTTCGCGCTATCAACCAGCTTCTGCAACGAGGTGATGCCGGTGTTGGCGGCCTGCAGGACCTGCACGCCGTTGCCGATGGCGTCGAGCAGGTTGCTGATGTCGCTGGCGCGGTTATCGAGACCCTGCGCGGTGAAGAAGTTGGTCGGATTGTCCAGCGCGGTGTTGACCTTCTTGCCGCTGGCGAGACGGCCCTGGGTGGTCGACAGGAGCTCCGCGGTCGACTGCAGCGAGAGCAGGTTCTGGCGAACCGCAGCCGAAAGAACAATACCGGACATGTAGCGACCCTTCCGTAGTTTTACGTCGGTAGTTCTACTGAGGCTTCCTTTAAATTAGGGTTAACGGCGGCTTAAATTATTTCATTAATGCTTTGTTACCGGCGGGCACGCTCAACATCTGCGGATGCGGTGCATTGCCGGATCCCCAAAACGAAAAAAAAGCGGCGAGGTTTCCCCCGCCGCTTCGATTGGCAGTCCTTGCAGAAATCAGCGCAGCAGCTGAAGCACGCTCTGCTGCGACTGGTTGGCCAGCGACAGCGCGGAAACCGCGATCGACTGGCGGGTCGACAGCGCCTGGCTGTTGGCCGCTTCCTCGTTGGTATCGGCCAGCGTCAGGTTGGACGAACCGGTCTGCAGCACGTTGATCAGGTTCTTGTTGAAATCCTGGCGGATCTGCACGACCGACAGGTTCGAACCCAGAGTAGATGCTTCAGCGCGCAGCGTGGAGCTGGCGGAGTTCAGTGCGGTCAACGTCTTGTTGGCTGAGCCGTTGTCCAGGAAGTCGGTGCCCGCGGTCAGGGTCGAAAGACCAAGGCCGGCGAGATTGAAGGTGACGCCGGTGATGCTCAGCGTCGACTTTCCGGTTTCGTTGAACGTCAGTTTCAGGGTGTCGCCGTTCAACAGGTTGAAACCGTTGAACGAAGCATCCTGCGCCGTGGTGGGGATCTGATTCACGACGGCGTTGTACTGTGCGACCAGGCTGTTCCGGGTCGCCTGCGAGTTCGCATCAACGACCGGCGCAGCGGCAGTCAAACTGGCGAAGGGCGTGGCCGTGCCGCCGATGGTGCCGATCGTCGAGGAAGCCGCATCGTTTGAGGTCACGATGTTGATCTTGCCGGTCGAGGCATCGAAGCTGGCCTGCAGGTTGTTGGCCGCCAGCGCAGTATTGAGCTGGTTGAGCGTCGAGATTTGGCCGGCACCTTTGCCGAAGACGATGCTGGTCGCGGTGCCGCCGCCGGCGCCGGCTGGCGTGGCGCCGATCGTGAGCGTCTGACCGCTGAGCGCGGAAGCGCCAACGGCTGTCGTGCCGGCGGTAAGACCGAGGGCCGTCAGCGTGCCCGCGGCGCCGCCGATCGTCAGATCCGTCTTGATGCCGGTGCTCAGGGTGAGCTTGGTGCCACCGAGCGTCGAGGCGACGGTTGCACCTGTGATGGTGTCAACGGCCGCAAGCAAGTCGCCCACAGTCGCGTTGGTCAGATCGAGCGATCCGCCGGCCGTGGTGACCGAGTTGCCGCCGGAGCTGGTGAACGAGATCGTCTTGCCGTTGATCGTGAGGCTGTCCGCGGTGGTGATGGGCGTGGTCAACGCGCTCAGCTTGACGGTCGGCGCAGTCGCGCCCGCAATGGCCGTACCGGTGACGGTGGCGTTGGTCCCGTCGCCCAGCAGATTGTCCGCCGTCGCGCCCGTGATTGCGGTAGACGTCACATTGGACTTGGTCGAATAGCCGACGGGTGTCTGCAGCACCTGGTTGGCGATCGACTTCGCGGTATCGACCAGCTTCTGCAGCGAGGTGATGCCGGTGTTGGCGGACTGCAACACCTGCACGCCGTTGCCGATGCTGTCGAGCAGGTTGCTGATGTCGCTGGCGCGGTTATCGAGACCCTGCGCGGTGAAGAAGTTGGTCGGGTTGTCGAGGGCCGAGTTGACCTTCTTGCCGCTGGCAAGGCGACCCTGGGTGGTGGAGAGGAGATCTGCGGTGGATTGCAGGGAGAGAAGGTTCTGGCGAACCGAAGCCGAAAGCGTAATACCGGACATTTTCATACCTTTCTGGTGTGAAATTTGAGTGCGCCGACCCCAATCTTTTCTGATCGGGCGGCCGGCGGAAGTTGGAAGCAAGCCTCTAAGAAAATATGAATTGCTACCGCTCTACTTCTCTCCGGTATCCTTCTTCGACGCGCCGACTTGCGGTTCCGCCTTCGCCGGCTCTGTAGGAGTGCTTTGATAACACTGCACATTTCCGCGACGCCGTGGTCCGTTAACCAGGCGTTAACCGTAATAGGAAAGGATGCTGCGGGAATCGGCCAGACGTAGAAGCCGGCGTACATCAATGGAGAACAGGCATGGCTTTAAAGGTCGAGCTCAAGCCGCATGAACGGATCATCATTGGCTCGTGCGTGGTCACCAATACGGACCAGCGCGCCCGGCTGTTGATTGACGGCGACAGAATTCCGATTCTGCGCGAGAAAGACATCCTGACGCCGGAAACCGCCGATACGCCGGCCAAGCTGGTCTATCTGGCCGTGCAGTTGATGTATATTTCGCCGGACCCGCAGGTCAATCACGGCACCTACTTCAATCTGGTCCGCGATATCGTCACCGCCGCCCCGAGCGCGTGGCCCATCATCGAGGGAATCAACAATCACATCCTGAACGGCGATCTGTATCACGCGCTGAAGGAAGCCAAAAAACTCGTGGCCTACGAGAGGAAACTTCTGGATCTCAGCGAAGCCACGCAGGGCCATCGCGCCACCGACACGGAAGCGCGGCATTCCGCCTAAGCCAGATCGCTCACATCGCCAGCGGCGGAGACTGCCCGACGTCCAGCACGACGACGTCCTCGCCAGACGACCGCCGCGCTCCGAAATCCAGCACCGTTGCTATCAGCGCATCGATGTCGCATTTCGCGGTGCGGTGATTGACGATAGCTGCGCGGATCGCGAGCTCGCCGTCGAGCAGCGTGGTCGATGGCGCGGCGATCCCGGATTCCTGAATGTCGATGACGATTTCGCCGTTGACCCTGTTGGCGTCGATCGCGCGATAGCGAAAGCAGACGATATTGAGTTGGACCGGCGCGAGCAACTCCAGCCGCGGCTCGGCCAAAATGCGCGCCTCCAGATATCCGGCGAGCGCGCAGGTGCGCGTGATGATGGCACCGAGCTTCTCGGTGCCATAGGTCTTTAGGGTGAACCATGTCTTGAGCGCGCGGAAGCCGCGCGACAGATCGGGGCCGAGATCGCAGGGCCAGGGTGGGCCGGCGGCAAGTCCCCTGATCTCCCGGCGCAGATATGCCGCCGGCGCGGCGAACGCCTGGCGATGCCGCTGGCCGTCGCGAACGATCAGGAAACCGGCGTCATAGGGCACCTGCCCCCATTTGTGGAAATCAAGCGCGATGGAATCCGCGTGTTCCAGCCCGGCCAGCCGCGGCGCCAGAACCGGCGAGAGAATCCCGAGCGCGCCATAGGCGCCATCGACATGAAACCAGACACCCTCTTCACGGCACAGCGCGCTCAGCGCATTGAGATCATCGATGGCACCGATATCCACCGTTCCCGCCGAGCCGACGACGAGGAAAGGCTTCAAGCCCGCTTTGCGGTCCGAAACGATCCGGGCGCGCAACGCCGCCACATCAATACGGTGGCATCCATCGACCCCGATGCACCGCAATGCCTCGCTGCCGAAGCCGGCCATATCCATGGCCTTGGCGATGCAGCCGTGAGCCGCCGTCGAGGTATAGGCCGTCAATAAAGCGCCTTCTGCGCCGACGCCGCGCTGCCGGACCGATGGTCCGAGCGCTGCCGTTCGCGCGATCAACACCGCCATCAGATTTGCCATCGACGTGCCGGTGACGAAAATCCCGCTCGCGTCAGTCGGAAAACCGAACATCGACGCCATCCATGCGACGACCTGACGTTCGACCTCGATTGGAATGTGATCGCGCCCGCCGAGATTGGCGTTGAGGCCCGCCGCCAGCATTTCGGCGAGCATGCCGACGGCGGTGCCGCCGCCATGGACCCATCCCATGAACCCCGGGTGAACATTACCCGTCGCATATGGAACGATGAAATCGGTGAACTCCCGATACACCTCGCCGAGATCGGAGGGCTGGCACGGAAGCTTTTCGTGAAACCGCTCGCGAACGGCATCCGGGATCGGTCTCCAGACCGGGCGATCGCGTATCCGGGCCGCGTAATCGAGCATGTCATCGAGCATGCGATGGCCTTGAGCGCGGATCTCGGCCCAGTCCAGTGGATCGAGCGTCTCGCTCGTCTCCGGCAACAATGGAGCTTCGCGCATTGCGATCGTCACGCCGCCTGCTCCCGGTCCTGGCGGACGCGCCGATACAGCATGGCCGCGAACGCCTCGAAAATCGCGCGCATCTGCGGCGGCTTGTAAGGAAACAGCTCCGGCGAATCCATGTTGTGTACGACCGCGGTGTTGTCAGCCTCGAAGATCAGCAATTCTCCGCAGCGGTTCTGTGCACAATCGACCGTGAAATAATCGAGACCCACCCGATCGATCATGGCCGCCAATGCGCCCTGGTGACGGACGGCAAAAGCGCTGTCGAAGGTGCGCATGAAATCTGCTTCTTCGCGGCGCTTGTCTTGGTCGAACGCCATTCCGGCGTTGAGGTACCAGATGTCCCAGCGGTCTGCGATCGCCATGTGGCAGGCATAGGGCCGACCGTCGACGACGACGATCCGGTATTTGCGAAACAAGCCGTCATCGTCGGCATAATCGACGAAACGCGAGACGAAGAATTCCTGTTCGGTCCGCTCCGAAAGATAGTGGCCGAGCGCGATGCCATCATCGATCCTGGCGAGCCCAACGCCGGCATGCGAGCCACGCGGCCGGACGATGACCGGAAATTTGAGGTCCACCGCAAGCTCGGCAAACCCCGTGCTCGACCGGGCGGCTTCGGATAATGGCGCGCGTGCGACGCAATTTGTCGCCGGGATATCAAGTCCCGCGATCCCGCTGAGCAGGCGATGCAACTTGTCGCGATCCAGATTGCGGACAAGGTGCGGCGGGTTGAGGAGCGGCCGCGGCCAGCGAGCCGCCGTCCGATCGATGATGTCGAGCGCATCGCGGCATTCATCGGAATCGGAAGCGACCACAATCGCAACGTCGTGATCGGGCAGCGGCGCCGGCAGCTCGGCTCCCGCAATCACATAGAGCGTCTTCAGCTCGATCTCGGACCCTTCCAGCAGGAATTCGATCGGGGTATTGCCGCCCATGTCGATCGCGGCCGCGAGCGCAAGCACCCGCAATTTTGGGTGTGCTACCGGACAGGGCGAGCGAAACAATTGGTGAAAGCCGAGCACTTCGGCCTGAATGGCGAGCCCGCTCTGCTTGTCGCCCAAGAGCTGGACGATCAGCGACAGATCGAGCCCCTCACCTGCCTCGGCCGTTCCGTCGGCGATCTTCGAGATCAATTGATCCCGCAATGGACGAAGATCGGCGCCGCGAAACGCCATGGTCGTCAGCCTGGCAAATCCGATCCGGTCCGCGCAAGGGCAGAGAACGGAACTGGCCGCTTCGGTACACTCAAGCTTCATGACAAGGCTCCGTCAAATTCAGGTCATCGATATGCGCCACCAGCCACTCGAGCTTGGCGACGATCGCACTGACGCGGCCGAGTTCGCGCTGCAGATTGCCGCGCGCCGTGTCTGCATTCGATGACCATGTCTCGGTGGCGAGGCGTGCGCCGGCGCAGATACGAAGCGCCGCGGCCGGATGCCGCTCGATATCGCCAAGCGCGACGGGTTGCCCGACAAGGCAGACCTTCGCAGCGATTTCCGGATGCGCGCGCCCGTTCGCAGAATGGATCTTTCGGGCAAGCGCGCGATAGATCTTCCCGGCATCGTCGCCAGAGCAGATCCGTCCATCTTGCCTGATCACAAACGGAAAGATCGTGGCCTGCGCCAGCTCTTCATCGTCGCCGGCCGCTTCGGGCCTTTGTTGCAACGGCAGCCGGCGCAGCGATGGCGAGGCTTCGATGATCGACGCCACGCCCTTGCCGAAAGTGGTCAGGGCCATCAGGCGAAAATCGTCAGGCATGCTGTAGTAGGCCCGGATTTCCTCGAGTGCGGCTTCCCAGCGCAGCCACTGGCCGAAATTTGCGCGGACCGGAAAGCGCGACCGCAGGGTCGTCCAATGCATCGGCCAGTCGCTGCGACTGCCATAGTCACGGAAGGCGGCTGCGACCTCGCTGGTCGCGCCGAGCGCTTTCGCAAGAGAAGCGGGTACCAGCAGCGCGCCGCTGAAGGCCGGTCCGGTGAAAAACTTTGAGCCGGTGACGATAACCAGATATCCGCGATCGAGATATTTTCGCAGCCGCGGGCGACCGAGCCGCATTTGGCAGGCATCGACCACGACCTGGACCCGGTCCGGCCAGCGCGCCGCGATATCGTCGAGGCATTGGTCGCTTGGAGCGCGCCAGCCCAGCTTCGACGAATCCATGATTTGAAGCAGAACGTTGGTTCCGTTCGCAACCGACTGTTCGATCGCGCCGAGAACGAGGGAATCGTTTTCGGCTTGCGGGCGAACCTCGCCGGCCGGACCGAATGACGGGAGCGCAACGCTTATGACAGAATCAGCCAGGCCCTCGATCGGCTCGCCTTTCCGGACTTTATTTCTGTTCGCCGTCACGGTGCTGAAATGATGTCCGCGCGCGGTATCCGCGGTTCCACTGCCGGTTTGATCGGCCGCCACGATGATCGTCGTCAACGCAGGACCGAGAAGCGCGCGCGTCAGGAACAGCGCCTGAAGCTGCGAGTCGGTGCCCGATGGCGAAAACACCACCTCGACATTCGCCTGCGGCAGCCGAAGGTAAGCCTTCAGCCGGTCGCGCATCGATTCGATGCGCAGGTCGAGCGCGGCGTCGATGCCAACCGCGATGGCGGAGCGCAGCAGCGATTCCCGCGCATCGCTGACGCGGTCATAAGCCCGCTCGGAAATCGACGTCGCGGTGCTCGAGGCGAAACTCAGCGTGTCCGGACAGGGCGACGGCTCGCAGCCATAGGCGTTGACGCCGCTCACCGGGTCGATGCTCAGTCGCGCGTCACCGCCGCTGCTCAGCAGACGGTCCAGCGGCACGAACAACTCGGTCATGGCGAAGGCCGAACGGGACCGATCCCGCAAGATCGGCTTCCCGGCCGCGAGCGGCCGGGGTTCGGCGTTCAAAACCGGGATATTTTCAAGCAGCATTCGCAGCGCTTGGAGCGCTTCGAGCGCTTGCAGGCGCGCAAAACTGCGACATGAGATCGCCGCGGAACACCGACGGCCCGACATGGTCGAGGCGACTTTCAATATCGGCCCAGATTTCGCCGCCGATGTCGGTCCAGCGCTTGCAGAATGCAAAATCCTCGCTGAGGTAGGTTCCGCTGTTCGGATCGATCATGCTCTCGAATAGAGCAAACCGGTTGGCGCTCCCCGCCAGCGCATCGAGCGAATGCTCGCGGAAGAATTGCAGCGATGCGTAATCGGGATGCCGGCACATCCTTTCCAGGACGTGGCGGCGGATCATCAGAAATCCCGTGCCGGCGTAGCGCACGCGGGTAAATCCATTGAAGACAGCGATGCGATCGGGATCGTCGATCTCCAGCACATAGTCGAGGCTCGCCGACGGCAGATCAGACCTGTTGGACGCCAGCATGTGCCTGGCCTTGTCCCAATTGACGCGCTTGATCGGATAGACGCCGGCTACCACGTCCGCGCCCGATTCAAGCAGCCGGAATACCTGTTCGGGCTCGAAGCCGATATCTGCATCGACGAACAAGAGGTGCGTCGCCGAGGGTTCCTCGAGGAAAAGCGTGACCAGATTGGCTCGCGCGCGGGTGATCAGCGCGTCGCCATCGCGCATCATGACCTTGAGGTCCATGTTGGATTTGGCACGCACCGCGCGCTGCAAGCGGAAGATCGAGCCGGCGTAGATGCTGGCGACCTGCCCTCCGAAGCAAGGCGTGGCCACCACGAGGTGAATTTGATCAGTCATGAACAGCTCCGAAGGCGGACGTCGCCTGCAATCCTCACCAAACAGTAAATAGACGTAGTTAACGAAAGCCTAATGATCGGTGCCCTCGCCTAGAGCATGTTTCAACCGAGCTGAATCATGCTTGTCGGCCATCTTCCTGTTTGAGCATGATCTCCGCGCAAACGCTTCGCGTTTGTCGCGAGGGAAAACCGGTTTCCACTTTTCGGGATCATGCTCTAGAGGTACTTGGTCAGGGTCAGCTGCGAGAGCATCGCGGTGGTTTGGTAGGATGCCTGCAGGCTGGTCTGCAGCGCCAGGATCTGGCTCGCCACCTGATCGGACGAAACGCTTTCGGCCTGGTCGATAATGCCCTGCAGCATGGCCCCGGTTTGCTTCTGACGGGCCGTGGCGTCCCTCATGGTGGCTTGCGCGGTTGCAAGATCCGACTGAATATTCTGGATGGTTTGCTGACCCGGCTGCACCGAAAGATTTTGCACCACCCGCTCGCTGAGTGCCGCGACCTGCCCGGCGGCATTTGGACTTGTCGGCGCGGTCGTGACCGCGGCGAAAACCGCAAGCGTTTGAAGCTGGGAACGGATCGCCGTCTCGTTGGCACGCGCGCCATACTGCACGGTCACCGACTGATCGACGCGCGAGGTCGCGGTGGCGCGGGCGGATCCGGTACCGGATTCCCCGGTGTACCAGTAGATGGTGTTCGCCTTTGTGCCGGCGACCAGGGTCGTCGCCGCGCTCAACGGCGATCCTCCGACCCGCAGCGGCGCCGGGGTCGCGGCCACCGCGGCGCCGAAGCCGAGCGCCGCGAATGCCGCGGTGTTCGAACTTGTGACTGTGAGGTTCGCGTTGCTGCCGCCATGCAGCGTGATCGCTCCGCCGCTGATCGCCGAAGGGTTTGTGGTGCCGGTGATGGAATCGATCTTTGCCAGCAACGTCTGAACGCTGTCGGTGACGTTGAGCTGATTGCCGGTCGCGCCGGAGGCCACAAATGTGATCGGCGTGCCGTTGACGGTGATGGTGTCGCCCGGCGCGAAGCTCGTGGTCAGCGAATCCGAAGGCGCCGTACCGGAGAGAGCCGTCGCCCCGGTAATGGGGGCCGGGACCCCGGCCTGGTTGTTGACCGCGCTTCCCGTCGCCGTTGCCGACCAATTGAAGAAATTGTCCGACGCCGTGACGGCCGACGCCGCCACCAGCGATGTGTTGGCAAGCTTGCCGATCGCCGTCGTCAGCGCCGCGTTCAGATTGGCCGCTGTCGCCGCCGACGTCGCGCCGATCGCAAAGCTTCCCACCGGCTGCGGGGTTGCGCTGGAGGCCGTCAATTGAATGGATTCCGTCGTACCGTCGGGCAGCTTGAACTCAAAACTTACCTGCTCGCCGTCGTTGGGATTGGTGGGACCGAGGTCGACCGAAACGGCGGGCGGCGATCCGGTCGGACCGGTTACGGTCGAGCCGGTCAGCGTCGACGAGATCGCGCTCATCTTCAGGCCGAACGGCGAACCTGCGACATCCTCCGCCACCTGCACCGAGGTCGCCGTCGGCGCGGTAATGACGACGCGGCCGAGACCGGTTGCCCCAAGATCGGCTTGCTGGCGCTGGGAAATCAGCGTCTTCAGTCCGGCCTGGGTGGTGGTGCCGTTGAGGATATCATCGGCCGAAGCAACCGCAGGCGTGTTGATGGCGCTGCCCGAAAACAGAAAGCGGTCGCCCGCCTGCATGTTCAGGATCCCGAGCATCGACGACAGCTGCGATGTAGCGAGCTGCTGAGAGATCGTCTGTCCGGCGCTGTTGAGGGATTGCGATGAGCTGTTGGCGCTGTTTTTAAGCGTGGTTCCGATGTCGACCATTCCCTGCAGCGCGGTGTTGGCGATGCCGATGTTGGTGTTGATGTTGCTCATGGTATCGGAAAACGCGGAAATGTTTGCCAGGTGCGACCGTGCGGCGATCGCAAATCCCTCGTTGACCCCCATCCCGGCGTAGGAGGTGGATTTCTTCCCGGTCGTCAGCTGCGACTGCAGCAGCGTCAGCTGACTGTTGAGATTCAGCAACGACTGGTTGAGAATGGTTGAACCATAACCGACGCCATTGATTGCCATATCGATCGCCTTACACCTGTCGCCTCAGACTTGTCGCCTTACACCTGCACCTGCATCAAGCTCGTCATCATGGTCTGAATCACCGACATCACGCGGGCATTGGCAGCATAGGTATTCTGCAGTGAAATCAGATTGGCCATCTCGGTATCGATGTTGACGCCGGAAATCGATTTCAATTTCTGCTGCAAGGTATTGACGACGACATCCTGCCCCTGCTGAAGCTGGGTCGCGGATGAGGCCGCATTGCTCTGCTGGCTCAGGAACTGCTGCATGAAGCTGGTCAGCGTCGCCTTGAAAGGCGCCGCTGCGGTGCCGAGCCCGGTCTGCGGCGAATAGGTGAACGTCGCGGACGTCAGCTGGTTATAGAGGAAGTCCGAACGCGTTGTGTCGCCGGCATTGGTCGGAGGCGAGGTGTTGTAGACAGTCAGTTTGGATGGATCGCTGACCAGCGCGGCATTGACGGTGATGCGTCCCGCGAGCCCGGTCAGCTGCGAGCCGGCCGCGGTGAACGCTCCCGTGTACAACGAATTTCCATCGGTAAACAGCGGCAGCTGCGGGGTCCCGCCGGCAAGCGATGAAACCGTCGTCGTCACCGATGCGGCGTTGACGGCCGTCAAACCGGTGCCGTCGTCAACCGCGCGCAACGTCGATCCCGAAGGATTTGAGAACTGCAGATGGGCGCCGCCGAGCGCGCTGTTGAGCTGCGTGATGACCGATGCCATCCCGCCGGAGAAATCGATGCCGATCACCTGATTGTTCGGAGCTGACCCGGCATTCGACAGCGGCAGCGCGGCGGGATCGTCGACGCGAACGATCGAGAGCTGGTGCTGGGTATTGGTCGCGGTGTCGGTGTAGGTGAGATTGATGGTGTTGCCCGACAGCAGGCTCGACGGGTCGAGATCGAACCCTGCCTTCGGGGCCAGCGCGGCGGGCGCCGCGGTGCCGGCGGTGGTCTTGTCCGACAATGCGCTTGCCATCGACGCCGCCAGCTGATCGACCTGCACC
>WNFW01009007.1_pt1 | contig 11377 bp, 10 predicted proteins | sample 5400131 | NCBI WGS metagenome assembly WNFW01 (sample SAMN13153362, study PRJNA577476) | soil metagenome | isolation source: 20 cm soil or saprolite under grassland replicate 1 | place: USA:California | collected 2016-06-15
ATCACGACCGCGGGGATGGCAGCCGCGAGGCCGACGGCGGTCGCGACCAGCGCCTCCGCGATGCCGGGCGCCACCGCCTGGATGCTCGAGCTGGTGGTGACCGAGAGGCCGCGGAACGCCGTCATGATGCCCCACACGGTGCCGAAGAGGCCGATGAACGGCGCCGTGCTCGCGGTGGTGGCGAGGAAGGTGAGGCCGCGCTCGAGGCTGGTCACCTCCTGCGTGCGGGCGCGCGCCATGGCGCGCTGTACGTTCTCGATGCCGCCGAACTCGGTCGCGTCCTCGTCGCCGCCGGGATTGCCGCGCTTCGCCTTGGTGAGCCGCTGCAGCTCCTGGTAGCCGCCGCGGAACACCTGGGCCACCGGGCTCTCCTTCAGATCGACGCTCGCGGCCTGGATGGCCGTGAGGTTCTTGGCGTCCCAGAAGATCTGGACGAACTTCTCCGACTGCCGCCGCGCGCGGCGCATCTCCACGCTCTTGGCGAGCGCGATGCCCCAGCAGCCGACCGAGAAGGCGAGCAGGATCACGAGCACTGCGCGCACCACGGGGCCCGACCCGACGACCATGTCGAGCACCGTGTCCTGGTGCGCGGGAATCGGCGCGGCTGCCTGCGCGAGGATGCCGCCGACGAGCGCTCTCCCCAGCTCCACGCAATTGAGAATCATCAGCGACGTGCCACCCAGCAGCCCCGCTCCGCCCGGGCGCCGAAACTAGCGGAGGGCCCCCGAGCAGTCAAATTCGCGGGCGCGTTCACCTTGACCCCCAGGCGAACATGGAATAAAAAAATCCGCTCACCCGCGCGCAGCTCGCATGCCGGCGCGCGGCCCCGTACCGAGGAGGCTCGACCCGTGGCGATCCGCGTCGGCATCAATGGCTTCGGCCGCATCGGGCGGAACGTGCTCCGCGCCTGCCTCGACGAGCGCGTGCTCGAGTTCGTCGCCGTGAACGACATCACCGACGCGAAGACGCTCGCGCACCTCCTCAAGTACGACTCCGTCCACGGGACCCTCGCCAGGGACGTGCGCGCGGACAAGGACGGGCTCACCGTCGACCGAAAGCCGATCCGCGTGCTCGCCGAGCGCGATCCCGCCAAGCTGCCCTGGAAGCAGCTCGGCGTGGACCTCGTCCTCGAGTGCAGCGGCCTCTTCACCGACCGCGACAAGGCCGCCAAGCACCTCGAAGCGGGCGCCAGGAAGGTCATCATCTCCGCGCCCGCCAAGGCGGCGGACCTGACCATCTGCATGGGCGTGAACGACCGCGCCTACGACCCGGCCAGGCACACAGTCCTCTCCAACGCCTCGTGCACCACCAACTGCCTCGCCCCCCTCGCCAAGGTGCTGCACGAGTCGTTCGGCATCCGGCGCGGCCTGATGACCACCATCCACTCCTACACCAACGACCAGCGCATCCTCGACCTGCCGCACGAGGACCTCCGCCGCGCCCGCGCCGCCGCGCTCTCCATGATCCCGAGCAGCACGGGCGCCGCGCGCGCCATCGGCCTCGTCCTCCCCGAGCTGAACGGCAAGCTCGACGGCATGGCGGTGCGCGTGCCGACGCCGAACGTCTCGCTGGTCGATCTCACGGCGGAGCTCGAGAAGGCCGCGACCGAGGAGAAGGTGAACGCGGCCATGAAGGAGGCCGCCGCGGGGCCGCTTCAGGGCATCCTTCTCTACTGCGAGGAGCCGCTCGTCTCCGCGGACTTCAACGGCACGCCCTACTCCTCGATCCTCGATGCCAGGCTCACGCGGGTCATGGACCACACCTTCTGCAAGGTCCTCTCCTGGTATGACAACGAGTGGGGCTTCTCGTGCCGGATGCGCGACGTCGCGCTCCTGGTGGGCCGGAGCCTCCGCTAGGAGGGGGCGGCGGGTGCGGGCGATCGAGGAGCTCGACCTCGCGGGGAAGCGCGTCTTCATCCGCGCGGACCTGAACGTCCCCCTCGCGGCCGGACGGATCACGGACGCGACGCGCATCGACGCCAGCCTGCCGACGATTCGCTACGTCCTCGAGCTCGGCGGCCTCCCGATCGTCGCTTCGCACCTGGGCCGCCCGAAGGGCGGGCCGGCGCCCGAGCTGTCGCTCCGTCCCGTCGCCGACTACCTGCGGCGCGCGCTCGACGTCCCGGTGGAGCTCGCGCCCAACTGCATCGGCCAGGCGGTGGAGAGCCTGATCGCCCGGCAACGCCCGGGACAGATCGTGGTCCTCGAGAACCTCCGCTTCCACCCCGAGGAGGAGAAGAACGATCCCGTCTTCGCCGAGCGGCTCGCACGCCTGGCGGACGTCTACGTCGACGACGCCTTCGGCGCCGCGCACCGGGCCCATGCCTCGACCGCCGGCATGGCCCGCTTCTTCCGGAGCAAGGCGGCCGGACTCCTCCTCCGGCGGGAGGTCGATCTCCTACGGCACCTCCTGGTCGCGCCCGCGAAGCCCTTCGTCGCGGTCCTCGGTGGGGCCAAGGTGTCGGACAAGATCGGGGTGCTCGAGAACCTCCTCGGCCGCGTCCAGGCCTTCTGCATCGGGGGCGCGATGGCGTACACGTTCCTCCGCGCGCAGGGGAAGCCCGTCGGCCGCTCGCGCGTGGAGGCCGACAAGGTCGACCTCGCCGCCGCGACGCTCGCGCGCGCCGCGGCGCGCGGGGTGCGCGTCCTCCTGCCCGTCGACCACCTCGCCGCCGACCGCCCGGAGGCGGGCGCGACGACGCGCGCCGTCGGCGCCGACGACTTCCCCGCCGAGCTGCTCGGGGTGGACATCGGGCCGCAAACCATCGACTTGTTCGCGAAGGAGATCGCGGCAGCCCGCACCGTGCTCTGGAACGGGCCCATGGGCATCTTCGAGGTCGACGCGTTCAGCCGGGGCACGATGGCGATCGCGCGCGCGCTGGCGAACTCGAGCGGTACGACGGTCGTCGGCGGCGGCGACTCGGTGGCCGCGCTCGCGCGCGCAGGCCTGCAGGGCGCCGTGACCCACGTCTCGACCGGCGGCGGGGCGTCGCTCGAGTTCCTCGAGGGGCGCCGGCTGCCCGGGCTCGCCGCGCTCGAGGACGCGGCCCCGGCCGAGCACGCGACGGTGCCCCGATGAGCCGCACGCCGCTCATCGCCGGCAACTGGAAGATGCACGGCGCGCGCGGCGAGGCGGTCGCGCTGGCAGGCGCGCTCGCCAAGAGCGTGGGCCGCGTGCGGGGGCGCGAGGTCGTGATCGCCCCTCCCTTCACCGCCCTCGAGGCGGTCCGGCCGGCGATCGCCGGCACCGACATCCGCCTCGCCGGCCAGAACGTCCACTGGGAGCCCAAGGGCGCCTACACCGGCGAGATCGCGGTCGCCATGCTGCGCGAGGCCGGCTGCACGCATGTCATCATCGGACACTCCGAGCGCCGGCAGCACTTCGGCGAGAGCAACGAGAGCGTGAACCGCCGCCTGCACGCCTGCCTCGCCGCGGGGCTCATCCCCATCGTGTGCGTCGGCGAGACGCTGGCGGAGCGCGAGGCGGAGGCCACCGCGGCCGTCATCGCGCGGCAGGTGGAGAGCGCGCTCGCCGGCGCGCGCTCCGAGCAACTCGCCGGCTGCGTCATCGCCTACGAGCCGGTGTGGGCGATCGGCACCGGACGCACCGCGACCCCGGGGCAGGCACAGGAAGTCCACCATGCCATTCGTCGGCAGCTGGTGGGTCTCGCCTCGGCCACCACCGCGGAGCGGATGCGCATCCTCTACGGCGGCAGCGTCAAGCCGGAGAACATCGACGCGCTCATGGCGGAGCCCGACATCGACGGGGCCCTGGTCGGCGGGGCGAGCCTCGACGCCGCCGCCTTCACCCGTATCGTGCACTACCAGTAGCCGAGGAGCAGCGATGATAGGCGTCCTGATCAATTACGTCGTGCCCGTGATCCACGTGCTCGCGTGCCTCTTCCTGATCGTGGTCGTGCTGCTGCAGACCGGAAAGGGCGCGGACATGGGTGCCGTGTTCGGGGGCGGAAGCCAGACCCTGTTCGGCTCGAGCGGCGCCGGAAACTTCCTGACCAAGCTCACCACGGGGACCGCGATCGCCTTCATGCTGACGTCGCTCGTCCTCACCTACAACGCGAGCCGCGCGCCCTCCTCCGACCTCTTGAACCGCCTGCCCGCCGCCGAGGCACCGGCCGCGCCGCCGCCGGAGCCGGAGGCGAGCGCGCCCGCGCCGCAAGCACCCGCGGCCGCGCCCGCGCCGGAAGCACCCGCAGCCGCGCCCAAGCCGGCGGCACCTGAGGGCGAGGGCCAGGCGCCCGCCAGCGACGCTCCCGCCACCCAGTGAGGGAGCGCGGGCGACGCATCCGACCTCGACAGCCCCGGGGCGCTTTGTTAGGACGAGTGCCCGTCCGGGCGTTCTCCCAACTGTGCGAGGATGGCGGAATTGGCAGACGCGCTAGTTTGAGGGGCTAGTGGGGTAAAACCCGTGGGGGTTCAAGTCCCCCTCCTCGCATTTTTTTCGCTCCGTAGTTTCGCGAGTGGCGACACTCGTCGGCAAACGGGAAGAGAAAAGGCTCGGATCGAGCGCCTCGAACTTCACGTCGCACTGAGCTATCCTCAGGGCGTCCCCAATGTTGCAGGCGCCGTCGCGATTGACATCGCAGACCTGCGGATGCGTGAATGGGATCTGGCCGCACTGCCGCAGACCCAGGTCGAACTGCGCTACAATCAGCGCGTCACCGACGTTCACGGATCCGTCGCCGTCCACATCGCCGCACCTGACGAGGCTCGGTACGGTGCTCGTGGTGGTCGTCACGGGCCGTGTTGTCGTGGTCGTACTCGGTGCGGTCAGCGCCAGGAAGTTCTTCGCTTCGATCGTGCCGAGGCCGGTCACGAGGTCGTAGCCCGGGCCAGCGCTGTAGGCGCCGTTGGAACCAGACGTGATGTCGTGGAACGCCGCCGTTCCGCAGAGCCCATAGAGCACGGCGCCAGGGTTCCCGAGGCCCGTCCCACCCACCCTGTGGCCCAGGTCGGCGAAGAAACCGGCCCACTGGGGCGCCGCGTCGGAGGTGCCGCCAACGAGATACCACACGCCTCCTTCGAGAACGTAGTTGCCGGGCGAGGGGTCCGCCTCCAGCGCGACATCGGGAACGAGACGCTGCGAGCCCGGTGGCACGCCGCAGCCGGTCTGAAACGCCGGCCGGGCAAAGACTCGACTGATCCCGCCACCCGAACCGCTCCAGCCGCTCTCCGACCCATACCCGGCGCATCCCGGACTCGAGGGAGTCATGCCCCCACTACAGGTCGGAGTCGTCCCACCGACGCCCGTGACGTGTGGGGAGTTCGACGGATGGTCCACGGTGAGAATTCTCTTGCAGTCCCGACTGCCACTGTCCCCCGAGGCCGCGAACCACGATTGGCCCACCGCGTTCCCGTTCGCGAAGATGTCGTCATCGATCTGCTGGAGGGACAGCGGCAGGCCAGCCTCGCATGCGCCCCAGCTCGTTGTCACCACGTTGCCTGGGTCATCGGTGACGATCCGATTGTACATCGGGGTGAAGTCGCTGAAGGAGCTGGACGCGGCCATGTAGTTCAGAATCCGCGCCCCGGGAGCAGTTCCGTGGGCATACTCGGCGTCGAGAGCGGCCTCGATGGAGTCCGCGGTGCTGAACTGACAGCCGCTCGCCCCCACGGATCCGGTGCAAATCTGGCCGCTGCCCGCGGGGAGCGGTGGGAGTCCCCACTGGCTGCTGAAACTCGCGTTGTCGCTGTCTCGCCATGCGAACGCACCGGCGATCACGATGGTCTGCCCTGTTCCATCGTCGCCTGCCGTGTTGTCGTAGAAGGCGGCGACGTCGTTTGGGCTCAAGTGGCAACAATTGCTGCCGAGAGCAGCGTGGGGTTCCCCCGATACCTGCACGTGAGGATGCATCTCGTTGAGATCGTCCAGACCAATCGCGCCGACGACGACGGGGGCAAGCTCGCCCGGGAGCGAAGGCTCGTTCACGGCCGCGTAGTGCCGCTGCCCTGCCCGCATGACGGTATGGATCTCGACGGAGAAGGCGCGTTCTATCGCCGCCACGGTTCCCACCCCTCCGACCAGGAGCCGGTTGGGGTAACGCTCCACGATTCTGAAGCCCTTGGCCAGGAGGTACGAGATCAATGCCTCCTCGTCAGCGACGGTAGGGGAATAGAGCGCGTTGAACGCCTCCTGACTGAGGAAGCGCCGGTAGTTCGGTGAGCTCGGATCCTGGACGTCGATCAGGAAGGCTTCGAGATCCTGGCGGTTGCGAAGCCCGAGCCCGATGACGACCTTGTGCTGCTCAGTCGCAGGTGCGCGGCCGACATCGGTAGCTTCGGCGAGGAGGGGGGAGAGCGAGCCTGGCTTCACCACGAGGGGCGGCTGAGCGCGAGCGGTGACTCCCGTCGACAACCAAAGACTCGCAAGGGCTAGAGGCAGTCCACCTCTCATCCGGGTTTTCGCCAATCCGCCAAGTGTCCTACGAACGAAGTGGAGCCGAGGCGAGTTGGGACCCTCTATATAGGAACCCGCCGTTTCGTCGCAACTCCACGTAGCCGTTGATCTTTCACTGACAGTCCGTTTCATCACCCTCGCGCGGCGCTCCACTCGCCGGGACTCGCACCTCGGGCACTTCGGTTTTCGGGTGATATAGACGACGCGCTACTGGTGGCTCAGTTCGACGTGGGGTTCCGCGAATTGGCGCCTTCACGAACCCGTCCGCATGCGACGTGAACCCCGACGGCGCCTGCAACATCGCCGACGCCCTCGGGATGGTGCAGTGCGACGTGGGGCTCATCAGGTTGCCTCTTCACTTGCAACCCGTTTGTATGCCAATGAGGACCTCGTCAGGTTCGGTGGCCGCTGCACCAACAGAGAAGGAGGCCGAGACATGCGCCTGGTGAGGACCTTGGGGGTGGTTCTGACGTTCGGCATCGCGGTCAGCGGCCTGCCCGCGGAGAGCGGGGCGGCGCAGGCGACGCTCGGCTGTCCGGCGACGGCTCAGGCCGGCCAGCAGTTCACCATCGAGATCACGGTCGACGTCGGGACGACGCCGCTCGGCGCCTACTCGATCGTCCTCATGAATGATCCTGCCGTCCTGACGCTCGCGTCGGTCGCGGGGGGAAACACGGCCGAGTTTTCGGGCAAGCCGACGACGAATACGCCGATGCCGGGGACGACCAACCTCTCGGCCTTCCAGAGCGTGAGTCTCACATCGCCGACGGGTGTCGTGAGCGTCGCCATGATCACCTTCAACGTCGCCGCGACCGCGAGCACGACCACGGCCATCGGCCTCACGGTGAAGAACCTCTTTGACACCAACTCCGCGCCGATCCTCCCGGCGACGGGAACGGGCTGCAGCGTGTCGGTGACGGGCGCGGGGTCGACCACCACGTCGACGACGAGCACTACCATCGCGACCAGCACCACATCGACGATCACGCTCCCGCCGTCCTCCACCACCACCACCACGACTCGGCCGACAACGACGACCACCGGCGTTCCGCCAACGACGACGACGACGAGTTCCACGACAACCACTTCCAGTACGACCACGTCCCCCACAACGACGACCCAGCGGCCAACGACCACCACCACGTCCACGACGACCTCGACCACCGCCACTACCATCACGCCACCCCCGACGACCTCGACGACGACCACTACGACTCACCCAACGACGACCACGAGCTCGTCGACGGCGACCTCGAGCACGACGTCCTCGACCACGACGAGCACGACGGCACGGACCACCACCTCGACGTCCTCGACCACGACCACCAGCATCTCGATCACGACGACGACGGCGCCGCCGACGGGGCAGTGCCCGGAGGGCTTGGGATTCTGGAAGACCCATCCCGAGCTGTGGACGGTCAGCTCGCTCACGCTCGGCAGCCAAGCCTATGCCCAGGCCGAGCTTCTCACGTTGCTCACCTCGCCGGTCCGGGGGGACGCGAGCGTGCTCCTGGCTCGCAAGCTCATCCCAGCCAAGCTCAATATCGCGAATGGCTCCGACCCGACCCCGATCGCCGAGACCATCGCGGACGCGGACGGTCTCCTCAGCGGCTTTGCCGGGAAGCTCCCGTACGCCGTCGCTCCGAGTTCGGTCACCGGGCGGGCGATGTTCCACGCCGCGAGCATCCTGGCGACGTACAATGACGGCGAGTTGACGCCAACTTGCAGCACAACGGCGACCGGGGGGCCTCTGCAGCCTGCGGTAGAGCGGGTCGCGGGCCAGCTCGACGCGATCTCGGCAGCCTGCAGCGGCGAGCGGATGCCCCGGGGGCTCCAGCGGCGCCTCGAGCGAGCGGAGCGTCTGCTCGCGCGTGCTGGCGCGCACGGAGGGCAAGGGTCAGAGGTCCTGCTGGGACGCGCGGCGCGCCAGCTTCGTGGGGGCGCTGCCGTGGCGAGCCGGGCGGCGCGCAGTAGCAGGGTCTCCGCCGAGTGCTCCGGAATGCTCCGGTCGGCGCTTGCGGACGCCAGCGAGGGCGGCGAAAACTAAAGCGCCGCTACACGTCGGTCATGGATTTCGTCGCGGAGCCGGGGCGATGCTGGGGAAGAACGGGAGCGCTCTAGCCAGTCGGGCGAAAGCAACGGCAGTGGTCCCTGCCCTTCCCCCCGTTTGACCCCCTGGGGGCCAAACGGGGCTGAACGGGGCCACACGGCGCAATACCGGCCCGCGAAAACCCTCAGCTTTTCGGCGGGAGACGGGCGAGGAGCTACCCGAGCGGTGGAGTGCGCGCGCGAAGGCGGAGATCGTGCTGCGGCTCTTGAAGGCCATCCCTCTCCTTCCGGTCGAGGGCGGTCGACAGGACGACCGTGCCCCCCGTGGGGACGGCTTGGTTCACAAAGGCCGTGGCGTCCTGCGTACTCACATCCCCGACCCGCTGCCCCTCACGCACCGTCGCGTACCTCGTCTGCCTGCGGCTCCGTCAGCCTGGCGGCCGCATAGAAAGGCAAGAGGTTCCGGACGGCATCGTGCGTCACGGCGCGCGAAGATAGCACGGTCTGCCCTGTGCAGAGAACGCGCATCCGCCATGCGGAGTGCCGCAATTCGCGCTCTCGGGGACTTCGCCTGGCATCCGACATGGATTCTGTCAACTACCGCGATTGCAATGCTCAGCTCCACCGCCGAGAGCAGAGCGCGCTCCGAGCCTTCTGCGTTGGAGTACCGGGTCAACCACTCCAGGAACGCGCGGCATGATCTGTCCGAATTTCGGGTACGCCAGTAATCGTTAATCGTTCCGTGCCCACGCGAAGTATCGCCGGCAGCCGATCGGCTGCGCCGAGCACCAGTCCTGCGTCTTACACAGCAAGGACTGCCCCGCCGGAGCGGGCCCGAGGTGCACATGCGCCTTGGACTCTGCGCGAGAAGGATGGCGTCCGAGAGGAAACTTTCCCCGCCCCCCCGACCCGTTTGAAACGACTGTGTCGTTTTTCCGTGCGTCCTCCGCGCCATGCGTGGTAAACGAACGGGTCACGGTGCGAAGGGTGAGGAGCAAACCGCGGGCAATTGGGACGCTAAAACTGCTGGCGATCGCCGGATTGCTGTTCGTGACAAATGATGGCGTCGGCGCGCACGCGCAGCTCCTCATCGACCAGGATCGGCTCTCGACCCTGGTGATGTTCGCGGCGGTCTGGCTGCTCTGCCTCGGCTGTCTTCCGATCGCGGCCTTTCAACCACGTTGGCCAGTCCGCGCCTTGTGGGCGTTCCTGTTCTCGCTGTCGAGCGGTGCGGCCTACGGTTACCACAGGGCCAGCGGCACCCAGCTCACGGTCTACGACCTCCTATCGCTATGGAACTCGCGGCAGGAGGCCGGCAGGGCCTACGAGTTCTATTTCAACGATGTTGTCGTCGGTCTCCTCGTCGTCGCCGTCGGCTTCGTCGCCTTCATGGCGACTCCTCCGATCCCGCGCGAGCCGTTCAGGAAGGCGCTCGCCTGGCTCAGCTGGGCGCCGGCGGTGCCTGTCGCCGTGATCACGGCGATCATCCTTCTGAGGGCCGGCGGCGGCACTCATGCCCTGCCCCAGCAATTTACGCCGGTCGCCATGAGCCTGCTGCTCGCCGCCAAGACCGCGACCCGGGAGCCTGCCGTTCGGCGCGAGGTTCCAGTCGATCCCGTCGCGCGCCCGTCCGCGCGGCACATCGTGATATTCGTGGATGAGAGCGTTCGCGGCGATTACCTCGATTTCACGCCGGGCAACCCGTACACGCCGAACCTGCCCGGCCTACGGGACAGGGTCGCCGATTTCGGCCTGGCATCGTCGGGCGGCAACTGCAGCCAGTATTCCAACGCCATCCTCCGGCTTGGAGGTGCCCGAAACGACCTGACCCACACGATGACAACAAACGCGTTCATCTGGCAGTACGCCCGAAAGGCCGGCTTCCGGACCATGTACGTCGACGCGCAGGCCCCCGAAGACAAGAACACGGGTCGCCTCCAGAATTACATGACCGTCGAAGAGGAGAAGTGGATCGACGACTTCGAGGTGATCCAGAACACCTCCTCGCCCATGCTGGACTTCAAGGCGCTCGAGATGGTCGGCGAGAAGCTCAAAGGTGACACGCCGTATTTCATCTACGTGAACAAGAACGGCGCCCATTTTCCATACGACAAGACGTATCCGGCGGCCGAGGCTCATTTTCGTCCGACCATGTCGGAGGCCGACGGCGGGAACACCATGGCAGCCCGTATCAACTCCTACCGTAACTCGGTCCGCTGGTCGGTGGACGGTTTCTTCAGGAAGCTGTTCGAGATCGATCTCTCGCACACCGCGGTCTTCTATACGTCCGATCATGGCCAGCAGTTCGATCCCGCCCGCCTCACGCATTGTACCGTGAGCGATGCGGATCCGCGCGAGGGGCTCGTCCCGCTCTTGCTGATCTCGGACGATCCCGATCTCAAGTCCCGGTTCGCCGAAGCCGCAGCAATCAACTACGATCGCGCCAACCACTTCGCCATCCTTCCGACCGTTCTCCAGATCATGGGCTACCCGCTCGGCTTTCTGCGGGAGACTTTCGGCGAGGACTTGTTGTCGCAGATCAATACTCGCCAAGCGTTCACATCGGGCGATGTATTCGGGCTGTTCGCTGAAATCAATTGGAACCCTGTTGACGTACACGCTCGTTATCTCGAAGAGTCCTTCACGGCTGGGTCGGTGCAGTGCCAGCCGAGTAGATGAGACGGAGCGCCCCGCGGCGTCCGCTGAGGGCCGCATGAGCGCCCGGAGCCTCCTCGCGGAGCTCCGCCGCCGTGACCGCGTGCTGGCGGTGACGCGCTGGTTGAACTTCGGGCTCTTCGCCGCGATGCTCTGCGTCGTCCCCTTCGACGGTCGCGATCGCTTCGAGCGGGCGGGCGTCGAGCGGGTCGCGGCCTGCGGCGTAGGCGAGCTTGGGACAGGCGCCGGGACATCCCCG
>WNFW01004712.1_pt1 | contig 11376 bp, 12 predicted proteins | sample 5400131 | NCBI WGS metagenome assembly WNFW01 (sample SAMN13153362, study PRJNA577476) | soil metagenome | isolation source: 20 cm soil or saprolite under grassland replicate 1 | place: USA:California | collected 2016-06-15
GACGGCGACCGGCTGCGTGAAGAGTGCGGCGTCTTCGGCATATTCGGACACGCGGACGCGGCTGCCATCACCGCGCTCGGCCTGCACGCGCTCCAGCACCGCGGGCAAGAAGCCGCCGGCATCGTCTCTTTCGACGGCAAGCGATTCCATTCCGAGCGGCGGCTGGGGCTCGTCGGCGACAACTTCTCCCGCCGTGAGGTGATCGAGCGCCTGCCCGGATTGTCGGCGATGGGTCATGTGCGCTACTCGACCACCGGGGAGACCATTCTGCGCAACGTGCAGCCGCTGTTCGCGGAACTCGACGGCGGCGGTCTTGCGATCGGGCATAACGGCAATCTGACCAACGGGCTCACCTTGCGCCGCCAACTGGTGCGCGACGGCGCCATCATGCAGTCGACCTCGGATACCGAAGTCATTCTGCATCTCGTCGCCAATGCCCAACGCAACCGTTTCATCGACCGCTTCATCGAGGGGCTGCGCCAGCTCGAAGGCGCCTATGCTTTCGTCGGACTCACCAACAAAAAACTGATCGGCGCGCGCGATCCCCTCGGCATCCGTCCGCTGGTGATCGGTAAGCTCGGTAGCTCGCCGATCCTTGCTTCCGAAACGTGCGCCCTCGATATCATCGGCGCCAAGTACGTGCGCGACGTCGAGAACGGCGAGGTCGTCGTATTCGATGACGAGGGCGTGCACTCGCACAAGCCGTTTCCGCCCATGGCGCCGCGGCCGTGCATCTTCGAATACATCTATTTCTCGCGTCCGGATTCGGTCGTCGGCGGCCGCAACGTCTATGACGTGCGCAAGACGATGGGCGCGCAGCTCGCCCGCGAGGCGCCGGCCGACGCCGACGTGGTCATCCCGGTTCCCGATTCCGGCGTTCCGGCAGCCATCGGTTATGCTCAGCAGTCGGGCATCCCTTATGAGCTCGGCATCATCCGCAACCACTATGTTGGGCGCACGTTCATCGAGCCGAGCCAGCACATCCGCCAGCTCGGCGTGCGCCTCAAGCATAGCGCCAATCGCGCGGTCGTCAGCGGCAAGCGTATCGTGCTCATCGACGATTCCATCGTGCGTGGGACGACATCGGTGAAGATCGTGCAGATGATGCGCGACGCCGGCGCCGAGGAGGTGCATTTCCGCATCGCGTCGCCGCCGATCACCCACTCCGACTATTACGGCATCGACACACCCGAGCGCGACAAACTTCTGGCGGCGACGCACGACCTCGAGGGCATGCGCCGTTTCATCGGCGCGGATTCGCTCGCCTTCCTGTCGGTCGAGGGCATCTACCGGGCCATGGGCTACGAGCAGCGCGATCCGCTGCGGCCGCAGTTCACCGACCACTGCTTCACCGGCGACTATCCGACCGCGCTAACCGACCGCACCGGGCAGGAGGCATCGCCGCGACAATTGTCGCTGCTCGCGGAAGCGAGTTGACGCGAAGCTTCGCAAACGAGCGCAGCGCGCGGTTCCGAGCTGAATTACCGCCATTTGAAATCGTCAAATCCGGGCACTATGGAGTCTGGCGCTCGCTTCGTTCGACCGCAATGACGAGAGAGAGAGCCGATGCCGCTTCCCCTTGCCAACCGCATTGCGCTCGTCACCGGCGCCTCGCGCGGCATCGGCTACGCCACCGCGCTCGCGCTGGCGAAGGCCGGCGCGCATATCGTCGCGCTCGCGCGCACCGTCGGTGGGCTCGAGGAGCTCGATGATGCCATCAAGGCCGCCGGCGGATCGGCGACGCTGGTGCCGCTCGACCTCAAGGACTACCAGGGCATCGACCGGCTCGGCCTCGCGCTGCACGAGCGTTTCCGACGGCTCGATGCGCTCGTCGGCAATGCCGGCATTCTCGGGCCGCTTTCGCCGCTCGACCACGTCGAAGCGACGGCCTGGGACGAGGTGATGGCGGTCAACGTCACCGCCAACTGGCGGCTGATCCGGGCCATGGATCGGTTGCTGAAATGCTCCGACGCGGGACGCGTCGTGTTCGTCTCCTCGGGCATTGCGAGCCTAGCATTGGCCTATTGGGGCCCCTACGCCGTCTCCAAAGCCGCGCTCGAAGCGCTGGCGCGCACCTATGCGGCGGAAACCGCCACCACCAACGTGCGCGTCAACCTCTTCACGCCGGGGCCGATCCGCACCCGCATGCGCGCGCAGGCGTTTCCGGGCGAGGATCCGATGACGCTCGAGACACCGGACAGGGTGGCGGAAAAGATCGTCGAGTTGTGCCTGCCGAGCATGCAGGAAAGCGGCAAGCTCTACGCCTATTCGAAAGGCCGATTTCTCGACTTCCGCCCACCGTCCTGATGACGGTGACGTGGACGAGCGCCTCAAGGGTCAGCGCTTGCCGCGTTTCGCGTATGGATTTTTCTTCTCCCGCAACGCGAGCCGGATCGGCGTGCCGGGCAGGTCGAAGGTTTCGCGCAGACTATTGACGAGATAGCGCCGATAGGCGTCCGGCAAGGCATCGGCACGGCTCGTGAACAGCACGAAGCTTGGCGGCCGGCCCTTCGGCTGAGTGATGTAGTCGAGCCGGATGCGCCGACCCGAAGCCGCCGGCGGCGGATGGGAGGCGATGACCTCACCCAGCCAGCGATTGAGCGCGCTCGTTCCCACGCGTCGATTCCAGATCCCATGCGCCTCGACGACGGCTTGCATCAGCCGGTCGAGCCCCTCGCCGGTGAGGCCCGAGACGGCAACGACCGGCACGCCCTTCACCTGCGGTAGCCAGTGATCCGCTTCCTCGCGCAACTTTTTCATGGCGCCCGGGCGGCGTTCGACGAGGTCCCACTTGTTCATGCCGATGACCAGCGCGCGTCCCTCGCGCGCGACGAGATCGGCGATGCGAAGGTCCTGCTCCTCGAACGGCTTTTCTGCGTCTATCAGCAAGACCACCACTTCGGCAAAACGGACCGCCTGGAGCGCATCCGCCACGGAGAGCTTCTCGAGTTTCTCTTCCACGCGAGCACGGCGCCGTAGTCCTGCAGTGTCGTGAACGCGGAAGGGGCGATCCCGCCATCGCAAATCGACCGCGATGGCGTCACGGGTAATGCCTGCCTCCGGCCCTGTGAGCAGCCGCTCCTCGCCGAGCAGCCGATTGACCAGCGTCGATTTTCCAGAATTGGGACGGCCGACCACCGCGATACGGATCGGTCTGGCTTCGGCCTCCCTAGGTTCGCCATCGCCGGCGAGCTGCTCGCTCGAAGGCGCCGTGGCATCGGGCAGCGCCGCGCACAGCCCGGCATAGAGATCGGCAAAGCCTTCGCCGTGTTCGGCGGAGATCGCGATCGGCTCGCCCAATCCGAGCTCGTAGGCTTCCAACACGCCGGCCTCGCCGGCGCGGCCCTCGCTCTTGTTGGCAATAAGGATTGCGGGCTTGCCCGATTTGCGCACGAGATCGGCAAAGGCGCGATCGGCCGGCGTCGACCCCGCACGCGCATCGACGAGGAACATCACCGCATCGGCGGCGGCAATTGCAGCCTCCGTCTGCTCCTGCATGCGGGCGGTCAGGGTCTCCGGTGCGGCCTCTTCGAGGCCGGCGGTGTCGATCGCGGTGAACGTGAGATCGCCGAGCCGCGCTTGCGCTTCGCGCCGGTCGCGAGTCACGCCGGGAAGGTCATCGACCAGGGCCAGGCGCCTGCCGACCAGGCGGTTGAACAGCGTCGACTTGCCGACGTTCGGCCGTCCGACAATGGCGACCGTGAAGCTCATGACCACGGGCAGCGCGTTAGGACCGCGCTCTATTGCCCCGCGGCAGCGAGGAGCGCAATCAGCGTGGCGCAGGCGGATCGGGCCAGGCGACGGCCCCACCCGACGGCTGCGCCGAGCTGGGCCAGGCGCCGGTCGCGGGCTGCTGTTGCATCGGCGGAGGATCTGGCCACTGGACCTGCGATTGCGCCTGGGCGGGCTGACCGGCAGTCGACGTCGACTCCTCTTTCGGCTTGGCGACGACTTTGGGTTTCGGTGTGGGTTTTGCCTTGGTTTCGGGTTTGGGCTCCGCCGGCGCGGCCTGCGCAGTAGGCTGAGTCTGCTCCGCCTGCTCGGTTGGCTGGTAGCCCTTGACCAGTTCCCTCGGCACGCCTTGCGGCACGCCGGGCGTGCCTTCCGGGAACACCGGCCTGCGCTCGCCGGAGAGCCGCTTCTTGGTGTTGAAAAAATCCGCATCCATGATGGCGGTCGGATCGAAGCCCTCGCAACCGCCGAGCGCGAGCCCGAGCGACAACGTGACGATGATCAGGCCAGTGCTCGCGAAGCGATTCATGCCCCTCAACCTCTGCTCGCGCCTGCGCCTAGCGCCATCAGCATCTCGACGCGGGAACGCGTGGCGGCGGGCGTCTGCGCATCCGTCGTGATCAGGTCGAACCATCGCTTGGCTGCGGCTGTGTCGCCGGCGCGCCAAGCGGCGAGCACCAGGAACTCGCGCGCGGTGTGGCGGAACGTGCGGTCATTGGCCGCAAGCGGCTCAAGCCGCCGCTGCGCCTCGTCCAAAGCCCCGGTATCGATGAGGAGCGCAGCCGCACGCAGTGCTGCCAAATCCTGCAGCACCGGGCCGACCGCACGGTCAGCGGCGATCTGGTCATAGGCTGCGATTGCGGCCTTGGCATCGCTCTGGGCGAACTCGGCCGCTTCGCGCATGCGCGCGAGATGCCGGTAACCGGCCGTGCCGTCGGCGGCAATTTTGGCGAAGGCGGCCTCGGCCTCGCCGCGTTTGCCGGCCTCGGCGAGCGTGGTGGCAGCCTCGAAGGCGGCGCCGGTCTCGGCAGCCTTCTTGGCCTCCCACCACATGTAGGCGCGCCAAGCTGCAACGGCCGCGACCAGCAGGATGGCGGCCGCGACGACATAGTTGCCGTAGCGGTCCCACAGCTTTTTGAGCTGTTCTCGCCGAACTTCCTCGTCGACTTCGCGAAAGATATCGGACACGAACCGCCCCAACCCGCTTTCCCAAGGTGGTAGGCGGATAGCCTATTGATGTGGCACAGGCAAGGCAAAGCCGCCTCGCGGGCCTGCACGCTAAGCACCTGGAGGGCCGCCTTATTTTGCCTTTGTGCGAAGCGGATAGACGTGCTCCGGCGCGGGAAAGGCGCGGGCGCGAACATCGGCCGCGTAGGCTGCGACCGCCGCCTCAATGGAAGGACCGAGCTCGGCGTAGCGCTTCACGAATTTCGGCACGCGCGGGGAGAGGCCAAGCATGTCCTCGAGCACGAGGATTTGGCCGTCGCAGGCCACGCTTCCACCGATGCCGATGGTCGGGATTTCAACCGCGGCCGTGATGCGGCGGGCGAGCGGCTCCGCCACCGCCTCGATCACGACAGAGAAGGCACCCGCCTGCGTGACCGCGCGCGCATCGTCCTCGATCGGCCCCCAGTCCTCCTCGCTGCGGCCTTGCGCGCGGAACGAGCCGATCGCGTTGATGGACTGCGGCGTGAGCCCGATATGCCCCATGACCGGAACCCCGCGCTCGACCAGAAACGCGATGGTCTCGGCCATGCGGCGGCCGCCCTCGAGCTTGATCGCTCCGCAGCCGGTCTCCTTCATCACCCGCGCAGCCGACATGAAGGCTTGCTCCTTGGATGCTTCGTAGGAGCCGAACGGCATGTCGACCACGACGAGAGCTCGCTTCGATCCGCGTATCACGGCGAGCCCCTGCAGGATCATCATATCGAGGGTGACCGGCACCGTCGTTTCGAGCCCGTGCATGACCATGCCGAGGGAATCGCCGACCAGAATGAGATCGCAGTGGCGATCGAGTAGCCGCGCGGTATGCGCATGATAGGACGTGAGGCAGACGATCGGCTCGCCCCTCTTGCGCGCGCGGATATCGGGCGCTGTGAGCCGCTTGATTTCGTCTCGTGCCGACATTGTGGACATCCTAATGCGCCGGCGTGCCGAAGACCGCCACGCCGACGACGATGGGATGAAAGATGAAGCCGAGCGCGAGGTAGAGGATCGTGCCAAGCACGAGCGCGATGGTGTCGTTGCGGTGCCCGCCGACCGGGATCGCCGGGGCGCCGGGATCGCTGCGGTGCTTGAGCGTAATGCGATCGTAGACGGCCCAGACGAGAAAGGAGCCGAACAGCACGATCGAGCCGAGGTCGCCATTCGATATGAGGTGCGCCACCGCCCAGGTCTTCACGCCGACCAGCATGGGATGCTTGAGCGCGCGCCATATGTTGCCACGGCTATAGGCGGCAACCACACTGATGCTCGCGGGCCACATCAAGAACTGCGTGACGTAATAGGTCCACGTCGGCGGAGCCCACACGTTGATCCAACCGCTCGCCCGATACTGCCCGAAGCCGTAGCCGATCAGGATGAGCCCAGCGAGGGAAACGAGCGACATCAGTCCCTTGTAGGGCCCCTCCCCGATCCGCTTGATCGCCGCCGCGCGCGGTGCGCGCAACGTCACGAAGACGTGTGCTGCGAAGAACAGCGCCAGTCCGAGCACAAGAATAGCCAGACCCATGGGTCTTCCGATCGAGCCTCGCAGAAATCCCTATCGCCGAAGCACGCTGGCAAGCGAGGCAGTAGAGGGCATGGCAAGTCGGGAGGCAAGGCTGCCCTGCGTCTCGCCATTGCTGTCCCCCGGTGCAGTTGCGGGAACTCCATGCTTGCGATGGTGCATCGCCCGTGATTATTGCGGCACCAACGCGGACGCAGGGATACGTTGCGCGGATGATGACATGAAGCAGAGCGAGAGAGAGCTCAATGAATAGAAGCGTCGCCTTGGCATTGTCCGCACTCTTGCTCGCTCCTGCGGCGGCTGCGGCACAAGACTGGCCCACAAAAGCCGTCAGGATCATCGTGCCGTTCGGTCCCGGCTCGACGCCGGACATGGTGGGGCGGCTGATCGCCGATCACATGCAACAAAAACTCGGACAGCCCTTTGTGATCGAGAACCGCCCCGGCGCCAGCGCCAATACCGGGACCGACGCGGTCGCGAAGGCGGATCCCGACGGTTACACCATCGGCATCAGTCTGGGCGGTCCGTTGGCCATCAACACGTTGCTGTTCGCGAAAATGCCGTACGATCCCGCCAAGGACCTCGCGCTCATCACCATGCTGACGACGCAGCCGAGCGTGCTGGTCGTGCATGCGAGTCTGGCGGTCAATTCGGTCGCCGAGCTTGTCGATCTGTTGAGGAAGAATCCTGGCAAATACAACTATGGGTCGATCGGCAACGGCTCGCTGTCGCATCTCGCCATGGAAGCGCTGGCGCTCAAGAGCGGCACGACCATGGTGCACATCCCCTATCCCGGCTCGCCGCAAGCGATGACCGCGGTCCTGCGCAACGACGTGCAGATGGCCTGCTTGCCGGCGATTTCGGTCGTGCCGCACGCGGCCTCCGGCAAAGCGAAGATTTTGGCCATCTCGCTCGGCCAACGCTCCGCGCTGTTGCCCGGCGTGCCGACGCTCAAGGAGACGGGCCTCGACGTCGAGGCGGACGCCTGGAACGGCTTGATCGCACCGGCCAAGACGCCGGAGCGGATCATCGCAAAAATTCACGACGCGGTCGTTGACGGCTTGGCCGAACCGGCGGTCCGCGAGAAGCTCGCTAGCCAGTTCATGGAGCCGATTCCAACCACACCGGCACAGTTCCGCGCGAAGATCGACGCGGATCTCGCCCGCTGGTCACCGATCATCAAGGCGCTCGATCTGAAGATCAATTAAGGCGCGGATCGGTTTGGTGCGATGCTGCGCATGCGGGCGCGAGTGTCGCGATGGAAAAGTTTGCCTACACCACCGGCGAGCGCCCGCCGTCGACGTTGATCGCCGTGCCCGTGATGTAGGAGGCGGCATCCGAGGCGAGAAAGCAGGCGATGTTGGCGAACTCCTGCGCCCGACCGATGCGGCCGAGCGGAATATCCTTGGTTCGCGCGCTCACGTAGTCCTCAAGCGCAACCCCGGCCTTCTCTGCCGCGCGGACGTGCTGGTCGGCCTCGATAAAACCGACCAGCAACGCATTGACCAGGATGTTGTAGGGCGCGCCCTCCCCGGCAAGCACTTTGGTCAAAGCCAGGCCCGCCGCTCGCGTGACCGATGTCGGCACGCTCCGCGGACGCGGCGCTTTAGCGCCGATATTCAGCGTGTTGACCACACGACCCCAGCGGCGCTCCTTCATCTGCGGCCACACCAGGCGGGTGAGCCGGATCGCGGCGAACAGCTTCTGATCGAAGTCTTCCCGCCACACCTCATCGGTGATCTCCTCGAAAGCGCCGGTGCGCGAGGTGCCGGCATTGTTGACGACGATGTCGATTTTGCCGAACTGGGTCATCGCCTCGTCATATGCACGGCGCAGATCGGCAGCGACCGCCACATCGGCTTGGATCGCGGCGACGCGCGCGCGTCCACTCTCCGCGATGATCTTGACTGCGTTATCGAGCGCTTCCCGCCCGCGCGCGATGATGGCAACCTCTGCGCCAGAGGCCGCGAACCGGGTCGCGACAGCGAGCCCGATTCCCTTGCTTGCGCCGGTGATGATCGCCGTCCGGCCGGCGAGATTGACGTCCATTGCGCCCCTCCCTTGCACCTGCATATCAGCTAAGGTCCTAGCGTCCTGAGGCCAGGAGGGAAAGGACGTGGTGTAGGGCGTTTACGCCCGCTGCGCTCGACCCAGACACGAACTACGGGTAGCGCACGGGCCCGGTTCCTCTAGAATACGCCGCTTATCTCAGAGTACGACGATGGAATTCACCGCGCTGTTTCTTGCCGTCACTATCGTCATGGTCGCTGCCTGGTGGGGCACGCGAACGCTCGCCCTTGCATTATTTGCAGTCACGTTTCTCGCGTGCATCGCGACCTACCTGCACCACGCCAGCGATGCGCTGAAGCTGTCATTCTAAAGGCATTCATGACTCGATCGCTCGCCTTGGCTCTCAATGCGCTTGGCCTTTACGCCATCGCGCTGGTTCTCCTGGTTGCCTTCGCGGCGCAATTGCTGCTGCACGAGCTTCCGTGTCCCCTTTGCCTGCTCCAGCGCATCCAGTTCGCCATGCTGGCGGTGGGTCCGATTCTGAATGTCCGCTTCGGGCTCCGCCCCAGCCACTATGCGGTGTCGCTCTTGACCGCCGTCGCCGGCGCAGCTTTTGCCGCGCGGCAGATCCTGTTGCATGTCATGCCCGGAGACCCAGGCTACGGCTCGGCGCTGCTCGGTTACCATTATTACACCTGGGCCTTCATCGGCTTTGCTGTGGCCGTCGCTGCGATCGCGGTCATGCTGTTGTTCGACAGCCAGTTCAGGGACGACGGCAAGCCCCAACCGGTCGGCGCGCTCGCAGGCACCGCGGTGGGTTTGGTGATCGCGCTCACCGCGTTGAACGTGATTTCGACCCTGCTGGAATGCGGCTTCGCTGCCTGCCCGGACAACCCGGCCGCCTACGAACTGCTCAAACGCCCATCGTGAGCGTGGCGATCACTCTCACTCCACGTCCAAGGACACCCACGACTTGGCTCAGCGTTTGCCGTACTCGTCATTGCGGCGCCACCAGACGCCGGTCTCGTTGCGCCCCTTGGGGGCGCGGTCGAGCCACGGGTACATGCCCCAGAGGCCGTCCAGCCCGCGCGCATAGGTGGAGTAGCTCGCGCCGGTAGTTGTATTCGACGCCCTCGCGCCATTGCTCCTCGGTGAACCAGACGTTGACGTCGAAGTTGAAGTCACTGCCGACCGAGGACGCCCAGGGAAAGGTCCAGCCCATTCGCCGTTTGTACGCCTGGAGCTTCGCGAGCGGCGCCCGGGAGACCGCCCAGAGCATCACGTCATGGTTGGCCAGATGGACGGCGATGCCGTTGAACCCGTCCGCGATCGCCGAGCAGGACGGGCATCCCGCTTTGTAATCGGGGCCGAACATGAAGTGGTAGACGAGGAGCTGCGAGCGCCCTCGGAAGAGGTCCTTCAGCGAGGCGCTCCCTTCATCGGTCTCGAATCCGTATTGCTTGTCGACCCGGACCCACGGCAGCTCCTGACGTCGGCGGGCCAGCTGTCGCTGCGCCGCGTGAGCTCCTTCTCGGCCTCGAGCAGCTCGAGCCGCGCTGCCAGCCACTCTTCACGTGTCCCGGTCCTGTGTCTCGTCATTGTTCTTCTCTCCATTGTGTCCTTCGGCGTTCGTGCCGTTCTCGATACGACATGCTGGTTGGTCGTCGTGAGGTAGATTAAGGACCGGACATCGACTGGTGGGAGTGACAAGTGTGGCGGGATTCCGATGGACTCGCTGATCACGGCGGCGGCGCGCGCGCTCGCGGCGGGTGATCCCCTCGGCGCACTGAACCGGGTCGCCTTGCGCGACGACGCGCCAGCGCTCGCGCTTCGAGGCATCGCGATGGCGCAGCTCGGCGATCTCGTTCGAGCGAAGGCTCTCGTGCGAAGTGCGGCGCGCGCCTTCGGTCCGAAAGAGGCCGTGGCCCGCGCGAGGTGTGTCGTCGCCGAGGCCGAGATCGCCCTCGTCTCGCGCGACCTGGGCTGGCCTGCGAAGGCGCTCGACGCAGCGCGGGCGACGCTCGAAGCGCACGGCGACCGCGTAAATGCCGCGCACGCGCGGAATCTCGAGGTCCGCCGCCTGCTCCTGATCGGCCGCCTCGACGAGGCCGAGCTTGCACTCGCCGAACTCGACCCCGCGCCCTTCCCGCCCGCGTTGAAGGCCGCCCACGAGCTGGTCATTTCGGGGATCGCGATGCGACGCCTTCGCACGAAGACGGCGCGCGCGGCGCTCGCTCGGGCCGAGCGCGCCGCGCGCGACGCAGATATCCCTGCGCTGACGGCGGAGGTCGAAAGCGCATCCCTCGTCCTGAACACGCCCGCGGCGCGCCTGATTGCGCGTGGCGACGAGCGGCTGCTCCTGCTCGAGGATGTTGAAGCGCTACTGGCGTCGAAGGCGCTCGTCGTGGACGCGTGCCGTTATGTCGTGCGTGACGCACGCACGGTGGTCTCGCTCGCAAGGCGTCCGGTGTTGTTCGCGCTCGCACGCGCGCTGGGCGAGGCGTGGCCCGAAGACGTGCCGAGGGGTACGCTCGTCACGCGGGCATTCCGAGCAAAGCACGCCGATGAATCGCATCGCGCGCGGTTGCGAGTAGAGATCGGGCGGCTTCGCACGGCGCTTCGGACGCTGGCCGGCGTGAGCGCGACGAAGCGAGGGTTCGCGCTGGTGCCGCGCCGCGCACGCGAGATCGTCGTGTTGGCGCGGCCCATCGAAGAGGAGCATGCGGCGGTGCTGGCCTTCCTCGCCGACGGTGAATCGTGGTCGAGCTCCGCCCTGGCGCTTGCGCTGGGAGCCAGCCAGCGGACCGTGCAGCGGGCGCTCGACTCGCTTGCGGCAGCAGGCAAGGTGCAGTCGTTTGGCCGCGGTCGAGCGCGTCGTTGGATGACCCGGCCGGTGCCGGGATTCA
>WNFW01003176.1_pt1 | contig 11374 bp, 8 predicted proteins | sample 5400131 | NCBI WGS metagenome assembly WNFW01 (sample SAMN13153362, study PRJNA577476) | soil metagenome | isolation source: 20 cm soil or saprolite under grassland replicate 1 | place: USA:California | collected 2016-06-15
CAACATTCACATTCATCATTCCTTTGCTACGCTTTCATAATCAAAGCATCTATTGATTCCTAACGAACTTTCTGTCTCCATTGTCATATTTCCATGTAAATCCATGGAGAAAGTGTAACACATTCATTATCTCTTCTGCCACAAACTATGATTTATGGATGCTTCTTACCTTAATAGTTGTGTTAAAAACTGGCGAGCATTTTGCGCGCTATGCGCGCGGTATTTCATAAAAAAGAAAATCTTTCAGAAATAATGTAGGAGTGGGAGCGGTGGAAGCTTTGACTCCAAAGTCTCCGTTAAGTAGTCCCATAGGGTTGGCTATAACTCAACCTGGAAGCAAGGAAGAATGCACGCTTGTCATCCTGAGCGCCAGCGAAGGATCTCGGTGCCCAACGAGTGAGATCCTTCGCTGGCGCTCAGGATGACACGACAAGGGCGCGCAGCATGACAGTGAGGAGATCAGGATGATACTAGAAGGCTGATGCATCTCTCCAAATATGTTACTCATTTTCTCGCCTGATGAGCAGATGATGCAATCAGTTGGAATCAATGGCGGGTTTAGGGTAGCGATGCATAGGTCACTCAAGGAGGAACGCGTTATCGATATTCGATAGCTTTCTTGCTTAAGCTGCAGGCAACCAGAAATGGAATGCGGAGCCATCACCTACAATACCACTGCTTTCCATCCAGATGTTTCCATCCATCGCCTCAATCAGGCGACGAGAAATATATAATCCCAGACCCGACCCACGCACGACGCTATTTAAATCGCTCTCCAGCCGCACAAAACGTTGGAAAAGTCGCGCTTGGTCCTGGGGTTTAATACCTTTTCCCTTGTCTGTAACACTGACAAGCACGCCTGGTATCTTGTCAAATACTGTCCTGGCAGTGAAGGTTATTGGTGTCCCTGCTTCCGAATATTTCAAAGCGTTGACACTGAGGTTTAAGAGGACCTGTCTCAGCCGTACTGGATCGGCTTTCACAAAGAGTTTGTGAGGAATATACACATGTACATCGCGGCACTCCTGTAAAATTTGTGGCTCGATCAAATCGATGACACCCCGCACTGCTTCTTCCGCATCTACCTTTTCAAGGTGTACGGGACGTAAGCCTGCCTCAATCTCCAGGCGGCTTGCGTCCATTACATTGTTCAGAAGCAGAACTAATTCATCACAACCACGCCGAGCTTTTTGTAGAAACTCCTGCTGCTGTTGAGGCGAGAGGCGCTCCCCGTACTCTGCCATAAGTTCGAGATAACCATGAACTGAGGTTAGTGGCGTGCGTAGTTCGTGAGAGGCAGTGATCATGAATTGGTCTTTAAGCTGGTCAAGCTCTTGTAAGTGCCTGTGAGCGTTTAGTAATTGTTGATAGAGTTGGGCATTTGTAAAGGCGATAGCCGCCTGTTCCGCAAAATCTTGAGCCTGTGGTAGGTCGGCTATGGCAAAAGCTTTCTTCTGCTGTGTTCCCCCATACAATGAGCGCGCCAGAATGAGCAAGCCGACAGGTCTACTCCCCGCAATAAGTGGTGCAAGTATCGCTGTTTGCACTTGACGGCGTAGCAATACTTCCCGCAGCATTGGATTAGCTCTTCCTCGCAATCCGCCTGTGTGCACCCGGATTGGATGAATACTTTTAGCGATGTGCCGTGCAGAAGAAGGTGTCAAAGCCTCTTGTTTCCCGGTTACAGCAGGTATTTTACCACTAGATAATTGATTATCAATTTGAATCAATACGGGTTGGAGTGACCAGAGAGCTTCGGCTTCGTACTCACTTTTACTTATGGGGGGCCACTCATGGGGTTTGGCTGGTTGCTCTCGTTCACTTACAAAAGTAGCAACTGGCAACATTTGACCCTCAGCACCGGGAACATACAGCAGTGCATAATCGGCCTGTAAAGCATTTGCTCCTTCATTACAAATCAATTGCAGGATTTCAGCTCCGACGCTTGTGCCAGTGGCGGCAGCAGAATTCAAGCGTGCCGCCACATTAGCCATTGCTTGAGAAAATAATTCATGTTCGCGTGCCGCCTGGTAAAGATGAGTGTGTTCAATTGCTGTAGCGGCCTCTTCCGTAAAGGCTTTAGCAAGATACAGCTCGGGTTCGCTAAAAGGCCTGGATGTGCGACTTGAGAATCCTAGACTTCCCAGTTTTTTCCCCTGATAGGTGAGTGGTACAAATAGAGTAACACGTATTTGCTCCTGCTGTCGCCAATCTTGAAAATCTGCGGGTAGATTTAATGTATTCTCAGCCCAGTTTATTTCGATTTGTTTTCCTGTAAGGGCAGCATTGTATGGAACTTGATCCCCCTGATATCTCCATGATGTAACTTCTGCTGATGCAGAAGATGCTGCACGAATCAGCAGGCTGGACACAGCATCCAGTGGATGATCATATTCTTCGAACAGCATCAGTTCTGCGGCATCAAATCCTAGATAAGTTGTGGCTAACGTAACAATACGCGTGAGTAAATGGTCAAGTTCAAGTTCTTCAGCCAATTGAGTGCTGATGACACGCAGGCGCTCGGCCATCTCACGTCGTTGCTCCCTCTCCTGGAGCAGTGCTTCGTTTTCATTATTGACAAGCAAATAGCGAGCAGTTACAAGTAAGCCCACAATGGCAGTGAGCGCAACCAGAAAAAGATTGTTTTGTCCTCTTATTTCGCTAAACAGCGTGAGTGTCAACAAGAGTATGAGTGAGATATAGATAAGCAAAGTTTGCATAATGCGATTGCGTTGTTGCGATTTCTCATCTCTAGGAAGAACCGGATTTTCATTACCATTCACCTCCGGGCCAGCATATGTCCGTTCGTAGTAAACCCTGCGAGCGATTGCTGTATATTGATAAAGCGCTGCAAGTCCGATCAGCAAAAATCCGCAAAACCAGAAGGTATCAATGTATGGGGTTCCCGTGGTGTAGCTGCCGAATGGAATAGTCAAAGCATAACCCGTGTCAGCAATAATTTGCGATATAATACCAAGCCCGCACATGAGTAGCGATGTTTGTAATACAGGCTCAGTACGCTGGAAGATCAGCAATAAAACTGCAAGTATAAGTAGTACGTCCCAGAATGGATAGGAGGCGGCCACGAGCAGTGTAGGGATTTCTTGGGATGTCATGAAAATAGGACCAATCACAAAATACCAGCTTATTCCTAGAATGCAGAGCATTGTAATGACGGCATCCAATCCAATGCGAATACGAGACCGTCTGAATTTCGCGGCTGTAGGCATGAGGAGAAGACCTACAAAGGTGAGGAAATAGTAAATTGTGAAGCAGAGATCTGCAAGTGAGGGGACTGGATTAAGTTGTCCAGTCCATTCAAGATAGGTGTAATAGAATCCCCCAATACCATTTGCGAACAATGCGATGCCAATCACAAGCCAGGCTAATTGGTGACGTGGCTCGAGGCGCAGAGGGCCAAAATGCGCTCGATAAGCCGTTTGGCAGGCCCAAAATGAGCCAATCCACGCGGCTACTCCATACATAGAATCAGCAAAATAGATAGTTCTCTCCTGCCCACCAAGTTTATAAAGCTGCCAAAACAGGCTGAAGATGACGATCAGAATTGTAATCGCTGTAGCTATATAGTTTTGCCGGTTTAGTTTCTCGAGGTAAGGCCGAGTTAACTTATGCGTGGCTGTAGTCTTCAATTGTAATTGGTGCAAGTGTACTGCCATGTTTCATCCCAAGGGGACAACACACTCCAAAGGGAGTGGAATAAGTCTACCATAGTATACCTGAGAATCTCTTTATTTGTCACTTTTCTACACGAGACACGAGAAGTTCTTGACTCCAACGGTCCCTTTGATGAAGGTATAATGATATATGTGGTTCTTGCAAGATAATGATAGCGACAGCAGAAATCAGGGAGCATTGAGATGAAGCCTAAGATTGACGAGACATCATTTGGCTCGATCACCATCGAGGGGAAAGCATTCGAGTATGACGTGCTCATCCGACTGAATGGCGAGATAGAAAAACGCAAGAAGAAACTGTCAAAAGCGCTGTACGGCACCTCACATATCCTTTCGCTGGATGAAGCAAAGTTCGTCTACGAGAAAGGCACAGAACGACTCATCATTGGCTCGGGACAGGATGACAATGTGAAGTTGTCGAACGAGGCGGCTGACTACTTCGAGCGCAAGCATTGCAAGGTTGATCTATTACCTACGCCAAGAGCAATCGGAACCTGGAACAAATCCGAGGGAGATGTGATCGGTTTGTTTCACGTCACATGTTGAGCAAACTAGTACTGTACCAGAAATTATAGTATGCCAAATTCTCGCGCACGTGCTACTGCTTGAGTTCGATTCGTCACCCCTAATTTCGAGAAAATATTGCTTACATGGCGCTTGACCGTGCTGACTGCCACAACCAGCTGCTCGGCTATCTCGTAGTTGGAATCTCCAATGGCAACGAGATGCAGGACCTCCAGTTCACGTCCACTCAACGGGTCTAGTAAAGGTCCAGATAACCTGGAGTGAAGCTCTTTAGACCTGAACAATGGTCCAGCAGGCTCATATATTCTCGTGGCTGTATATGCAATATGTTGTCTTGCCATTGCTGTTGGCCTCACTCTAGGAATGAAAACTATCTCAAGCAACCGATTCTTAAGTTATCAAGGGAAGCATACAAAAAAACTAGATTATACCTCTTCTTAAGTGTATGAAATATGTGTTGTTATGTCAATAGATCAAATTACGGTATTTTTGAGTAAAGCAGTAACGGCTCTGGTATTTCAAACATATTCCAACTATACTAGTAATATCCATAAGGATAAGTTCACCTGGCTTATGAGAAACAACATGCAGCAAAAAAATCAGGATGAAAGTCAAAAAGAGCGGCGGAAAAAAGGAAATATCCCAGCTAAGGAACCTCTTGGCGAACGCATCGAAGAAGATGTAGAACATATCGTCGAGGAAGCTCAAGAAGAGGTAGCTGCCGCTCGTAAACCGTGGTATCAAACGAGAAAATGGGGAATAATACTCCTGGCCATAGATATTATACTACTTGCTCTCTTTGCGTTTATGGCCATCTGGATAGCTTACCACCCGGTCATAGCTATTGATGTTGCCATAACACGTGATTTTCAAGCAAACCAATCTCCGTGGCTGCGTTATACCATGCTTGCAGTCAGTTATATTGGTAATGTGATGATCCTCTCAGTAGGGCTGGTCGTCCTGGCCGCCATACTCTTTTGGATTCTAGACCTACGACTGGAAGCGATTCTGATCGTGGTTGTTTATGCAACGAGCGGTATTTTAAATGGCCTGATCAAGTTGATTGTGGCGCGTCCTCGGCCCTCAGCATCTTTAGTCGAGATAATCCAGGCGAGTAGCGGCAACAGTTTTCCCAGTGGTCACGTCATGTCCTACGTTGCATTTTGGGGATTACTCTTTTCTTTCGGCATAATCCTCTTCAGGGGAAAACATTGGTGGCGTACCGCGCTGTTGATTATTTCTGCGCTGTTTGTTGTGCTCGTCGGTCCTTCACGCATTTACCTTGGAGATCACTGGGCCAGCGATGTACTGGGCGCTTACTTCATTGGTTTTATCTGGCTTGCTATGTCTCTGTGGCTCTATCTCTATGTGAAAGGCAGAGGTGTGCTAGCACCCAGGGACAAGCGGGCAAGGCATTTCCATCGAAAATATGTCAGACGTCCTGAATAGTTGCACATCACTCAATGCACTCTTTAAAAGATCATTATACCCTGTATTACATCCTTTGGAGGATGATATCTTTCAGGTTATACTCTAAACTTCCTATTGGATGAGGCAGTAGTTGAACAACGGAAGCTTAACATCTCACAGGAAGGATTTCTATGACAACTGCACGCACTATACACACACACTCAACACTGGAACGAGCCGCTCATATTGCCCTGGTGCTGGCACATCATGAACTGTGGTATCTCATTGAGGTCTTAAACCTGGAAAGCTTCCTTCCTGCTCATATCCATCGTGGTACTAGTTCCCATCAAAAGAGTCCTGAACATCGCACGCAGCCTGAGCAATTGCGCTTGGCGCTTGAGGAACTCGGGCCAACCTTCATGAAACTAGGTCAGATGCTTTCCATTCACGCTGATCTGCTGCCTCCGGAGTATCAGCATGAATTTGCTAAATTGCAAGATGCTGCTCCTACAATCCCTATCGAAACCGTGAGGGAGATGATTACAGCAGAACTAACTCAGCCGCTTGAGCAATCATTCGCGACCTTTGATGCCGCACCGTTAGCAGCGGCCTCTATTGGACAGGCACATCTGGCAACTTTGCAGGATGGGACAGAAGTCGTTGTAAAGATACGCCGACCAGGAGCAGCTGAACAGGTTGATGAGGATCTGAAGTTGTTGCACAGCCTGGCAGCGACTGCAAGCCATCGCTGGGAGCTAGCTAAGCAGTATGATATCGTTGGGATTGAGCAGGAGTTTGATCAGAGCCTGCGAGCGGAACTGGACTATTTGCATGAAGGACACAATGCTGAGCGTTTCGCAAGGAACTTTGCAGACGAGAGCGCAGTCCAGATACCACGGATATTCTGGGAGACAACTACCTCACGCGTGCTCACACAAGAACGGCTTCACGGCATCAAGGTAACGGACATAGCTGCTCTCGATGCAGCGGGCATTGATCGCACAGAACTCAGCAAGCGTGGTGCCCGGACCTTCCTCAAAATGGTCTTCGAGGATGGCTTTTTTCACGCGGACCTTCACCCTGGCAATCTCTTCATCAGGGAAGGCGGCCATATTGGACTGATTGATTTTGGCATGGTCGGGAGCGTAGATGAACCTACCCAGAGGGATCTTGGACTGCTACTATCGGGCATGGTGAGCCAGGACAGCGATCGCTTAGTCGATGCATTACTTGAACTTGGACAGAGCCAGCAGCCAGTAGATCGCACCGCGCTACGCCGTGACCTGGAGCCGTTGCTCTCACAGATTTCCGACCAACCGCTCAGCACTATTTCATTGGGACCTTTGCTAACGGATGTGCTTAGTATCATGCGTCGTTATCATCTGGTGCTGCCATCCAACCTGGTGTTGGTGCTTAAGACGACGGTCATGACAGAAGGCATAGTGGTGCAGCTCGATCCTACCTTTAATTTCGTAGAAGCCCTTACTCCCTTTGTAGAGCGTCTTATGCTCCAGCAGTACTCACCTGATGCCTGGATAAGGCGGCTGGGCAAGACGGTTCCGGATGTGGCCTGGTTCGCCACTGAGTTTCCTCAGCATCTGCGGCGGTTGTTAGGCGAGCTGGAGCGAGGTACTTTGAAGTTCGACATCCAGCCAACGGGGTTAGATCCAGTGTTCAAACGTGCTGAACGCATTGCGAACCGTATCGTGCTGGGCGTCATTGTTGCAGCATTGATCGTTGGGCTATCCATGCTCGTATCGGCATATCGTCCAGGCGTGCCAGGTGTGTGGGAAGTGGTCTTAACCATCGGACTTACCCTGGCTGGTGTGCTCGCCTTATATCTTGTATGGAGTATCTTCCGCTCTGGTCATCACTAGATGATGTGCTCGATTTCCTGGAATTCGACCAGTAAGAGTTCCTCAGAATGGTTGCTGAGTAATTACAATAGTGATATGATGGCAGGGAAGGTTGACATCTCACAGGAAGAGTAGTGCGTACTTTTCTCGCATTCAGCGCTTGATATATAGCTTGAAGAGGGCAACCATGAGCACACCTCTCAACGATTCAGCTGTACTGAGCCGGGCGAAGAGAATTTCCGATCGATCAGGAGCGCCAGATACGCGTTTACGTGGGCGCAGATTCATGCTAGCGCGAGTCGCATGGGTCACAGTGGTCACCCTGATCGTAGCGCTCTTTCTTGCCAGGCTCCCGGTATACTATACACTCCTGGAGACCGTCTGCACAGGTGTTGTGTGTGGTTCCGTACAACCCACCCCTGACTCCGCACTGGCCCTGCAGAAGCTTGGCCTCTCCGTTGGAGCCTATGCCGTCTTCATCCTCGCGCTCACGATCGCCTTAGCGTTGCTCTGCTTCACCCTCGGTGCCGTGATTTTCTGGCGGAAGTCTGATGACTGGATGGCGCTCCTGGGTGCGCTGGCAGTGGTGGCGTCAGTTACATTGAACCCCCAAGTATATGGCATGGACATGAACTCAGCATGGGGATGGCTTGCCATGGTCATGCTTGTATTTGGAAATGGAGTGTATTTGCTGCTCCTTTCACTCTCTGATGGGCGGTTTGTGACACGATGGGTGCCCTGGCTTTTCCTCTGCTGGGCTGTAGCGGTTTTTGTCTTTTTCATTTTCATGTACGGTGGTATCTATACTCTGGTATGGCTTGCAGCATTAGGCTTGCTCTTCATCGCACAAATCTACCACTATCGCACTGCTGCCAGTCCACTCCAGCGCCAGCAGACCAAGTGGTTACTCTTCGGAGGAAGTGTGGCAGTGATCATCGGAGTCGGGTTAACTGTGCTACCGTTTCTCTTCCCTTCGCTTGGGCAAGCGGGCTCGTTCTATCAGCTTGTCACTGAACCTGTCTTTATGGTACTCTCGCTCATCGTCCCGCTCTGCATTGGCCTTGCTATCATGCGCTACCGGCTCTATGACATAGATATCATTATTCACCGCACGCTGGTCTACAGCACCTTGACAGTTTTGCTGGCTGTGATTTACGAAGTCAGCGTGTTCACGCTCCAATCCGTTTTAAGCCGTCTCGCGCTCATTCGGGGAAACGAACTGGCGATTGTAGCTTCCACGTTTCTGATTGGGGGGCTGTTCAAGCCTCTGCATGATCGCACTCGAGCGCTGATCGACCGTCGCTTCTACCGGCGCAAGTATGACGCGGCCAGAACGGTCGCTGCGTTCAGTACGACCATCCGCGATGAAGTAGACTTGAATCAGTTAGGCATCAAGCTGATGGCGGTGGTCCAGGAGACGATGCAGCCGGCACATGTGTCGTTGTGGCTGTGTGCTCCCAAACGCTCCGGTGAAAAGACCACGCGGGCTCTGCCTATCATCGATACCATTGACAAACCTTGAGGGCGCATCATGCTTCTCCTTCTTATGTAAGCGAGTTCAAAATACTCTGCATTACATCTTTTGGGTCATGACATCTCTCTGGTTAAACTGTAAACTTAGGCGTCGTTAAGAAATAACTTTCGTCTTGTGGCAGAAGCTAGATAGATTAGAAGAAAAGGGAATACGATTACTTGACTCTACAAAAAAGTATTAATTATACTTTACCAGATGAACGATACAATAAGAGATACAGCCGTTGAGCAAAGCACCTCCTTCATTGCAACCACCGAATACGGGTGATGATCGTGCCTGGCATGCTTACTGGCAGGCACAGGCTCAACCATGGCGTACTGAACCCGAGATTGATATCGAGCGACAGCAGTATCTGGATGAGCACCTCACTATCAAGGAAAGAGAATGGGAGCGATACCCCTTCAAGGATATTGTTCTAGACCGTGCCGATGTTGAGTGGTTGCTAGCAAACTATAATGATGAGCGAAGATTTGCAGGGGAAAGCTACCAACTACCTCAAAAACGCAAAGGGCTGGATCTTAGAGGCGCTGATCTACGCAAGGTAGACCTGCATGACTTGCCTCTGAAAGGGGTTGACCTCTACAATGCGCATCTGGAAGGAACTGACCTCCGGGAGGTCCACCTGGAAAGAGCAAACCTCAGTGCGGCTTACCTGCAGGACGCTTATCTTTACAATGCCCACCTGGAGGACGTCTACCTCAGTGAGGCTCAACTGAATGGAGCTGACCTCAGAGCAGCCCATCTCGAAGGCGCTGACCTCAGTGAAGCTCACCTGGAAAGAGCTGACCTCAGTGAAGCTCACCTGGAAAGAGCTGACCTCAAGGGAGCCTCGCTGGAACGAACGAACCTCAGAGCAACTCACCTGGAAGGAACTGACCTCAGCGGGGTCCACCTGGAGGGAAGTAATCTGAGTGGAGCTTTCTTTACCAGCGTAACGAACTTGAAAGGTGTTCATTTTGGGAATGAGAAGTCTGGCTTTGCTTTACTCGCCGGGGTACGTTGGGGTGATGTTGATCTTTCGGTTGTCGATTGGACGCAGATGAACATTCTGGGCGATGAGTATCAGGCACGCCGGCGGGAAAAGGAGAATGGAGAGGCGAAAGATTCCACGACACGACTTGAGGAGTATCGAACAGCAGTGAGGGCTAATCGACAGCTGGCTGTTGCATTGCGAGGAGAGGGATTAAACGAAGAGGCGGCACGGTATGCGTATCGTGCACAACGGCTCCAGCGTGTGGTTCTGAGACGGCAAAGAAAGCTTGGACAATATCTCTTCTCCTGGTTTCTCGACCTGCTCGTTGGATATGGCTATAGGCCAGGACGAACCCTTTTCTGGTACCTGGCGATCATTGTTGCATTCACACTAGCCTACTTTGCATTTGGACGTTTACCACCACTTGAAGCATTTATCTTTAGCTTGACTTCCTTTCATGGACGTGGATTTTTCCCAGAAGGCACATTCTATTTTAATGACGCACGTGCGATACTCGCTGTCATCGAAGCGGTGATCGGCTTTCTGATTGAGGCGAGCTTAATCGCAACGTTCACGCAGCGCTTCATCGGAAAATAGCTCGCTTGCTTACTGTAGGAGTGATGCCCGTGATATCTCCGTCGTGCTCTCATAGCACGGCTGACGAAGTCTACTGACAAACAAGGAGTGAAACGATGACACAAGCCAATGTAATGATGATCGCTCGCAGGGTAAACCCTACGGCCAGTATCATAGACATCCAGGGTGAGGTCTCTGCTTCTGCTGAAAAGGCACTGATGGACGCCTACTTGGAGGCGTCTACCCCCACGACCAGCACTATTATCTTGAACCTCAGTAAACTGGAATATATGAACAGTAGTGGAATCGGCTTATTGGTCACACTGCTCATCCGTATTAACCGTCAGGAGCAGCGCCTACTGGCCTTCGGGATCAGTCAGCATTATCGTAGCATCTTTGAAATCACTCGCTTGAGCGAGGCTATTGGAATCTATGATACGGAGACCCAGGCGCTAGCGGCAATACACCGGACATGAGTAAGACTGGTACTGGCAAAGGAGCACGACTATGAATCTCTCACCTGCACCGGAACAGGTAAGCGTGAACACTGACCTGAAGAGTACAAGGGGCATGCGCTTGCAGGGACGCTGGCTTGCTTTTCTCCGCCTGACATGGATAATCCTGAGCGTTCTTGCTCTTATACTTTTCTTTGTGAGCCTACCTGTATACTTTGCGAGCCAGCAGAAATTGTATGCAGTCGGCTACGCTGTGTTTATCCTCGCCCTGGGTATCTTCGTCGCCCTGGTGTGGTTCATCGTCGCAGTGATGATCTTTTGGCGCAAGTCCAACGATTGGCTGGCCTTGC
>WNFW01004500.1_pt1 | contig 11374 bp, 4 predicted proteins | sample 5400131 | NCBI WGS metagenome assembly WNFW01 (sample SAMN13153362, study PRJNA577476) | soil metagenome | isolation source: 20 cm soil or saprolite under grassland replicate 1 | place: USA:California | collected 2016-06-15
GCGGCGCGATTTTCAAGCCTGATTCGAGGAGCTGAATGGCATCTTCGAAATAATTCTGGGACATGCTTACCCGGGCCAAGAGAAAAATGATGTCCGTATTCTGAGGGGCCAGCTTGTGAGCACGCACCAGCAAATCCAGCGCATCTACTGCCCGCGTCTGGTCGGCATAGACCTGCGCCAGCAAGTAGAGCGTCTCGGGTGAATCGGGTTTTAGTTTCAGGGCTCGATTCAGGGCCTGTTCGGCTTTCGCATATTCGTTGCCGCGAAGATAGGCCTGTCCAAGGTTGAAAAGAATCTCGAAGGTTTCCGGCTTTAAGGCATTGGCCCTTTCCAGCTCTAGTTGGGCCGGCCGGTACTGCTTTTCAGAAGCCAGCAAAACACCGAGAGTGAAATGCAGCTGGACGTCATCCTTGTTCTGAGCGGAAAGATCTGTCGCCACCTTTAACCCTTCGGTGGTCCTGTGGGCTTGCAAGAATGCGCGGATCAGGTTGAAGCGAGTTTCAACGTTTGCATGGTGAACGCGCTGAAAGTGGGCAATGGCTTCCGCAGGCTGATGCTTCGCCAATAAAACAAGTCCCAGGTTATAGTTTCCGTCGCGATTCGCGGGATCAAGGCGCACGACGGTCCTGAACTCTTTCTCGGCGAGGTCGGGCTTTTCCTGAGCGACATAGACATTTCCAAGGTTGTTCCGTGTTGTGGTGGAGTTGGGATCGAGCCTCAGGGCATGGTGGAATGCCTCCAGCGCAGTTGCATAGTCCTTTTGGTCGCCGTAGATAATCCCCAATAAATTGTAGCCCTCGACGCTGGAGGGATTCCGCTCAAGAGCTTCCTGAATTTTCTCTCTGGCCTGTTCGATCAAACCCTGGCGGAGCAAGTCTTCCGCTTCCTGCAATTGCGGCTGGAGCTTAGAAATTTGGGGAGTGTTGGTCTTGCTTTGGACAGGTTGTTGGGTTGCGGCTGCTTGCGAAAACAGAGGGGCCACGATTAGCGCGAGGATTCCTCGCAATTTCGACCTGCGGCCTGCGATTCTGGATGGATGCAAAAATGAAGCGGCGATATTCATCCCCCAGTAGGCCTCCGCGCAGGCTCCGAATACAGGAGTCGCGAGTTCACTTTAGCATTTCCAGCTCTTTCTGAGCCACCTTGTGCTGCGGTTGTAGTTGCAGCAGCGCCAGCAACACTTCCCTGGCTTTTTGCTTTTCTTCCAGAAGCACGTACAGACGGGCCAGATTGAGATAGGCTTGGTCAAAGTTGGGGGCCCAGCGAATGCAGGTCTTGAATCTCTCTTCGGCGTCGGAGTTTCGCCGCTCACGAACAAAGAGCACACCCAGGTTGTTGAGCGCGTCGGGAAAGTCCGGACGCAATCTCACCGCGCTTTCCAAATATTGCGCGGCTTGCTCGAGCTTCTCCTGCCGGGCGTAGAGCATGCCGATGCTGTAGTTGACCTCCGGATCATCTGGAGTAATTTCAAGCGCGCGGCGCAGAAGTTTTTCCGCTTCCTCAAGGGCTCCCTGCCGCCGATAGACGTTTCCGAGGTTCGCTAGCGCGATGGCGTAGGTCGGCCGTAAGAGCAGAGACTGTGTGAAGTTGCGGATGGCCTCGTCCGCCTGACCTTCCTGCGCGGCGACCATTCCAAGATTGTTCCAGGCTTCCGGATAGTTTGGACGCAGCTTCAGCGTCTGCTCGAGGTACTGCCGCGCTTCGTGCAAAGAGTTTTTTCGGAGATACAGTGTTCCCAGATTGTAGTAGGCCTCCGGATCTTGCGGCTTCGCCACGATCACCTGCTTAAAGGACGCCGCTGCCTGCTCGAGATAGGAATCCGATCGGCCTTAGTGACTTGGACGGATCTCAAATCTTCCATGAGCCGTTCCGGATTTACCGGCCCCTGGTAAACCTTTACAATCAACCCATCTTTATCGAGAAGGAGAGAGGCCGGAAGGGGCAGGTCCCTGCGACGGTCGAACAGATAACGATAAATGATGTTGTAGACGCCAGCTACGTCCTGCGTGGCGAGCACGTTTGGAAAACGGAGCGATTCTTTCGTGGCGAATGAGCGCGCCGTTTGTGCGTCGCCGGGATCATCGAAGTTGATGCCAAGGATCCGCAGACCGTTCGCGACGAGCGCCGACTGCTGCTTCTGCAGAAGGCGCAGTTGGTCGCCACAGGCTGGCGAAGTTGTCGCCCAAAAGTGGAGAAGCAGCGCGCCGCCTCGGAATGACCGCAGATCCCGCATGTTGCCATCGAGGTCGGGCAAAGAAAATTCGGGAGCGCTCAAAGGCTCGATAAGCCAGGTCTCCACCGACGAAGGCAAGGGCTCTGACTTCTGAGGCTCGCCAGCCCGCGCACAAGTTAGAGGTGAAGCCGCAAAGGGCTTGGCCAGAAAATCCGCGGAGCCTTCCTGAATTTCGATTCGATGATTTACAGGTAGGTGCTCGAAAGTCTGAGTCAAACCGCTGGGCCAGCGAATCGAGCCGCGCACAGCTCCATGGGCCTGTCCAACGCCAAAGAAAAGCTCTTTGCTGTGCTGCGATAGAAAACCGGAACCAGCTTGCAGATATTTCGTCTGACGATGCCCTTCGGCTTCGACGGTTACCGAAGCCCCGATGGCATCGCGATTGCTTTTCTGCCCGCGCAAACGGAAGGCGATCGAATGGCCGAGTGCTCTCATCGCATTTTGCAAAATCCGAAGTTGTGGCGCGTTTCGATTTTTTAGGACGACTTCCAATCGCCCATCCTGGTCAAAGTCGGCGAGTGCAAATGAGCGGCTGTCGTCAAGAAAATCCAATCCGACTGTGCCCGAGACTTCCGAAAACGTCCCGTCATGATTGTTCGCGTAGAAAACATTCCTCTCGCGGCCGCTCCAAGAGCTGTCCGAGCGGATCAATTCATTGATGGCGTTCCATCCCTGTTCGTACTGCAATGATGGAGTTTGGCTCTGAGGCGATTTCGCCACCAACTGTCGCCAGAAGAAGCCGGAAAGATCGGCTTTGTCGCGCGCGGAACTCTCCGGTCCCGAGATGTAGCCGTTGGCAATGTAGAGGTCCGAGTAGCCGTCGAGATCAAAATCCCAGGCGTCCGAGCACCACGCCCAGCGACCCATTTGCACCCCTGCTTGGCTGCTTACGTTTTGAAACTTCCCATTTCCTTGATTTCGATACAGCGCATTCCCCTGTGCATGTTGGCGATAGAAGGCGCGGATGTTCTCGGGCTCTTTTTCGTGAAAACGCTCCTGCTCTGAAACTCGAATGCCTGCGCCTGACCACATTGCCGCAGTATAGATATCCAGTTTTCCGTCGTTATCGAAATCGAACCAAGAGGCACTCATACCAGCGCCGACGTCCTCGACACCCGCTTCTGCGGAAACACATGTGAACACTCCGTCGCCATTGTTGCGGTAAAGATTGTTTCGCCCGAAGTCGTTGGCCACATAAAGGTCCGGAAAACCGTCTGCGTTGTAGTCGCCCCAGGCGCACGCGAAGCTGTACCGGTCGTTGTCCACGTTCAAGCCCGCCGCCTCGGTCCGGTCCACGAAGTTCGCATTCCCGGTGTTGTGAAACAAAAAATTCGCAGGGCCATTTCGCGCGTCAAAATAAGGAGTGGGATAGTGATACTGGTCGAGTCCCACATAATAGGTGTAGAGGCAAAAATAAATGTCGAGGCGTCCATCGCCATCATAGTCAGCGATGGCAGCGTGGGTGAAAGTCCCCTGGGGAGGCTGGACGAACTGGAAGGCGTCGCGTTTGAGTGAGAACTTTCCATTACCCTGGTTTAGGAAGAGCAACGGGCCGCTGCCGCAGACCACCAGAAGGTCCTGGAGCCCCTTATTCTCGAAATCCGCGAACAGCGCGCAAGCCGTGCTGTCCAGCACTCCCACTCCCGACTTTTTAGTCACATCCTCGAACGTACCGTCGCCGCGATTGCGATACAGCTGGTTTGGAAGTCCCGCAGGCTGACAAATGTAAAGATCATCCAGCCCGTCGCCGTTGAAATCTCCCGCCGCCAAACCATTGTTCCCATAAACATCGATGCCGCAGGCACCATCTAAGATGGTGCGCCAATAATCAACTCCACGAACCAACTGATTCTTGTACGATTCCGTCTGGCCTAGAGCCTGCGAAGTAATGTCAATGAAAACCGGCTCGGGCGCCCGGCTCAAGGTTTCTTCCGTGGCCTCCCAGCGAAGGGCTCGCCATACGTTAGACTCATCCTGCTTCCACTGAGTCCGCCAGAGTCCAATGCGTTCTTCGCGCCCCATATCCATTCGCGTACCGACAAAGTCATACCGAATGTCGATGCGGAGTTTCTTCGATGAGTCTGCGATTTCTTTGATCCCGACGATTTCGAATTCTGCCGTCTCCACTCTTAACATCGGCGCCAGGTAACCCTTGATCTCCTGGAGAAACCGTTCACGCCCCGCTGCCATATTGGTCGAAAACTGCCTTCGCAGGACCTCCATTCCATTCCCCGAACGCAGACTCTTTTCCTGAGTTGGAACTAGCGAGGTAGCTTCGATAGAAGCGTCCAGGAATTTTGCCGCAATTGCGAGAGCGGGTGGCGCTGTCTTAAGCCCTTGGGTCCATTCGTCGAGAAGCCGGATGATTTCAAAAGCGTATTTTTCCGTAAAGTATTCATCCGTGCCGGGAACGACTCGGCTCAAAACATCATCAAGTGGGGACTTCGCAGGATAGTGGGGCGTAAGACGAAAATCGGCAAAGGGAAAGGCGGAGGTCCTGTCTCCAGAGGTCTCTGAGCGTATCGACGGGAAAGGGAAGGCAAGTAGGGGAGCCGGAAGAAAGAGTAGCGGCGCACATTGCATCCTTCTCAAGAAGGTTCGACGCGAAAAAATGTTTTTTTTGTCTTTGTGACGCACTATTTGCCCGAATTCACTCTATCAAGGAATGCCTATTCTGCGGGAGCTGGCCCTGAGGAATCACCCAAAATGAGCTCAGCGGGGATTTGATACTCGCGGCCTTGCGGATTCGGTGAGCAAGAGAGTTCATGAAGGGCGTCAGCGGCCATCTTGCCGAGCATGTCGCGGTGTACGTCCACCGTGGTGATCGAGGGGTTGCTGTATTCGGCCAGCCGAGTGTTGTCGAATCCCGTAACGGAAATGTCCTGTGGCACACGGCAGCCGGCTTTTAATAGGCCCTTGATGACGCCAACGGCAGTGAGATCGTTGACCGCCACCACGGCAGTGGGCCTGGGAGATAGCTTTGCGATCGCCAAGCCCGCCGCGAATCCGCCTTCGAAGCGTAAGTCGCCGCGAAGAATCGGCCCCGGCTCGAGTCCCAAATCCAACATGCACTTTTCGTACGCTTCCAACCGGACATTGTTGGACTTGAGCCTGGGCCTGCCAGCGATGAAGCCGATTCGTCGGTGTCCATTCTTGTAGAGGTATTTGACGATTTGCTCGACTCCAGAGAAATAATCAATTCTCAGGTTGCTCATGTATCCGCGAACCGGAGCGAGGTCGAGGAAAGTCACGGCGATCCTTCTTCTCGCTAGTTCGTGGATCAAACGCAAACTGATTTCCGAGGTCATCACCGCGACTCCTCGAACATTGTGCTCCATCATTCTCTCGGCGGCCTCTCGCGTTCTGCGGGGGTCATAGTTGGTATCGCTAAGAATCGCGTCATAACCAAGCTGGCGGGCGCGGACTTCGAAACTCTTGATCACTTCAGGAAAGAATGGATTTTCGATATCGGACACGATGATTCCCAGTGTGCGGCTGTCGCGCGAAGCGAGGTGACGGGCATGCACATTCGGGAAGTACCCCAGACGCTTGACAGTTGAGAGCACCAGTGAGTGCGTACTGCGGCCCACTTTGCCGGTCTTGTTCAAGACATTGGAAACGGTGGCCGTGGAGACGCCCGCAGCCTTTGCTACATCACGAATAGTGAGACCCATGATCCTATATTCCGATGACCGCGCGGCCGAAGGCGGTACGGACCGATTTCCGCACTCGGAGAGCAAGCCTGCGACACGCGAAGTATAGATGAAAAAAATTACTTGACAAGATGCGATGGACGGTGTATGAGGTGGCGCACTAGGTTAAGCGTTTAATTGGTTTGGGCCCGATTCGGATAGCCGTTTTCATCCTTTCCGTGGCTCTGGGGTTCAAGAATAAAAGGTGCCGTGGAGCAGTATGTCTTTTTGCTTCGCGAGTTCGATCTGGCGATCCATCAGGCGGCTGTCCGCGAAGGCTGTTTGCGGACGGCTTGGGGGAAATGAGCTGTTTGCTCCTTTGCGTTGTTCGAGGGGTTGGCCTAAATGAAAAGCGCTTGCGCAGCTTGCTGGGTACTGGTGCAGAGAGACTGAGGAGGCACGGCTTATGAATCGTAAGGCCATTTCATCTGGGGTCCTGAGAGCTTCCTTGGCGATGACAGCCGTGTTGGTGTGTCTGTTCTTGAGCGCGCAGCGTCTCCAAGCTCAAGTTGACACCGGCACCATCTTGGGGACAATTGCGGACGCCTCGGGGGCGCCGATTAGCGGCGCCAAAGTCACGTTGACCAACGAAGGTACGAGCGCGGCTCTCTCGTTCACGACGGGAGCGGATGGGGCTTACAAGTTCACGCCTCTCAGAATCGGCAGTTATAAAGTTACCGCATCCTTCCAGGGATTCCAGACCACGACGCAAACCAACATTACGGTCAACGTGGGTGCCGACGTGGTGATCAATTTCTCGCTCAAACCCGGCCAGGTGACGGAAATCGTGGAGGTATCGGCGGCTCCTCCCGTGCTCGAAACCCAGAATGGTTCCGTCGGCCAAGTCGTCGATTCCCGGAGCGTCAATGATCTTCCCTTGAACGGGCGCAACTTCACGTTCCTGGCCCAGTTGGGTGCTGGCGTGAACACGCCCCAAGCCGATACGCGCGGCAACGCTGCTACCGGTGCCTTCGCTGCCAATGGCCTACGGCCCGCCCAGAACAATTACCTCCTCGATGGTATCGACAACAACTCCGATACCGTAGACTTCTTGAACGGCACAAACTTCGTCGTTCTACCCCCCGTCGACGCCATTCAGGAATTCAAGGTTCAAACCTCGGGCTTCAGCGCCGAGTTTGGCCGCTCCGGCGCCGCCATTCTCAATGCCACCATCAAGTCCGGCACCAACGAATTGCATGGCACCCTATGGGAGTTTTTGCGCAACGATAAGCTCGATGCTGCCGACTTTTTTGAAAACGCCAACGGAATTAAAAAGGGTGAATACCGCCAAAATCAGTTTGGATTGTCTGCTGGCGGCCCCGTCGTGATTCCCCATCTTTTTAACGGAAAAAACAAGGTCTTCTTTTTTGGTGACTATGAAGGTCTACGGAGAATTCAGGGAACGGTTCATCAGGGCTCGGTACCGAGCGAACTCGAGCGAAACAGTGGTTACACCGATTTTTCCGACCTAATAGCCGCTCAGTCGGGGAGTACTCCGCATATTGACGATCTCGGCCGCTCTATTCCGATTGGCACCGTTTTGGACCCCGCCACGACTCGGCAGGTTACGGCGGGTGCTGTTGATCCGACCTCTAACCGAGTGGCTACCAGTTCCGGGTATGTTCGAGATCCTTTCGGCACTTGCGGACCAGGTACCCCCGTCTTTACCCCTGCCACTTGCGGCCTGAATAACCTCACTTCTGCTTTCGCATCTGGTCGGGCTGTCCTGGATCCGACCGGCGTCAGCCTGCTGAACCTCTCTCCGCATGCCACCAATAACGCGACGTCCGCGCTTCTTGCAAATTTCGCTGATACGCCGGCCTTGAGAGAACACCGCAATGCTTTTGACTCACGCATTGACATCAATTTCAGCCAAAAGGATACGCTCTTCTTCCGATTCAGTTATGTTGACGACCCGCAGCTCATCCCCGGTATTTTCGGTGGTATCCCCGATGGCGGTGGTTTCCAGGAAGGAAACCAGACCGCAAATTCTCAGCAGAGTGCACTTGGCTGGACCCACACGATTTCTCCGACCTTGGTGAACGAGGCCCGAGCGGGCTTGAGCTACCTGCACACTACGCGCGTCTCGCCCGCCGCCAATGATCTGAGCAATCTTCCTCTCACGAAGACTGGCGTCGCTGACATCCCTCAGTTGTCCGAGAATGGCGGACTTCCCGCCTTCGGAGTCAACGGGCTATCCACGTTGGGAAGCAACGCCTTCCTGCCCTCGGATGAAGTTAGTTCCACTTTCCAGATTACTGACAGCGTCACGAAAATTTACGGCAAACACACCTTCAAAATGGGTTTCGAGTTTCAGCACGTCAAATTCTCGACCCTCCAACCGCCTTGGTCGCGCGGCCAATTCAATTTTGACGGTGTCTACACTGACATCCCCCAAGTGGGGGGAGGCAATACGGGCCGCGCACAGGTGATCCTGGCTCCAGTCGCAAATAGTATCGGCTGCGCTACTACCGCAACCACCGATTGTCCCGGGTTTGTCGGAGGCCCCAATGCCGTTTTCGTCTCAAATATCTCCCTCACCGACAACGGAAAGAACTACTACGGTTCCTTCATCAACGACGATTGGAAGATTACTCCCAACCTGACCATCAATCTTGGCTTGCGGTGGGACTTCTTTGGTCTGGTTCTTGAGCACCATGGAAATCAAGCCAATTTCGTCCCCTCAGGCGGTCCACTCAACGGTCCGACATACTTAATGCCGGGAGGCAAGAACACCTGCGATAACACCACCGTCTCTAATAGCTTCATCAATTTGCTCGCAGCAGACGGCATCGCTTGTGCTGCCACGAATGCTTACGGTAAGGGGCTCGGTAACTCGCAGAAGGCGAATTTCGCGCCCCGCGTAGGATTCGCTTACCAAGTCAGCCCCAAGTTCGTTGTGCGCGGCGGATTCGGTATCTTCTACAACGGCTTCGAGAACCGCGGTTTCTCTCCAAACCTTGGCGAAAACTATCCCTTCCAGTTCAATTTCTCGTTCTTCAACCCCAACGACTCGCACCCCATCAATAACTTCACAGCCAGCAGCACTTGCGACGCTACTCCCGCAGGTGGCCCCAAGATAGCGACTGGCTTCACATGTACGCCACTTGACGCACTCTCAGTAAACGCGAGTGGTCTGGCCCTGCGCGGTATCCAATTTGACTATCAGACTCCCTACTCGATGGGCGGCAACCTGACCGTCCAATATCAGCTGACTCCTTCGATGTCCGTGCAAGCGGCATATGTGACCTCGCTGGCACGTCATTTGGAGTCGTTCCCGGGTTCCAACAACGTTACCTCAATCTTGCCGGCTGGCACGGATCTTGCCGTCCAAGACAGTGCTACTACAACAGGCAATTGTCCCACGCTAAACTTCCCTGGCCATGCTTGCGTACCCCTCCCAGATTTTGGGCGAAACTCGAGTTATGCCGCGACCGAGGGGAACAGCACCTACCATGCTCTTCAGACCAAGCTTGAAAAGCAATTTGCAGGCGGGCTGAATTTCCTGGCCACCTACACATTCTCCAAGACGCGCTCAGACGCGGGAGACTTGCTCAACGGCGGCGTCGGAGAGAACTATCGCGGTCCGGATATCCCCGGATTTGGAATCCAAGGGGATTACGGCCTCGCGGATTACGACATTCGAAATGTGTTTCACCTCAGCGGGGGCTACGAACTTCCCTTCGGCAAGGGCAAGCATTTCATGTCCCAAGCCAGCGGCGTGACCAACAGGATCGTTAACGGTTGGAGCGTGATCTGGATCGCCACCCTGCAAGGGGGCCAGCCGATTACGCTCGTTTGCCCAACCGGTACGACCGGCACGGCTACAGGCACGAGTTGCAATGATCTCCTCGTTAAGGGGCAGAGCCCGAAACTCGGACTCCATACCAACTCGGTTGATGGCCGGATCAATTGGATCGGGAACCCCGCAGCTTTCACGCAACCATGTCCGTTGGGTGCTGGGGGCGTGCCAGATCCTACCAAGGTCGCAGGCTGCGTTCCTTTGACGGGCCTTGCAGCCTTGGGCGGCGCACCGGGGCAAATTCCTGGACCGGGCTTTCACAAATTGGATTTCTCGATCTTCAAGGATATTCCTTTCAACGAGCGCGTCCGGCTGCAGTTCCGCGCGGAAATATTCAACATACTCAATCACCCGAATTTCAACTCTCCGGGATTTGGCGGCAACGGCGTTGTCTCAATCTCCGGATCGACCAACTACACGAGTTCGACGTTCGGTGATATCGGTGCAACCCGCGATGCCCCGAACGATCCTAGACAAATCCAGTTTGCCCTGAAGTTGTATTACTAGAATGAAGTGACACCCCGCAAAGGGCGCTCCGACCGGGTCGGGGCGCCCTTTGTTTTGCCCGGGCTTTCTCTGAATCCCCTACTCCCGCCCATCGCGCCGCGGTGGTAGCCTACAAAGACTGTGATCATGAGGAACCAATCGATCTGGTCTTTTCTCGTGGCTCTGCTGGCATGTATTCCGGCGGCGGGTGCCTGCCCCCGGCAGAGCCGGGATTTGGATCGCGAATTCCAGGCGGCCGTCGCTCAATATGACTCGGGCCGGTACGCAGAAGCCGCGGTGAAATTGGAGAACCTAGTGCGCGAAGTTCCAGAAAGCTTTGAAGTCCATGAACTCCTGGGATTGGTTTATTCCGCGCAATCGCAGGACGTTAGAGCCACGCAACACCTTGAGAGGGCGGTTCACTTGAAGCCAGACTCCGCGCCTGCCAGAACGAACCTGGCCACCAATCTTGCGCGCTTGGGAAAGATCGAACTCGCCACGGAGCAGTTCAAGAAAGCCGTCGAACTCGATCCCCGGAATTTTGAGACCAACCACAATCTGGGTGAGTCTTATGTTCGATCCAGAAAAATCGCCGCGGCGGCTCCTTTTCTTGAAAAGGCCCAGAAAATCGATCCTTCCTCCTACGATAATGGATACGACTTATCCCTTGCCTACCTTCAGACCGGCCGGCTCGCGGACGCTCAGCATCTGATCCAGGACCTCTTAAAACAAAAAAACACCGCCGAATTGCACAACCTGCTGGGCGAGGTGGAAGAAAAAGACGGCAAATTCGTGCCTGCCGCAAATGAATACGAAATCGCCGCGCACATGGATCCGAGCGAGAGCAACCTGTTTGACTGGGCGAGTGAACTCCTCCTCCACCGCACGCTCGGCCCCGCTGTCGAAGTCTTTCAGCAAGCCTCCGAGCGCTATCCCACTTCGCAGCGCCTTATGATCGGCCTAGGGATGGCTCTCTACGCGCGTGGCAACTATGACGACGCCGTCAAATCTCTTCTGAAGGCCGCCGATCTGAATCCCTCCGACCCCGGCTGCTATCTTTTTCTATCCAAGGCCTACGACAGTTCCCCGAGCCAGGCTGCGGAAGTCATCGAGCGTTTCCGCCGTTTCGCGGAACTTCAGCCGCGCAATGCGCGGGCCCTC
>WNFW01003180.1_pt1 | contig 11363 bp, 14 predicted proteins | sample 5400131 | NCBI WGS metagenome assembly WNFW01 (sample SAMN13153362, study PRJNA577476) | soil metagenome | isolation source: 20 cm soil or saprolite under grassland replicate 1 | place: USA:California | collected 2016-06-15
ACACGCATGATGTGGTGATCGACGGCGGCAAAGTGCGGAAACGGAAGAAAGGACCTTCCAAGCAATTCCGCGAAAAGTTCGGCCACACGCCGCTTTCGGCCGGGGAAGAAATTCCCTGGGGAGGCAAGCGGCTCATTGTGGGGACCGGCGCCCATGGCGCGCTTCCGGTAATGGACGAAGTCCTAGCGGAGGCGAAACGACGCGGTGTCGAGGTCATTGCGGCGCCTACATTGGAGGTCTGTCAGCTGCTGGAGGAAGTGAAGAAGGGCCAAGCGTATGCCATCTGCATTGCACGTGCTGACCGGGGATTTGGGAGACCGGCCATCGTAGACGTGAATCACGACCGCATCGTGTGACCGGCTGCAAAACTTTGCGTAGCCAATTGCATTCGTGATTGCGTTCGGCTCGCCGTACCATGGCCGACTGAAGGGGAGCGCATCGGAAATCAGATCGACGCCGCGATGATCTTTGCGGGGCCGGACTTCGTAAACGTGCGTTGGCTGCATCGCATGGGTCGCACAGGGTTAGTTTATTACGGGGATTGTTGCGGCTGTGCCGTGGCTGAAGGCGATTTTTGTGTTGAAGGGATTGAATTATCTGGGGCGGCAACTGACTTATTTGCGCGACACTGAATGACTCCGAAAACAAGCCCGACAAGAACGCTCATCGCCGCAAGTGTAATTGCCCAACGCGCGAGCGTCTGAGTTTGTCCATGACGTTGTTTGCTATCGCGATCTGTCTTTGCGCTCTGCCTTCTTTGATATTCAAAACTGGCAGTGCGGAAATACGTGTGACCCGGAGAGTCTGCGATGAACTTCTCAAGCTCCTCATCGCTCATTCGAGCAAAATCATCGTGTGCGCTCATATTAGCTCAGTCCCGCCCTTTTGTTGTCGCGACATAAAGAACGTACCCAAAACCGACGACTAAAACCACCAGCAAGGCTCCGGTTTCTTTGCGCGACACTGGTCGTTCCTCTGCGTATGGACTAATGTCGCCAGTGCGCAGATCATAACCTCTTTCATGCAGGTAGGTGACCATCAGATAAATAGAGAGACCTAACCAACCGATTACGGCCAGCCCATTTAAGCGTTGCTTTCATGCGACCGATCTTGCCGTTTTTTTTCGATTCTGACCGAGCCGCTGTATTGAATGTCCGGGCGCGGCTTGTGATCGGTTTCGTGGAACAACACTTCGTCGAGTTGCCGTTTATCAACCATTTCCCCGCACCGGCTGCATTTGTAGAAATGTTTTTTCTCCGACTTCGCTCAACTCGTCAAAGTCAGCGGCATTCACAACTCGACTGTAAGAGCCTCGCATTCGTGTCAATCGACACCTATTTCGCGCTTCGCTTCGGCTTGGCGAGTGTGACGACAAATGATTCGCCGGTACCGGGATTCGGATTCGGCTCGATGTCCACAATCTCGCCGTGTTGTAAGCGCTCTTTAATCTCGGATCTGGATTCGGGCATCTGCACAATTTTGTCCGCTTTCGCCTTTTTCGGTTTCACAACTTGAACGGTACGAGCCTCGCCATCGCGTCGCAAGCGCACTTTGGCCGTCTTGCCGGCTCCGAATCGGCCAAACACGGTTTTAGGCCGGTTTCCGGCGCGGGAACCGCCATTCTCAAAGCGGTTGTTCTGACTGTTACCTAAGCATTTTGTTCTGACTGTCGGAATTTACATAGGTGAAGAATAAAAGTCTAGGTTCGAATCCTAGCGAGGCAGTTTCAAAAGTCAGACACGATTCACCTGTGAAGCAGTCAGACATGCACACAAATGCCCTGCCCCGCCTCACAGGATCGCGCTAGAATCGCTTGCCAGACGGCAAATGATGAAGGCGCATATTATCGATGATTTCTGCACACGTTTACGATGCGGCGGCCACTTGCGCCCGCCGGTACAGTGTCTGAGCTTGTGCTTCGTTAGGCGACTTCCCGCGCTGCATGCAAGAATCTCCCTCAGATAAAGATGATTCAAAGTTTCCCGACGGAAGGGAGATTTCCGCTTTTGTTGCGACTCTTGCCTCCGAAGGAGAACGAGTCGCGGTCATCATCAGCGCTGCACGCATCGATTACGTTCTGGAAGGTATTCTGAAAGGACTGATGGTTCCACACACCGGCCCTTCAGACCCGCTATTCGACAGCGAACGGCTTCTTGGGTCGTTCTCGGCGAAGATCTCTTTGTCCTATCGCATCGGCCTTATCGATTCCGAATTAGAGGCAGCTATTACCATCATCCGAAAGATTCGAAATGACTTTTCCCATTCGATGCGCCCCGAGCATCTTGGCGACTCTCCTCATCGCGAACGTGTGAACGAACTCGTCAAGAATCTGAAGAAATCGCCGTTTTATGAAGCGCTCTATTCCAGACTAGCGCTCCAAATCGCTCCCGCTCATTTTTGCGCCTTCTGCACCGGCGTTGCCGTGGTGCTGTCGTCGTTACGAGTGTTAGAGAAGTTTCCCGCTCACCCTACCGACTCTAGAATGCACTTCCTGATTCCACGACAAGGCCTGCTTAAAGACTTCTGAGGCAAAGATGACCAGTTCACAACACGCTTACGAAGTCAGACCCCGCAAGGATCATCGCGGCGTCAATCTAATTTCCGATGCGCTGCCGTTTGGTCGCTTGTGGTACGGTGAGCCGGATGCAATTAGCAATGCAATCGGCTAGCGCAAAGTTCTACAGCCGTTCACATGATGCTGTGATTCGCGTTTACGATGACGCAGGCACTGTGATCGAAACACATGAGCACGTTGGCGATTTCAGAGAGTGGTAAAGAACATGAATTGGAAAGATCATCCCTTGGCTGTAGCGACGGTTTCAATCGCTGCCACGACCATTATAATATTGACCGTAATGTTCACTGCGGTTATCCCGACTTGGCTTCGGTCAAAGGACAATGAGATCGCCGCTAAACAGGCAGAGATCGCCGCTCTAGACGCACGGATGGTCAATCTTGAGGCGGAGCCGACGAGACTCAAGGCCGAGCTCGAAGGACTCGGCGGTCACATGCGGAAGGTGGAATCAGAAAACATCAAATTACGACGCGATCTCGACAGACTTAGCCATGATAATTTATTCTCAGTGGATGACGTCTATCCACGCGGTTTCCGCAGTGTCAGGATTGGCGACCGTATTGATGTCGTATCGCAAGTTTACGCCGCCGAGGCTGCCATCAAAGATGAGTATGACTGGATCAGCGTCAAGTTCAAGAAGCCTCACCCATTTTCATCAGCCGCGTACTACTATGACCAAAACGCGAAAGTTAAGACTGTTCGTAGCATAATGTTCCTGTTCGGTGACCCCCTGTTCCGTGACGGCGGCGGCGCCACGTTCGACATGCTCAAACAGCAACTGATCGATAAGTACAGTGAAACGACTATGCAAGAAATAACCAGACGGGGGGCGAAGGCGCTGGTCTGGTCGGGCATACAAAACCACACGCTTGAATTGACTAACCGCTCGCTTAGCATCAGTTCCACGCAATGAACCCCCCTATTGCCGAAAAGATACCAGCAATGGAGAAGGATCCCCTTTCGAGTTCGATAAACGCGGTCAACTTCTCATCGGCGCGCACAACGAAACGCTTCCCGTCATCGCGGTGCGCATCGGCAACGAAGATTGTTCGCCCGCGACAATCCACGACTGAGACACAGCCCCAACTCCAACCGGCTTTGCTGAGATTGTCAGCGATGATTTCCCAGTGATAACGAGCACGACGCTCAGGACTGTCCACGCAGCAACTGTCGCCGATACATCACCAAACCGAGCAAGCCCAACGTCAGGAGCAGAAATGTTGACCCATGATCAGGGACCGCCACGTTCCCTGCCGCCACGGTCAGAACGGCATAGGTAGGGAAGTAGCTAATTTCCCAATGCTCTGCCACGCTGTCGATGTTGCGGTTAGACGTAAACAGTGTCCCGCTCACGGCGCTGTACGTTAAAAACGTAAACGAGTCACCAACTGCCGGGACAAAGCCGTTGAGAAGCACGGCATCCAAACGGCCACTTAGATCAGCAGTCCCAAGCACATTCAGAACACCAAATTCATTAGAATTTGCAATTTGGATCATGAGATCGGCGTAGTTCGCCTGCGTGAAGTTATCGACCGTCAACGTGCCTACCGGACTGCCCGGGCCGACAGTGCCGCGGTTAATAACATCGTCATGGATAACTCCCGTGCCAGCAAGCCTGCCTGAATGATTGACTACTGCGTTACTCGAAATCGAGCCATCCACCTGTAACACGCCACCTTTCACTCTTGTAGTGCCAGAGTAGGTGTTCGTGCCCGAAAGGACGAGTGTTCCCAAACCAATCTTCGTCAACAAGCCACCTAAGCCGCCATCCTGAATCACGCCCGAAAAGGTGGTACTCAAATCATTGCTGCCGACCCCCAGATTGTTTGCTCCTAAGAAAACAATGCCGTCACCTTCAATCGAGCCCACGGTCACTGGACGGTGGAAATGGCTGCTTATGTCCAAACTACCGTTCCCGAACAGCTCAACCCGCGAGGTGCCGCCAGTGGACCTGTCCTCAAAGATAATCTGCCCGCCTTCTCCGCCGCCGGTCCCGCCGTTAGCGATCAGGGTTGCAGAGCCAGCCGTCGAAAAGCCCAGGAATTCTGTCTTCCCGCCGCCTGCGCTGCCGACTGAGGCGCCATTGTTAATGAACGTGCCATTGTCGGCTGTCCTGGAAACCAACGTCACGCCGCCCTCTGCGCCAGCGACTAAGCCGCCGTTGTTGATAAACGTGCCATTGGCTGCGGTTCCGGTAACTGACGTGCTACCGCCGTGTGCGTCCACGACCGACGCACCCATGTTGATAAAGGTGCCGTTGCCAGCGGTAGAGAACAAGTCGATGGCGCTCTGACCGCCCTCTGCGCCAGCGACTAAGCCACCGTTGTTGATGAACGTGCCATTGGCGGCAGTCGAGTTGTCGTTCAACTCTGTGCGACCGGACTGGTGGAATCCGCCCCTGACGAGAGCGCCGTTGTTGATGAACGTGCCATTGGCGGCAGTCGAGTTGTAAAATTCTGTCGTGCCACCCCGTACGCCAGTAGCGACGGCGTTATTGATAAACGTACTATCGCCGGCGCTTGAGTCTTGGAACGTTGTGATGCCCCCATTGTTCGTGAACGTCGTAGAAGTTCCAACGCTTGCGCCAGACAAGAAAACTATTTGTCCGAATTGCCCCCCGCCCGGCGGCGGCCCCTCGGTCACAAAATTCTGTATAATCCCTGAATTATTAACGATGCCCACGCCGCTAATGGCAAGCCTCCTTTGATTGGCCGTGATGGTATAGGGATTGGTGGCAGCTGGGGTGAAGATGATGCTGTTAACCTCCGTGTTCCCAGGCCCAGAAAGTGAGACATTCGTTGTATTGGAAAGGCCAAACGTCGCAACATCGCCTGGTCCATTCGGCACGCCATTCGGCGTCCAGTTGTCAGCCGTATCCCAGTCCCCCGAGATTGGATCGAGATCCCACTGCGCACTGATCGCGTACGTAACGGGGGAAGCGAGAAACGTCAGCAAACAGCAAATCGCTGCCACGATAAGTCTATTCATAGAAGTAATCTCCGGTTTTGCTATCGACGTGAGAGATTACTAAGCGGGCGGCCCCGACTTACCGTTTGGAAGGCTTAATAGTCCGCAGACATCGATTCGGACCGATCGTAGGGGAAATTGTGGATTTTATGCAAGCACAAATTTGCACATTTAATCAACAAATTTAGAGCCTTCATGTTTCCCATACGCGGGCTGTGAAGGGCGAAACAAAAAGCCGCCACGCGGTGAAGCGTGACGGCTGATTGTTAACTGAAGCCCCTTCTTAGACCGGGCACTTATTGGTTGTTCAGAACCATTTGCGGGGCAGTTTTGCTTTCGTCAAGCTGTGCACTCACTTTCTGAATTTGCGCTGCCTGCTCTTTGAGCTGCGCAGTGAGGACTTGTATCTCTTTCTGTTGCTGCGCTACCGTGGCATGGAAGTCCTTCTTTAACTCTTCCACTTTGCGGTGCTCTTTGAGGAACTCGTTGAGCAGCATGTTGCTGATGGAGTCGTAGCGCACACCTTGGACTTCGCCCTGTTCGTTGCGAATCACCAGGTCGGGGTTCACCTTTTCCACTTCCTCGGCGATGAGTCCATACTGCTGACTGTGAGTTGGCTCAAACTCTTGTTTGAAGCGGAAGCTCACCGGCTTGAGGGCGTAGAGCTGTTCGCTGGCTTTGTCCATGGGCTTGATGTCGTCCTTGTAGCGTTGCGAGGAGAAACTGCCGTTGCCCAGTTGGCCGCCAGGGCCTATGGTGACAAAACCCACCACACCGGCACTCAAAGGCTGAAATGTGTTTAGGACGTTGCGGATATACGTTCTGTCGTTCAGTCCACCAACACCGAAGACGTTTTGGCCGATACAGACATTGCCGCTGCCGGTGATAGACTCGCCGGCGCGATCACCGATGGCCGTGTTGAACGATCCCGATACGTTACTGATCAGCGCCCGGTCACCAAAGGCAGAATTGTGGCTGCCGTTGTTGTTGCTAAAGAGCGCAGTCGAACCAAACGCATTGTTAACCTGGCCCGTTGTGTTCAATTGTAGCGCGCGCCAACCAAACGCATTGCTGAATGCAAAGCCGGCGGTGGAGCTCGCCAGCGCCAAATTACCGAAGGCACAGTTGGCACCCCCTATCTGGTTGTTAGCGAGCGCGAGAGTACCGACGACGGTATTCTCGACGCCGCTTGTGTTGTGAAAGAGCGCCTTCCAACCGACGGCCGTGTTGTTGTCGCCGGTGTTGGCAAAAGACGCTCCGAACCCGACGGCTGTGTTGTGGTTACCGTCCGTGTTGAAATCGAGCGCGAAATAACCAATACCGACATTTTCGCTGCCGATTGAGTTGAACAAGAGCGAATTGACGCCAAGAGCACTATTAAACCTGCCGGTGGTGTTATGGCGGAGGGAATTAAGACCCACAGCGGTGTTGCCGAGTCCGCCGGGAGCGCTGCTAGAAAGCGCATAACCCCCGATGGCCGTGTTCCAGACCCCGGGTGTGGCGGGAGCGAGGGCGTTAAGTCCCTCAGCCGTGTTGAAGCCGGGGTAGGCTCCGTCCGGCGCCGGGGTGACTGCCTCCGCCACCGGCGAAAGCGCAAAGCAGGCGAGGGCGAGCGGGATGAGGAGGAAACCGAGTCGCAAAGGCGAGCGCCCGCTTGATTTTTTTATGCGTAGTGTAGTCATATTTTTTGTTTTCATTTTTTTGTCGAGGTTCGATTGTTGAAGGGCATTAACTGCAATCCAGTTCCGCGCGGAACCAGGAACCATCCTCACGAGACGCTTTGCACAGCGGCCTCGCTTCGGCTGACTCGGGGCTCCAGTTGGATCTGGAGATCGCGCTAAGCGGCAGTCCCAGCGAAGGTCCAGCCCCACGGGCTTCTTCAGCCCGGCCGAAGAGACGTTGAAACGTCGGATGACGTAATCCACGATGTGGATACCAGCACCGCGACAATTTGTCGAGCTTTATTTTACGCGCGCTCGCAAACGTCCATGGCTAAACCACGCCTCAACCGTTCGTGCATGATGGCATCCAACTTGAGTTCGACAAAAACGTAACGAAAGCGGACGTTCAAGTGAGACGCCGTCCTCGCTGCCGTTCGCCGACAAATGTTCGTCCATCTGAGACAAAAACACCATCGATGTGCATCGCGATTTACCGCCCTAAATGCTGTGCCGTTCTTTTCGGCAGTTGCTTCTTTGGCTGAGGTTTCTCTTTTCGCATCGCCGCAGCTTGGTTCGCACTATTCTGTGGCGTTACCGTTAACTTTTTCCTACTGCGTTTTCCCATTTTGTTTCACCCCGCTCTCATGTCTCGGAAGGTAGTCTGATTTCAGACTAACTTGTTCTGCTTTGTTGGTTCGGCGCATTCAGTTACGCGAGTTCTCGCCCTCGAAAAGGTACATGTCAAACTCTCCCCCAAGCACGGCGTTCAAAAACATTTCCAGTGGAACTTCGCCTTCTAACAGTCCACCCGCATAAACGTTGGCGGCATCAAAGGCTTGGTTGAGTTGGTCGCTAGTCCAACCACGCGCGTTGGCTTGCATGAAAAGGTCGCATAACCCGGATGCCTTAAACTCTTCAAACGACATCGAAAATTGATCGCCTGTTTTCATCTTAAAGACCCACCACCCTCATTCGGTGAAAGACCGCCTTCTTCCGACCAAGCAGATACCTCGTCGCGTCGTATAAATGATCTTCGCCGTCTGTGTCCACGTCTCCCGGTCTTGTTTTGGAGTAGCATAGTGCGGGCAATGTTCTGATAACATTTCTGCACGTGCTGAACACAATTAAGCCCGGATGTCCATCGGGTTTGAGCGCCAGGCGTTCGTGAATCTGTGCTTTGCCGGCGATGCGGCTGTCTTGCCCTTTCGCGCTCGGTTTCCAGTTGCATTTCAGAGCGTTCATCCAGTTAGCCCGGCCTCCGCCCATCCCGGTGTCCGCAAAGCTGGCGCTGTCCATGACCCCGTCCAGTTCCAAGTCATTCTCGATTATTTCGCCGCCGCCTAAGTCGATGCGGATGGAGCGATCTATCGCCAGGACCGCTCGCGCCATCTCGGTTGGAGTCATACCTGCGCGGTATAATTCCGCGATCAGATAGATGCGGTCGTGAATGGCGTCTCTGGTTCCCCATACCACCGCTGCCTCGGAGGCAAATCCGTCATCTCCACCACGCCAGATTTCCCACTCCACCGGAATTGCGAACGGCGCGCAGACATGGATTCGCGGGTCCCATTCAGCGAAAACGCTGCCTTCGAACACATTCCAAAATCCCATTAACAAACATTTACGCATCGCCTCCGGCAACGCCTCTAACTGTCTTTGATACGGACCTCCGGCCAAATGTGGGTTATCCGCGAGTCGCGCGGCTATAAAAACGCGCTTGTACCCATTCTCGGCTGGCGCCCATCTGAGCCCGAACCTGTTCATCTCATCCGCGCGCGAGCCCATACCGTTATTACTGAAAGCGGCACAATCGATAATGCCGGCTACTAACTGTTTATATGACTTGGTTTCGCATTCGTCATCCGAAGTATTACGAGGAAGTCCCGCAGGCGTCATATCTTCACCGTCTGCAACTGTGTCCCCCATCTCATTAGCGATGTGCGCGGCGAGCCGTTCCCAACCCCGTTCGCCAAGCCGCATGGTGTAGGTAACTCATCCGCGCTGCTGAACTTCTTTTGGGGTTCGCTAAATCTTTTCGCGGGGATAGCGCTGCTATCCTTCTTCCCCGTTGTTATTGGGATGACTTCGGAGTGTGCCTCATTCTTAGCGGGAGTTGTGATTCTTGGAGCCTACCTTTCTCGACACTTCGAGAAGGTGAGAAAGGTAAAGAAAAACCAATGAGCGCCGCGCCTAACCATGCACTGGAGCGAACCGTCTCGGCGGAGGAGATCAAGAGCGTTTTGCGGCTAACATTCCGCCTCGCCGGTCGCTCAGTTTGGGGCGTTAGATGTAATGAGCAGCATTCGGAGCCAACGACTGTTTTTCCGATGAGTTGACGAGGCGCTGTCGCCATATCAGCTAATAGAAGCGCTCCTAAGATTTACGTGGCGAGAGCCCACCTCAAGCGACAGAAACTCCTCCGATCGGACTCACAATCAATCTGAACGACTGCAAGAGATGCTCGCTGGCGTGATGAAGAAAATGCGCGATGAACCAAGCGCGTAACATGCGATGCAGCCAACCGCTGGGCCGCTGCGTATGTTTACGATCAAGCGCCGTGCGAGTCGTTGAGCAGCGGTCGCGCCAATTCGTCCATCGCGGTTGAAAAGCAGCGCGTCCACTTCGCGCTCGACACGCCGTCATCGCGCACAATCTCAACCATTTCATTGGCAACCTTCCTGGATAGCGGAATTAGCGCGTTGCGTTTCCTCACGTACGCGCAGTCGTGACCGGCTGGCGGTGGCTGGCGCTTACCAGCGACGATCAATTCGTCGCAAGTGCAGTCGCCGTTATTCCTCCTCGATCTCCTCGCCGTCCTTTTGTTGTTGTCGTCGCGCTTCGGGGGGTGGTTCAAGATCGCCCGCGAAAGCGTTAAACGGCTGCGCGTCCCCCTTGTCATATCGCTTTAGCATTTCGACTAAATGCGTTGGCGCATTTGGCATCTTGCGGATGCTTGCTGGGTTGAATTATTTCATCTCCTATTACGATTACTCCGCCGCGAAGTGGCGGCTCTGGTTTGACTGGAAAAAGCGGGCGCAAGACCGCGAATGTCTGCGATGCAAGCACAAAGGAAATGAATATAAACACTGCTGCGAATTTCATGCTCGTCGCTTTTATCAAAATCAATCGCCTTTCATCATTCTTCTCCGAGATTTGCCGGCCCAAGTTCCCAAAACTCTTCCGAAGCTGGAAAAATCCTGACTCTGGCCCGGCATTGGATCGACAATAGAAAACTCGCGGAGGCGCTGCCTATCGGGGAAAAGCACTGATTTTTTGGCCTGGCCAATCCCCCGATTGACATATCGGGGATTCTGCGTCGGGAGGCCCACCTGTTCCTAACAATTCGCGGGCGCCATGCTTCAGCGCTTGGGCCTTGTGCAGCAAGTCCCCGATAGCTCACCAACGGCACACTCATAATCAAAGATTTGCCGCGTTGCACTGCTCTAAATGCCTTGCTCGATGCTTTAGGATTCAACGGGAGCTTAACCAGTGGGGCTGGTAATTCTCGTTGGCCGGCAAGATCATTCCCTTCCGAACGTAGATTCGCGGAGCGCAGAGACATCCACGCCGCGCTTTGCCAATGCGGTGATCAGAGCACTCGAATCATCCCCGTCGAGCTGCATATTTACAGCGGCACCCCCGCTAGCTGTAAAAGCGAAAACCACGCGGATTTTTTTTCGTCTCTTCGCAGCACCTGGGAGAGCGGCTACAAAAGCGACAAGGTCCATGTTAAGAACCGTTCCGCTGGGGAGACTCACAAAGTTGTCCTTCATGCCCCCGATTGTCAGGCTTGCGATTTATTCGGCAACAGAAAAGTTCTACGGGCAATGTTCGCCAAAGTCATCGCCGAGGGCAGCTGCTCCAAAGGTTCGGGCATTCCCATTGCCTGTCGCGCGCTTCTTACAGCGGACGCGCACCGCAGTGACGGAAAGAGATTCATCGTTACTGCCGATGAAAAGCTGACAGCGTTTCTTGAAATCGAAAGGGCCACGCGCTAATGACAGAGATCGAAATCAGACCCCACGGATGTGGCTGGAAAGTTTTTGAAGCGCCCGGCGTCGAGCCTGTCTTCTCGGAGAAAGATCTGGCCATCAATTATGCGCAGAACCGCGCAAGTTTTCGCTCAGGTGAGATTCGCATTTTGGATTCAACCGGCAATG
>WNFW01013602.1_pt1 | contig 11362 bp, 7 predicted proteins | sample 5400131 | NCBI WGS metagenome assembly WNFW01 (sample SAMN13153362, study PRJNA577476) | soil metagenome | isolation source: 20 cm soil or saprolite under grassland replicate 1 | place: USA:California | collected 2016-06-15
GGTGAACTCGCTGATAGCGATGGCGACATCTGCCCGGCCCACACCAAGATGCACCGATCGACTCGGCGTTCTCCATACCTCCTTTCCGTAGCACCAGACCAGGTACGGAGCACCGGTCACGAACCGGCAGAGCCAGGCGACGGGGGCCAGACTGCAATGACAGGCGACGATGACCAGACCCTCTCGCCAGCGGTGAGCCGCACGCAGGCTCGCCGCCAGGTACCCGACCTTCTTCCGGAACCCCAGGCGCCGGGAGGTCCCGGCGTGCAGGATCCGGCACCCCGGGTCGTGCGACCGAAGCGATCCCAGCGAGACCAGACCGACCTCATCGGGTCCGAACAGTTCCTCGAGACAGAGAAGGAACACCCGGGTGAACCGTTCGATCCCTCCCACCCCAAAGGGATCAACCGCAAGCACGAGGACGCGGGATGTGGCCGGCATCTCATCGCTCATCGGTACCTCGACTCCAGCAGCTCCAGGACACCGCCGAACTGCGCCTCGTAGTTCCAGTCGGCAAGCACTTTTGTCCGTCCGAGCTCTCCCATCCGAAGGCCCTCCTCCCGATGGGTGGCGAACCAGAGCAGCCGGTCGGCAATGCTCTCGGGGTCGGAGGGATCGCAGCAGAGCCCGAAGCCGGGTTCGACGAACAGTTCCCGCCAGAAGTCCGAATCACTCACCAGGACCGGCAACCCGCACGCAAGGTATTCGAAGACCTTCTGAGAGGCTCCCGCCATCGTCCGCTCGTTCAGGTCGTCTTCCGAAGACATCAGGGCCAGTCCAACGTCGGCATCCCTGCAGAGGCCCAACAACGCGTTCCGTTCGGGCACGACGCCCAGAACCCGGACGCGATCCCCCAGGCCAAGATCCAGCATGCTTCGCCGGAGGAGTTGCGCATGGCCGGCAGCCCCCACGGTCTCATAGCCAATCAACTGCAGCGTGGTCTCCTCGGGGAGCACGGCCAGTGCCTGCACGACACTCAGGGGCAAACGGGTTGGATTGAGGCTGCCGTGGTAGGTGATCCGGAATTCCGGCCGGTCGGCCGCCGTCCGAGCGATGCTCCCCTCGTCCCGCAGGGGGCAGTTCATCGCCGTCACCACCGGCGCATCCGTCCCCACTGCTTGCGAAAAGGCCAGAGCTCGTCCCTCGTTCGGCAACACACACGCCTCGGCCTGGACCGCCAGGCGCCTTCTCGCCGCCAGGCAGAACCTGAGCGCAACGCCGAGGTCTGATCCTTCCACCGCAGCCGGCGAGTCCAACTCCTGGTAGACGACTCGAACGTGCAACAGTTTCTTCAGGAAGATCGCCAGGGGGCAGGCCCAGAGGTCGGAGACGTAGACGCAATCGGGCCACCACCACAGGGCAACCAGCGAGACCCAGGCACAGTAGAGGAGGTAGCGACTTTTTTGCAGCACACCGATGCCGGACAGCGACAGCAAGCGAGCAGTGACACCTGGATCCTGCGGGTGTCGCAGCACGCTGGCATCCCCCCAGGCCGTCACCCCCAGGAACAGCGCTCTCCAGCCCACCCGGGACAGGGCCCGAGCACTGTTGACCAGCACCGGATAGCACGCCGGGTCCGTGAACTGAATGTACAGGATTCGCTTCCGCGATCGGTGCCGGAAGCGCGCGATCCCGGGCAGGGGGCCCCAGCTCATCGGCGTTCGCCGGCCGGGTGCAGTGCAGGTGAGGCCAGGTCCGCCGCACCCGCTCCACCCACGGCGGTGAGCCGGCAGAATTCGCACGACCCTTCGCTTCGCCGGCGGTGCAGCAGGTAGGTTCCGCTCAGGGCCAACCCAAAGGCCAGCGTCAGCGTCAGGACGACCACGATGAAGCCGGCCCAGTTGCTCTGCTGCCTCGGGAGCGAGACCCCGACCGCCACCGTTATCAGAACAGGTAGTGCGACCAACCCCAGGTGATGTGCTGCGGCCTTCCAGACCCGGCTCCCGAGCAATGACCCCGTTCGTGCCAGGACCGTCGGCCCGCAGCCCACGAACCTGCCGATCAGGCCGGCAACGGCGATCCCGGCGATGCCCCAGAGTCGAAGCAACACCAGGGCCAGCCCGACTCGCACCACCGCTTCCCACACCGCGGAGATCGCGTAGGCCCGATGCTGCGTCGTGAAGATCAGCAACGTGTCCGACGGAAAGAGCAGGATCTGCGCACCACCGATGGCGGCGAGAAGATAGAAGGTGGCGTTCCCGACGTACGCGGACGGACCGACCCACAGCATGATGAACGAACGGCCTTCCAGGAACAGCCCGACGAGCACGAGCGAGCCCAGGCACAACGACAGCAGGAGGGAACGGCTGAAGTCGCCGAAGAGACCGTCGGCCTGTCGGTTGCTGTAGCTGCCCAGGAACCTTGGCCCGAAATTTGTGGTGAGGCTCGCGACCGTACCAGACGACAGCGTGATAAGCCCGACTGCGATGGCGTACGGTGCCACCGACCTCGCTCCGAACGCCCACGCGATGATGAGGACATCCGACCCGAACAGGATGGTCGAAGAGACCTGAAGGACAAGGAAATAGAAACTGGGCGATCGAAGGCTCCTGGCCTCCACCCGGTCTCGATGCAGGGGTCTCGCGGACGCAGATGTCTTGCGCCGAAGAACCAGCCACAGGACGGAGTCGGAAGCAAGGGTGATAAGCCCAAGAATGAGGAAGAAACCGGTCAGCCCCCCACCGGCCAGGAGGTACAGGCTCCCCACCAGCGCTCTCAGAATTGTCTGGGCTACTGATGCGAGTTGCTGAAGGTGGATCCAGCCGCTGGTGACCAGGCTCGTCGAGAAGACACCCAGCGGCAAGTCCACGAGAAAGGTCCCGGCCGCGATCGCCACGAGGACCGGGATCTGCCCGCGAACGGCTCCGCCGGTCTTGATCACCACCTGCCACGGGACCGCGGGAATGATCAACACGCAGACAACGAGACAGACGACGACCACCTTGACGTAGCTCCAGAACCCCGAGGCGAGCACTCTGGAGGCGCGACGCACGTCTCGCCGTCCCATCGCTTCGGCGAACCGATTCGCGACCGCCTGCTCGAGACCCAGGTTGACCAGGCCCAGGTACCCGACAAAGCCGGTGACCGCCACCCACACCCCGAAGCGCTCCCGGCCGAGAAGATGGAGATAGATGGGAATGACGATGAGGCTCGACAACGCCGTGACCGCAGTATTCAAATAGGTGGCCGCCACCCCAAGGACGAGGTGGGACCGGATCCGGGCCCCGAACAGGTGGTCGCCGAAGGGGGAACTCCAGCGCCCGGCCCTCAGAGCCGGCCCCTGCGACGCGCGACGACGGTCCCGTACTCGACGATCTGGTCGACGGGGTTCCCGGCCAGATCGACGACGGAGTACCCGAGTCTCTCCAACCTGGCGAGCACCGACTCGCCAGACACGCCGAACGCCGGCCAGGCCTGGGGGTGAACCTCGATGAACACGACCGAGGGCGCGCGCGCGTCGTCGGACAGAAGGGTTTGGGCGCCGGTCAGCACGAAGTCCTCGTACCCCTCCACATCGATTTTCATGATGTCCACGTTCGTCCCATCGAGCACCGAGTCGAGCTTGACGCAGGGCACGGCTCGGTCCGTTGCATCCGCCGCAGGGACCACCTGGGATTCCGCCCCCCGCCCCGCGCGGAACGCAACGTTGCCGTCTTGGTCGCCGACAGCGAAGGCCAGGGCGTGGACGGCGCGGTCGAGCCGGTTGACGGAGAGATTTTCCACCAGCAGCTCGTACAGGCTCGGCTCGGGCTCGAATGCAAAGACCCTGCCCTGCGGACCACAACGGCGCGCCGCGGCCACGGCGTACAGGCCGAGACAGGCCCCCACGTCGACGAACACGGAGCCCGGTCGCAGGGACCCCATGAGCTGGCTCCACATCACCGGCTCGTAGGTCTCGCCGAGCGTGTACAACCTCCAAGAGACCCGAATCAGATCCTGGCCATTGATGTTCCGCTCGAGGCCTCCTCGGGCCACCGCCGACAGGACGCCACGGTAGATCGGCCGGGTGACATTCCACATCGGCGTCAACGACCTGAGCGCAGCAGACCGTCGGATCTTGACGGCAAGCGACTCAAGGGCCTGCACGACGGCCCCCGGGTCTCGCCGGCAAGGGTGGGGGGATCACGAGGGGCCTCAAAAAGGATCCCAGAATGCCCAGTCGACGGAGATCGGCAGGTCGCCCTCCGAGGCCGTCTTCTGAAAGGCTCGGTAGGGCCGGCGCAGCGTTTTCTGGGTGAGGACGTGGAGAAGGCCGTGGCCCCACGGCTGGCCGTGCGCCCGGTAGTCGATCTCTTCGTAGCCGTAGTGCGACACGAGCATTCGCACGACCCTGTCGACGCTGGGCATCTTCGTGTCGTCGAAGACCATGAAGCCTGAGACGCAGAGCATCCGGCTCAGGAAATACACCTCCATTGCGAGGTGATCGAACGTCTTCCACCCATCGGCAACCACGAGGTCGAAGCACGCTCCCGAGGCCTGGAGCCGGGGAAGCGCCAGGCTGCTGTTCTCCTCGATCAGCCGGTGGCTCGATGCGAACCCGGCTCGCTCGACGTTGTCCAACCCGAGGGCGTTGAACTTGGCCGCCGGGAGGTCGATCGACAGGACGTCACCGCCCAGCGGGACCGCTCCGGCCAACATGTACACCGCCGTGCTCCCGGTGGCAAAACCGACCTGCAGGCAGCGAGCCAAGCGGTGGGTGGTGACCAGCGTGTAGAGCAGGTCACCCTCAGCGGGTGGACAGTAGGGCGCCGCGACTTCGTACGTCTCGCTCAGAAGACGTCGAACACCCTCGGTGGCGACCAGCGGCTGATAGGCCAGGAGCCTCTTCGTCGCCTGCTTCGCCAGGCGCCACGGCGTTGCCCGAGGTGCTCCGACTCCGCTGCGCTCCGCACTCGAGATGTTCATCTGTTTCTGTGCCGCGCCAGGGGCCCGGCTCGGAGGGCAGGCGCTACCGGCGGGACGGACTCGCCCTTGTGGTCAGGCGCCAACGGGGGGACCTTGCCGGGCATCGACGTCGTGCCCGGCTCGACGTGGCCATTGGACTCGTGCTCGGAGGGCAGGCGGGCGCGGTCGTTGCGGAGATAGCGGTAGTAGCGATGGGGGTAGCCATAGGCGTCGCCTCGCCTCGCGCAGTTGATCACGACACCCACGATCGGGGCTCCTATCCTCTCGAAGAGGCGCTTGACCTCTCTGGCGCCATCCCGGTGGGTGCGGCCCGCACGGACGACGAGAACGATCTCGTCCGTCTGGGCAGCCAGGACCGCGGCATCGGTCACCACGAGGGCTGGCGGAGAGTCCAGCACCACGACCGAGCCATCGGCGGCGAGTTCGTCGAGGATGCTGACCATCGGCTTGCTGCCGAGGAGCTCTGACGGATTGGGCGGCACGGTCCCCGCGGGGACGAGGAGGAGGTTGGCGACGCCGGTGGCCCGGATGGCCTCCGAAAGCTCACTCCTGCCGACCAGCACGTCCGACAGGCCCGGCGCCGGGGGGAGCTCGAAGTATGTGCTTGCGCAGGGGCGCCGGAGGTCCGCTTCGACAAGGACGGTTCGGAGCCCCGATGCCGCCAGGCTGGCCGCGAGGTTGACTGCGACCGTCGTCTTGCCGTCCTTGCCGTGCGGGCTGGTCACGAGCACCCGACCAAGAGGTTCGTTCACCGAGAAGAATTGGGCGTTCGTGCGAAGGATGCGGAACGACTCCGCCACATGCGAGCTCTCGTTCTCGCTGAAGAACAGCGTTCGTTTGCGGCTCCGGCTGGCCTCGGGGATGGCTGCGAGGATCGGTAGGGGGGCGAGCGCCAGCTCGATCTCTTCCCTGGAGAGGATGCGGTTGTCGATGTGCTCGAGCAGGACCGTACGCTGCGCCCTCCCGGGATCGGAGTCGGAGACGGAGACGACGATGATGCGCGTGTTCGTGACGACCACCGTGCTCACGCGAGTGGCGAGGGCTTGTGGCGAGAACGGCAGCTTCTCCTGGCTCACCACCTGCCCGGCCAGCGGGCGGCTCTTGATGGCTTCCGCGTACGAGGTGAGGAACTCCCCGGACAGCGTGATCTCGTTCAGGGCCGACGCGAGGTCCCCGGCCCCATCGGTTCCCGGCCCGATGAAGACCTTGGCCTGCGCGACATAAGTTGGTGCCCGACGACTCGACAGGGCAAACCCCGACGTCGCCGCAGCGATGGCGGCCAGCGCGACGATCCATCCCCTTCGCTGGACGATGCTCAGATAGTGACGGGGTTGCAGACGTTCTCCCTCTGGAGACCCGCGTTGGCTCATGGTTCGTACCGGTTCCTGCGGCGCCTGCCGATCAGGATGAGGATCGAACCGACGGCAAGCGCCACCACCATCACGATCGCGAGCGGGATGAAGTTGGCGCCGGTGACCGCCAGACCGCCGGTCACGCGCAACGGTGCGGTCGCGACGAGATGTGCCCCGTTCGGGTCGGTGCAGGTCGCCAGCACGCTGTGCTGGCCGACCGAGGACGTCGAGGGAATCGTCGCCGTGCCGGTGAAGTTTCCCTGATCGTCCGCGGTCGCGCCGCCGATCGGGGTCGCTGGGGCGTCGAGGGACAAGGTCACCGGCGCAGTTGCTGCGCAGCCGCTGCCGGAAGCCGTTGTCGACTCCCCAGGCCGGCGAATGGTCAGTCCCAGCACGAAGGTGGTGAAGGTCCCGCCCGGGGCGAGGGCCGGGATGACCACGGTGATCGCTGCGCTGAGCAACTGGCAGCCGGTGTTCGGAAGCGTCCCCACTGCCGTCACCGTGTACCGCCCCGGACTCGTGGTGGCGGGAATGATCACCGTCGAGGAGAAGCCTCCGTCTGCACCGCTCAGCGCGGTGCCCAGCATCGCAGTCGCGGACTGCCCCGCCGGCACGCTGTCGAGCTGGACACTCACCGTGCTTGTTGGCGCGAGGCCCTGGCCGTTGATCCCCACCGTCGAGCCCGGACCGACGACGGACGCCGAGACCTCGAGGTTCCCGGAGGTGGGTGGGTAGGCCGCCGCGCTCACGGGGCACCCGCTCGTCGGAGGTGGAACCTGGGCCCAGGCGGCAACCACCGGACCCAGCAAGGCAAGCCCCACCGCCAGCCCCAGCAGCTGTCGCGCGGCCGTTGCTGACTTCCAGGACAAGCGCCGGCTCACAGACCGAGCCTCTGCCAGATGGCCGCGATCCCCGTCCTCCACCATTGCCGGCCGGGCTCCTCGTATCGAATCGTGAAGACGCGGTCCGCATCCAGCAGCCCGCTCCACGCCACGACGCGACCGTTCGCCCGGGCCCCGACCGGCAGCCGGCCCACCGGCACGGCCCCTTCGGGCAGGACGACCTCGAGGCGGAACCTGTCCGGATTCAGGGTGGGCTGACGTTGGACCACGAGGCGGTACTCACCAGAGGCTGGCACCGTCCCTGAGGTGGCCACGTTGAGCGTGGAGCTCTGGCCGGGGAGGACTTCGAGGAAGCGGGAAGCGACCGAGAGGCCCCCTTCGGTTTCGCTCTCCATGCCCACGCTCGCTCCTCCCACCCGGGCACCGACGATGCCGGAGGTGAGCGGCATGTAGACCGAGACGTAGCTGCGATTGAGCCCGACGGGATCGGTGGGGAGGTAGGGGCCCACGATGAAGGGTGCCGTCACCGAGGCGGGAACGGCATTCGTCAGCCGGATGCCCAGGCTGGAGCGCAGGAGCCCACCCGAGCTTCCCCCCGCGCTTGTCTGGGGGCTGATCTGCACCGTGTAGTCGATGCTGCGCTCAGCGTAATAGTCGACCTTGTTCCCCGCGGCGTTCTGCCCGACCACCAACAGGTAATCGGTCCCCCGTTGGGGAGTGAGACCGCCGGCCACGCCGAGGCGGCCAAGGAGGGCCTCGCGTCCGGGGATCCACACCTGCAGATGCTTGCCCCGGATCGCTCGCCCGAGGGAACCGGCCACGGCGGTGAGCCTGCCGACGTGGCCGGCGCTGATCCTGGACCAGACCACCCGGGCCACGTCGAGCAGGTAGCTGACCCGTTGTTGTTTCTGGGAGAAGCGGACGTAGGCCTGATTGAGGGTCACGGGAAGGAAGTTGTCTGCGGAGATCGTCTCGCCCCCGGAGACCGTGACCGGGCCTACCAGGCGGAGGAGCTCGTCGAGGGCCTGCGCGTCCAGGCTGATCACACCGTCGACCTTGGTGCCCGTCGCCTGCTGCCACATCCTCGCCATGAGGCTCGCTGCCGTGGGGAAGTCGGGGGTCATGTTCACGTTCTGCCACATCGCCCGGGCGTCGAAGCGGTCGTAGCGCGCCATGAACTCGGCGGAGGCGGCCGGTGGCCGGCCCACCGCTGGCAGCCCCAGGTCCGAGTCGAAGCGCTCGATCGAGAGCCTGCCCCCGTCGGCCTTCAGGATGCCGAACGCTCCCAGGAAACCCCCGGTCGCGCGGGCCTCGACAGGATTCTCGATGGCAAGAAACCACGTGTGCGGCCCGTCGGTGCCGAAGATCTCGGGGAGGAGGCTCACGGCGTCCCTTGCCTGCTGGAGCGTCCCGAGCACTCGCTGGCCCTCCTGCAGAAACTGCCGGCGGGCGAGGGCGACCCGGCCGACCAGCTGGCCGCCGCTGGACCGCACGCCGGACAGCGCCGAGCCCGCGAGCTGCACGGACCGGCTCAGGCGCTGTTGCGCCTCCTGCCATGGCGCGGCGGGGATCTGTCCCTGCACCAACCCGAAATGGGGGCCATCGGGACCCCTGGGAAAGAGGTCGCCCGCCGCCACTGCCTCTCGAGCGGCCTCGGCCATGCTGCCTGCCCCGGAGGCGATGGACCTGGCTGCCGAGAGGTTGTTGGCCAGAACAGGAAGGACGCTGGCAACGGCCGTGAGCGGGCTGCTCAGTGCCCGCTCGGCCCGGGCCGAACTCCTCCCCGCCCGAGCAAAGGCCTGGTCCGCCCGCGGCAGGTCCAGGCCTCGTCCGGCGGCGACGCCCGAGGCGAACTGCGATCGGGCCTCCCGCAGCGCCGAGGCCGCCGAGAGCGCCGACGGCACGCCGGCGAGCGCCCCGCACGCCAGGGCGGCGGTTGCCCCGAGTGCCAGATGGCGCACCCGGTGCGGTGTCGCATCGTCGTACACCCGCACGGCGAGCATGCCCGCTCCGGCCACGACGAAGGCTGCCAGCACCCCGAGGATCGGCCTGTGCCCGAACTTCACGGCGAGGGCCACGCCACCCGAAGCGACGAGTGCGGCGGCACCGTGGACGGTGGCTGCCGCAGCGGTTGAGAGCCGGAGGCGGACGAGGCGATGAGAGAGGTGGTCGGTCCCACCTTTCCCGACGGGCCTGGCGGCGAGCCAGCGGGAGAGCGTGACGACGGCGGTGTCGGTGGCGGGCAGCGCCAGGATCGCCAGGGCAGCGAAGGGACCCCAGCTGGGCCCGAAGACCAGCCCGGAGCGGAACGCCGACACCCCGAGGATCAGCCCGAGGAAGGTCGCCCCCCCGTTGCCGAGGTACAGGCGTGCCCGGCCGAAGTTGTAGCGCAGGAAGCCCAGCGACGCACCGGCGGCAGCAGCAGCGAGGACGCTGAGGCCGGGCCGAGCCGCCAGCAGTCCCAGGGCAGCAAGACCCAGGGCGATGGCCGTAGCCGTCGCCCCACACACGCCGTCCATGTTGTCGAGCAGGTTGAACGCGTTCACGGCGGCAACGAGCCCTGCCACGGTCAGGAATCCTTCGAGCGCACCGGCCGGGGAATGGGGGCGCAGGGTGGCCCACCACACAGCAAGGGCGATGCAGGCCTCGGCAGCGATACGCACGCCGCGTCCCAGCCCGGCGGGGCCCAGGCGGTCGTCCAGAAGACCCAGTCCGAGCAGGGCGAGGCCCCCGGCAAGCAGCGGGCCGTCCCGCCGAAGACCTCCTGCTGCCACGACGGCCAGGCAGGTTGCCAGCGCCAGCGCAGCGCCGCCGAGGTAGGAGACCTGCCGCCCCCCCTTGCCGTGCAGGCGCGGGCGGACCTCGAACCCGAGGCGCTGACCCACTGCGACGGCCAGCGGCATGAGGACCAGCGCGGAGGCCACGGCGATGACGAACGCCAGCCCGACCCCCAGGGCGGTCGGGTGCGTCATGGGCCGGCCACCGGGGCGTTGGGGGTCTCCGCCACGAAGTTGCCGAGCGCCAGGAGGTCCATCCGGGTGCGCCGGAAGGTCGCGATGGCGTCCTCCGGCCTGCAGCAGATGGGCTCGTTCTCGTTGAAGGACGTATTCAGCACGACGGGCACGCCGGTGAGCCGGTCAAAGGCCGAGATGAGGGCGTGGTAGCGGGGATTGACCTCCCGGTCCACGGTCTGCAGGCGTGCGGTCCCGTCCTCGTGGGTGACGGCGGGGATGATGGGACGCCGTCCCGGGCGCACCCGGTAGGCCATCGTCATGAACGGCGAAGGACCGTCCTGCTCGAACCACTCACCCGTGCGCTCCGCCAGAACGCTCGGGGCGAAGGGACGGAAGGCTTCCCGGTGTTTGATCCGGCGGTTCAACGTGTCCTTCATACTCGGCGAGCGCGGATCGCAGACGATGGAGCGGTTGCCGAGCGAGCGGGGGCCGAACTCCATGCGGCCCTGGAACCACCCGATGATGCCTCCGCCGGCGATCCTCGCCGCGGCAAGCTCCATCAGCTCCTCGTCGGGAAGCCAGCGGTACTCGAGTTGCGCCGCGTCGAGGGCTTCCTTGTACTCGCCCTCCGAGAAGGAGGGCCCGAGGCAGGCGTCGCGCATCACCCAGGCCCTGGGGAAACCAAGGGCCTGGTGCCACACCCAGAGCGCGGCCCCGATCGCCGTGCCGTCGTCGGTGGCTGCAGGCTGAACCCAGACCTCCTCGAACGGGGTCTCCTGGCGGATCCTGCCGTTGGCGACGCAATTGAGGGCCACCCCGCCGGCCATGGCGAGGCGCGGGTTGCCGTGCTCGGCATACAACCGGCGGAACATCTCGAGGAGCACCTCTTCGAGCCGCGCCTGGACACTGGCGGCAAGATTCCGATCGCGGCAGCTCACCTCCGCGCCCGGGGCCCGCCTCGCTCCGAAGACCTCCTCCATCCGCCGTGACCACAGCGTCCCGAGCTGCGGCGTCCCCGCCTCCCAGGTCATCTCGACCCCGTCGCGGTGATGCGAGAAGTAGTCGAGGTCGAGTGACGGGGCGACACCGCGGCCGAGGCGCAGCACCTCGCGGACCTGCGGCAGCAGCGACGGCTCGCCGTAGGCGGCAAGGCCCATCAGCTTGTACTCGTCGCCGTACCCGGTGAGACCGAGGAACTGCGTGAACGCGCTGTAGAAGATCCCAAGCGAGTGGGGATAGCAGACCTGCCCGTCGAAGGTGATCCGGTTGCCGGCCCCCCGCCCCCACATCGTCGACACGAAGTCCCCCA
>WNFW01003183.1_pt1 | contig 11361 bp, 11 predicted proteins | sample 5400131 | NCBI WGS metagenome assembly WNFW01 (sample SAMN13153362, study PRJNA577476) | soil metagenome | isolation source: 20 cm soil or saprolite under grassland replicate 1 | place: USA:California | collected 2016-06-15
ACGGCCGCCCAGCAAGACGAAGCTCCGCTTTACGAAGCCCCGGCGGCCGCAGCTTCATTTGGCAGTCGTTGTCAGCAGGGTAACTGTTTGCGGTAAATTCGATACGTCTTGTAGCGATCCGCTCCAATCGCTTCGAGAAAACGGTTGATCATGAAATTGTCTTCCAGCGTCATGCTTAGTTCGCCGGTTATTCCGCGTTTGACCATTGTTTCTTCTATCACGCGCAGCACGAGCGTCTCGGCAATTCCCGCGCGGCGATATTTTTCAATTACCCCGAGGGCAACGAGGCGACCCTTTCGTATGCGCTTCTTGTAGAACAGTAATTTGATCAGACCGATCGGCAGGCCAAATCGTGTCAACCGGCCGTTGAGATCGCGCAGGACCACATTGATGTCCGGCACACCCAGAGCGAACCCGACCGGTTCATTCCCGTTCTCGGCGATCCAGGCAAACTTCGGCAGGAGCAGCGGCTTAAGTTCTTTGGTCATAAATTCAATCTCCGCTTCTGTGAATGGCACAAAGCCCCAGTTCCTTTCCCAGGCCTGGTTGTAGATTTCACGGAGCCGTCTGCTTTCATCCCGAAGATTTTTGAGATTTGCTGGACGAAAAGTGACAGGGCAATGCCTGTGAACCCGAGTAGCGAGCCGTCGCAATTGCGTCACCGCTTTTGAAGGATCGGCAAACCACCAGGCGTACCAATCCTTCGCTTTTGCAAAACCACAGCCCTCGATCAGCTGCCGATAGTACGTTGGGTTGTGCGCAGTCAATATTGTGGGGGCAAATTCGAAGCCATCGATCAACAGGCCACAAACATAGTTCGTTGAATAATCGATCGGGCCCATCATCTCAGTGCGGCCTTTCTTGCGAAGCCACCTCGCCGCAGCGTCAAACAGAGCGGCAGCTACACCGCGATCATCGATGGACTCAAACAAACCGAAACAGCCGACGCTTGTTTCGTGCACCGAATTGTAATTCGGATCGTCGCTAGCCATGATTCGGCCGACGATCTTCCCGTTTTGCCGCGCGAGGAATAACGCGGCGTCACCGTGCTGGTAAAAGGGATGCCTCTTGCGATCCAGAAACGCTTTGCGTTCAATGATCAGCGGCGGTACCCACGCCGGATCGTTCGCATAAATTTGCCACTGGAATTTGATGAAGGCATCGCGTTTACGGCGCGACGTCACTTCTGAAACTTCGATCTTCGACACGGTCGCTACGCCCAATTCTCAGTTCTCATCGATTTCCGCGAAAAACATTGCAGCGGAAAACCGACGCGAGGATGCGCGCGCACTCTGAAAGCTGCGCTAAATGAACAGGCGTGTTCAGTGGATTTCGCACAAAGTGTTTTTGGAGTGCGATGCGTCTTCGTATCGTTTCATTTTCTCATCGTCACCCGGTTATGTCTCGATATTACGAACTCCAGCAGCGATTCAGCCATTTTTTGCTGACGCATCAGCAGGTAAATGAACAGCAGGTTCAGTGGGATTAGTTCGAACCAAAAGTAATAAACCGGCTGCCCGAGGAACAGCAGAAGAAATAAAACCACCATGCGCGTATTGGTCATTAACAGACGCCACCATTTGAGCGTGTTGCCGGCAGCCTCTCGATAGTGCTGTTCCAGCCAGCCGGGGATTCGGCCGTGGAACATCGCGTTTGCGGTGTCACGCAGCTTCTTGAGACTCGGCGCGAGCATTTCCTGTTGCAGAGTGAAATTCAAATAGAGCGCGAGAAGAAGCTTGTCCCATACTCGCTGTCCCCAGCTCAACTTTCGATAGTCAGAGCGCAGTGCGGAGGAGGAATCTATTTCGGTGCGTGCTCCATCCGCAAAGTAGAGGAATGCGGTGCGGTAATAATCAGCCGCTGCGCCCTGCAAGGCGTGACTGATCGCCGCGCCGAGCGCTAAAATCCAGATCGCGGGTGACGCACCTGCAAACGCACAACGAAGCGTCAAATGAATGTAAACACTCGCGAATCCCAAATGATCCGCAACGCTATCAATGATGCGACCTTTCCGGCTTTGTTGGCGAGTTAACCGCGCAAGCTGACCGTCCGCATTATCGAGCGCATTCGCGCAGACATGGAGCACCATGCCCGCGATGTTGATGCTAAGATTACGGTAAAAATAAAGATGTCCGGCAATGACGCCGCAGAGACCCGCTAGCAGACTGACGCCCGCGGGCGTCACCTTGAGATCCGCGAAAAATTCGGCTAACCGAAATCCCAGCGGGCGGTAAAAATAAACGTCGAGAGCACCCTCCACTTCGCGCGCCTTGTAAGTGGCTGCGATACGGGAATGAGGTGTCTCTAGCTGCTGAGACATCATCAGGCGCTTTGCTTTTGCAGCAACGCCGGAACGAGAGTGTCCTCGAGGATATTCAGCGCCTCATCCAGATCCGCGCGGGTGTGTTTGGCTGTGACACACGCGCGGAAACAGATCCTATTTTGCGGGACAGCCGGGTAATCCACCGGCGCAACCCAAAGACCGCGACGCCGCATCTCGTGTCCGAGCCGGTACATCAGCTCGCGATCACCAATCACGATCGGCATCACGTAAGTTGTCGATGCTCCGGTGTCGAATCCGAGCTTCTCGAGCTGAGCGTGGAAGTAATCGGCGTTTTCCCAAAGCTTCGCGCGCAATTCGGGCTGGCTTGTGCCGAGTTCCAGCGCTTTGAGAATTGCCGCGATCACGACCGGCGGCAGCGCACACGAATACACGTAAGGATGCGCGTAGAAACGCAAATATTGCAGCGTCTCCTTGGAACCGGCGACGAAACCGCCCAATGCTCCGAACGCTTTTGAAAACGTACCATATACGAGGGGGAATCGGCCCTCGACGCCGAAGTGCTCCGCAGCTCCCCGGCCGTGTTCGCCGCAGCCGAGCATTGAATGTGCTTCATCGATGAAAATGCTCGCGTCATGCGAGTCCGCCACATCGAGCACCTCTTGAAGATTTCCAAAATCGCCATCCATCGAATAGATGCCTTCGACTACCACGAGTTGGCGCCGGCCCTTTTGACGGCTCAATGCCACGTCGAGCGAGGCTGCGTCGTTATGCTCGAATTTCTCCGTGCGACATCGCGACAAAATCGCACCATCACGAAGACTCAAATGAGAGCGATTGTCGAGAATGGCGACATCGCTTTTGCGCAACAGCCCCGAGATCGTGCCCAGCGCGCCGCCAAATCCGCTGTTGAAAAGCATCGCGTCCTCGCGATTGAGAAATTTCGCCACGCGCCGTTCGAGTTCCCGGTGGAGATCGGTCATGCCTGAAAGCATGGGCGAACCGCATGCGCCCATACCATGGGTGCGCAGCGCGTCGTGCGCGGCAGCGAGGACGTCCAGGTGGTTCGCAAGACCGAGATAGTTGTACGAGCAGAGGTTGATCACCTGCCGTGGCTTCCCGCCGTAGTTTATCGTGGTGCGGGCATCCGCAGTCGAGAGAAGCTCGGGCTCGTATAATTCAACGGCCCAAGCGCCGAGCTGCATCCAATTTGTGAAGCTCGATGGGGGTTGCAGCGGGTCATCGCTTTCGCCCGCCAGGAAATTACTCAAACTAAGCTTTGCCGGATCAACGTTCATCGAGCCTCAGACTTCGTTTCACTCGCAACGTCTGCATGGACGGTGTTTCCCAGCAAAACTGTCAATTTTCTCGTTCACTAAAGTTCCTTACGAGTTTCTCCACAGCTTCCACAGATCGTGGAGTTTCGTGTCGGGGCAGCAATGTAGGGGCTTTCAGATTTCAGGACAAGGGTTTTAGTACAGCCCCAGCCGTGCCAGTTCACGCGGGATGTACGGCGATACGAATGCGACGATTACCGGCGCGTCGTCCGGAAGACGTAGTCCCACAATGGCGAGCTGATGCCGTAACCCGCGTGATCATCTTTGTAGTGATGGCGAAGATGATACTGTTTCAGCCAGAGTAATACGCCGCGTTTCATCGGAAAATGGTGCGTCGCATAATGGAGCATGTCGTAACAGACGTAGCCGAACACCAATCCGGCAAACGCACTGGACGCAAAGCGCCCGAACATTAGCAAGAATATGCCGTAAAAAAGAAATGCGAGCGGAACACTGATACTCGGCGGCATAACGAGTCTTTTCCCGTCGTTTGGATAATCATGATGCACGCCGTGAATGATGTAGTGGAGCCGTTTTCCTAGGCGCGTTTTCGGTTCGTAATGGAAAATGTATCGGTGGATCAGATATTCCAGCAGCGTCCAGAGGAGCATACCGAGCAGGAAAAACCCGACGACAACGAACACCGGGAATCCTTGCCTCCAGAGTGCCACGTAAAGCATAAAGCCGACGACAGGCAGGTAGAGAATCAATGGGATCGCTGGATGCACGCGCGAAAAGAATTCCATGAAATCGCTGTCGAACATCCGGACCGTTTCGTCTTTAGTCGAGACGTAGAGCGGCGGCTTTGAGACCGTGCTTCTCTGTTCTAATTGATCCGCCATGGCTAAAAGCTAATGGGCCGCGCACTCAGATCAAGATTGCCCGCTGGACGGCTCGTCATCTGCGAAGTCACGTTCGATACGTCCCTTTGTCTCATTCGCTCCACTCGCGAATAGAGACTGTATCGCTTGTCAAAAACGAACTGGAAGAGAAGGCGGCTCCACGAGGAGTGATACTTCAGATTGTTGTAAAACTCCGGTGCCATGGCGCGCAGCTTCGGCAGATTGTTCCATGGAATCGATGGTAAATCGTGGTGCTCATTGTGATATCCCATATTCAGCGCCAGCCAATTGATCGGCCCATAGTAACTGAACGTCTCCTGGTCGAAATCGTAAGTGTAATGCTCCTGAATCCAGCGTGCCCCCACCGGGTGTAGCCCAATCGAAAACAAAAACGCGAACACCAGATAAAGAAATCCCGCCCAACCGCAGAAATAAACGATCGCTACATCATACGCGACTGCGCATGCAAGGTTGATTGAGAACCAGCGGTCCCACATTTTAATCGCTTTGAGTCGAGGCGGACGCGTTATTTGAAAAAATGGAAACAGCATCAGCCAGATCGCTTTCCGATACCATGAGTTGCCTACCAGGCGGGCCTCCCAATGGTTCGCCAGGTCTGCGTCCCATTCGTAGTCGCCCTGATGGGAATGATGTTTCAAGTGGTAAACGCGAAATCCCATCGCGCCGGGCGTGAGATTCGGAAGATCGGCGACGACGGCCACCATTTTGTTCCAGCTCGGGCTCCGGAAAATCAGGTTATGCGTGGCATCATGAATGATGACGTAGTTGGCGTGATTGCCGAACGCGCCGACGCAAAAGGCGATCAGCAGACTGACCCACCAATAACCGAAGCCCAACTGGCCCATGCCGAACGCGATCGTCGTCTCCATTATGACAATCGAGGCCGCGATCAGCGCAGTCCATGGATTGCGCACCATCAACTCGCGAACCTCGGGATGCGCTTTGATGATCGCCCGAGCCCGGCCTGGATGCGGCTGCTCAGATTCAGACTGGTAAAACGCGACCTGCATCGTCCGTCAAAGTATTGCATCGTAGCCGCATCCTCAATCGCGCTTTTTTAAAGGCGCGCCGCCGAGCAGCGGCAGGACAAACAGGTTTGCCAGGACATCGACGACCAAGCCGAACAGGATGACTAGGCCGAAGCGTTGCGTGGGCGGAAAATCCGAGAGGGCAAAGATCGCAAACCCAACGGCAAAGATTAGGTCGGAATAGACGATCCCGCGCCATTGTTCACCGCGTCCGGCAACCCAGGCGTTCCAACCCTTTTTCCCGTCACGTTGCGCACGGCGCACGCCAAAGACAAGATGGATCATCGAATCAATCGCAATGCCAATACAGACATTTGTGGCTGGGGCCGAGATGACGTCCAAAGGCACATGAAACCAGCCGATGCCGCCCAACATCGACAGCGGCACAAGCATCAGACTCGCGATCATGGACAGCGCGCCGCGCACGGACCGCGCGACGATCCACGCGATCACAACGAATAACAAATTCAGCCAGAACAAACCGGTCACCAAGCTCTCAGCGACGAGTTTCGCCAGGCGCCCTTGCAAATAATAAATGCCGCCGACGAGGTTCACCGTAAATCCGTACTTGCGACAGACGGCGCGAAGGTCGTTGACAACATCGACACGGTACTTCGTACGGTGCGCCTCGATCATCCGTAGCGTGAACACCGCTTCTTTCCGGTCTTCACTCACGAAACTTTTGCCTATCCGCGCGTACTTCGGTTGCGACATGATCTCCATCATTTTTTCGTAGCTGATGAAAAACGAGAATGGCGTGCGATCGCCTTCGGCCAAAAGCGTCGGCAGCGAAATCACAGTCCCGACATCTTTCTCATTCTCCAGCGCGCCATGGAGCCTCCACATTTTCTGGTAAGCCTCGTCGGTGTTCAATCTGCTGCCATTTGATGCAGAAACGACTAGCGTAAGCGGGTTCGAGCCACCACTGCGATCCACGAATTCCAAGCCGTCGCGCAGTTCGCGGTGCGGCTTGAAATAATCCAACAGGCTTGGGTCCGTGTTGACTTTGCTTAGACCAAATCCCAATCCTATCCCGAGCACAATAACGCCTAACGATAACAGCGGAAAACGGCGCGCCCAAAAGGCATGCGTCGGTTCCGCCTCCACAATTTTGCTTTTGCGCGGCACGGCCCAGCGCAGGAACGCCGGATACATCAAATACGCACAGGCGAACGCCACGACGCTGCCGAGTACGCCGCCAAATCCCAACTCGCGCAGCGGTTTCGCCTGTACAATCAGCAAACTGGCAAAGCCTAATGACGCGCAAACCATCGACCAGAGCGAAGGCGAAAACGTCATTCGCCGCGCATCCCGCGCCAGATCAGGCGACTCCTTCCCGATGCGATGCGCCCGATCAGCCAGCGTCTGCCAGTTGAAGGTCATGTAAACCAAATGCGACAGCGCCACGATGAACACGATGGTACCGAGGTTGACCGTCAGGATCCCGATCTTGTGGCCGAGCGCGGATTGCAGGAGTAGCGTCAATAAGACGGCGCTCGCACAGGTGCAAAGCATTCCCACGAACAACCGGACAGACCGGAACAACACCGCCATCGTCAGACCAAACAAAACGATGGCCGTCAGCGTGAAGTAGCGAAAATCATGTTCCAAACTCCGCCGGAGCATTTCCACCACGTACGGCGGACCGGCGACATGAATCCGAAAATCGCGCGCATCTAGCTCATGCACGAGCTGCTCAAGCTTTCGGATCGGCACTTCCGTGTGCCTTCCTTTCATGAAAATGATCACGTTGCTGGCCTTACGGTCGGGCGCGATCAACAACCGGGTCCAGAACGGACTCTTTATCGCGTCTCCAAAACTTTTTGGTCCCTCGGCCAGGCTCTTTACCGCGCTCACTCCGCCGATCGAACGGACGCGTTGGGTGAGTTTCTGAATTCGACCCAAGTATCGCGACGAAGACATATCCCGCGACGACACTGTCAGAATCACTTCTGGCTGGGAGGGAAACTGATGCTCAATCTTCTTCATCTGCTGGATACCGGGATCGCTGGTTGAAAAGAAAAAGTTTTCATCCACTACCGGCCTGAGGTCGACGAATGTCGCGACCAATGCGAACAACACGCCGACGATCACCAGCATCACCCAGTGCACGCCTAACGGGAGTGCCTTTCCGTAAACCGCTCGCTTTCTGATAACATCGAGCATTGCGTAACTGATATCGGCGCTCGAAGCTGCGCCTCGTGCATTCGCACCTGTGCATTCAACTTAAGCCTTGTCGACATATCACCCGCTGTTGCACGCTCATCGCCACCGCCATTTCAGATTGGTAACAGGATCGTTACGATACTCTGCTTGATGCAATGAACCCTCGTGTTATGAGGTCTGGGAAATAAACAAAGAGACCTCTGTGCAATGAGCAGCTTTGAACCTTGCCGATTCAACACTTACTTCCATGCGATCTGTGCGACGGCAATAGCATTGGCGTTTGTCGTCAGTGGACAAACGGTGCTAGCAGTTGATGGAGACCTTGATCCGACATTTGGGACCGACGGCAAAGTGCTGACCGATTTCGATCACAGTACCGACATCGCTTACGCCGTGGCGGTCCAGACCGATGGCAAGTTAGTCGTGGTAGGCACAACCTATCGAGACAATGATTTTTCGAATGAGGACTTCGCTGTTGCTCGATACAATCCGGATGGCACGCTGGACAAAACTTTCGGCGTCGGCGGTAAGGTGCAAACCGATTTTCCAGGCCTGGCCGCGGTGGCTTCATCGGTAGTCGTTCAACCCGACGGCAAGATCGTGGTCGCGGGCGGCGCCTTTCCGCTTTTTACGTTCCTTGGCGATTTCAAAGTGGTCCGCTACAACTCAAATGGAGCACTCGATACTTCCTTTGGGGACAGCGGCATCGTGACGACGACTTTTCCAGAGGGTAGTTACGCCTTCGATGTGGCCTTGCAGGCTGACGGCAAGATCATTGCCGCTGGGACCGTCTTTGTAGATTTTAATCCTGGCGAATCTTCCAATACCGATTTCGCGCTGGCGCGTTACAACCCGGATGGAACCCCGGACGCCACCTTTGGCAATGGCGGCCACGTTTCAACCGATTTTTTCGGTTTAGAAGACGATGCGTTTTCGCTCTTGATCCAACCCGACGGAAAGATTGTCGCAGTCGGCTCCGCCAATGATCCTGCGAGTTTCTACGACTTCGCCGCTGTGCGTTATCTCAGTAACGGCACCATCGATACGACATTCGGCGTGGCTGGAAAAGTGCACACCGACTTTGGCGATCGGAACTTTGATCGCGCTCGCTCGTCAGCGCTTCAACCCGATGGCCGGATTGTCGCTGCTGGATTCGCTATCTCCCAAAACGGAGGAGTCCAGAATTTCGCTGTCGCGCGCTATACTTCAAACGGCGTACTCGACACCAACTTCGGTACCGGCGGAATGACGCAGATCGACTTCGGCAACTGCTGCCAGGGTGCTGCCAAAGTCCTGCTGCAAAGCAATGGCAAAATCATCACCGTCGGCGGTTCGAACGGCGAGTCATCCGAGGACGACTTTTTGTTGGCTCGGCTGACTCCGACCGGTGCGCTCGATCCCGCCTTTGGCGCTGGCGGCAGAGTACGAACTTCCTTTGGCGATCTAAACGGCGGAGCCAACGGCGCCGTTTTTCAGCCCGATGGAAAGATTGTGGCTGTCGGTTTCCAAGCGACGGGCCTTGAGCAGTTCGCTGACTTCGCACTGGCCCGCTACCTCGACGCCGAAGGTCTTCCACTGCCGACGCCGACGCCCACTGCAACACCAACTTCAACTGTGACTCCGACGCCCACCGCGACATCGACAGCAACTGCCACTGCCACACCGACCCCAACCGCTACGCCTACCGTGACACCTCCCCCGACTCCGCGGCCCCGCCCGACTCCGCGGCCGCGTGTCACCCCGCGACCAAGGCCCTAGCGACAAACGCGAAACCCGATTGCCACGGTTTATTGGCTTTGTAGGAAACACTGGACGCTGCTTCCTGGCCACACGTCAATCGTATGCGACGCAAGTCGTTCCATGCCAAATACGCCACGTGGGGCATTAGCCGCCTGCGCCTGGGATAGCGGCTCGACCTTTCGCGACGATGGCGTCCACAGCTCGATGCGCTCTGTCTCGTTCGGCGCGTTCTGCTTCGGTTGGCATCACAATGCTGGCAAGCTGTATCGAAGGCATTTGACCGCTTTAGCGCGAGCATCTTGTCTACACGACCCCCGCCCTATTAGTCCGCCCGTCGCGCTTCGGCGTGTGCTGAGCCCGAATGCAATCCTCCCGCGAATCAATATGCGATGAACGGATCAGTCATTATGATTCGGACGGGAACGTTATCGATCTGGTTGGGCAGCTGCGCTTTGAAAGGATTCGTCTTGTCCACATAAACGACGATGGCTGCTGTGGCATTATCCTCCAGTGCTCCCAAACCAACGCCCAGCACCGCCGGTCGCGACATGAAATCTGAACGATTGCGTTCCAACACTCTGTTCGCGCGGTCGAGCGCTTGTTGTGGAAGTTGGAACGACTGCGCGTCGGAGGCCGGGGAAGCGGGACCGGTACAATTCGTCCCCACAAAGCCGACAGAGTGGCCAGTCCCCGCTAACGCGCTAAGCACGTCAGCGATGGGATTGCCAATTGTAGTTGAACTGCTGCCGGCGAACAGGAGCGCGACGGGGTGGGCACAACTTGTGTTCGTTAGGATCAGCGACCCCGAATCGCCGCCTGCACTAAACGTAGTACTGTTGATGACAACCTGATTTGTGTAATTGAAATTGCGTTTTTTGCCTGACCCGCAGGTGGGTTGATACTGAACGGTCACATTCGTGTTGATCGAACCGATCGTCCCTGTGGTGTGACCTGTTGTGCGCCCACTTTTTTGCACGGTCATTCCAACTGCTGGAGATGCAGTCGCGCTGCTCGGCACTCCACCTGGTCATTAAGCCCCTCGATAAAACCCTGGAATCCATTTGCCCTGCGCGTACGGCGGCGATCGCGCAATCCACATTGTTACCCAGAGCGACTTTGGCTGTAAGATCCGCCACGATCGGTGGCGTCTGACAATTATTGTCGATCAGCCCGGGCTGTGAAATATCTTCACCAGCTGCGGCTTGGTCCGTGCGAGCGAGCACGTGATTGTTGCTCAGGATATACTGCATTGTGCCGTTACTGACTAACGATCCAAGTGTACCGCTGCAACAGAAACGCCGGCTAATATCATTGATGTTGCCACCTGAGACGCCGAAATGTGTGTTTCTGGTCTGATACTGCGCCTGCGTGAGCGCTGGAGCGCAAAGAACACCGACGGTAAGAACTGCAAGGAGGAAGTAGATTTTGTTTTTCATATTAGCAATTTCAAGTAGGCGTCGTTTTTATCCGAAACTGCGGTAAAAAAGCAACACTTTTTTCGGTGGTAATTCCAGGCCTCAAGTCACAACCAATTCAGCTTGTGTGACCACCCGGCCAACAAGGAACACCATGGCCCTGGTGCTGTCCGATAAGAAAGGAAAACCGTACCTCGCGTGAAATGTCCGTTTGATCTAACCCATCTTGCGCATTTTCCTCTGGTACAGCGTGTCTGGTAGAAAATTTTCTAATCCCCCGCGACCGTTACACCCTTTCCACAAGTCCGGCTTGATACCCTTGCAAATAACTCCGTTGCTTGTCTCTCCGACTGAACCATGGTCAGTTTCAGGCATCGAAGACCTCGATAAGCGGCGGATCACCTGAACGGGGCGTGCGTTCGGTGCCGTCTCAGACGCGCGTCAGTACACAGTCACGACTACATACGGCATCGATTTAAAGGGCTCTAGCGGAAAATGTCTCTGACTGCCAGCAAAACTCACCACCCTTTG
>WNFW01005131.1_pt1 | contig 11361 bp, 11 predicted proteins | sample 5400131 | NCBI WGS metagenome assembly WNFW01 (sample SAMN13153362, study PRJNA577476) | soil metagenome | isolation source: 20 cm soil or saprolite under grassland replicate 1 | place: USA:California | collected 2016-06-15
CCCGCCGAAGCCGCCGGCCCCGCGCACGAATACCCCCGAGGTGTTGCTAAATACCAGCTCGCCGGCCTCGTCTCGCGTCTCGGTCTCGACAGTCGCCAAGGCGCCTTTGCCCTTGTCGTAGACGCCCGCCACCTTGCCTGTCGTCGTCAGCCGGCCCCGGGTCGGGATCGTCTTGTGCATGCGGAACCCCTGCTCGCCGTGCAGCACCATCACCAGGTTTATCTCGATGGCCGCGCTCAGGCCGGTCATTGCCGGAAACGCCGGAATCACGGCGAACGTCGGCAGTGTCTTCAGGTTCCGTTCGTAGACGAAGTCTAGCTCCGTCGCCCCTACGCCGAGCGCGTAGAGGATCACATCGCGATCGGTGTACTCGAAGGTCATCTCCGGCAGTTTAATGCCGACCGCGTCGGGGCCGAGCGGTTTCGGCTGGATCTGAGTCATGCGCTCGCTCCCGTCTGTGTGGCCGCCATCAGCCGCTTCTGCACTTCGTCGAAGGCGTTCGAGAACTCCTCGGCGCCCGTCATATCGCTGATCTTCGTGAAGTTGTCTCGCACGTCCTCAATCGTGGGGTTTGCCAACACCGCGCCCTTGCTCTCCACAATCGCCGCCCGGCCGACGTACCCTCCGCCCGCCGTGAAGATGTTCCCCGAAACCGAGCACTCTTCGGAGCAGAGATAAACGACCACCGGGGATACGAGCTCCGGCTTCAATCGCTCGAGCGCCGCCGCCGGCATGACGTCCTCGGTAAGGCGGGACGCGGCGACCGGCGCGATGACGTTGGCCTTGATGTTGTACTTCGCGCCTTCCAGTTCCAGTGTGCTCGCAAAGCCGAGCAGGGCGGTCTTCGCTGAAGAGTAGTTGGCCTGCCCGAAGTTCCCGTACAGGCCCGCGTTGGATGTGGTTACCACAATGCGACCGTAGCTGTTTTGGCGCATGATGCGGAACGCGGGCTGAACGACGTTGAAAGAGCCCTTCACGTGGACGGCGAAAATCTTGTCCCAGTCTTCTTCCGTCAGGTTGTGAAACGCCCGGTCGCGAAGAATACCGGCATTCGCGATTACTATGTCCACCTTGCCGTAGGCGTCTAGCGCGGTCTTGACGATCGCCTCGCCACCTTCCGCGCTATCAACGCCGTGAGCATCTGCGATCGCCTCGCCACCTGCCGCCTTGATTTCTTCGACCACTTTGTTGGCCATCTCGCTGCTCGGCGCCCCGGTGCCATCGCGCGCACCGCCAAGATCATTGACGACTACCTTGGCGCCCCGCGAAGCGAGGAGTAAGGCGTGGGCCCTGCCCAACCCGCCGCCCGCGCCGGTTACGATCGCGACTCTCCCGTCGAATCGAATTTCACTCACAAGTGGACCTCCGTCTCTACTAGTCTGAAGCCACCACTAGGCCGTCCGTGGGGCGTGGCGGACTATTCATTCCATACTTCGACGCCGCATGTCAACGCTGCATACTCGGCGGTCGCTAACTCAAATGCCGGAATCGAAATATCGTTGACAAAGTGCATCGCGTATATATATAAGGAACGTACCACTATTTGAAGTGTAACGTTTGCGGAAGGGTTCGCCCTGCCCCTGAGCCTGCGGGAGGCCCCATGGAAGACTCTAACTACTGGACGCGTTTGAACCGTAGACGTATCAGCCGAAGAGCGCTTTTGAGCGCCGGCGCCACCACGGCGCTTGGAGCAGCGGCGGCGGCGGTAGTGGGATGCGGCGGAGGCGGGAATGGGAGCAACGGCGGTGGCGGCGGCGACAACGGTCCCGCCCAGACGAGTGCCCCTCAGGTCTACGGTCCGCCGGTGCCCGGCGGCACGATCATCGGGGGTCGCCTGCTAAACGTCCTCGGCATCGATCCGCATATTGACCTGACCGGCCTAGATATCGATATGCGTCTCTACAGCTATCTGTATAGCTGGAAACCTTTCGACGAAAAAGCCATCTTCAACAACTATGCCCTCGGTGTTGAAATGCCCAGCCCAGACCAGACAGAGTTCATCTTTAGCCTGCGTCCCGGCGTGAAGATCCAACCTCAGGACGACAACCCCGCCAAAGGTGAAGAGCTGACGTCCACTGATGTGAAAGAGAGCTGGGTCCGGCGAGGCACTGCGATCACGGCCCCCGACAAGAGGTTCCCGCTTAGAATCTCCGGCACGGCTTCCCCGGATGCAAATGCGCTGAGGGCGGCGCTCCAGACGCCAGACCCGAATACATTTTCGCAGTCCGTTCGTTCCAGCGTTTCGCGAGATGTCCAACGCGACCTGGGCGATCGTTCCGGCGAAGGTAATCGAGAAATACGGTAGCTCGTTCACATTTGGAGGCCTTGGTCAAAAGGCATGGGGTAGCGGCCCCTTCATGCTCAATGAGTTTCGTGGAACTGAACGGATCATTCTGAAGAAGCATCCCGACTACTTCCTCTCCCCGAGGCCCTGGGTCGACGAGATCCGTTACATCATCATCACGGAACCACAGTCGCTGCTCGCGGCCTTCGATTCCGGCCAGCACGACATCAACGGCGCTTTGATGAATAAGGCCCAGGCCGAAGAGCGCATGAAGAAGAAAGACCTCATCGTCGTCAAAGCGCCCACCCGCTTCTACCCGGTGATCCACTTCAAGATCCGCCCACCGTTCGACGACATACGCGTTCGAGAAGCGCTCGACCTGGGGATCGACCGGGACGAGATCATCGACCTGATCTGGGACGGGGAGGGCAACTACAACGGCCCAGTTCAGTGGCTGTTGGCGCGGTTCTCGCTACCACAGGACGAGCTGAGGGCGGCGATGCCATATGACCCGCAGAAAGCGAGACAGCTATTGACCGCGGCCGGCTACGATAACGGCATCGAGGCCAAGATGAAGATTCCTCGGGTGCCGGGTGCTCCGTTCATCGCGGACCTGGCGTCGCTCCTTAAGGACCAACTGGGCAAGGTTGGCATCAAGCTTCTTCTCGATGAGGTGGAGCTGGGCACATTCATCGCAAACGTTATTCTGCCGGGGAACTTCGATCTCGCGTTCTTCCCTAACCTCCCTTACGACGAGCCCGATCGCCCGTTGAGCTTCTACCATACTCGCGGCGTGACCGGCGTGGGCAACTGGAACAACTACACGAACCCAGACATTGACAAGCTAATCGATGCGCAATCCGTGGACTTCAACGAAGAGAGCCGGATCAAGACGATTCTCGAAGTGCAACGGATGATCCTTAAGGAGCACGGGCCTCAGATTACGATGCCGGGAGGCAACTTCTACGCCGCGCGGCACAACTACGTATACTTCCCCTACGAGTTCGGGGTTGACCCGGGCGAGGGCGCGCTGAAGGACAATGAAATCGGGCCGGAGGCGGCTGACATCTATACCACCGGCAAGACGTAGCACCAGCCAGACGAGATGCTAGGGTCTGAACGATGAGAGACTACATTGTCCGCCGACTGTTAATACTGGTTCCGGTCATGATCGGGGTTAGCCTCCTGACATTCTCGTTATTCAATATCATCCCCGGCGATGCGTGCGTCCTGAGACTGGGATTCGGGTCGACACCCGAGACGCTCAAAGCCTGCCGGGAAGCACATGGGCTTACCCGGCCACTCTTCCCAGTCTCGATTAATTCCGATTTACCAGTCATTCACGTGCAGGACAGTCAGTACGGTGGCTGGTTGTGGGATATCGTCGCCCACCAGGATCTGGGTCAATCGCTAGCCGAGGGGAGCGCTAAAGTTTCCACGGAACTCGAGCGCAGGCTGCCGATTACCCTCGAGCTGATGATCATGACCGTAATATTCGCCCTTGTGCTTGGGATTCTTCCAGGGATGTTATCAGCGATCAGGCCAAACACGCCGATCGACTGGATTGCCCGAGTTCTGAGTGTACTCTGGCTTTCGATTCCATCATTCTATTTAGCCATTCTGATGATTACTTTTGGCCTGCTGTGGTTCGGATGGACGCCACCACAGTTCGGACGCGGCTACGTGCCGTTTATGGACGACCCCTGGGTCAACCTTCAACAGTTCGTCTTCCCAGCGCTGGTCCTCTCCGTGGGTATTGCGGCGGTGATCATGCGTTTGACACGATCGGCAATGCTGGAGGTTCTAAGGAACGACTATATACGCACTGCGTGGTCGAAGGGGTTGCGAGAGCGCACTGTCGTCTGGCGCCATGCTCTTAAGAACGCATTAATCCCAGTCGTTACCCTCATCGGCCTGCAGGTCGGAGCTCTGATCGGTGGCGCGGTAATTATCGAGTCGGTGTACAACCTCAATGGTGTTGGCAAATACACGCTGGAAGCAATCATTCGGCGGGACCTCTTCGTCGTCCAGAGTCTGACACTCCTGTTTGCTTTCGTATATGTGTCTTGCAACCTGTTCGTTGACATCGCGTACGCGTGGCTCGACCCGCGTATTCACTACAACTAAGGAGAGTTATGGCGCGCGAAGTCGCACTACCGCTGGAGATTGAGGAAGAGCGCCCACGACGTAGACGTTGGCAGCGCATACTATCTACCGCCCGTAAGCATCCGCTGGGCGTCTTCGGATTGTCTTGCGTGAGCCTGCTTTTCTTCTGTGGCATCTTCGCGGATCTCATCGTTCCGTACGACCCGGAGGCCACGCTACGGGAGAGACAAACATTTGGAGCGCTTGTCAATACCATAAAGCCTACCGACACCAAACTCACAGTCGTCGACGCTCAGCTTGACGTGGGGACGAATTTCGATATCGATGGCGAGCGCATGACCGTAGTACCACCGGCCCCGATAGTGTCGGGCGCCGGTACGACGCTACACGTCCAGAGGGCGTCGTCACAAGCAACACACGACGCAGGAGCGGCGCTAGAACTGGACGTCGCAATCGCTAATGCCGACCCGTCGTGGAGTCATCCTTTCGGGACTGACCACAACGCCAAAGACGTCCTGAGCAGAGTCATATTCGGCGCGCGCATATCGCTGCTCATAGGTCTCACCGCAATCATTACCGGAGTGACCGCAGGCGCGTTCTTCGGGGTCATTTCCGGCTATTTCGGTAAGATTGTCGATACCATCATCCAGCGCTGTGTCGACATTCTCCTGGCCTTTCCCGCGGTTGTTCTGCTGTTGGCAATCATAACGGTGGTTGGTGACGAAGACTCTTCAGTCCGCAGATTCCTTGCGAACAACACACCTCTGCCCAAGGGGGAATTCATAGGTATCCCTACGTTCCTTGACGTCTTCATCGTTGCGCTCGTGATTGGACTCGCGGTGGCCGTGTTTACGACTCGAGTGGTGCGTGGAGCTGTGCTATCCATCAAGGAGAACGTCTATGTTGAAGCTGCGCGTGCGATGGGTGCCAGCGACGCACGCATCATGTGGCGACACATCTTCCCCAATGTCGCGGCGCTGGTCGTAATCCTTGGTAGTGTTCTGCTTCCTGTAGCGATCCTCGCCGAGGCCGCCATCAGCTTTCTTGGCGTTGGCGTTCCTCTTGGCACGCCGTCTTGGGGAGCAGATCTAAGTGATGAGAAGAGCCGTCAGCTAATGCTCGAGGGCTATTGGTGGCCGGTGTTCTTCCCCGGGCTTGCTCTGAGCTTAGTCGTGCTTGGCTTCAACATGGTCGGCGATGCCTTCCGCGATCTATCGGACCCTCGCCTCCGGGGCAGCGGTCTCGGTGGCGGTGGCGGCGGCGGGGCCGGGCGCGGACCTATATAGCGGTTCGATAGCGCAGGGACTGCGGGCCTCGAATGGCCAGTAGTGACGCCGTGGACGACGATGCGTGACTACATCCTGAGGCGCCTGATCCTTCTCATTCCGATCATGTTTGGTGTGACGTTCCTGACTTTCCTTGCATACAGAGTCATCCCGGGAAATGCGGCCGTCCTTACTTGTGGGCTCGACTGTTCACCGCAGGTAATCAAGGACCTTGAACACGAGTACGGGCTGGACCGCCCTTGGTACGAGCAATATGTCGGCTGGCTCTGGGATGTCGCCCACGGTGACTTGGGTAGGTCTTTCGCATATAAGATCCCAGTGACCACGGAGCTCGGCCGTCGGGTGCCAATCACTGTGGAGCTTCTGGTGTTGACCTTGGTCCTGGCTCTGGGGCTCGGTCTATCAATCGGAGTGCTTTCCGCCATTCGGCCTGCTACCTCGATTGACTGGTTCTCGCGTTTGATAAGCGTACTGTTCCTCTCGGTCCCGTCCTTTTATCTCGGCATATTGCTGATCACATTTGGCCTGCTTTGGTTCGGGTGGTCTCCCCCGCAGTTTGGCAAGGGGTACGTGCCTTTCTACCAAGATCCGTGGACGAACATCCAGGAATTCTTCTTCCCAGCCCTGGTGCTTGCGTTAGGGGAAGCAGCAGTGCTCATGCGCCTAACACGTTCCGCCATGCTCGAGGTGTTGCGCAACGACTATATTCGAACGGCATGGTCGAAGGGATTGCGAGAGCGGTCGGTTGTCTGGCGGCATGCACTCAAGAACGCGATCATCCCGATTGTGACTGTGATCGGGCTTCAAATCGGGGGCCTTCTGGGCGGCGCGGTCATCGTAGAGTCGCTTTACAACCTCAATGGCATGGGGAAGTATATTCTCGAGGCGATCATCCGGCGCGATATCTTTGTCGTTCAGAGCGTGACTCTGCTCTTCGCAGTCAGCTACGTCATGGCGAACCTTTTGGTTGATCTGACCTACGCCTGGCTGGACCCGCGGATTCGTTACGCTTAATGCTCGTTAACGAACAGTTCGATCCGCTTCCGGAGCTCATCACGGGCGATGCGAAATGCGCCTGCCAAGGGGATTCCACGCGCTTCAATGTCTGACGGGTCTTCGATGTCCCAGTGAAGGCGCTCGCCTTCGCCGGGAAATACAGGACACACTTGCCGCGCGGAATCGCACACGGTGATCACGTGATCGAACTCCTGCCCCGCGAACTCGTCCACTGACTTTGAGCGCTGCCCAGAAATGTCGATTCCGATCTCTCGCATCGCCTCTATGGTGTACTCGGATATGCCGCTGGGTATCGTACCGGCGCTATATACCTCGAAGCGGTCCCCCGCGAGATCACGGAGAAGCCCCTCGGCCATCTGACTACGTGCCCGGTTGCCCGTACAGACGAAGAGCACCCGCCTTCGGCTATTCATGTAATGTCGTGGCGAAGCTCCTGCGCGACGATGTCCATATCCTTGTCGCCGCGGCCGGATAGGCAGATGAGAATGACCTGTTCGTTGGAAAGCTTCCTCGCGATCGTCGCAGCATGGAAGATGGCGTGAGCAGGCTCCAGGGCAGGGATTATCCCCTCCGTTTCGCATAGCAGCGTCAGGCCCTGTAGTGCTTCGCGGTCGGTGACGCTGACGTATTCCGCCCGGCCGGAATCCCTGTAAAAAGCATGCTCGGGTCCTACGCCTGGGTAATCCAGGCCGGCCGATATAGAATGCGCCTCCTGGACTTGCCCGGCGCTATCTTGGAGGAGGTACGACATAGACCCGTGGAGAACGCCCGGGCGACCCGCGCTAAGAGTTGCCGCGTGCTTCCCCGAAGCCACACCTGTCCCGGCCGCTTCAACACCGACCAGGTGAACAGATTCGTCGGCATAGAACGGGTGGAACATGCCCATCGCGTTCGATCCCCCACCGACGCAGGCCACGGCGTAGTCGGGCAGGCGGCCTTCCTCCTCCAATATCTGCCCGCGAGCTTCCCTGCCGATCACCGACTGGAAATCGCGAACCATAATCGGATAGGGATGCGGCCCGACGACTGAGCCTAGCAGATAGTGGGTCGTTTCCACGTTCGTCACCCAGTCGCGGATCGCCTCGTTGATGGCGTCCTTAAGGGTGCGAGACCCAGACCCCACAGAACGCACTTCGGCGCCCAAGAGCTTCATTCGGAAGACGTTCAGCGCTTGGCGGCGGACATCTTCATCGCCCATGTAGACGACACATTCCAGTCCCAGCATCGCGCAGACAGTGGCGGCAGCGACGCCGTGTTGGCCGGCGCCTGTTTCGGCCACTACGCGTGGCTTGCTCATTCGCTTTACCAGCAATCCCTGCCCAACGGCGTTGTTAATCTTATGGGCGCCCGTGTGAGCCAAGTCTTCGCGCTTCAAGTAAACCTTCGCGCCCTCCAGGCGGTCTGTCAGGCGCCTTGCGAAGTAGAGGGGTGTGGGGCGGCCGACGTAGTCCGCGAGCAGCGTGTTTAGCTCTGCGCGGAATGAGACGTCGGCTTGGGCAGCGGCGTACTCGCGCTCGAGCTCGCCGAGCGCGGCCATTAGCGTCTCGGGCACGTATTGCCCGCCGTACGGCCCAAAACGCCCGCGCTCGTCGGGAAGGGAATTTGGGGCGGCCGGGTTCACTGTTCGGAGCCTTTCGCCGCCGCAATGAAGCCTCGAATCTTGTCGACGTCCTTCACGCCGTCGGTTTCCACGCCCGAAGAAACGTCGACCGCCCACGGGCTGACAATGCGAACCGCCTTGCCGATGTTCTGGGGCGTTAGTCCTCCCGCTAGCACGGTGGGAGTCTGTTTGGCGATTTCAGAGGCGACGCGCCAGTCGAGCGTCTTACCCGTCCCACCGTAGGTCCCCTCGACGTAGGGGTCCAAGAGGACGATGGCACTGGCGTGGACGTGTACCATGAGCTGCTCGGCCGTCTCGCCATCACGAACCTTCATGCATTTGAAAATCGGGCGCCGAATATGCGCGCATACTTCCCAAGGTTCTGAACCGGATAGTTGGACAAGGTCGAGGCCGACGTCGTCGCAAATCGCGTTTATCGTGTCAGCGTCTTGGTCGGCAAAGACGCCGACGAGGAGGGGCCGACGGTGGGTCAACTCTTCTTCCAGGGCATCGGCGTCGCCTGCGTCGGGGGCTGGCTCGCCGTCCTTCCGCAGGCCGCTTGCGATCCGTTTCGCCTGGCCGAGGGTGACTTGACGGCGGGAAGGAGCGAACACCATTCCGACGAAGTCCGCGCCCAGCGCTGCGGCCGCCCGCGCGTGCGCGACTTCCGAGACGCCGCAGATCTTCACGAGGGTCATGGCTTCTCGCCGATGTAGAGAAGGTGCCAGGCGGAACCGATGATCGTCGGGTCGTTGGCGAGCTCGACCAGCTCGTCAAGCACCCATTTGTAGAGCTCCGGTTGCCTTTCAGCGAACAGCGCAAGATGCGCCTGCACGTCACCGGCCAGGCTCTGCGAAGATACGAGCTCGACAGTGCGAAAGCCCCGGCGTTCCATGAGGGGCGGCACATCTCGCGGGTGCACCACCCAGGCTGGCGAGAAGATGCCGGCCACCGGGAAGTCCATCACGTGGTCATAGTGCCACCGCTTGACGATATCAAAGGTGTACGGGGTGAAGAACGGGATATCCTGATTGACGGCGGCTCGCAAGGCTTGCAGATGATTCAAGAAGGCGACGAAGGCATGGCCGCCGGGCTTAAGGACACGGATCAGCTCGCCCGCAACAGCCTGTCGGTCGGACTCCTCGAGCAGGTGGTACATGGGCCCGAGACAGAGAACGGCATCGAAGCTGTTGTCAGTGAAGATCGATAGGTCGACCGCATTCGCCTCTACCAACTGTTCGAGTTCGACTTCCTGCTCGTCGGCTTTTTCTCGCGCGATCGCCAATAGGTCCGGCGAAAGATCGCCCAGCGTAACGCAATAGCCCTGTGCGGCAAGCCAAATCGAGTATCTTCCCGGCCCGCCGCCGATATCGAGGATTCGTGAACCGGATCCCGGAAGGAACTTCTTTATCCACGCTTTGTTGATCGCAAACTCCAGCGCTCCCTGCGTTGGGTGCTCAAGGCGCTCCCACTCCCGCTGCGCGGAGATCTCGTAGAACCGCCGAACGCGGCGAATCGATTTTTCACGCTCACTCGCTGCTTCCGTCATCCGAAGAGCTCTCGAATCTTTGCGCCGGGATCGCTCGCCATTACCAGGGCTTCGCCGATTAGCACGGCGCGCACACCGCAAGCGTTTAGCCGGCGGATGTCGGCGGGCGTAAAGATTCCGCTCTCTGCGACAAGAGTGGCGCCGGCAGTTACAAGCGGGGCCAGGTGCTCGGTAGTCGCAAGATCCACTTCGAAGCTGCGAAGGTCACGGTTATTGATGCCGATCAGATCGGCTCCCACTGAGACGGCCACCTGAAGCTCTTTCTCTTCGTGGACTTCGACCAGTGCGCCCATTCCCAGAGACTGGGCGCAAGTCATCAGTTCACGCAACAGTTCGGGTTCGAGTATCGCGCATATCAGGAGGACGGCGTCCGCACCCGTGCAGCGAGCTTCGTAAACCTGATATTTGTCGATCAGGAAATCCTTCCGCAAGAGGGGCGGGCCATCGGGAAGCGCTTTGCGAATCGCGGCGAGATCGGCTAGCGAGCCCTGGAAGTATTTTTCGTCCGTGAGGACGGAGATCGCCGCCGCTCCCGCGGTCGCATACGCTGTCGCGAGAGCGGCTGGGTCGAAGTCTGCTCGTAAGAGGCCCCGCGAAGGTGACGCCTTCTTCACCTCGGCGATGAGTGCTACTCGCGCACCGCGGAGCGCCGGTGCAAACTGCCGCACCGGGGGCGCATTTCGCGCGCGGATCTGGAGTTCTGCCAACGGCAGATCGGATGTTGCTGCAGCAAGCTCGCCGCGCTTGTCAGCGACAATGCGGTCGAGGATCGTGTCTGTCTTCTGCGTCATGGCCAAGAATCGCGGTGCTCAGGCGAAGCTTTGCGTTAGCTGCACCCACTCCTCCAACCGTCGCTTCGCGGCCCCGGAATCGACGGCATCCTCTGCTATGCGGGCACCCTCCTTTAGGCCGGTGGCTATATCCCCGGCTTGAAGAGCAGCGGCGGCGTTCAAGACGACTACGTCGCGAATGGGTCCGCGCTCGCCGTTCAACACATTCAGAAGAACAGCCGCGTTCTCTTGCGAAGTACCACCCCTAATAGCGTGCGCCACTGCCCGGGGAAGTCCCGCGTCTTCCGGCGAGATTGTGTACTCGCGCACTCCTTCGCCGCGAACTTCGCAGATCAGCGAGGGGCTGCTAATGGACAGTTCATCGACCCCGTCATCTCCATGAACCACTAACGTGTGCCGGCCGTCCAGCCGCTGGAGCGCCGTAGCCATCTTCGACGCGATTTCCGGACTGGTGACCCCCAGCAGCTGGTGCTGCGCTCGCGCCGGGTTCGTCAGTGGCCCGAGGATGTTGAATACCGTGCGAACGCCGAGCTCCCGGCGCGGTCCGGCGGCGTACTTCATCGCCGGGTGGAACGCCTGCGCAAACATAAATCCGAAGCTGGTGCGCTCGATGCATTCCGCCACTTGCTGAGGAGAGAGGTCGATCCTCGCCCCAAGCGCTTCGAGAAGATCAGCCGAACCGCAACCGCTCGTCATCGCCCGGTTACCGTGCTTGGCGATGCGCGCCC
>WNFW01003184.1_pt1 | contig 11360 bp, 9 predicted proteins | sample 5400131 | NCBI WGS metagenome assembly WNFW01 (sample SAMN13153362, study PRJNA577476) | soil metagenome | isolation source: 20 cm soil or saprolite under grassland replicate 1 | place: USA:California | collected 2016-06-15
GTTTCGGTTCGGTGCAGAACTGCTACGCGCACGAGGCGCAGATGGACAAGCTCGCCGCCGCGCTTGGCATGGACCCCGTCGAGCTGCGCATCCACAACGCCCTGGAGACAGGCGGCGAGATGATCACCGGCCAAAAAATCGAAGGCCCGGTCCCCGTCGCCGACCTCCTCCGCCGAGTCCGCTCCATGCCCCTCCCGAACGACGTCTCCAGTCCCCTCCCCATTCATGGGGAGGGCACGTCCCCTCTCCCCGCCAACGCCTCCAGTCCCCTCCCCATTCATGGGGAGGGCAAGGGAGGGGCGGGACGGGCCCTCGATCTGACCGCGATGCCGGGCGGCGTCTCGAACACGACCCATGGCGAGGGAGTAAGCCGCGGCGTCGGCTACGCGGTCGGCTTCAAGAACATCGGCTACTCCGAAGGTTTCCAGGACTACTCGACGGCGCGCGTTCGGCTTTCAGTGGTAGACGGAAGGCCCCGCGTAGAAGTGCACACCGCCGCGGCCGAGGTGGGGCAGGGGATGGTGATGGTGCAGGCCCAGATCGCGGGCAGCGAGCTGGGTGTCAACGACATCGTCGTCCTTGACGCAGATACGAGAGTCGGCTCGGCCGGCTCGTCATCGGCCTCCCGCCAGACCTACATCACAGGAGGCGCGGTCAAGGCCGCGGCGGAAGCTGTGTGCAAGCGGGTTTGCGAGATGGCTCAGTCGGAGCTGTATCCGGCCAGCGTGCTGAAGATCGAGAACGACTCCGTCGTGGGCGCCGACGGCAAGCAGATCGTCTCGCTCGCCACGCTGCTGGGTGACGCGGTGATCGAGGAGACGCGCGAGTTTCACCCGCGCGCCACGCATCGCCTCGATCCCGAGACCGGCCAGGCTGACGCCCACATGCAGTACGCGTTCGCCGCGCATCGGGCCGTGGTCGATGTCGACACCGAGCTCGGCCTGGTCAAGGTCGTCGAGCTCGCGACGGCGCAGGATGTGGGCAAGGCGATCAACCCCCTCGCCGTCCAGGGCCAGCTGGAGGGCGGCGCCGCACAGGGCCTCGGCCTGGCGGTGATGGAGGAGATACAGGTCAAGGACGGCGTGATCAAGAACGCCTCGTTCACCGACTACCTGCTGCCGACCATCCTCGACATGCCGCCCCTGCGGATGGACATCCTCGAGCTCGGCGATCCCAACTCTCCCTACGGGCTGAAAGGCGTGGGCGAGCCGCCGACAATCTCCTCCGGCCCCGCGATCGTCGCGGCGATCCGCGCTGCCACGGGGCGCGAGATCAAACGCGTCCCGGTGCGGCCGCACGACCTGACGCTTTGACCCTTCTCGTCAAGGCGGGGTTGCTGTACACGGGCAGCCAGGAGATCGAGAACGGCTGGGTGCTGTCGCGCGGCGGGATGATCGCGGAAATCGGATCCGGGCCTCCACCCAAGGCAGACGATGTGATCGACGAGCCCAACTGCCTCGCCGTGCCCGGCCTCGTGAACGCGCACGACCACATGTACCAGTGGGCGACCCGCGGCTACGTGCCTGACGGGACGCTGTTCGAGTGGCTGCGCGCCCTGTACCCGGTGTGGGCGCGCATCGACGCCGACACCGTTCGCGTGGCGGCCCGCGCCGCCATGGCGAAGCTGCTGCTCTCCGGCTGCACGCTGTCGACGGATCACCACTATGTCTTCCCCCACGGCCGTGCCGGCATCTTTGAAGCCCTGGTCGACACCGCGCGCGAGCTCGGCTTGCGCTTCCATCCGTGCCGCGGCTCGATGTCGTTGGGTGAATCGAAAGGTGGCCTGCCGCCGGACAGCGTGGTGGAGAGCGACGACGCGATCCTGGTGCATACCGAGTATGTCGTCAGCCGATACCACGATCCGCAGCCCGGATCGATGTGTCGGGTCGCGGTGGCTCCGTGCTCACCTTTCTCGGTCACACCGCAGCTCATGCGCGATTCCGCCACCTACGCTCGACAGCGCGGCCTGAGGCTGCACACGCACGTAGCCGAGACGTTGGATGAGGAACAGTTTTGTCACGAGAGGTTCGGGATGCGCCCGCTCGAGCTCATGGAGGATCTTGGCTGGGTGGGCCCGGATGTCTGGTACGCGCATGGGATCCACTTCAACGATTCGGAGGTTGACCGCGTCGCCGAAGACAAGACCGGAATTGCGCACTGCCCTTCGAGCAACATGCGTCTCGGCGCTGGAGGGTGCAGGGTGCAGGACCTGCTGCGCGCCGGCGCGCGGCTTGGGTTGGGCGTCGACGGTTCGGCGAGCAACGAGGACGCCAACATCGCGATGGAGGCGCACCAGGCATTGCTCCTGGCCCGGGTGCGGAACGGCTCGCCGCAGGCGCTGGACGCCCGCACCGTGTGGGGCATCGCCACCAAGGGCGGCGCGGAGTGCCTGGGTCGCGACGACTGCGGGACCCTCGAACCCGGCAAATGCGCGGACATAGCTTGCTTCCGGGTCGATGACCTGGCGCACGCCGGGATCAAAGATCTTGTCGCCGGCCTCGTCCTCGCCCCACCGAACCGCGCCCAGACAGTGATCGTCAACGGGCGCGCCGTCGTTCGTGGGGGCAAGCTCCTTAGCGCCGACGAGGATCAGATCACGCGCGACATCGCGGCTACAAGCCGGCGGCTGGCCGGATGAACCGGCCGCCCGCACCGGCTTCCTGGCCTCGCACGAGCGTCTTTACGGTTCGACCGCGAATCTTCTGGCCTTCGTGGACGCTGAACTGATTTCGATACAGAAGGTCTTCGCGTCGGATGACGTCCTGGGCCAGGTCCACGATCCAGAGGTCCGCATCGAACCCGGGCGCGACGTCGCCCTTGTCTGCGAGACGGAACCTTCGTGCGATGTTCGATGACGTGACGGCAGCGATGGTGGGCAGCGCGAGGCGATCCTGGGCGAGAAGGAGCTGCCGCGTGGACTGGCACCCGGAGATGCCGCCCCATATCGTCCGGAAATCGTCACCCTGTTTGAGATCGAGCGTGCTGGGCGAGTGGTCCGAGACGACCATCGGGATGCGCCACATTTGCTCGCGATCGATCCCGCTGCGCAACGGCGGTGCGCATTTGGCGAAACCGCCCAGCCGATCAAGATCGGTGTCCGCGTACAGGAGGTAGTGCGGGCAGGTTTCGCCGGTCGCATCCACGCCACGATGCCTTGCCTCGTCGATCGCTTTTGCGCCTCGCCAGGTGCTCACATGGACGATGTGCAAGCTGCAGCCGGTGGCCTCCGCGATCGCAATCGCGTGCTGGATCGCCCACCGCTCGGCCTCGGGTGGCCGTGATCTCAGAAAATCACGTGCGGTGGGCCCTCGGGGATCACGCAGCAAAGCCGGGTCTTCAGCATGCACGAGCAGGATCGACCCGAGGTCTGCGATCCGTTTCATGCCCTCACGCAGGCTCGCTTCGTCGCATGCGGGGAACTCATCGATGCCGCTCGGGCACATGAAGGCTTTGAATCCCATGACGCCGCGCCGGACGAGCGGCTCCACTTGGTCGAGGTTGCCGGGTACCAGCCCGCCCCACAACCCGAAGTCGACTTGCGACGAACGCTTCATCGCCTCGAGCTTGAGGTCGAACGCCTCGACGGTCGTGGTCACCGGGAGGTTGTTGAGGGGCATATCGATGAAACTCGTGTAGCCTCCAGCCGCCAGGGCGGCGGACCCATGCGCGATGTCCTCCCAGTCCGTGCGGCCGGGCTCGTTGAAGTGGACATGGGAGTCGATCCCGCCCGGAAACACGTGAAGCCCGGTGGCGTCGATCTCCTGGCCGTCAGCGTCGAGGTCGGGGCCGAAATCCGTGATCTGGCCGTCCCTGATGGCGATGTCCGCGCGCTCGACCCCGCCCGCGGTGACAAGCGTGCCGCCGCGAACAATCAACTTTTTGCGAGCAGCTCGATGAACCGGTTCACGACCTCGATGGCCACGGCCACGTCCGCCGCGCTGACCGACTCCGCCGGGTTGTGACTGATCCCACCTTTGCAGCGGACGAACAGCATCGCGATGTCGGTCAGCGACGACATGACGACCGCGTCGTGTCCTGCCCCGCTCGTCAGCTCGATCGGACGCTGCCCGCAGTCCTTGATGGCCTGGGTGAGAATCGAGGCGAGGCCTGGCGCGCAGCGAACGGCGGCGTTCTCGCTGATCGAATGCGCCTCGACCGTGAGCTTGCGGCGCCTGGCCGTCTCGCGCATGCGGGTGAGAAGCGCCTCAGAGACGGCCGACCGGGTTCGATCGTCGGCGTGGCGCACGTCGAGAGTGAAGGTGGCGCGGCCCGGGATCACGTTGGCGACCCCGGGTTCGACCTGGAGCTTGCCAACGGTCGCGACCAGGCCGGTCTGCGTGGTCGCCGCCGCTTCGACCGCCAGGATCAGCTCCGACGCCGCGGTCAGGGCGTCGCGACGGCGATCCATCGGTACTGTGCCGGCGTGGCCGGCCTCGCCGGTGAGGGCGATCTCCAGGCGGCTCTGTCCCGCGATTCCTGACACGACGCCAACAGGCAGGCCGCGGGCCTCCAGCACCGGGCCCTGTTCGATGTGCACCTCGAGATAGCCGAGCACGTCACCGCCGCTCCAGCGATCTTCGGCGATGTTGGATGGATCCCCGCCGGAGGCCCGGATCGCATCGGCCATGACCACGCCGTCCGCGTCCGACCTCTCGAGGTCTGAAAGCTCGAATCCTCCCGCGACGGCCCGGCTCCCCAGGTACGTCGAGCCGTAGCGGAGGCCTTCCTCGTCGGCGAAAGCGAGCACCTCGAGGGAGAACGGCAGTCGTTTGCTCGAATCGTGCGCCCGTTGCACGGCGGCGATCGCGATCATCACGCCCAGCGGCCCGTCGTACTTGCCCGCGTCGCGCACCGAGTCGATGTGTGAACCGAGGAGCAGCGTTGCATTCCCGCTTCCTTCGTAGCGGCCGCGCAGGTTGCCGATGTTGTCGCGCGAGACGGTCATGCCCGCCTGCCGCATCCACTCCCGGACGTACTGTTGTGCTCGGCGCATGGCGTCGGACGCAAAGGGGCGGGTGATCGATCCGGGCTCGTCGCTGCAAGAGGCCAGCAGGTCGCAACGTTCCATCACCTGCTGCGCGGGATTCATTCGATCGCCGTGAAGGTGATCTCCTGGGCGCCCTTCCACAGGACCAGCTCGCCAAGGTCCACGAGCCGATCGTTGCCCTCGTAAACGGTGGCGAAGTGGTTGCCCGCAAGCTGCCCGACCTTGCTGGAGAACAACGTCGAGCCGTAGGGAAAGAGGATCTCGGTCTCGCTCATCCCGCCCGGATACAGCAGCAGCTCGCCCGGCGCGGGATGGCTGGTCTGATTCTCGTAACCGAGGCTCAGGTCGAGCTCGCCCATCGGTATCCAGGCCGCCTCTCCGCTCCAGCGCGCCTGGATCAACTGCGTTTCGAGTGGCAGCATCGCCTGGAACGCGTGACACGTCTTGGGCGCCGCCTCGTCCTCGAGCCGAGCGACGAAGCGCAGGTTGCCGATCTTGATCTCTACGTCCATTGGGCCCTAAAAGTAGCGCCGCTGCCACGGGCAGCGGCGCGTCTCATCGACGAGGGTCGTCAGGCTCGCGAGCCTGCCACGCCGGCCGGGCTCGGCGCCCGCCGCGACATCATGTTGAAGGCGTAGTACAAGGCTCCGGCCAGCACGAAGCCGACGATAAAGGTAATGTCCCCAATCCCCGGGTTGGCGTTCGGAATGGGCCCCGTGTAGATGGAGAAGACGTTCGCGAAGAGGCCGACGGACACGACGAGTGCGATGGCCATCGCGGCTACTCCCTGCCAGCGCTGGTACTTCGTGTCGTAAAACATCGACTCGTCCCCGTAGTCACCACGGCGGAGCCAATAGTCGGTCAGCACCACGGCGAGCCACGGCCCTATCCAGTAGCTGATCAACAGAAGGAAGTACTCGTACTTGCTCCCCGGGCCGACGTTGGCCTGGCCGACAAGACCGATGATGTAGCCGAGCACGCCGGCGGTCACGGCAAGAAGCGCGCGCCGCTGACGAAGCGTGAGGCCCATCTCCCGAATGCCGAGCGCGACCAGCGACATGGTGCCGCTGTAGATGTTGATCGCGTTGGCGCAGACCGCCCCGACCGCGATACACAGCAACGTGAGGTAGTAGAGAAGGTCTGGCATCGCCACGTGCAGCTGCACCGTGGGGATGTCCGTCGGCCCCCACTTGGTGCCGCTCACGGTCGCCAGCGCCGCGCCGGCGAGCTCGATCACGACGCACGAGACGAAGACGCCGGCTGCGGCCCAAAAGCCGACCATTGCCCGGTTGACTGTTGGCGGCAGGTACCGCGTGTAGTCGGCGGCGTACGGGTTCCAGCCCGCCGCGTAGCCGAAGGTCGCAGTGAAAAGCAGCATGAACCCGCCGAACTCGCCGACCACCGGGATCGGCTTGGCAGCGAGGCCGAAGTTCGCCTTGCTGAAGATGAAGATCGTGGCGAGCGCGAACACGATGGCGAGAAGCGGCAGCGCCCAGCGCTCGAAGACGTGGATGAAGTTGTGCCCCAATGTCGCGATGGCGACCTGCGCCACGACGATGATGAGGAAGGCGATCGCGAACGGCAGGTTGAGGTTGATCAGCCCGCCGAGCGCCTGCAGTGCGAAGGCGCCGCTGACGCTGTTGACGATGAACCAGCCGATCGTGCCTGTAAACGCATTCAGGCCCGCCGGCAGGATGTTGCCGAGAAAGCCAAAGGCGCCGCGGCTCTCGACCATCATCGGGACGCCGAACTTCGGCCCCCAGGACGAAAGGATGTAGTGGGTGAGCGACCCAAGCGCGCTGCCGAGGACGATCGCGACCGCGGTCTCCCAGAAGCTGAGCCCAAAGACTGCGACGCCGAGGACGCCGACGAACACTGTCGCGAATTCGAGGTTGGGCGACAGCCACGTCCAGAAGAGGTCGATCGGTTTACCGTGCCGCTCCTTGAGCGCTATGTACTCGACGCCGCCCGGCTCGACTGTGGCGACCCTCTCCCCGTAGTCGCCCTCCCTGACCGGTACGTGCTTTTCTACGTCCTGGACCGTCTGCATAGGCGCTTCCCCTCCCTAAGGACCACCGCCGGCAAGTACGCCCGAAGTTTAAGCGTGAATTAGCATTCCGTCGATGCTGGATTTGCTGCTCCGCGGCGCCCGCCTGCCCGGGGAGCTCGAGACCAGGGACATTGGCATCAAAGACGGGCTGATCAGCGACCTGGAGCCAGAGTCGAGGCAGTCGATCGAGCTCGGCGGCGCGCTTGTCACCCCGGCGCTCGTCGAGCCTCACATCCACCTTGACGCCGTGCTCACCGTGGGGGAGCCGCGTTACAACGAGACGGGATCGCTGTTCGAGGGGATCGCCATCTGGGCCGAGCGCGTCAAGAGCCTGACCGTCGAGGACGTCAAACAGCGGGTGCGCACGGTGCTTCGCTGGCAGCTCGCCAACGGCGTGCAGTTCGTGCGCAGCCACGTCGACGTCTGCGATCCGGAGCTGAAGGCGGTCCGTGCCCTCACCGAGCTTCGCAAGGAGATCGGCGATCAGATCACGCTGCAGCTGGTCGCGTTTCCTCAGCAGGGGATCATGTCGTTCGACGACGGCGAGAACCTGATGCGCAAGGCCATCGATCTCGGCGTCGACGTGGTCGGGGCAATCCCACACTTCGAGCTGACGCGTGAGTACGGCGAGCAGTCGATCAAGTTTGCGTTCGCGCTCGCTGCGAACAAAGGACTGCGCGTCGACATCCACTGCGACGAGACGGACGACGACCAGTCGAGGTTTGTCGAGGTGATGGCGGCGGAGACGATCCGGCTCGGCATGGGCGGCCGGGTGACCGCCAGCCACACGACGGCGATGCACTCGTACAACAATGCGTACGCGTACCGGCTCATCAACAACCTGAAGCGCGCGCAGATGCACATGGTCACCAACCCGCTCGACAACTCCACACTGCAGGGGCGCTTCGACAGCTACCCGATCCGGCGCGGCCACACTCGCGTGAAGGAGTTGCTAGCAGCGGGCATCAACGTGTGCATCGGCCATGACTCGGTGATGGATCCCTGGTACCCGCTCGGCTACGCGGATCCGGTGCAGGCGGCCTTCGTGCTGGCGCACTACGGCCAGATGTCTGGGCACGGCGAGCTGCGAACCCTGATGGACATGATCACCTGGAACCCGGCGAGCGCGCTCGGGCTGGAGAAGTACGGGCTGCTGCCGGGATGCCGGGCCGACATCTGCGCCTTCGCCGCGCCGACCGAGCACGATGCGATCCGTCTGATCTCACCACGCAAGCTGGTGCTGCGGGCCGGGAAGATCGTCGCCCGGACCGAGCCGGAGCGCACGACGGTGATGTGGAATGACCGCGAGGAGCTGATCGATTTCCTGAAGCCGGCCGCCAAACTCCCGTGAGTTAGCTGAGCGAATAGATCCCGGGCAGCTCGCGGTATAGGCCCGCGTAGTCGAGGCCGTACCCGATCACGAAGCGGTCGGGGATGACAAAGCCGGTGAAGTCGATCCGCACGGGTAGCTCGCGCCGCGCGGGGCGGTCGAGCAGCGCGGCGACCCTGAGGGACGCCGGCTTCATCTTGCGAAAGCGTCTCTCGATGGTGTCGATCGTCCTGCCGGAGTCGACGATGTCCTCGACGAGCAGGACGTGACGTCCCGCCAGCGACCCTTCCACCATGTGGGCGATCTTCACGCGGCCGGTGGTCTTCGTCCCGGCTCCGTAGCTGGCGGCGCGCACGAACTCGAGCTCGGCTGGGATGTTGAGGGTGCGCAACAGGTCCGCCGAGAAGACGGTGGCGCCTTTGAGGATCGCGACCAGGACGAGCGGCGTGTCGATGTTCGCGTAGACCTCGGAGATCTCGCGGCCGAGCTGGCGCACGCGTTTGGAGATTCGCTCGGAGGAGATCATCGCCCTGCCCGGCGAGCGCCTGGAGCCGCGGGCTCGTAGAGGGGGGAGGCGCGGATGGGATGCCACGGCGTCAGGCATTCAAGGAGAGTCTAGTGTTGGAACGATGAGGAAGGTTTATCGCGGGCGGAACATCGAGGTCACGTTCGACCTTGACCAGTGCGTGCACATTGGCGAATGCCTGCGCGGTGATACGGCGGTCTTCCAGCTGAACAGGCGGCCGTGGGTGCTGACGGACGAGGCGAGCGCGGATGTTGTCGCGCAGGTCGTGGAGAGATGTCCCAGCGGAGCGCTGCAGTACCGGCGCCTGGACGGAGGGCCACAGGAGGAGGTCGGTCCTGGGACCAAGGTCACGCCGGTGCGTGATGGGCCGCTGCTTGTCACCGGGAGGATCGAGGTCACGCGGGAGGACGGGACCGTGGAGACGATGCCACGCGCGACCCTGTGCCGGTGCGGTCACTCGGAGCACGCGCCGTTTTGCGACAACACGCACCTGGCGATCAACTTTCGCGCGCCGGGCCGGCCGTACAAGATCCACCTGAGCCAGGTGCGGGTTCGGCTGGATCGGCCGATCACCAAGGCTGCGGATCCCCGCGCAATCGACTGAGCATCAAGGCGGAGTCGTAGTAGGCGTCTCGGGACGGTGAGCTACGTCTGGGCGACCGCGCCGGGGCCGAGCATTCTGTGAAGAGGGTGTGGAGGAAGGCCTGGCGGCCTGGAACGCCGAAAGATTGAATATAAATTTACAGGTCGACTCTGGACATATCAAACGGAAGTTCGTATAATGCTGGCATGTCGGCTGAACTCGAAAGTCTCGAGGCTGCGATCGCCGATTTCGATCGCGAGGCCGACGACGATTTCGTCGATCCGCGACGGCTGAGCGCTGCCATCGACCGGCTGCAGGGCAAGCTCTGCCGGGTCGTTAGTGCAGCCAGGAAGCGAGGCGATCATCTAGTCGCCGGGCAGAGCGCCTGCACCTGGGTGGCGGCACAGTGCCGGATGTCAAAGACCACCGCCGCGGACCGGCTTTGCGTCGGCGAGCAGCTGGGCAACCTGCCCAGAGTGGCTGAGGCTTTGAGCTCGGGCCAGATCGGCTACCAGGCCGCGGCGGTGATCTGTCATCTCAGCGAGCAGGTGGGGGAGAAGCGGCAGTACATCGATCAAGAGCACTGGATCGCTTACGCCCAGAAGTTCTCCCTCAAAGACCTGCGCTACCTGACCTACGAAGCCCGTGTCCGTTGGGACTGCGAAGGCTTTGAGCGCCAGACCGAAGAGGACTACGAGCTGCGTTCGCTGGATATCAGTGAGACCACGGGCGGCATGTACAGGCTCGACGCCTGGCTGGATCCGGTCGGCGGGGCCGCGCTCAAGGCGGCTATCGAGTCGCTGTCCAACCCGCTCGGTGCGGATGACACACGCACGCCCAAGCAGCGTCGGGCGGATGCCCTGGTCGAGATGGCACAGCACGCCATGGACGAAGGCAGATTGCCGCGGCGCAACGGAGCCCGGCCGCACATCAGCGTCAACACCACCCTCGAAGGTCTCAAGGGCGAGCCCGGCGGGGTCGCCTCACAGCTCGGCAGCGGGATGCCGATCTCCAGCAAGACGGTGCAGCGCCTGGCATGCGATGGAACTCTCCATCGGGTGATCAAGGCTGACTCGGTGGTGCTCGATGTCGGGCGGGCGACGCGCACGGTCTCGGCTTCGCAGTGGCGAGCTCTCAAGGCGAGGCATCGGACCTGCGCGGCGCCGGAGTGTGACCGACCGATCAACATGACGAGCCCGCATCACATCGAGTTCTGGGCCGGCGGCGGGCGGAGCGACCTACCGAACCTGCTGCCGCTCTGCTACCACCACCATCGGCTGGTGCACGAGGGCGGCTGGCAGGTGATCCGCGCCGGCGAAGGGGTGAAATTCATCGCGCCGGATCGGGTGTTCACCAGACGGCGCCGGTGGGGCGAACGCGCGGCTTAGGCGCGGCGAATCTCCGAGCGCACTGAGCTCTCCGCCACCAGGCGTCCGCGAAACCAGACCTTCTCCGGGAGCGGCTGCAATCGCAGCGCCTCGCTCCAGGTCGGCACCGGCAACAGCTGCAGGTCCGCGCGTGCGCCGGGCCGCATGCCGTAGTCGCCCACCCGCATCGCCTGGGCCGGCGCCTCGGTGATCGCACGCAGCGCGAAATCCAGGTCGGCGTGTGTCGTCAGGTGAGCGGCGTGGGCCGAGATGAGAGCGACCTCCAACATCGAGCCCCGTCCGAACGGGTAGAAGCCGTCCTTCACGCAGTCCTGCCCGAACAGCAGGTTGACGCCGGCATCGCGCAGCTCTCCGATTCGTGTGGTGCCGCGCCGGACGAGACCGTGGTCGCCGCGTCCCTGCAACACGAGATTGGTGACCGGGTTGGAGGCGATTGAGATCTCAGCCCGGCGGCACTTGTCGATGACGCGCTCCGCGTATACGTCGTCGGCGGCGG